>Ga0209056_10004753_pt1 | contig 14288 bp, 15 predicted proteins | sample GraSoiAngelo_114_FD_185876 | JGI IMG/M metagenome (GOLD analysis project Ga0209056, IMG submission 185876) | Grasslands soil microbial communities from the Angelo Coastal Reserve, California, USA - 14_0903_13_40cm (SPAdes) (version 2) | ecosystem: Environmental > Terrestrial > Soil > Grasslands... | reverse complement strand
ACTCCCCAATCCGTGCTAATAATCCGTTCCCGGGAGGCTGCCGCCATGCTCCTATTTCCCTTTTTTCACTTACCTCTGATCTTCCTGCTCATCCCGCTCCTCCTCTATTTCCTCCCGGCCTTGCTGGCCCGCCACAAATCCGACTTCACCTCCATTTTTCTGCTCAACCTCTTCCTCGGCTGGACCTTCATCGGTTGGGTCATCGCCCTTGTCTGGGCCCTCTCCGCCGAGCCTCAGCCGCGTCCCGCCGCCGCGCCGCAACCCGCCGCCGGCCCATCGCAACCTGCTGCCGCCCCAGGATTCTTCTGCTCCTCCTGCGGCAAGCCGTTTGCCCCCGGCGCGCGCTTCTGCAGCTCCTGCGGCGCCCCCATCTGACGATGCGACGAAGCATCGTCATCTGACCATCCGATTAGGACCTGTGGTGAGCGTAGCCGAACCCATGGTCATCCTGAGGAACGCAGTGACGAAGGGCCTCTCTCGCGAGCGAGGCCGCTCCTGCGGCCGACGAGGGATCTCTCTTCCTCCGCTACTCCCCCGCGGTCATCCCTGCCCGTCCGGCAGGCGGGCCGAGCGAGCGCCTGCCCTGAGCGAGGTCGAAGGGCAGCGACGAGGAACCTCTCTTTCTCCTGTAGCGGCGCCCGGAATTTATCCCGACTTGGTCGGGAGGGCGCCATCTTGCTTTCTTGTGTCGTCTGCTTTGCGAGAATCGTCCCCCTCGTCGCGCGCGGCGGCTCGATGCAATGCCGAGGCGCCTGGTTATCGAAATATCTCTTGCGAACCGCGCAAGATGTGGGCTCAAATCACCGCAATCGCGGGGAATACACGCCAGAGGGATGAGGAGGGCTGGCGTTATGCAAATCAAAAAAGTTCTCCTGACCGGCCTTAGAATCTTGGGTGTCTGCCTGCTCTTTGCTGTCTGCATTGTTATCGGCGGGGCACTGTCTGGCCTGGATCGTGTGGCGCAGCAAGGCCGCCCGGCCCAGGCTTCGTCTCAAACTCCCTTGCAGACGGAACCGGGGGCACAGGCCGCTCCCCAAACGCCGCCGCGAACGCAGCCGGCCCCCAATAATCTCCTTATTCCCTTTCTCACTTTTTCCGTTTGCGTTGGAATCGTGGTGTCTTATCTGATTCTTCGGTCGAGCTGGCACGGCTGGACGCTCGCTAGTGCGATGTTCGTGGGCATGTATGGAATTTCGACCGTGGCCAGCCAGATCGAATCGATATTCTTTCTGTCGAGCAAATTGCCACCTGGAATGGTGCGGGCCATCTTCGTGCAAGGTGCGATTGCCACGGCGTTGTTCGCGCCCCTGGCGGTCTTGGTGCTGGGCAAATGGCGGGCCGCAACGCCCGCGGCGCAGCTTCCCGCGCCTGCGCGCATCCGCGCCGCTTCCGTCGCTTGGAGACTTGCGTTGCTCATTATCGCCTTCGTGTTCCTTTATATGTTCTTTGGCTACTATGTCGCGTGGCAAAACCCCGAAGTGCGCAGGTACTACGCCGGCCCCGAACGGCCCAGCTTCTTCGCTGCGCTGAAGGGGACTTGGCTGGACTCCCGCTGGATTTTTCTGCTCGCGTCGTTTCGCGCGCTGCTCTATGTTGCGTTTGTCTTCCCGCTGATCCGCATGCTCCGCGTCGCCCGGTGGGAATCGGCCGTTGCCACTGCGCTCTTTTTGTCGGCCTGGACAACCATACTGCTGCTGCCGAACCCCTTGATGCCCGCCAGCGTGGCCCGCAGCCATTTCTGGGAGACACTGGGGTTCAGCCTGGTCTTCGGCGCTCTTCTCGGCTGGCTCTTGACCGCTCCGCCACCGGCGGTTCGCAAGATCGCACCCGCAGCCCCCTGACGCTTTCGGAGCATCGTGCGCATCGACCTGCTCGCCCCAGGCATCCCAGTGGTCTTTACCGGGGCGCCCCAGCCGTTTTTGGCCGACCCGCCCGCAAGTGATTCGGCGCGGCCAACTCCCACGCAGAGGTCAGCGCGCGCCGCAGCGTAGTCTTCTTCACCGTGGCCAGCCGCACGCTCGTGGCCCCGCGGCGTCCCCAAGCGCCGGAGCAGGGATCAAAGGCCTTGCTCTCGGCTTCCACGAACATCCGCTGCTCGACCGGCGTGACTTTCACCATCCCCCAGTTCTTATCCGGGTAGCCCAGCGTCGCAAATATTTTCCCCGCCACGCGAAAGTCCGGATGATTCATGTGCGAGCGTTCTTCCGTCTCCGGAAAGCTCAGCGCCAATCTGTGGAACTCGCTGCGCGTCACGCCCATGGCCTTTGTCTCCTTGCTTGGCTCTGCCTGCTCTCCGCGACTCCATTCTCAATCCGCCACGCCCGCTGAGCAATCGCTGCGCCCTGCGCGCCGAGCCTAGCACCGCGCCGGTCTTCTAACAAAGCGCTCTCCGCCGCCACCATCACCGGCGTGATCAAGGACGTGGGCGTCCGCCAGGTGGGCTACACCGGCCTGATGCTGCCGGTGCTCGATGATGACAGGTGACCCAGCATGAAAATTTTCACGCTAGCTGCTGCGGAGGCGCGCGCGGGCCATGTCGAAGGCCTTTTGGATGACGCGCGTGGCCGTTTCCGTCAAATGATACTTGCCAAGCTCGTCTTCTCGCGCCAACGCCACGTCGATGACGTCGCTTCCCGCGTGCAGCTCGCCGCCGGTTCGTTCGCAGAGATAATCCACAATCACGTAGTGGTATTTCGGGCGCTTCCGCTCGCTTCCGTCCCGGGCATCGGAGGGAAAAATCCTCTCGAAGATCTCGATCATCTCGAGCACGCGCACCGCGAGCCCGGTCTCTTCGCGAAGCTCGCGCGCGCAACCCTCCACAAGCGTTTCGCCCAGCTCGAGCGTGCCTCCCGGAATCGACCACTCGCCGCGCAGCGGCTCGCTGCCGCGGCGGATCAGCAGCGCGCGCCCGTCCTCGATCACGACGCCGCCGACGCCGACTATCGGACGCTCCGGAAATTCCCGCGAAGATGCCATTCAGATAGTGCTGCTCGACCGCGGAGAACGCCGAGGTTGCGCTCCTTGCTGCCGCGCGTGGTGCAGGAGTTGACTTCGCGCGCGGTATATAATACGCCATACGGTGCAGGGCCGGACTTCCTACAAAGTGCAGGGTTGACCCCCGGAGGAGGCAGCCGTGATTCGCTGTCCCGAATGCGCTGCAGAGATCGACGTCGACGAAGACGAAGTGGAAGAGGGCGAGATTCTCAGTTGTCCCGAGTGTGAAGTCGAACTCGAGGTCGTGCAGGTGCATCCTGTCCACCTGAATGTCATCTCCGATGATGACGACGAGGAGGAAGAGGACGAAGAAGAAGGTGAGGTCGGCACAAATGGAGACATGGGCAAAAAAGCCGAGGAAGACGAAGAGGAGGATGAAGAAGAGAAGAAATAATCTCTGGTCGGCGCTTTCTGCACCGGCATCCCGGCTTGCCTGCCACGCCATCCAATCCAGAGGAGCTGCCGCATGACGCCCGCCCGCCCCATTGCTACAGTCGGCGCGGCTTTCCTCTTCTCATTTTCCGGGTTACTGCCGCTCGTCGCCCAGGAGCCGGCAGCAAGCGCGGCGCCGCGGGCGTCACCGACTCCGCCAGCCTCCGCAGCGCCTTCCACCCCGGTGAAGAAAAAGAAGCACAGTCATGCCGACGATTTTTTGATCCGCGGAACGGTCTTCACCCCCGTGGGACTTTCTTTTCCCGGAGCGGAGCTGCGCATCCGCCGCGCCAGTGAGAAGAAGTTCCGCTGGGAGACGCAGACCAACTCACGCGGGGAATTTGCCGTGCGCGTGCCTCAGGGAGCGGACTACGAACTCGTCGTGCGCGCCAAGGGTTTTGCGGAGCAGACGCGTGCCCTCGATGCGAAGAGCGGGCGTGAGGAGTCTCTGGTCTTTCGCATGGAAGCCGTGAAAGTTGGAGGGAAAAAATGAAAATCCCGCGGCGCATCGCCGTGGCCGCAGCCGCTATTTTTTTCCTGGCCGGAGCGGCGGTGGCGCAGGACTCCAAGCGCGAAGCGCAACTCCGCACCGTCCGCGGCGTGGTTACGGACAAGCAGGATTCGCCGATTGTGGCAAGCGTGGTCTTTCTCAAGAACACGCGCACGCAAGCCGTGCAGAGCCGCATCGCCGACGAAGAAGGGAATTATCGTTTCAGCGGCCTCGATCCCAACGCGGACTATGAGATTCACGCGGAAAAAGACGGCGCCAAGTCTCCGACGAAAACCATCTCCAGCTTTGATACGCGCAAGGACATCGTGCTCAACCTGAAGATCGATCGCAAGCGCGCCTGATCGAGCCTCTTGCGGAACCCGGCCGGGCGGCGGGCTGCTCGCCGGCGACGCGCAATTTTTTAGTCGGGTACGGCGGCTTCGTTGGCGACGCGAAATTCGGCTTTCGCACCTTTTGATGGAGCCTGGCCCGCGCCGGCGACGGATTGGCCGCCGCCGATCCACACGCTCACGGCGCCTTTAGGGACACGGCGCTTACCGTCTTCGTCCACTACGCTGAGCTCGCGGTCGCGCAGCGTGAAACTCACGGTCTTTTTTTCACCGCGATCGAGGTGAACCCTCTGAAAACCCGCGAGAGAGCGCAGCGGCGCGCCCTCAATCTCCGGATGAGTGAGATAGAGCTGGACGACTTCGTCGCCGGGCGCGGCTCCGGTGTTGGCGACGTTTACGGAAATGACGACCGTTTCGCCTGCAGCCGCCTCCGGCCGGTCCACGCGCGCATCACTATAGTCAAACGTCGCGTAGCTCAATCCGTAGCCGAACGGGTACAGCGGCGTTTCGGAAAAATATCGGTAAGTGCGGCGGTTCATCGAATAATTTCCGAAGGGCGGAAGCTGCGCCACGGACTGATAGAACGTCACCGGCAAACGGCCCGCGGGGTTGTAGTCGCCCGATAGCACATCGGCAACAGCCGCGCCGCCTTCTTCGCCGGGATACCACGCTTCGAGAATCGCGGCGGCGTTCTGCTGCGCCCAATTCACCGCCAGCGCGCTGCCGCTGGTAAGCACGACGATGAGCGGCTTATGCGCGGCAGCGACTGCTTCGAGCATCTGTTCCTGCGGCCGAGGCAAATCGATGTCCACGCGATCGCCGCCAAAAAAGCCCGGGCTGCTGGCGTCGCTCTCCTCGCCCTCGAGTTGCGGCGCAATGCCGACAACAGCGATCACCACATCGGCCTGGCGCGCGGCAGCGGCCGCTTCATCCAATAAATTCGGAGACACCCACAGAAGCCGCGCCGCAGATCCCCAGCCCGATTGAAAATATTCCATGCGGATCGGATAGGCGTGTCCTGCCTGGAGATGCACGAGCGCCGTCATCGTGCGCTCGCTGTGGCGGCTCCAATCATCGACAAGCAATTTCCCATCGAGATAGAGCCGGAAGCCGTCGTCGGCGCTGCCGCCGAGGCGGTAATCGCCATCCACCGGCGCAATCAACTCGCCGCTCCAGCGCGCGGAGAAGGTCTGGCCGGACACGCCGGGTGCGGGCGGGTCGCCGTTCCAGTTGAAGTTTATTTGAGGATCGACGCGCTCAAGTACGGACGCACCTTGCAGAATTACGTTGTTGAAAAACTCGGCCTTCAGCCCCGGCTTCGAGCCAGCCCCGCCTGTCCGCAAGACGCTGGGCGGAACCGCCAAGGCGCTGGTTTCGGTGAGCGGTGCTCCGGGGGCGTAGAGAACATTCGCGCCTCGAAATTTCTGACGAATGCCTTCGAGCACGGTCGTCCAGCGCGACGGCGTACCGTTGTAATTCCCGAGCAGCACGTCTTCGGAGTCCGCGGTGGGCCCGACGACGGCAATCGTTTTGAGATTTCGCTTGAGCGGCAGGGCGTTGCGCTCGTTTTTCAGAAGAACAATCGCTTTGCGCGCCGCTTCGAGAGCCACCTGGCGATGCTCCGGCGTGTCGTTGTCTGCGAGGGTCAGCTTCGACCAGGGCACGCGCTCCGATGGATCAAACATTCCCAGGCGGAAGCGCGCATCGAACAATCGCTTGATTGCGCGGTCCAACTCTTCCCGCGAGAGCAGGCGATCCGCCACCGACAGCGGCAGAACGCCGTATTCGCGCCCGCAGCTCAGATCCGTTCCGGCCTTCACGGCCACGGCGGCGGCCTGCTCCAGGCTCAACACATACCCGTGTCCTTGATAGATGTCGCCAATGGCGCCGCAATCGGAGACGACGTAGCCTTTGAATCCCCATTTGTTGCGCAGCGTGTCGAAGAGCAGGGGGCTCGCGCAGGCGGGCGCGCCTCGCACGGAGTTGTACGCGCACATCACCGAATCCGCCTTTCCCTCAACGACAGTGGCGCGAAACGCGGGCGCGTAGGTGTCGGCGAAATCGTGCACCGAGACGGGCACGTCGTCGCGATGGCGAAAGGCCTCCGGACCACTGTGCACAGCGTAGTGCTTGGGCGTCGAAACTGTTTTCAGATATTTGGCATCATCGCCCTGCAAACCGGTTACGAAGGCCACGCCCATCCGCGCGGTGAGGAACGGGTCCTCGCCATAGGTCTCCTGGCCGCGGCCCCAGCGCGGATCGCGGAAGATGTTGATGTTGGGAGACCAGAACGTCAGCCCGAAGTAGCGGCCGAAATTGCCGTGTCGCACGGCATCGTTGTACTTGGCACGGGCTTCGGTCGAGATGATGTCCGCGACACGGTGGACGAGATTTGTGTCCCAGGTTGCAGCGAGCCCGATAGCTTGCGGAAAAACCGTCGCGTGGCCCGCGCGCGCGACCCCGTGCAGCCCTTCGTTCCACCAGTTGTACGGCGGAATCCCGAGCCGCGGAATTCCCGGAGCAATGTCCTGCATCTGCGAAGACTTTTCTTCGAGCGTGAGGCGCGAGACAAGATCGTTGACGCGCTGGTCCGCCGGCAAGTTGGGATCGAGATACGCCGGCTTCGTCTCGGTGCTTGGCGCGGGCTGCTGGGCGAGGACGCAGGAACTATTCAGGGCCATCCAGACTACGGCCGCGGTTCGGCAGATGCGCATTTTTCCTCTCCTGGACGAGAGCGAGACCACTTAACCACAGCACCGAGCAGGTCGATCTTTTCTTCGAGGGTCATCTGAGCGAGGATCGCGTCCACGTGTCGCTCGACGTCCGCAAGGGCAGGAGCAGTCGATTGGGTGGAGGATCGGACGGAAATCAGCAAGACCAACACAAAAACAGCGAGGGCAAAGCAAGTCTTTCGCATCACCAACCCCTGCGCAATATCGATTTGGCAAGCCGCCAAGACTGTATCGAAAAACGCCCAGGCGGGAAAGACAGCGTTTCGGGCTGGCAACAGGGCGAAGGAGGGCAGGGTGTGTCGATTGGGTGGTAAGCGCGGGCGCGCCGCCACCGGCGAAACGCGCTCGCGCAATTCCTTTCAAATCAAGAGGGAGGAATGGTGCCGGCGGGGGGAATCGAACCCACGGCCTAGGGATTATGAGACCCTCGCTCTGCCACTGAGCTACGCCGGCATGCAGCAGGTTTTGATGGTACGGGCTCACCTCAACAAGTGTCAAGGAGGCCGCCAGACCAACGACGGAGCGTCCAGTGCTTCTCAGCCTAGTGCGAGGAGCAGGCAAGGCACCGTGCGCCGTCCCCTCAGAAGTCCCACCACGCCTAGTACTGTCGTACTGTTGACCCTAGCCGTCCCAAAACTTACCCTCGACACGGTGAAGTTAGAAGAGGCAGCCGCGCTTGGCGAAAGCCAGGCGAAGAGACTGCCCGGGTAGGTGTGTACCGTTACGCTATGGGTTGTTCGCTTTAGCCAGTTGACTTTGCCATAACCGGAGTAGACTGCCTTCGCTGCAGTTCGAGTAGCGCGGAGGCAAGATGTCCAAGTACCTCGCGGTTGTGGTGTTAGTGATGTTGGTCCTGGTTGGAGCGATGGGCCTGAAGAACGTCGTCACTGCTCATAGTGATGGTTCACCAGTGATGGCGAACGGTACAGGGCCAGTTCCGAATCCGCCGTGGATGGCGAACGGCACCGGGCCAGTTCCAAATCCGCCCTGGAAGGCGAATGGAACCGGTCCAGTTCCAAACCCACCCTGGAAGGCGAGCGGAACAGGGTCCATACTGTAACCGGCTCTGGAACAGTTAGCTAAGTCAACAGCCACGGCGCAGTGGGCCGTGAACTGGACCAGAGCACGAAAGCCAGGAATGTGCTTGGTCCAACGCAATTTGTGATCTGGTTCCTGGGGATCTCCCTTGAAGCGACGGTGGTTGTGTGCGCGGTTCTTCGAGGCTCCTTCCGCCGCTACATCTTTCTTAATCTTTACATGGCCGCCACACTCCTTGTGGAGATCGGCCGGTTTCAGTTTCTGAAGCATTTTGGTTCCAACTCGTTTGAATTCATCTACTTCTACTTTTACTCCGACGCCCTGCTCACCATCCTTCTCTACTTTGCTCTGATCAGTCTATACACCGTCGTTTTCGACGAGATGAAAGCCGAGAAATACGTCCGCTTTGGCGCCGTGCTCTTGTTGGCGGGTACCAGTCTGTTTACTTATGCGGTCGTCCACCAGTCCTCCGCGAAAATCCTGACTCATTTCGTCTTCGAGTTGTGCCAAAATCTCTACTTTGTCGGGCTGGTTCTTACGTTCGTTCTCTGGGGCGCAGTGCTTAAGCTGCGCGAGACGCGGACTCGAGTGATCCAGTTTGTGCTTTCCCTGGGCGTGTACTTCAGCGCGTTCGCAGTCACCTACGCGCTGCGCAATCTGTTCCCCAACTTTCAGACGCCTTACCTCGCCCAGGCCATTGGGTTTTTCCTGCCCTTCGCCTGGGTCTATACCTTCTGGCGGGTGCCTGAAGAGGCGCGCCTTGCTCCTTCGCGCGTTACGGTGGTGCCTCGATGATGGCCGCGGTGATCCTCGTGGTGTCGTTGGCGGCTTTGCTGCAGTTTTTCATCTCGTACTGCCGTTCATTGATTGCCGCTTCGGCCAAGCAGCCGCTCTCCGTGGAAGTGCAGGAAGTCACAGGCATCACAACCGGAGCGCGCGGCGAGGACTATCCTCGCGTGATGCAGCTCCTTCAGCTTTGCCCCGAGCGCCCGCAGGACCGCGGCGAGGTCCGCGCCGTGAAGGGTTATTTCCAACTTCTCCAATTGATGCGAGCTACGCTTGCGCGCCCGCTGCCCTCGCTGCACGATTGGACGGAGTTCCAGCTGGGGCAGTGTACCTATTTTGCCGCAGTGGCGCTCGACCGACGTATTGCCTTTAGCCGCGAGATGCTCGCGGCCCAACTCGACGATTCGCTCTAAGCTCCCCTTTTCCGCCGCCAGCAACGCGCTGACTGAAACGAAACATTCACTTTTCTTTGCTGCGCATTTTCCCGTCCACATGCTAGACTCACGGCGTTCCCTCCTTCACCGGAGTGGGAGCGTCCGCAGCGCAAAACGCACCGGTGACGACAATCTGCACGCAGTGTGGGGCGGTGCTGCCCGCAAGGGTCAGCTACTGCCGCTTCTGTGATTCATCTTTCTCAACTGAACTTGCGCCGAAGACAGAAAGGACTGCCGCGGCGCGCGCTCCGAGCGGCAATCTCCCGCTCGATCGCCCGGACGATGCGGTCTGGCGCGCGGAATTGGCGCACCGCCTTGCGGCATACCGCGCGCGGCGCCGCAGGTTCGCGCCCAATGAGGCACAGACGGAGCTTCCTTTCGACAGCGCACAGCCTCGAAGGCGCCCCGCCGCAGCCGTCTCCGTGGCGGAAGTGCCTGCTTCACCTGCGGTGCCGGAGGAGGAGTTCGCCTTCACGATCGCAATCGGCCGGCAGGCCAAGCCCGCGCGCGACCCGTTTGAGGAGAGCCGCATGGAGATTGACGTCTCCGTTCCGCCGGACACGGAATCGTACGAGGCGGATGCTGAAGCGGACCCACCGGCGCAGTCTTCGATTTCGCCGCTCTTCCCCGTGACGTCGTTCGCGGAGCGCCGCCTGGCCGCGCTGATTGACTTCGCATTTCTGCTGTTCGCGTATGGCGGCTTCCTGACGCTCTTCGGCTCGCTCGGAGGCCAATTCACTCTCAGCAAGCTCAACGCCGCGGTGTACGCCGCGACGCTTGCGCTCTTCTATTTCCAGTACTTCGCGCTCTTCACGGTTTTCGGCGGCACGACCCCCGGCATGATGCTTCGCAATCTTCACCTCGTCAGGTTTACGGGTGAGCCGCCCACACCAAAACAGTTGCTTCTGCGCACCCTGGGCTACCTGCTCTCCGCCGGGAGCTTTTTTCTCGGCTTCGCCTGGGCCTACTGGGATGAAGACCAACTGACCTGGCACGACCGCCTCTCCCGCACGTACTTGACTTCGGGCGGCAGTTTGTCGCATGCAGACACGTGCCGCACGATGCATCGCGCCTGAGAACCCGGCCAATTGGCGAGGGCAGCTACTTGCACCGCTCCTGCCGGTTCATCGGACGGCCCTCCTCTTGCCCCTGATTCGATGACGCGCCGCGCAAGTGGCACTGGATTGTCACCGGGGCTATTTCGGGACAGAATCCACGCGCGAACCCGAATGAAATCCAGATAAGGAGATCCTATGATTCGACTTCGCATGAGACTGGTTCTTCTGCTTCTTATTTGCGGGCAGCAGCCGCTGCGGGCGCAATCGTTCAACTCCTGGCAAACGGATCTCACCCGGCAGCAGAGCTACACTCTGAAACGCGCGTCGAGCGCGGACACGACCGGCGGAAACGCGGACTTCCGGCCGATTGAACCGGGGAAGACTCTGACGCTGCTCGACGCCGATGGGCCGGGAGTCCTCACGCACATTTGGATCACCCTGTACAGCCGGGAAGCGTATCACCTGAAGAAACTCGCGCTCCGGATGTATTGGGATAACGAAGACTCGCCGAGCGTGGAGACTCCCTTGGGCGATTTCTTCGGGCTCGGCCTCGGCGATTACCACACCTGGGAGTCGGAGCTTCTCTCCGTGGCAAATGAAGGGGCTTTGAATTCATTCTTTCCCATGCCGTTCAAAAAGCACGCACGGATCACGATCGCGAACGAAGGGTTGCGAAGAGTCGAAGCGTTTTACTTCAACCTCGATTACAGGGCGTACCGGGAGCCGCTTCCGGAAGGCACTTTGTATTTTCACTCCCAATACCGCCAGGCGCAGCCGAATGCGGGTTGGACGAACAACTGGCAGTCCAACGGCAATCCGTCCGTTGAAGAAAAGAAGAACCTGAGTGGCGAAGGAAACTATGTGTGGATGGAGGCGGCAGGGCGAGGCCACTTCTTCGGCGTGACCATGTCCGTGCTGCAAAACCAGGACGGCTGGTGGGGCGAGGGCGACGACATGTTCTTTATTGACGGCGAGACGCGACCTTCCATCAATGGCACCGGCTCCGAAGATTATTTTCTTGGGGCATTCGATTTTGGGCGCGGCGCGTTCTCCTATCGCACCTACGGCGCGCCGGTGAAAGGCGAAGAACGCGCTGGCAGCCGTTCTTCCGTCTATCGCTTCCACCTGGATTCGCCGATTCCGTTCACGAAATCCATCCGCGCGACGATCGAGCACGGCCACGCCAATCACCGCTCCGACAATTTCTATTCGGTCGCCTACTGGTACCAAACGGAGCCCCACAGTGCGTTTCCTCCGCTTCCGCCCGTGGACCAGCGCATACCCCGGCTTCAGCCCGTCGGCGGGCCGGGGAATTCCGCGGAGCTTCGCAAGTAGGAAGGGGAAAACCAGGTGGGGTCAGCGCGGGCTGTGCTGCTCGGGTTCGCAGCTACTATTTCTTCACAACCTGGTCGGAGAAGACTTTGCCGTCTCGGATATTGATGCTGCGGCGGGCGTGCTGCGCGATGTCGTGCTCGTGGGTGACGAGGATGATTGTATTGCCCTGGCTGTAGAGGCGTTCGAACACGCCCATGATCTCCTCGCCGGTCTTCGAATCGAGGTTGCCCGTGGGCTCATCGGCGAGCACGATGGAAGGCGAATTGACCAGGGCGCGGGCGATCGCGACACGCTGGCGCTGCCCGCCGGATAGCTCATTGGGCTTGTGGTGCATCCGCTCCGTCAAGTCCACCATGGCGATGGCTTTCTTGGCGCGCTCGACGCGCTCTTCGGCCGGCGTGCCGTTGTAAATCAGAGGCAGCTCGACGTTGTGCAGTGCCGTGGCACGGGGCAGCAGATTGAACGTTTGAAAGACGAAGCCGATCTCCTTGTTGCGGATGTAGGCCAGCTCGTCGTCGTCCAGCTCGCTTACGAGACGCCCGGCGAGCCAGTAGCGCCCGGAAGAAGGCGTGTCCAGACAGCCGATGAGGTTCATCAGCGTGGATTTTCCGGAACCGGAAGGGCCCATGATCGCGACGTATTCGCCCTTGCGAATTTCGAGATCGATCCCGCTCAGCGCGTGGACCTGCTCCGCGCCCATCTCATAGACCTTGGTCAGCTCTTCGGTCTTGATGACGGTTCCCGCGCTGACCAGGTCATCGCGATAAGACTCCGCCGATGTCGTTTCCACGGGCATGGACCGTTCCTTGAAACTCCTCTGTTTCGGTTATACGTCAGCTCTGCTGGTCTTCGGCTTTCTTCGGCGCGGAGTTGTCCACCTTCACCGCAGCCTCCGGCTTGAGCGTGCGCAGAGCTTTATAACTGCCGGTGACGATCTCGTCGCCGGATTTCAATCCGTTCTTGATCTCGATATCGGTGACGCCCGTGATTCCTGTCTCGACCGGCGTGAACACGGCCTTCTTGCCGCGCACCAGAAACACGCCCTGCACCTCATCCTTTTTCGGATCGCCCGGGGCGGGGGGCGGCGGTGCGGCCAGGGTCACGCCGCTTTCGGAGTTTTTCTTCGCCTGTTTGGCTGCTTCCTCGAGATCCTTGCGCGTACGCACCGCAAGCGCTTGGATGGGCACGGCAATCACGGCCTTACGCTCGGCGGTCTTGATTTTTGCGGTTGTCGAAAGGCCGGGGCGCAGATTGTCCGGCGGATGGTCAAGGGTGATGACGACCTTGAAGTCTTTTGCTTCCTGCGTGCTCGTGGTCGATTGCGTGGTGGCCAATCCCGAGCTGCGCAGGATCGCTTGCGAGCCGATCTCCGTCACCTTGCCTTTGAAAACTTTCCCCGGCACCGCGTCGATGGTCACGTCCGCATCTTGGCCCATCTTGACGTTCACGATGTCGGTCTCATCCACCTTCACCTCGGACGTTACAACGGACATGTCCGAGAGGGTCATCAAGAAGCTGCCGTTGGAGTTCTGAATGCCGGGCACAACGTATTCCCCGACGCGCACCGGCAGGTAGCTCACAATGCCGTTGATCGGCGATGTGTATGTCGTCTTGCGCAGAACATCTTTTGCGCGCACGAGCACGGCTTTGTTCTGATTGATTTGTGAGCGAGTCTGGTCCAGTTGCGCCTTCAGCGACAGCACGCGCGCCTTCGCCGATTCCACCGACGCCACCGCCCCGTCGTAAGAAGTCTTCCTCTGGTCGAAATCCTGCTTTGGGATTAAGCCATCTTTGTAGAGACCTTGTCCGCGGTCATAATCCAGTTTGGCCTTCTCCAGATTGGCTTGCTGCGACAGCAGGTCCGCTTGCGCCGCTTTGTAGCTCGCTTCGGCAGCCTCTGCACCGGCTTCCGACGAAGTGGTTGCCGCTGACTGCGCTTGCACGTCGGCATTTGCCTGGACGTTCTCCTGCGTCAGCAGGACGTCGCCCTTCTTGATGTGAGCTCCTTCCTTGACCACAATGTCCGTGATTCTGCCAAAGCCTTGCGCGGTCACGTTGGTGTAGGTTGTCGGCTTGACTTCGCCCGAGGCAGTTACCAGGGAAACCAGGTCCTGGGTCCCGACCTTCGAGGTCTGCACGGTGACGACGCCCTTATTCGCTTGCTTCACGCTGAACAGGACGATGCCGCCGGCCACGACCACGACGCCCGCTCCGATCGCTATTTTGTGCCACGTCTTCATCGTCTTCCCCTTCAATCGCTTACGCGCTGGTTGCGCAAGCGAGACGTGCCTCTACGCCTTGCTCTCAAACCAGTTCACGCGCAGAAAGGAGTCCTACCCACCCTCACTTCTAAATACGCAGCCGGGAGTCAAAAGTTTCGCTAAACGGTTGATAACCGCAGCGGAAAAGAGGCTCTCCAAACGGCGCTGGAATCGCTCAGGGGAGTTCCCAAAAGCCCCGGGTAGCCCCGACACCCAACTCCGGCCGCCTATTTTAGATGGATTTTCAGTGGAATGAAAGGCCTTCCGGCGCCGGGTGAGGCACTTGCGTGGTGCGGCGCGGTTGGCGTTAGACTAAGCCGCGGTGTACCGCTGCCCAGAGTGCGAGGAGGAGATTAACCAGGCGTCGGAGATCTGTCC
>Ga0209056_10004750_pt1 | contig 14293 bp, 10 predicted proteins | sample GraSoiAngelo_114_FD_185876 | JGI IMG/M metagenome (GOLD analysis project Ga0209056, IMG submission 185876) | Grasslands soil microbial communities from the Angelo Coastal Reserve, California, USA - 14_0903_13_40cm (SPAdes) (version 2) | ecosystem: Environmental > Terrestrial > Soil > Grasslands... | reverse complement strand
CGAGTCGCTTCGAGTTGCGAGACACAGGCAAGGGCCTGCAACCCGTCTCCTGTCCGGCCACAGCCGGGCCTGAAGCGCTGGTTAATTTCGCTCACCGGAAGTAGCGATACCACTAGAAGCGCGCGCAAGCCAGTTTTTCCTCTAACCATCCTTTCCCTTTCCCACATCAGGAGAGCGCGGACCGACTGAGCAGAAGTCTCCTGCGCGCGCAGGAGAACAAAAAGTGAAGCGCATGTTGTTCAACGCGACCCAGCAAGAAGAGCTGCGCGTCGCGATCGTAGAAGGGCAGAAGCTAGTCGACCTCGACATCGAATCAGCCTCAAGGGAGCAGCGCAAGAGCAACATCTACAAAGGCGTCATCACCCGCATCGAGCCCAGCCTCGAAGCCGCCTTCGTCGATTACGGCGAGGAGCGGCACGGGTTTCTCCCGTTCAAGGAAGTCTCCCGCAGCTATTTCAAGCCGGACATCGACGTCGGCCGCGCCCGCATCCAGGATGCGCTGCGCGAAGGCCAGGAGCTGATCGTCCAGGTCGAGAAGGACGAGCGCGGCACGAAGGGAGCGGCGCTGACCACCTTCATCAGCCTGGCCGGGCGCTACCTGGTCCTGATGCCGAACAACCCGCGCGGCGGCGGCGTCTCGCGCCGCGTCGAGGGCGAAGACCGGAACGAGCTGCGCGACACGCTCGACCAGCTGCAATTGCCCGATGGCATGAGCGTCATCGCCCGCACCGCGGCGATCGGCCGCACGCCGGAAGAGCTGAACTGGGACCTGAACTACCTGATGCAGCTGTGGCGCGCGGTCGAAAGCGCCTCGGCGGACCCTTTGAAGAAGCCGTTCCTGATCTACCTCGAGTCGAGCCTCGTCATCCGGGCGATCCGCGACTACTTCCAGCCCGACATCGGCGAGATCCTGATCGACACCGAGGAGATCTACGAGCAGGCCCGCGCCTTCATGCAAACCGTGATGCCGGACAACGTCAGCAAGGTCAAGCTCTATCGCGACGACGTGCCGCTGTTCTCGCGCTTCCAGATCGAGCACCAGATCGAGAGCGCGTATTCGCGCCAGGTCGCCCTGCCCTCGGGCGGCGCGATCGTCATCGACCACACCGAGGCGCTGGTCGCCATCGACGTCAACTCGGCGCGCGCCACGCGCGGCGGCGACATCGAGGAGACCGCCCTGCGCACAAACCTGGAGGCGGCCGACGAAGTCGCGCGCCAGCTCAGGCTGCGCGACCTCGGCGGCCTGATCGTGATCGATTTCATCGACATGGAATCGCAGCGCAACCAGCGCGACGTCGAGAACCGCCTGCGCGACGCGCTGAAGTTCGACCGCGCCCGCGTGCAGATCGGCAAGATCTCGCGCTTCGGCCTGATGGAGCTGTCGCGCCAGCGGCTGCAGCCCTCGCTGGAAGAAACCGCGCACATCAGCTGCCCGCGCTGCAGCGGCACCGGCTTCATCCGCGGCACCGAGTCGACCGCGCTGCACGTGCTGCGGATCCTGCAGGAAGAGGCGATGAAGGAGAACACCGGCGCGGTGCACGCGCAGGTGCCGGTGGACGTGTCCTCGTTCCTGCTCAACGAGAAGCGCGCCGAGATCCAGAAGCTCGAGGCGCGGCTGAAGATCAACATCGTGCTGGTGCCGAACCCGCACCTCGAGACGCCGCACTACAAGGTGCAGAGGCTGCGGCACGAAGAGCTCAACGAAATGGAACACGTGCCTTCGAGCTACGAGCTGGTCGAGCGGCCCGAGGAGCCCAAGGCTCCCGGCGAGGAAGCCGAGCCGAAGCGCGAACGCCAGGTCGCAGTCGTCAAGAGCATCACGCCGGATCAGCCGGCGCCGATGCCCCAGGCACGCCCGCAGCCCGTGGTCCGGGCGCCGCAGCCCCAGCCCGCCGCGGCCGCCGTGCACACTGCTCCGGGCGAAGCGCCCACAGGAATCATCAATCGCCTCTTCGGCTGGTTCAAGGCCGAGCCGGTGGCGCCGGCCGCAGCTCCCGTCAAGGGCCTTTCGCAGCCAACACCTCCCCGCGAGCCGCGACGCGATTCCCAGCAGCGCCGCGATTCGCGACCGGACAAGCAGCAGCGCCGCGAGGGCCGCGGTGGAGGCGATCGCCAGCAGCAGGGCCGGCTCGAGCAGCGTCGCAATGGGCAGGCGCCGCGCGGCGATCGCCGGCCGGAGCAGCAGCAACGTCCGCCGCGTCCGCCACAACCCCAGCAGCCACAGCAGCAGCGAGCACCCGAGCGCGAAGGCGATGAGCAGCGCCGCGGCGGGCGCAGGCATCGCCGGGACCGGCACCGCGAGCGCCGCGACGAAAATGCGCCAGTAGCGGCTCCCGTTGAGACACAACAGCCCGTTCAGAGGGAAGAACCCAGGCCGGTGAAATCCGAGCCGGCACCCTCCCCGGTCCCCAGCGCGGAGGCGCCGCGCATCGATCCGAAGGAGTATCTCGAAAGCGCCGGGCTGGTGATGATCGAGACCGACCGCGCCAAGGCACCGGCACAGCCGCAGGCCGACGAGCAGGCGGAGCACCTCGGCAGGCCGCGCCGCGAGCGCCAGAAGCCGCCCGCGCAGCAGGACGACGAGCTGGTCCAGATCGAGACCAGGAAGTAGCGCGCTGGCCGTAGAAAAAAAACCCTGGCTCACCCCGCCGCTCTACGACATCGGCAAGGTGGCGGTCGCGAAAAAGCTCACCGATGCGGAGCGGCCTTTCACGTTCGCCGAGCTGAATCTGGACGGACGCACGCTGCGCTACGGCATCGGCACGCCGGCATGTCAATGGCGGGTGCAGACGCTGTTTACGAAGGAGCCCGGCACGATCGACTGGATCGAGTCTTTCGCGCCCGGCGAAGTGTTCGTCGACGTCGGGGCGAACATCGGCATCTACAGCCTGTACGCCGGGGTCGCCGCGGGCGCCGAAGTGCACGCTTTCGAGCCCGAATCGCAGAACTATGCCGAGCTCTACCGGAACATCTTCCTCAACCAGGCTCAGCGCAGCATCACGGCTTACTGCGCCGCGATCAGCGACCAGCCGGTCGAGGTGTCGAGCCTGCTGCTGCGCGATTTCGCCACCGGCTACTCGTTTCACGACTTCGGCGAGCCGAGCAGGAACTACGCTGCGGAATCCCGTTTCAGGCAGGGAAGCGTGGCGTTCTCGATCGATCATCTGGTCGAGAGCGGCGCACTGCCGGCCCCCGACCATGTAAAGATCGACGTTGACGGCCACGAGCACAAGGTCATCGGCGGCATGCGGCGGCTGCTCGAACGCGGCAAGGTCCGCAGCCTGCTGCTGGAATGCGATCCGAGCCTTCCCGGAACGCGCGGCGCAGTCGAGCGGCTGTTGAGCAGCGGCTGGCAGGTCAATCCCGACCAGCTGCGGCTGTCGCGCGAGGGGCTGCGGCCGGCTGCGCCGGTGATGGAGGAGCTGCGGCTAGGCACCTACCTCGGCAACGTCATTTTCGCGCGGCGCGCGAGCGACCTCGAGTTCGCGAGCCGGGTGCTCGAGCGGTTTTCGCCCGCCGACCTCGAAATCATGCGGCTTCCTGCCTGAGCTAGCTTTTGATCCCGGCCAGGAGCTCGCGGCACCCGGCCTCCACCAGATCGAGGACCTGCTCGAAGCCCTCCGGGCCGCCGTAGTAGGGGTCCGGCACATCGCGTCCCGGCATGAACAGCCTTACTTTCGAAGCATGTTCGGCGGGACAGATACGACGTAGCAAGCGCAGGTGTCCCTCGTCCATTGCCAGGATCAGGTCGAACTCCTCGAAGTCGCGCCCGCTGAGCTTCCTCGCGCGCTGCGCGCTGAGGTCATAGCCGCGGCGCCTGGCATGGTGCTGGGCGCGCTCGTCCGGCGGCTCGCCAACATGGTAGTCGTGCGTGCCTCGCGACTCGACGTGCAGCGGCACACCCTCCTTGCGACCCAGCTCTCTTAGCACCGCTTCCGCCGTGGGGGACCGGCAGATATTGCCGGTGCAGACGAAAAGCACCTGTAAGGATGAACGAGGCGCCTCGACCAAGGCTCGCGTCACTTCCACTCCAATCGATACACCTCTTGAAAGGAAAGAACCATGTTCAGGTCGGTAATTCCGAGAAATACGGCGGCTCTACTGATCCTCGCGGCAAGTATGGCGAGCGTCCATGCCGATCAGCGCGGCGCCACGTTGGCCGTGGTGATGACGAATGATCCGCAGGCGAACCAGATCGAGGTCTACGACACTCGCACCCAGGCCTTGCTCCAGACCCTCTCCACCCAAGGCAAGGGCGGCGTCGGCGGTAATGCGAGAGGCGTCAAGCAGCTCAACGGTGAGCTCGTTGCCGTCGTGAATTACGGATCGAATTCGGTAGCGTTGTTCAAACGCCATGGAGACCGGCTGAGTTTCGACAGGATTGTGACCACGACGAGCGCCCCGGTGAGCATAGATTTTGGCAACGATCACATGTATGTGGCAGGGTCGACGACTATCGATTCGTTCGAGCTGCAGCACGACAATGTCGTGTGGAGGGACGGGTCCGCCGCGCTGGAGTTGGTGGGAGGCGCTACGCCTCCCATTGGCAGCACGGCACAAGTGGGTGTGCTCAACAAGCAAAGTCTGCTCGTGACGTTGAAAACCGATCCGCTTCCGGGGACAGTCGATATCGTGGCCCTTCGGAACGGTGCTGTAACCGGCGCAGTTCCCGATGCCGTGTCGGCACCCGCGGGGACGCTCACACCGTTCGGATTTTCCGTCTATCCTGATGGCACGGCGGTCATTACGTTGGCGCATAGCAATCAGAACGGACTATTCCGAGACGGCGCGTTCACGGCGGTTACGGCCGCGGGCCAGAGCGCTCCGTGCTGGACGACAACAGGCGGAAAATACGTCTTCAGCGTGAACGCGGCGAGCAAGACCATCAGCCGTTTGATTGGTACGGGGAGCAATGTCTTCGTGGACATCCCGGTGGCCGCGCAAATCCCAGGCGGCGGACCAACCGATATCGATGCGGATAAAGGCGTCCTGGGCGTGATTGACCACGGCGCCGGACAGTCTCATTTGTCGTTGCTGACCTATAACGCGTTCGGCGAACTTACCCTCAGCGGCGCGGCGATCAACCTCGGCGTGCCGAATGCGAATGGCGTGGCCATCCTCGCCCCGAGTGACCGGGACGACGACTGAAAACACCCTCATTCGGAGGCGAGCGCCACCCCGAAGACGCGCTTCTTCAGCTCGCCGAGCTGGTCGCGCGCCTTCGCCGCCTCCTCGAACTCGAGGTTCTTCGCGTGCTCGAGCATCTTCTTCTCCAGCGCCTTGATCTCGCGTGCGATCTGCTTCTCGGACATCGCCTCGTAGCGCGCCTCTTCCTCTGCCACTTTCATCTCTGAAGCGTCGTACACGCCGTCGATCAGGTCCTTGATGCGCTTGATCACGCCCTTGGGCGTAATGCTGTGGCGCTCGTTGTACGTAACCTGCTTGCGCCGCCGGCGGTCGGTTTCGGCGATGGCCCGCTTGATCGAATCGGTTTCCCTGTCGGCGTAGAGGATGGCCATGCCGTTGATGTGCCGCGCCGCCCGCCCCATCGTCTGGATGAGGGAACGCTCGGAGCGCAGGAATCCCTCCTTGTCGGCATCCAGGATGGCGACCAGAGAGACTTCGGGCAGATCGAGGCCCTCGCGCAGCAGGTTGATGCCCACCAGCACGTCGAACTCCCCCAGGCGCAGGTCGCGGATGATTTCAACGCGCTCGACGGTCTCGACCTCGGAGTGCAGGTAGCGCACCTTCACGCCATGCTCGGCGAGATAGTCGGTCAGCTCTTCGGCCATGCGCTTGGTCAGAGTCGTGACCAGCACCCGTTCCTGCTTCTTGACCCGAAAATTTATTTCAGACAGCAGGTCGTCGACCTGGGTGGATGCCGGCCGCACCACAACCTGCGGATCGATGAGGCCCGTGGGGCGCACCACCTGCTCCACCACCTGCCCCGAGTGCTGCCGCTCGTAGTCGGCCGGCGTGGCCGATACGAAGACCGTCTGGCGCACGACCTTCTCGAACTCATCGAAGCGCAGCGGCCGGTTGTCGAGCGCCGAAGGCAGTCGGAAGCCGTATTCCACCAGGTTTTCCTTGCGCGAGCGATCGCCCTTGTACATGCCGCCGAGCTGCGGGATGGTGACGTGGCTCTCGTCGATGATCATCAGGGCGTCCTGCGGCAGATAGTCGATCAGCGTCGGCGGCGGCTCGCCCGCTTGCCGGCCCGACAGGTGCCGCGAGTAGTTTTCGATCCCCTTGCAGAAGCCGAGCTCGGCCAGCATCTCGAGGTCGAAGCGGGTGCGCTGCTCGATGCGCTGCGCTTCGACCAGCCGCCCGGCCGTCTGGAAGAACTCGATGCGGGTGCGCAGCTCCGCCTTGATAGCTTCGACCGCGCGCAGCGTGGTCTCGCGCGGCGTGACGTAGTGGCTCGACGGATAGACCGTGAAGCGCGCCATCGGGTGCAGCACGCGGCCGGTCAGCGGATCGAACACCTCGAGTTTTTCCACCAAATCATCTTCAAGGGAGATTCGAATCGAATGCTCGGCGTGCTCCGCGGGGAACACGTCGATGACATCGCCGCGCACGCGGAAGCTGCCGCGCCTGAAGTCGAGCTCGCTGCGCTCGTACTGCATCGCCACCAGCCGCGCCAGCACGTCGCGCTGCGGCATCTTCTCGCCCCGGCGCAGGTGCAGGATCATGCCGTGGTACTCGGAGGGGTCGCCGATGCCGTAGATCGCCGACACCGTCGCCACGATCACCACGTCGCGCCGCTCCATCAGCGACTTCGTCGCCGACAGGCGCATCTGCTCGATGTGCTCGTTGATCGAGGAGTCCTTCTCGATATACAGGTCGCGCGCCGGAACGTAGGCCTCGGGCTGGTAGTAGTCGTAATAGGAGACGAAGTACTCGACCGCGTTCTCGGGGAAGAACTCGCGGAACTCGGAGTAGAGCTGCGCGGCGAGCGTCTTGTTCGGCGCGAGCACCAGCGCCGGGCGGCCGAGCCGCGCGATGACGTTCGCCATGGTGTAGGTCTTGCCGGACCCGGTCACCCCGAGCAGCGTCTGGAACGCGAGGCCGTCGCCGATGCCTTCGACGAGCTGGTCGATCGCCTCGGGCTGGTCGCCCGCGGGCTTGTAGAGCTGCTGCAGGCGAAAAGGACTGTTTGGAAACGTGACCGGCACGAGTAGAATTCGTCGAGAGAAACCTCAAATCCTAACAGATGAACGCACCGCACTCACCGTCCTTGCTGGCCTCGGTGCCGATGGCGCCGAGCGACCCGATCCTGGGCGTCACCGAGGCGTTCGTCGCCGACCCGAACCCGCGCAAGGTGAACCTGGGCGTGGGCGTGTATTACGACGACGCCGGCAGAATCCCCCTGCTCGAGTGCGTGCGGCATGCCGAAAGCGAGCGGCTGAAGACGGCGCCGAGCCGCGGTTATCTCCCGATCGACGGTCTCGCCGCGTACGACCGTGCAGTGCAGGAATTGGTTTTTGGTTCACAAAAGAACAATGTCGTTACCGTTCAGGCGCTCGGCGGCACCGGCGGCCTGCGGATCGGCGCCGATTTCCTCAGGCGCATCAGCCCGGGCGCGCAGCTCTGGATCAGCGACCCGAGCTGGGAGAACCACCGGCAGCTGTTCGAGGCCGCAGGCTTCACCGTCGACTCGTACCCGTATTACGACGCGAAGACGCATGGCCTCGACTTCGCCGGCATGCAGCGCGCCCTGGGCGCCCTTCCCGCCGGGTCGATCGTGGTCCTGCATGCCTGCTGCCACAACCCGACCGGCGTCGACCTCAGCCGCGAGCAATGGAGCAAGGTGCTGGACATCGTCATGTCGCGCGGCCTGGTGCCCTTCCTCGATCTCGCCTACCAGGGCTTCGCCGACGGGCTGGAGGCCGACGGCTACGCGGCGCGGCTGTTCGCCGGCGCCATGACGCCGGTGTTCCTGTCGAGCTCGTTCTCGAAGTCGTTCTCGCTCTACGGCGAGCGCGTCGGCGCGCTGAGCGTGGTGAGCGCGAGCGCCGAGGAAGCGTCGAGAGTATTGTCGCAATTGAAGCGCGTGGTGCGCGGCAATTATTCCAATCCGCCGACGCACGGCGGGCAGATCGTGGCGAGCGTGCTCGCCAGCCCCCAGCTGCGCAGCCTGTGGGACCGCGAGCTGGGCGCGATGCGCGAGCGCATCAAGGCCATGCGCAAGCAGCTGGTCGAGAAAATCCGCGCGCGCGCGCCGGGCGCCGATTTCAGCTTCGTCCTCACGCAGCGCGGCATGTTCTCGTATTCCGGGCTGAGCAAGGCGCAGGTGCAGCGGCTGCGCGCGGAATACTCGATCTACGCCATCGACACCGGCCGCATCTGCGTCGCGGCGCTCAACTCCAAGAACGTCGACTACGTGGCCGACGCCATCGCGAAGGTCATCGAGTAGGCGATGGTAAAATCCGCGGTCGTCCCGGATCCCCGATAGCTCAGTTGGTAGAGCGACGGACTGTTAATCCGCAGGTCCCAGGTTCGAGCCCTGGTCGGGGAGCCACTCCGCATCAAAGACTACGTTTCCTCTCGGCTTGTCGGACTCAATCCGCGAAGCCGCGACCGATAAATGCTCTGTCGCAAATTTCGCGTAGCAGTCAACCATCACACTCGATTTCCAGCCGCCCAGGTCCTTCAGCTCATCAGTCGACGTTCCCGCCTGCCGATGCCAAGACGCCCAGGTATGCCGCAAATCGTGGAAGCGAAAATCGGTGAGCTCCGCTCGCTTCACTGCCTCAAGCCACGCCGTATTGCAAATACCACAACGAATCGGCGCGCCCTTGTAAGTGAAGCAGTAGCGCGGATGCTGGCGGCTCGTCGCGGTCCGCATTCGACGCATGCTCGACGGCCTGCGGCTTGTCACTGCCACATCCAGGCTGTCGATTGACGATCGAGGAGCGCTCGCCGGGCGGATCTTCTTCCATGCCCCCAGGATTCGCCGCGCCCTCCGACCAGGCCGACGATCCTGGAAGCTATGGAACCCCGCTTACCTAAGGAAAATCTCCTGCATTGTCTTGGTGCCGATGATCTCGCGCACTTCGGTACGCTTGGTCATCATCTGCACCTGCTTGTCCTCGGACCCGACCATCTTCTCGGCCAGCGCGCGGAACTTGTCCGAGAGCCCGTCGAACGCTGCCCAGTTCTTGAACTCGACCATGAGGATCAGATCAAAGTCCTCGCGTCCCGTCGCGTCGCCCGAGAGCAGCCTCTCGGACAGTATCAGCCCGTCCTTCTTCGCCTGCTCCATGAGCTTCTTGCGATTGGCGCCGAGGTCGCGCAGGTAGGTGTCCATCATGCCCGGCTTCACCTTGACGAAGGTCACCGTCCAGACCGAGCCCTCCTTGTAGGGCTTCTCCTGCCCGAAGCCGGTTTGTGCAGCGAGCATCAACACGAGCATGGTGCATAGCGCAGCGAATTTCATGGTGATTCTCCCTTGAACCGTTAGGCGCGCTTGCGCAGAACGATGTGGGCGGCAGCGCGCGCGCCGCCCACGTGCTTCACGCATTCATAGCCGGGCGAGCGCAAGCGATTTTGCCCAACAGCGCCCCCGTTTACCCATGAAGCGGCTTGCGGGCCAGGAAATAACGCGTAGCTGGCCGTGTGCCCTGCTCCTCGATCTGGAATCCGGTGGCGCGAAGGTATTGCTGCCACTGCCCTCATTCGGCAATCGCGCGTGCAGCATGCCTAGCGCTTGCCCGCATGTTAGGGGGCCGAACGGAACGCCGCCAGGGTAATGCGACGAAACCGCCCTGACGCGGATGAATGGGCGGGATGAGCGCCCGGTTGTCTTTGGCGTCGGGCCAGATGAGCGCCTTTTAGGCTGGCTGACTTAGGGACAAATCTTGGCACTCCCATGGAGTCGCCTGGAGTTCCCGCTACCGCTTGCGCGAGCGCGGCGTAGCTGCCGGTGATTTGCACTTCCCGTTTATTCACACGGATTTCATGCACCAGCAGGCGCAGGTATTCCTTGGCGAATGCAGCTTACTTCCCCGCAGAGCGAGGCACGGCGGGATCGCACGTGCAGACTTACGAGCGAAGAAGGCCGCCGGAGGCGGCCGTCTTCACCAGCGGCGTCGCCCGGACCTAGTTGCCGAGCACCATCTGCCAGATACCCCTCGAGTGCGTCGCCGCATAAAGCACCCGCCTGCACGGTCCAGTGCCGCCCTTGCATGTCGGCACGCGCGAGGAAGGCTGGATCTCCAGGTGCATCACCTCGTAGCGAGGCATCCCGGCGGTGACGTGCCAGCCGCCGGTTCCGTCGGCATCACCCCGAAGCACGCCGAAGTCGGTCGACACGTACAGCGTCTTGTTCGCGTCGTCGCGGACGACATCGCTCACCGGCAGGTCTCCGTCGTTGGTCGGCGTCGGATACGTTGAGGTGCCAGCCTCGACGTTCAGGTTCGTGAAGATGCCGGAACCCGGGGCCGAGCCGTTCTCCTTCACCTCGAACACGTGGCCCTTGGTCGTCGGCGTTGCGGCGTTGTAGCCCGAGTATGAGATCCACGCGTGTCCGGTATCGGCGGGATCGACGTAGATCCCGCTCGGGAACCGGGTCGGTGAGTTACCCGAGGTCGAGCTGTCGATCCGGTGCCAGGTGACCGTGGCCGGATCCGACGCATCTGCGTTGTGCGTCACGAAGATGCGCCCGGCCGAGGTCGCCGCCCACAGCGTCCCGTGGTCCGCTCCGTCGCGGGCGAGCCACGACATCGAGCCACCCGTCCGGTCGCTTCCGTAGACCGTTCCGGTCAGGTCGCCGGGCTGGTCGATGCACGACGGGATTGTCAGGGTGCTGGCGAGGCCATCGCAGTACGGTCCGCCGAGCGGCCGGTAGTCACCGCAACCGTCCTGGGCGCCGGAGACCACGAACTCCGGACAGTTCGCCTCGTACCCCGCGATGTCAGGAGTCATGTCCTGCGGCACGTGGCCCGCGGTACCCGCGCCGAAGGCCCAGGTCCGCCAGACGTGCTTCGCGCCCGAGTAGATCGGGTGCGTGCCAGGCAAGGGGTTCGGGTCGCCGATCTGCGGCCAGTAGAACGCCGGGCCCTCGCCGCTGTTGACGATTGGCGCTGACGTGATCACCCACCTTTCCGGGTCGCCGTCGCGGAAGTTCGAGTCGCTGAAGCCGCTCGTGAACTCGTTGAAGCGCCACGTCGGCTCCGTCGCGTCGTAGCCCGCGTTGCCGCCGTCGCCGTAGATGATCTGCGTCCAGGTCTTGTTGTTGCAGCCGTCCACATTCGACCACGTACCATTGTCCTGTGTCCCCCCGGTGACCTTGCAGTGGTCGGACGGGTTGATGGCGACGTTGATGAACTGCAGTGTGCTGCTCAACTTCTTGTCGATGTGCTCGATCAGCGTCGGCGCCCGGGATAGGAGCCGCTTGCAGGCAGTGTAGCTGCCGGAGGTCGGCGGCAGCGGACCGCCGCCGTTGCGTCCCGGAGTGTCGCACTGCGCCGAGAGGTCCGTGAATGTCCCGCTCGTCCGGATCAACCCGCCGTCCGAGCCCTCGAAGATCTGGGTCGGGTTGGAGGGGTTGATTGCGATCACGTGCTGGTCGGGATGGATCGCGTTCGGCGCGCGGTCACAGAATGTCAGACCGTAGGGTGCGTACGCACACCACGGTGCGGTCGTGTTCTGCGCGTCGTACGACAGGTCGGTGAACGTTCGCCTGCTGGCTGCGCCGGTCGCCGAGCCGTCGGGGTCGCCCGCGGTGTCCGAGTAGAGCACCTCGCGACCGTTGGAGCGGCCGTTGCCGCAGCCGACGCCCTTCGTGTCGCAAGGCTGCTCGCCGTACTGGTTCGAGCCGATGACGTAGACCGTGTCGGGGAAGCCGGGCGGCGTGTACACCCTCTGGTCGTACCAGCACTGGCCGGTGCAGAAATCGTCGGTCGCGAAGTACGGGTTGCCCGTCGACTTCGAGGTCAGGTTCTGCCAGCCGGTATACGTCGCGGGGAACAAATGCGTTGCCGGGTCGGGCGGAGTGGCCCCCGCCGCCTGCGACGCAAGCAGCGTCGCCGCCGGCTGGTTGGCGTTGTCGATGCGCCAGAAGTTCGACGCAAACGCGCCGCTGATCCCACCGGTGTTCTGCGTGCCATCGGTGAGGTAGATCCTCGTGTGGCCGCTCTTCACGGTCAGCGCGAACATCGTCCGGTCGACCCCGGCTCCGGCACGCGGGCCGGTGTTGAACTGCGGCGCGAAGACCTGATTGAACGCCGTCTGTGCGGCTCCTGCGTCGCGCCTCCACACGCCCGCGTCGAACGCGGAAGCATAGACGACGTCGAGGTTGAGCGGGTCGAGCCCGACGTCGGTGACGCCGAACGACAGGGGGCCGGGGTCCGGCTTCGTTCCGTCCCAGATCTCGGTGAACGTCTTGCCACCGTCGGTCGACTCGTAGAGGCCTGGCTCATTGGCGCCCGGCTCGAACCGCGTCGTGCCGCCGTTGCCGATCACGTGCGAAAGCCCGCGAACTCCCAGCGCCGACCCAACGAAGATGTGATTCGCGTCGCGCGGGTCGATGACGATCGAGCGGATGCCGCGGCCAAGGAAGGCATCGTTGCCCGGCACCGCGCACGAATAGGTGGCGTTGCTGACGCACTTGCCGTCGAGCTTCGCCCAGTGCTCGCCGTTGTCGGTCGACTTGTAGACGCCCACGCCGGCCTCGCATCCGGACGAGCAGCGGTTGGCCTCACCCGTGCCCAAATAGAGCGTACTTCCTGTCTTGTCGGTCGGATCGAGCGTCAACGTCCCGACCGAGGTCTGATCAAGGTCGCCCGGATGGAGCTGCTTCCAGTCTGGATCGCTCGCCAGCGCGTTGTCCGTCCGCCAGACGCCGCCCCCGGAGACGCCAACCCAGATGCGGCAGCCCCCAGCGTTGCAGTCGGGCGCAACGACCAGCGCAGTTACCCGGCTCGCGGTCGTGTTCGTGGCCCCTGAGAAAGCGGTGACGCCGGGTTGAACGGCTGCGTGCGCCGGACCGTAGAAGTTCCACTTGTGGCCCTTCGCGCCCGGGTCGCCGGTCTTCGCGTCGACGGCCGCGATGCGCTCGAACGTCGCCTTGGCGTTTCCGACCACGCCCGGCGGAATCACGTCTGCCGGGTACGTGCGCGCCGCGGACCGATAGGCTTCCCAGCCCCCAATCGGACCCTCGCCTGGAGTCGTGGCGCTGCTCGCGGCCGCGTCCGGGTCGCCCCCCGCGAACTTCGACCTGAATGGCTCGTGGCGGAACTCGGTCCACAGGACGGCCGCGAGCCCTGCCAGCGTCACGAACGCAGTCGCACCAACGGCGATTCTCAACGTGCTTTTTCGCATATCCCCCCCTCCGTGGCGAAATAGAGTTTCCCCGTGGCCGGAACCGCAGCGAGGGAATCCTCTTTTTAGGAAAGGTACGCTACGCCGATGCAAGGAGCGCCGTCAAGAGGAAGCCGGTTCACAGCATCACTCCGGTAAACGGTTGCTTTCGGCAGATGCGTTCGAACGACTGCAATTAGCCGTTCGGCGAAATCCGCGAATGGCCGCTTTCCACAGCGCGACAGGCATCTTTGCCCGATTCGGGGAGCCAAGCTTGGGCCGACGGGCTAGACTGGCGCCGCAGTTCAAAACGAAGGGGGTTCCAAGAAATGCATATCCGCCTGCTGTTGATCGTTTCCGTTCTGTGCGTCGCAACTTACGGCTGCGAGACGACGCCCACTGACCCCAAAGCCGCGGCCGAGCCGCGCGAGGAACCCACCTACACTACCGGCAGCAGGCTACCGTCGTCCGGCTCTGCCACCGTTCAGGGAGCCAGCCGCGGCGCGTGGGAAGACGATCGCCGCAACTCCCCCGGCAGCACAGGCATTATGGGGAGATGACGCCCATCGGCTCACTCACGCTCATTTGTATGCTCCGGCCGCTTTCAGGAGGGTGAAGATCCTTGCCGGGGTGAGCGGTAGTTCCCGGATGGTGATGCCAAAATCGGCCAGCGCATCTTCGACTGCGTTCGAGATCACGGCGCCCGGCGAGATGGCGCCGCTCTCGCCGACGCCCTTGATCCCCAGATCGTTGATCATGGACGGATGCGCGAGCTGCGCCGTGAGGAAGGGCGGCAGCTGTCCGGCCTTCGGCATGGCGTAATCCATGAAGCTTCCGGTCCGGAGCTGACCGAGGCTGTCGTATACGATCTCTTCCATCATCGCCCCGCCGAGGCCCTGGGCGATTGCGCCATGCAGCTGCCCGTCGACCACCATGGGATTGATCGGCTGCCCGCAGTCGTGTATCGCCGCGTACTTCAGGATGCGCAGTT
>Ga0209056_10004748_pt1 | contig 14297 bp, 12 predicted proteins | sample GraSoiAngelo_114_FD_185876 | JGI IMG/M metagenome (GOLD analysis project Ga0209056, IMG submission 185876) | Grasslands soil microbial communities from the Angelo Coastal Reserve, California, USA - 14_0903_13_40cm (SPAdes) (version 2) | ecosystem: Environmental > Terrestrial > Soil > Grasslands... | reverse complement strand
TCCTCCAAATCAGCTTCGTGAAGGTGAAAATCTCGATTCATTCGCCGGCTTGTCTTCCGTCTCCAATTTCGATTCGATACAGCATCCCCATTATGAAAGATCGACCGCTTGCTGCGCTGCTTGTCATATTCTGTCTCCTAGTCTTCGCGCCTCTCGCGATTGCGCAAACTTCGCCGACCCCGGAACCCGTCGCCAAGCCGAGTCCGTCAGCCCCTGCAGCTGATTACGACCTGCGCTGGGCGGTGAAAATTCCAATGCGCGACGGAGTCGAATTGAATGCCACGCTTTATCTTCCCAAGTCAGGGAACACGACGCCCGGTCGGACTCCAGTCATTTTCACCCTGACGCCTTACATTTCCGACAGTTACCACGCGCGCGCGGCCTACTTCGCTTCGCATGGCTATGCCTTTGCCCTGGTCGATGTGCGCGGACGAGGAAATTCAGTTGGCGACTTCGAGCCCTTCGCTAACGACGCGCGTGATGGTCATGACCTGGTGGAATGGTTTGCGAAACAGCCGTTTTGTGACGGCAAAGTCGCGATGTGGGGTGGTTCCTACGCCGGATTCGATCAATGGGCCACGGCCAAGGAATTGCCTCCTCACCTAACCACGATTGTGCCGGCGGCGGCGGCCCATCCGGGATTAGATTTTCCGTTCACCAATAACGTTGGTATCTCGTACGACGCGCAATGGTTCACCCACACGAGCGGTCGCGCCAGCCAGCAAAATTTATTCGGAGATTCGACATTCTGGCGCACGAAATTTCTCGACGCTTACAAGCAACACATTCCCTTCAAAACCCTGGATAGTTTCGTCGGTAATCCGTCGGCGAATTTTCAGCGCGTAATCGGCCATCCCATGGTCGATGTCTATTACGACGCGATGGTGCCGACGCGCGAGCAGTTTGCAAAAATCACTCTTCCGATTCTCGCCATCACCGGCCAGTATGATGGCGACGAGTTAGGCGCGCTCGCGTACTATCGCGATCATCTGGCAAACGCTTCGGCCGAAACACGGGCGAAACACTTTCTGATCATCGGGCCGTGGGACCATGCCGGCACTCGCACACCCACGGATGAAGTCGGTGGAATTAAATTCGGCGGCGCCGCTGTCATTGATCTGAACGATCTGCACCGGCAATGGTACGACTGGACGATGAAATCCGGCCACAAACCGGAGTTCCTCAAAGATCGCGTCGCCTATTATTTGTTAGCCCCCGGGAATAGCGGAGCAAACGGCGAATGGAAATACGCCGACGATTTCGAGAAGCTGACAGCAAACCATTACGCGTTTTATCTCGATGCCAGCGATGGAGGAGGAAATGGCGTCTTTCGTGCCGGTACTTTAAGCGAAAAACCGGCCAGAACGGGTACGGACGAATACATCTACGACCCGTTAGATACGCATCGCGGCGAAGAAGTGGAGAATGTGGAAAACGAAAAGACGGCCGGAGTCGACCAGCGGCGCGCGCTTAACATTGGCAAGGATGGTCTCGTTTATCATAGCGAGCCAGTCTCGAAGGAAACGACGCTGGTGGGGTGTCCAAAATTGACGCTGTGGATCTCCCCGGATGCGCCTGACACCGATGTCACGGCCGAGCTCGATGAAATTCTTGCCGATGGCACCAGCATCGCGCTTTGGAGCGATGTCCGGCGCCTGCGTTACCGTGAGTCGGTTCGACAAGAAAAGCTGGTCAATCCGGGCGAAACCGTGCGCTGCGATTTTGACCCCGGTCTTTTCATTGCCCGCCGAATGGCCAAAGGGAGCCGGCTCCGTCTCGTAATCAGCGCACCCAACTCAATATATTTCGAGAAAAATTATAACTCCGGTGGGGTGGTGGCAAACGAGACCGCGAAAGATGCTCACACCGCGCACGTCCGAATTTTGCACGATGCTGAACACGCCAGCGTCCTCGACGTTCCGATCGCGCCAGTTCCTTAGTCTCTCAAAATCGCCGCAATGGCGACGTTTTTATGGATCCCTCGCTGCGAGACCTACGTTCTCTTTAGTTCTAGAGTTCGCGAATTCCGGTCTGGGGAGCGCAGCGCTGCGCCACGTTCTGAGAGGAGTTTACGCAGGCGCAATATTTTCGCGGCCGTGGCGCAACACCCGCGCCATCCAAATCAATTCATCGGACGAAATGTTCATCGAGCAACTTCCCGTCTTCGGCAAAAATTTTGCCAGCATGTCCAAAATTAATATCGTTGAAGATAGTAACGAGGCCGAGCTCGCGCATCACCGGCAGCAGCGCCTCGATCACGCGCGCGCCGCCGAAAACGCCAGCCGACACGCCACAAATCCCCACGGCTTTGTGAATGTATTCTTCGAGGTTCATGTCGAGGGCATGCTTCAGCAACCCGGGATACCCATGATTGTACTCCGGCACGACCAGAATTAATCCGTCTGCCCGTTTCACCAGATCGGAGAATGCTGGATCCTTCATCTGTTCTCCGGCGTCATCCAACCGCATCGGGATCTTGCAAATGTCCACCAATTCCGTTTCCACGCCCGCTCGCTTCTTTGTTTCCTCGAAAACGAAACGCGCGGCGTTTTCGCTGCGCCGCCCTTTGCGCGCGGTGCCCAGGACTACCGGAATGAATAGGGACGCCATCGTTTTTGAGTTTCCGAAACAATTCGGTGTGAAATCAAGCCATCTTGCGCACTAATTTTCGGAGCCGGCGGGTCGTCTGCTCGCGATCAATTTTGCCGGAGGCGACATCGAGGACGAGCCGCTCCCAAGCGTCGCTATCAGCAACGGGATCGAATCCGTTCAGGCGAAGGAAAACGATCGCCGCGGCCATCGCCGTGCGCGTGTTCCCGTCAAGAAATGGGTGGTTGCGGCAAAGATAAAATAAGTAAGCCGCAGCGATATCTATGAGATCAACGTAAGGCGACTTCCCCCCGAAGCTCGATTGTGGTGCGAATACGGCCGCGGCCAGAAGTGCTTCATCGCGGATTCCGTGGAGCCCGCCAAAAATTTTTACCGCTTGGTAATGAATCTCGCGAACAATCTCGACGGTCAGATGGAAGCAGTCCTCCGGCGTTGCCTTCACGCCAGCTTCCGTAATGTCCTGCGATAATCGTTCATCACTTTTTTGATGGCCCCTTTGACTGCCTTTTTCGAGGGCCCTTTGCGGATTGGCATCAACATGATTGCACCGCTATCGTTTATGATCGTTACGTCGAGCTGATCACCGACTTTGACTCGCGCCAAGTCCATCAAAGCGGCGTCAAAAATGATCCCCTGAGAATTACCGATTTTGGAGATGGTTTTGGTCATGACGTAATACTATGTTTTACATGGAGAACAGGCAAGCGCAAAAACCCGGTGCGATCAAGCCTGCCGATGGCCGGACTCGAACCGGCACGGGCCGTTTAAAGCCCAACGGATTTTAAGTCCGTTGCGTCTGCCATTTCGCCACATCGGCGTGCAGGCGAATCTTACTCGCGGGCTGGCGCAGACCAAACGGTTTTCGATTTACGACCAACTGCCGTAGCGGTCGCGAAAGTTTTTTGACGGTCGGCAACTAACCGACGCAAACAAAATTCAATGGGAGGAAATTTTATGGGTAAATTGGATGGTAAGAAAGTGGCGATTCTCGTCACTGATGGATTCGAACAGGTGGAAATGACAAAACCGCGCGAAGCGCTGGAGGAAGCGGGTGCGGAAACGAAAATCGTTTCGCCTAAATCGGGGCAAATTCAGGGAATGAACCACGCGGATAAGGACGACAAGTTCGACGTCGATATTCCACTCGATGAAGCGCGGCCGGAGGAATTTGATGCACTGATGATTCCGGGCGGTCTGATGAATCCGGATGAATTGCGCGCGACTCCCGACGCACTTAAGTTTACGAAACATTTTTGTCGCGAAGGCAAACCAGTGGCCGCCATTTGTCACGCGCCCTGGGTATTGATCGACGCCGGCGTAGTTCGTGGGCGCAAACTAACGTCGTGGGAGCACATTCAGACCGATGTGAAAAATGCCGGTGGCAATTGGGTCAACCAGGAGGTGGTGGTGGACAACGGACTCGTTACCAGCCGCAAGCCCGACGATATTCGGGCGTTCAACAAGAAGATGATCGAAGAATTCTGCGAAGGGAAACACGCCAGGCAGACGCAGTTTGCAGGGGCCGGGCTCGAGACATAATTCGCAGTAACATCGAGGTCCGAGCCGGACTGGCGAACTGCCACGACTACTCGATCCACCTGGAGCTGCGAAGGTAGATCGCGCCCAAGGTGGATCGACCGCTCTGCGAGCGATGCCAAAGCAAATGCGGCTCCGCCGCCATATCGCTATCTTGCCGTCGGATCGGCGAAATAAATTCTCGTGCGCCCGAGGCTTGCGCTAGTCTTCCTGAGTGACTACCGCCAACAAAATCACGCTTGTCCGGATTGCGATGATTCCAGTCTTCGTGGCACTTGCGATTTATTATGGCGAAAGCGTCCGGCGCGGCGACCCACAGGAATGGCAGCGCTTTGCCGCCATCATCATTTTTCTACTCGCGGCGGCAAGCGACGGTCTCGATGGATACGTCGCCCGTCGCTACAATCAACGGAGCCAGTTAGGCGTTATTCTCGACCCGATCGCCGATAAGGGTTTGCTCCTCAGTGGTATCATCACCTTGAGTATTACTAATTGGAGCCAGAGCGATCCCGATTACGGAAAATTTCCGGTGTGGTTTCCGGTTCTCGTCATTACCCGCGACGCGGTCATTTTGGTCGGCGCCGCCATCCTGCACTATTTCATCGGCAACAAAATGCGGGTTAAACCTAGTTGGACGGGTAAGGTCGCGACCGTTTGTCAAATGTGCGCGATTGCGTGGGTGATGTTGCAGCTGCGATTTCTGCCGCTGTGGTTCGTCGTGATGGTGGCGGGAATATTCACTCTCATTTCTGGGGTGATCTATGTCGTGAAAGGCGTCCGTCAACTGCAGACCGAAGGTCACGCCCACGCCACGCGCTGACGCGCGCAGGGCAGTAATGGAGTGATAGAGTAGTGGAGTAGCGAGAAAAGAGCAGGGCCGGTGTTTCGTTTGGCCATTCCTTCGTGCTTCGTCATTCGTGCTTCGTCATTTCTTTGATATAGCAGTCCGATGAACATTGCCATCGCCGGCCGGCCAAATGTAGGAAAATCGGCGTTGTTCAATCGAATTGCCGGCCGTCGCATCGCCATTGTACATCGCCAGGCAGGGATCACACGAGACCGGATTTTTGCCAAATGCGAAATCGGCGGGAAAACTTTCAGGCTTTGGGATACCGGCGGGATTGTCGGCGCAGGTGAAACCCAGTTGACGGACGAAGTGCGGGCTTCCGCAGAACTCGCGATGGCTGAGAGCGATCTCATTCTTTTTGTGGTGGACGGGCAGGACGGGGTAAATCCGATGGATCGCGAACTGGCTCGCCTGATTCGGAAATTGCACAAACCTGTCCTACTTCTCGTTAACAAAATCGATGACTCGAAACACGAGCCGCGAGCCGACGAATTTTCCGCACTCGGTTTTGAGGATGTTTTTCCGACTAGCGCGGCACATGGGCGCGGAGTTCCGGAACTACTCGAAAAGATCGAGAACTTTCTGCCTGCTGCCGACCTCAAACCTGAAACATTAAACCTCACGCGTCCGATCGCTGTCGCGATCCTCGGCCGCCCAAATGCAGGAAAATCATCGCTGATTAATGCGTTACTCCGCGATCGGCGCGCCATCGTAAGCGAAATCCCGGGCACCACACGGGATGCCGTCGACATCGAGTACGAACGAGAGGGTAAACGCTTCCTTTTTATCGATACCGCTGGGATTCGTGCGCGCAGCAAACATTCCAGCTCGGTTGAAGTCTTTTCGGTCATGCGGGCCGAAAAGACAATTACGCGCGCTGATATTTGCGTGCTGGTGATTGATGCCGCCGAAGGGATAAAGGCGCAAGATCGCCGAATCGCGGCCTTGATTCAGGACGCACGAAAAGCCTGCGTGATTGTCCTGAACAAATGGGACCTGTTACGCACGAAGCGCAAACAACGGCAGACCATGGAAGACGCGATTGCTAACGCTCGCGCGGAGTTGTTCTTCATCGATTACGCGCCGGTCCTGGTAACGAGCGCGCTGACGGGCGAGCATGCCGATAAAATTTTCAAAATGATCGAACGCATCCGGCGGGCTGCACGCGCGCATATCGGCACTGGCAAATTGAATCGCGCGTTGCGGGCGGCCTTTGCCGCAAATCCGCCGCCAATGGTAAAGGGCAAACGGCTAAAGCTGTTTTACGCGACTCAATCCAGCGGAAACGAATCACGGGAGTTCGCGCCCCCGGGGATCGTGCTCTTTGTCAATTCCCCTCGTCTTCTGACACAGCCATTCGCACGTTTTCTTGAAGCGAAGATTCGTGAGCTCGAGCCCTACCCGGGATCGCCGATCTTGCTGACCTTACGGGCGCGGACCTCCACGTCATCCTGAGCGGAGCGAAGCGCAGTCGAAGGATCCCGGGGAAGTTACCTTTAAGGTATCGCAACGGGATCCCTCGAATTACGCTCGGGATGACTGCGGAAGCACATTTCCGCAGGATTGATTCGAACGTTCGGCCCCAGTCTTCTGTCTTACAAAGCTCATGAAATCGGCTCAGGAAATTTCTCAACAAGTGCAGGAGCTTGGTCGCTGGATTACGCCCTTGCGCGAGCAAGTTGCGCACGTCGTCGTCGGTCAGAAATATCTGGTCGATCGTTTATTGCTCGGGTTACTGGCGAACGGCCATGTCTTGCTCGAAGGCGTTCCCGGCCTGGCCAAAACGCTCAGCGTCAAAACAATCGCCTCCGCCATCCAAACCGGATTCCAGCGCCTCCAATTCACCCCGGATCTTCTTCCGGCAGATTTAATCGGCACCCTTATTTATAATCCGCGTGACGGCGAGTTCACCACCAAGTTTGGCCCAATTTTTTCGAACCTCATCCTGGCCGACGAAATCAATCGCGCACCGGCCAAAGTGCAGAGCGCCTTACTAGAAGCGATGCAAGAGCGCCAGGTGACTATTGGCGAGAAAACGTATCCGCTTTCCGATCCGTTTCTTGTCCTGGCGACGCAAAACCCCCTCGAGCAGGAAGGCACCTATCAGCTCCCCGAAGCACAGCTCGATCGTTTCATGTTCAAGTTAAACATCGGTTATCCGCAGAAACCGGAAGAGCGCCGTATTCTCGATTTAATGGCGACGTCCGCACCCGATCTGAGGGTTTCAGCGGTGGTCGATCCGCAACACATCATCGCAGCGCGCGATGTCGTGAACAACATTTACATTGACGATCGAGTAAAGGATTACATCGTCGACATTGTTTGGGCGACGCGGGAGCCAGCGTCTTATAACTTGAAGCTGGAGGGTTTGATTCGTTACGGCGCCTCCCCCCGCGCCACAATTTATCTCGCGCTGGCCGCGCGTGCTCATGCTTTCCTGAACGGACGCGGCTACGTCACACCGCAGGACATCAAGAGCATCGGTCCCGACGTTTTGCGTCATCGCATTATCGTTAGCTACGAAGCGGAAGCAGAGTCGATTACGAGTGAGACGATCGTGGAACGGATTTTCGCAGGATTGCCGGTGCCGTGAGTGAACCGGTGAGAGGTAAGAATTACGCCTTGGTCGGTCATCCCGAGCGAGAGCGACCTAATCCCTCGAACTCGCCTCACTCCGCTCGAAGCGACGAGAAGGAGCAGCGCACCGCCGAAATTCTAAAAAAGATCCGCGGCCTCGAAATCAAGACCCGGGCCCTGGTGGAAACCGCCTTCGCCGGCGATTACCACAGCGTCTTCAAGGGTCGCGGGATGAATTTTGAAGAGGTGCGCGAATATCAGCCTGGGGATGAGATTCGCACGATCGATTGGAATGTAACCGCAAGGCTCGGTAGCCCATTTGTTAAAAAGTTCACGGAAGAACGCGAGCTTACCGTGATGCTGATCGTAGATGTGAGCGCGTCAGGTAGCTTCGGCAGTACTTCACAATCAAAACGCGAGCTGGCTGCAGAAGTTGCTTGTCTCCTCGCTTTCAGCGCGATCCGTAACAACGACAAAGTCGGTCTCCTTCTTTTCAGCGATCGCCTCGAGCTTTTCATCGCGCCGAAGAAAGGGCGCTCTCATACTTTGCGTATCATCCGCGAAATCCTCTTCTTCGATCCGGTCGGGCGCGGGACCAACCCGGCGGCGGCCCTTGATCACTTAAATAAGATTGTGACCCGCCGGGCGGTCGTCTTTTTTATCTCCGACTTTCAGGCGGAAGATTTCTCACGTGCCCTCGCGGTCACGGCGAGGCGGCATGATCTAATTGCGATCCGGATTCAGGACGAACGCGAAAGCGTGTTACCGCCTGTTGGCATTATCACGCTGGAAGATGCGGAAACGGGCGACCAAATTGAAATCAACGCCGCCGACAGCAATGTCCGCCGACAGTTTGCCCAACTCGCCCAGGCACAGCTAACGGAAACCATACGGGTATTGCGGCAAAACCGCATTGATCGAATCGAGTTGCGCACCGGCGATGATTATCTGCCGGCGTTGCGCTCCTTTTTCAAGCAACGCGAGCGCCGTATGATGGTGCGGTAACAACGATGCTACTCGCGCAGGCACTTCCCGACATCGCGCCACCGGTAAATTATTCGCTGGTGCCGCCGTGGATGATTTTTGTCGGCAGCTTGATCGTCCTAACGATCATTGGACTGGCAATCTGGTACGGGCGAAGGTTCTTTCGCAAGAAACAAGTAATGCTATCGCCCCGCGAACGCACGCTCGCGGCGTTGAGCGCAATTGAGAACGACGTGGAAAAAATTGCGCCCTATCAATTCAGCATTCGCGTTTCCGATATTTTACGACGTTACGTGGTGGAACAATTCGATCTACCGATGACGCGCCAGACATCGGTCGAATTCTTAAATGCCATTGCTTCGGCCCCCAATTTCGGTGACGAGGAAAAAGCGTTGCTGGCTGATTTTCTGAATCGCTGCGACCTGATTAAGTTCGCGCGCTACGACGCGACGACGGTGGATAGCCGTCTCCTACTGGATGAAGCGCGCCAATTCGTGAAAGGAGGAGCACTTGTCCCCGCATGACTGGCTGGGCGGTCAGGCGCTGACTTTCGCGCGACCGTGGCTGCTGCTGCTCCTACTGCTGATCCCCTTGCTGGCATGGCTCCGCGGAAGATTTGGACCGCGCGCCGCGATTATATTTTCCGCGACCGCGCCATTTCGCGCGATTGGGAAAGCCAGCGCCAACCGGGCCGGACAAATCTTGCGCGCATTGGTCTGGCTTGCCCTGGCGGCATTTATCGTCGGAATCGCGCGACCACAACTGGGTAAATCGCTCACCCAAGTAGAAGCCAGCGGTATCGACATCATGCTTGTGCTCGACGTGTCCAATTCAATGCTGGCGAAGGATTTCACCATTGGCGGCGACGAGGCGACGCGATTGGACGCGGTTCGCGAAGTAACTCGCAAATTCATCGAAGCACGACCGAACGACCGGATCGGGATGATCGCATTTGGCACTCGTCCATATATCGTTAGCCCGATGACGCTCGATCACGAATGGCTGTTGCAAAACCTCGATCGTGTTCGCATTGGGCTGGTAGAAGGAAGCACTGCGATCGGTTCGGCCATGGCGGCGGCGGGGAACCGGTTAAATGACAAGCAATCCAAGAGCCGGGTGATCGTTCTCCTGACCGATGGCGATAATAACGCCGGGAAGATCCCACCTAATACTGCGGCGGAAGCATTAAAGGCACTCCGAATTCATCTTTACGCGATCGGAATCGGCACCAATGGGGTGGCGCCCTTTCCGGTAATGGACGAGCGAACCGGCCGGGTGGTGACGGACGGACGCGGTAACGTTTATTATCAAAATGCGCCAGTTTCCTTCAATGAAACCGGTTTGCGCGAAGTAGCGCAGATCGCCGATGGGAAATTTTACCGCGCAACGGACACGGAATCGCTGGCGTCGATCTATCAGGACATCGACAAGCTGGAAAAAACCACCATCAGCGCCCGGAAATATCAACAATACCGCGACCTATTTCCGGTGTGTATCGCGACCGGTTGTGGATTGCTGATCGGGCAGCTGTTGCTCGGCCAAACTATTTGGAGGCGATTGCCGTGAGTGAGTGTTGTTACAGATCGCTCGTGCTCCCAGCACACGCATTGAGAATCGAGGTGTTCGCATGAACTTGGGCGCGCCGAACTGGTTGTGGGCCCTGGCCATTCTGCCGCTCCTCGTGCTTTTGTATGCACAGGCCGAGCGGCGTAGTGCGATCAAACTGCGTGAGTTTGTTTCACCGCGACTGCTACCGCAGCTCGCCGGCAATGTCGATCGGGTGCGGCGCGCGATTCGTTTTGCTTTCGTTTTGCTCGCGCTCGCGCTCGCTATTATCGCGTTGGCCAAACCGCACTGGGGTTACACTTACGAAGACGTAAAACGTCGTGGACTCGATTTGCTCTTCGCCGTTGATACATCGCGCAGCATGCTATCGAATGATGTGGCGCCAAACCGACTTGAGCGCGTCAAACTAGCAGCACAGGATTTGATCACAGAGCTGGAAGGCGATCGAGCCGGGCTCATCGCCTTCGCCGGCCGGGCCTTTTTGCAGGCACCGTTGACGATCGATTACGATGCCGCGGTCGAATCGATCAACGACCTGGATACAAAAACAATCCCGGAAGGCGGCACCAACATCAGCGAAGCGATCGCGCTGGCGACACAAACATTTGGGAAAAGCGCGATGGGAAACCGCGCACTCATTATTTTCACGGATGGTGAGGAACTTAGTGGCGATGCGGTAACCGAAGCCAAGAAAGCGGCGGACGCAGGCGTGAAAATTTTCACGGTAGGAGTCGGGACGGCGCAAGGCTCGTTAATCCCGGTCGAAGGGCAAGGCGAAGCTGGTTTCGTAAAAGACGCGAAAGGCCAGGTGGTGAAGTCGAAGTTGGATGAAAATCGGCTGCGCGAGATCGCACAAGCGACCGGCGGGATTTATTTGCACCTGGAAAGCGGGCCCCAAACAATGCGGCAGTTGTACGCGGACGGGCTTTCGAAACTAAAAACCGCCGAAATCGATGCGCGGCTTTCGAGTCGGCCAATCGAGCGCTACGAGTGGCCGCTGGCAGGCGCGATTGTCGCGCTGATCGCCTCCCTGTTCATCAACGACCGAAAACGGGCGCAAACTCCCAGACGTTCGCCGATAAAACGCGAAGTGCTGGTCACCGCCTCCTTATTATTCGTGGCAGCTGCCGAGGTAAACGCGGTTTCGGGGATCGACCTATATAATAAGGGGCGATACGAGGATGCCTACGCACAATTTCAAAAGGATTTGCAGAACAATATCAACCCGGCCGATATGCCCAAAATGCAGTTCGATGCCGGTGCAGCTGCCTACAAGCTACGGAACTACGACAAAGCGCTGGAGGCATTTAGTCAGTCGCTGGTAGATCGATCGCCGAGGCTGCAGGAGCAGAGCCGTTACAATCTCGGCAGGACCCTGGAGGACCGCGCCGATTTCGGCAAAACGAACGAGGAGACGCTGAAGGACTTGGAAAATGCCGCGCAACATTACGAGCAGGCATTGAAGCTGGACCCACAAGATAAGGCCGCGGCGGAACGGCTGGAGATCGTTAGGAAGAAGATTGAGCATCCGAAGCAACCGCCGCCAAAGCCCCAGAAAAATCAGCAGAACAAGAAGGATCAAAAGAAAGACGAGCAGCAGCAACAACAACAGCAACAGTCACAAGACGAACAGCAACAAAACCAGGATCAAAACCAGGACCAACAAAAGCAAGATCAACAGCAGGCGAAGAATAATCAGCGACAACCGAATCAGCAAAACCAGGAACAGAATCCCGAGAATCAGAAGAATCAGCAGAACTCAGAGAAGCGCGATAAACAGCAGGAACAGCCCTCGCCATCACCGAGTCCCGGCCGCGAACAGAGACAGCCTGGTCAAAAAAAGAAAGATCAGCGGGGTGCCGGGGAATCGCCAACGCCGAGTCCGGGCGAAGATTCAAGTCCTTCGCCAAGTCCGGGAGAATCGAGAGAGAATCCAACGCCGTCACCATCACCGGGAGAAAATTCCGGCAAGGGTGAGAATGCATCACCGAGCGCAACGCCATCCGCCTCTCCCACTAAACCGCGCTCGGGTGAGATCAAAGGCGCGGGCGAGCCGAGCGACGAGCGGCAAAAGGAGGAAGCGGCCGAAGCAGAAGCGATGGAACGGGGGGAAATGAGCCCGCAGCAAGCTGCGCGATTATTGCAGGCAATGAAGGACGAGGAAGCGCGGGTACAGCTGGATGAACGCAAGCCGGTGCATCGTGTCTATAACGACTGGTGATGAGACGTTTGATGGAGACGCTCCGACGAGTCTTGTTCTCGGTTTTGCTGGCAAGTGCGATCGCGCAGTTTGCACGTGGTGATTCGCCGAAAATTACGGCAGTGCTGACGAGCTCGGAAGTCGTTGTGGGTGAAACGGTGCAGTTGCAAATCCAGATCGATAACGCTGGAACATCGGTGAAACCGCCAAGCGAGATCGACGTCCCGGGTTTGCAGATTCATTTCACCGGTAAATCGACTGAGATGACGTGGAAGAATTTCACAGCTTCTTCCTCAATCACTTACAACTACACGATTTTACCGGAAAAATCGGGCACCTATAGAATTCCGCCACAAAGCATTCGCGCCGGGAAGGACAATTTGCAGACGCCCGAGCTAACGCTGGAAGTGGCGGACTCCCCGAGGGCGGCCGCGGGCACGGGAAGCAATCGGACCCCATCCGGGAATGCACGGGCTGGCGAAGAAAAGATCGCTTTTGCCGAGCTTCTGATACCGAAAAAGACCGCCTATGTCGGTGAAATGATACCTGTGGTAGTAAAAATCGGATTTAATTCGCGGACACGCGTGGCTGAGATGGCGCCACCGCAGGTGAGCGGCCAGGGTTTCACCGTGCAAAAGCTGGGCGAAGCCGAACGAAATCTGGAAAATATCGAAGGGCGCAGTTATGTCGTTTTCAATTATAAGACCGCGATTTCCGCAGCCCGGGTTGGTAATTTTCAAATTGGGCCGGTCGAACAGAAAGCGAATATTCTCGTTCCGCGACGGAGCTCGGGGACGCGGCGAAAACCGTTTGCCCCTTTCTCCGAGGATCCGTTCTCCGATCCTTTCTTTACGCTGCCGTTTGGAGGGCTGATGGAGCAACATGAGATCGACGTCAAGAGCGACCCAGTTTCATTGGAAGTAAAGGCATTGCCAGCGGGAGCACCGCCAACTTTTTCCGGAGCGCTGGGGAGTTTCTCAATGACCGCGGAAGCGAATCCGAAGCGAGTCCAGATAGGCGACCCGATCACGATTAAGGCAGCGATCTCCGGACGCGGGAACTTCGACCGGATGGAGGCGCCAGAGCTAAGTGACGAGCGCGGCTGGCACAAATATCCGCCGTCGTCAAATTTCAAGCAGGATGACGACGTCGGAATCAGCGGAACGAAAACATTCGAATTGGTGGTTTCACCTAACGAGAAGTTGACCACTGTTCCGCCCCTGGCCTTTAGTTATTTCGATCCGGTAAAGGAAAAGTATGTAACGCTGCATAGCGAAGCAGTACCGTTAATTGTGGAAGGAAATGCTCCGGCTGCCCCCGCGATCGCTGGAACTACCCCGGCAACATCAGCCCAGCCTACCCCTGGTGGACAGCAAAAAACGCAGGATATTTTGCATCAAATCAACGACCGCGGCAAATTCGTGTCCAGCTTTGCGCCTGTTTATGCGCGAAAGGAATTTTGGCTGGCGCAACTTTTTCCACTCACTTTTGCCCTGGGGCTGATGGGTTGGAAGGTGCAGAATGTGCGCGCGTCCAATCGGGCAGCTTTGCGTGCCGCACAACTGCAGCACGAAAGGGACGAACTGCTGCGCAAATTGCGCCGTGATCAGTTGGCGCCGCGAGAATATTTCTCCGATGCCTCGCGGGTGGTGCAGCTAAAGACTGCGCTCAAACAAACGAACATCGAACCAGCGACGGTCGATGCGGAAACTGCCGCGCGGGTGTTTGCCCTGAATGCCGAACAAAGCGAGCGGATGCGGCGCTTGTTCGCCACCAGCGATGAGTTCCGCTACAGCGGCGCTGGCAACGGCGAGAGCGCGTTATCCAGCGACGGACGGCGCGAAACCTTGGAATTGATCGAAAGCCTTTCATGAGGGTGCTACTTCAAATTCTGGGTTTGCTTTTGTTCGCGCTGCCCAACGCAAAGGGGGCAAACGATGGCCGGAGCGGGACTGGCGATGATTTATTCGCGAAAGC
>Ga0209056_10004747_pt1 | contig 14297 bp, 18 predicted proteins | sample GraSoiAngelo_114_FD_185876 | JGI IMG/M metagenome (GOLD analysis project Ga0209056, IMG submission 185876) | Grasslands soil microbial communities from the Angelo Coastal Reserve, California, USA - 14_0903_13_40cm (SPAdes) (version 2) | ecosystem: Environmental > Terrestrial > Soil > Grasslands... | reverse complement strand
CCTCCGTCGCCCAGGTGCAGACGTCGGAGCCGTTCTTCGCGAACACGGTCCACGCCGCCCACGGCGTGAGTCGCACCAGGTGCTCGGCCAGCTCGACCCACGCCCGACCGGGCCCGTTGAAGCAGTCACCGTCGGCCGCCTGCCGGCGCGCTGCCTCCTCGACGCGCGGGTGGTTGTGGCCGAGCACGATCGGCCCGTAGGAGCACATGAGGTCGATGTACTGGTTCCCGTCCACGTCCCAGACGTGCGCTCCCTGCCCGCGCGCGAAGAAGTAGGGGTAGGCGCCGGGGACCAGCATGAGCGGCGACTGGTGGCCGTAGATGCCGCCCGGCACGACGCGCTGCGCCCGCGCGAAGAGCGCCTCGGTCTTCCGGAACCGGCCCGGCTCGGCGCTCACGGGCGGCCCCGGGTGACGGAGCGGGCGGGGTTGCGGCGGTCGATCTGCGCCGGCGGGGGCGCGATGGCGGGCGTGACCAAGCACAGGGCTGAACTCATACCAGGGCCTTCGCGTATCACCGCGTGCTCGCGTCGGTCAACGAGAGAGAGAGATGGCGGTCGTCCGTCGCCTCGTCCGCCCGACTGGCGGGGCCGGCCGCGGCGGCCCGCCGCGCGTCGGTGATTCCGTTCGGATGCTCGCGTGGACTCGCCGTCGGTGCCGCGGGACGCGACATGCTTGTCTTGCAGCCGCGGGATAATGCGGTGGCCGCGGCGGGTCGGCAGGTGTCAGGTGCCTGGAAATCCTGGCGACCGGGGTGGGCGGTGGGAGCGTTTGAGTTAGGCTGCGGCGGGGAGGATCATTCGCCGTTGTTCAATAATTGTTGGGCGGCCCAGCGTCGGTCGACACCATCGTAAACCCCAGGGCATCCAGAGGATCCCAGGGACCTGCCGCTGTGACGGTCTGCCAACCTGCTACGGCAAGGTGCCAAGGTCGGGAGCGATGAGGAGTAGCGGCCGATGAGCCCATGGTTGGACGTACCTGCACTCGAGGGTTCCCTCGTCAGGCTCGAGCCGTTGTCGGTCAGCCACACCAACGACCTCGCCTCGGCCGCGGAGGAAGACCGCAGCAGCTACGCCTTCACGCTCGTGCCGCGCGCCGACGCGATCGGGGAGTACCTGACGGCCCAGTTCGAACGAGTCGCGCAGGGACTCGTTCCGTTTGCCCAGATCAGGCGCGCCGACGGTCGTGCAGTGGGTTGCACCGCGTATTGGAACCCCCGTTACTGGCCCGGCCGCAAGGATCTGTGTGCCATCGAGATCGGCTTCACCTGGCTCGCCGCCTCCGCCCAAGGCTCGGGCATCAACACCGAGGCGAAACTCCTCCTGATGAGCTACGCCTTCGAGAGCCTGCGGGTGGCGCGAGTCGATCTCAAAACCGACGCCCGCAACGTGCGATCACGACGTGCGATCGAAGCTCTCGGCGCCACGTTCGAGGGAGTATTGCGCAGCTGGTCGATGTCGTGGGCACCAGGCGAAGAGGGTCTACTCCGGGACTCGGCGGTGTACTCCGTGATCGCCTCGGAGTGGAGCGCGGTCAAGGACCGCTTGGTCGAGACCCTCGCGAAACGCTCGACCGGCGTTGGAACCGATGCAAGACGAGACACCTGAAGCACCGACACTGCCGTGGGTTCGCGCCGCGCCTTCGGGGTGCGGGTGACTCACGCCGCCCGCGTTGCGTGATCGGTCGTGATGTTAGGGCCGCGGCTACAGTGACCCGTACAGCGCCGCCAGGATGCCGGCGGCGCGGGTGTCGCCCGTGGTGCCGGGGGACATCTTGTTCATGATGTAGGCCCAGCCCACGCGGGCGTCGAGGTCGGCGAAGCCGAGCGACCCGCCCCAGCCGCCGTGGCCGAAGGTCCGCGGGTTCGGGCCGAGCGGAAGCTCGCGGCTGGTCAGCATGAATCCGAGGGCCCAACGCATCGTGAACCCGAGGACGAGGTCCTTCCCGTAGCGCTGCTCCTCGATCGCCTTCGCGATCGTCTGCTCGCCGAGCAGGCGCACGCCGCCGAGCCGGCCGCCACACGCGAGCGCGGCCATCACCCGCGCGACCGAGCGGGCGTTCCCGTGCCCGTTCGCGGCCGGGATCTCCGCCCGCCGCCATTCGGGCCGGTTCGCAAACTCGGCTCTGAGCGGTGGGTTGCTCAACGCCCTGCCGGACAGCGACTGCGAGCCGAGAGCTGGGGACGGATCTGCGGCGGTCTCCGCCGCGCTCGGGGGCACCATCTCGGCGACGCGAGCATCTTCCGATGGCGCGAGGCCGATGTGGAAGTCGGCAGCGAGAGGTGCGGTCACCTCGTCGCGGAGGAACGTTCCCAGGGTCTTTCGGGTGATGCGGCGGACGACCTCGCCGACGAGATACCCGTAGGTCAGCGCGTGGTAGCCGTGGGCGCTTCCCGGCTCCCACCACGGCGTCTCGGCAGCCAGTGTCTCGACCATTCGTGTCCGGTCGTACAGCGCCTCGGTCGGCAGTGGCCGCCGCAGCGCGGCGAGCCCTGCGCTGTGGGTCAGGAGGTGCCGCGTCGTGATCCGCTCCTTCCCCGCCTGCGCGAACTCGGGCCAGTAGCGCGCCACGGGCGTGTCCAGGTCGAGCTGTCCGCGATCGACGAGGATGTGAGCGCACAGCGCGGTCATCGCCTTGGTGGTCGAGAACACGTTGACGATCGTGTCGCGCTCCCACGCGCGCGTCCTTGCCGCGTCCGCCGAGCCGCCCCAGAGGTCGACCACCCACTCGCCCTCGACGGTCGCGGCGAACGACGCACCGACTTCCCGTCCCGCCTCGAAATTCGCCGCGAAGGCATCGCGCACCGCGGCGAATTGCGGGTCGCAGCGGCCGTGAATCGTCGGGGAGCTCACGGCTCCGCGCCGAGATGCCGCCCGAGGAAGGCGTCCATCGCCTCGTTCGCCCGCCGGTTCGCCTCGCCGCGCCAGTCGATCTGGAAGGCGTGCGGCGCGCCCTCGAGGAGGAGGAGCTCCGCCGGCTTCCCCGCCGCCACCAGCGCCTCGTGCATGCGCACCGACTGGCGATAGGAGACGACCGTGTCGGCGGTGCCGTGGATCAAGAGCACGGGGGCGCTCGCGTTGGCCGCGTGCTCGGTCGGCGAGGCGAGGCGCACCCATGCGGGCTCGGTGTAGCGCGGGCCGAGGAGCTCGGCCGTGGGGTCGATGCCGTCGGGGAACGGGCGGCTGCGGGAGAGGTCGAACGGCCCGTAGTGGACGACGATCGCGCGCACGTCCTCGGGCACGTCGCCGAGCTCGGGCGGCAGCTCGGGCGCCAGCTCCGGAACGCCACGCGCGACGTGCGCGAGCATGGCGAGGTGGGCACCCGCCGACAGCCCGAGCAGCGCCAGGCGCTCGGGATCGATGCCGAGCTCCCCCGCGTGCGCGCGCACCCAGCGGAGCCCGTGGCGCACGTCGTCGAGCGGGGCGGGGAAGCGGTGGGCGGGCGCGAGGCGGTACGAGAGCGAGATGGTCGCGATGCCGCGGCGGGCGAAGTGCAGCGCGTTGCCGGCGGCCTGGCTCGGGTCGCCGTGCATCCAGGCGCCTCCGTGGACGAAGATCACCGCGGCTGCCGGGCCGTCGACCTTCCGCGGACGGTAGTGGTCGAAGCGCAGCGGCACCCCATCGGCGTGGGCGTAGACCACGTCCTCGCGCAGCTCATGGAGCTCGGAGAGGCGCGGGATGTGGGGCACCTGGCGGGGGAAGGTCATGGCCGGCCCTACCACAGCGGGCGCGCTGCTGGAACCTCGCGCCCGCGCCCGCTACCCTGGGGGCCGGAGCAGGCGGTGGCGCGACCTCTCATCGGCATTTCCAGCTACGGCAGGGCGGGGCAGCGGCAGACCTTCTCCCTCCCGTGCGAGTACGTGGACGTGGTCCGGCTGGCGGGCGGCGTGCCCATCATGCTGCCGGCGGTCGAGGGGGATATCCCCGAGGCGCTCGGGGCGATCGCCGCCCTCATCCTCCCGGGCGGCGGCGACGTCGATCCGGCGCACTACGGCGGCGCCCGCCACGAGGCGAACTACGGCATCTCGCCCGAGCGCGACGGCTTCGAGCTGGCGCTCGCGCGCGCGGCGCTCGCCCTCCAGGATCTTCCGATCCTCTGCATCTGCCGCGGCATGCAGCTGGTGAACGTCGCGCTCGGCGGCGACCTCCTGTCGCACATCCCGGATCACTTCGGCGACAAGGTCCGGCACCGCCATCCGGAGCTCCGCCCGGTCGAGCATCTGGTCAACATCGAGCCGGCGAGCCGGCTCGCGCGCATCCTCGGCGCGACCGAGCTCACCGTGCACTCGGTCCACCACCAGGCGGTCGGCCGCCTGGGCCTGGGGCTGCGCGCCGTCGCGTGGAGCCCCGACGGCGTCATCGAGGCGGTCGAGTCCACGCGCCATCCCTTCCTGATCGGCGTGCAGTGGCACCCCGAGCTGGGCGCGCTCGGCGACGAGCGGCAGCGGCGCCTGTTCGAGGCGCTGGTCCGGCACCGGCGCGCCGGGCGCGCGCCGCTCGCACGCGCGGCGGCGCAGCGCGCGTAGCCGCGCGTCCGCTCCTTCAGAGATCGAGGGCAGGACACGTTGACTTCGGCGCGACGCTCTGGGATGGCCCCTGGGATGCTCGTCGTCAGCGTGCCGCGGCACGTGAGCCTGCCTGGCACGTCGCGGGTCGAGCCCTGAGCCGGATGGACGCGCCTCACCCCCTCGCCGCCGAGGCCCCCGCGCCGGCCGCCGCCTCAGAGCACCGGCGAGAGCTCCCCGCCTTGGCGCTGGCCGCGTTGGGCGTCGTTTACGGCGACATCGGCACCTCGCCACTCTACGCAATCAAGGAGTGCTTCGTCCCCCACCGCGGGCTGCCGCCGACGCCCGCGAACGTGCTGGGCATCCTGTCGCTGGTGCTGTGGTCACTCCTCGTGGTGATCGTGCTCAAGTACCTCACCTTCATCATGCGGGCCGACAATCGCGGCGAGGGCGGCATCCTCGCCCTCATGGCGCTCCTCGGGCCGGCGGCCGGGCGCACGCCGGCGCTCATCTCGCTCGGCCTCTTCGGCGCGGCGCTCCTCTACGGCGATGGCGTGATCACGCCGGCCATCTCGGTCCTGAGCGCCATCGAGGGGCTCGAGGTCGCCGCGCCGCGGCTCGCCGACTACGTGGTGCCGGTCACCGTCGTGATCCTCGGTGCGCTCTTCATGGTGCAGCGGCGCGGCACGGCCGGCGTCGGCGCCGTCTTCGGACCGGCCACGCTGGTGTGGTTCGTCAGCATCGCGGCGGTGGGAATCCCGCGGATCGCCGCGCAGCCGGCGGTCTTCGCAGCGGTGAACCCGCTGCACGCCGCGCGCTTCCTCGGCAGCCACGGCTACCACGGCTTCCTTCTGCTGGGCGCCGTCGTCCTCTGCATCACCGGCGGCGAGGCGCTGTACGCCGACATGGGCCACTTCGGCCCGCGGCCCATCCGCCTCGCCTGGTACGGCCTGGTCATGCCGGCGCTGCTTCTCAACTACTTCGGCCAGGGCGCGCTGCTGCTCGAGAGGTGCCACCTCGGGATGGACGGCGAGGTTTGCAGCGCCGCGGTGGCGAGCCCGTTCTACGCCCTCGTGCCCGGGTGGTTCGCTCTGCCGATGGTGGTGATCGCAGCGGCGGCGACCGTGGTCGCGTCCCAGGCCCTCATCTCGGGTGCGTTCTCGCTCACCCAGCAGGCGGTGCAGCTCGGCTTCGTGCCGCGGGTGAAGATCGTGCACACCTCGGCCACGACCGAGGGGCAGATCTACATTCCGGTGGTGAACGGGCTGCTCGCGGTCGCCTGCACGGCGCTCGTGCTGGTGGCGGGCAACTCCTCGAACCTCGCGTCCGCGTACGGCATCGCGGTTACCGGCACGATGAGCATCACCTCGGTCCTCTTCTACGCCGTCGCGCGCCGCTGCTGGTGCTGGCCCGTCTGGCGTGCCGGAAGCCTGGTGGCGCTCTTCCTCGCAGTGGACCTCGCCTTCTTCGGCGCCAACCTGGCCAAGGTCCTGCACGGGGGCTGGTTCCCGATGCTCGCCGCGGGCGGAGTGTTCGCCGTGATGTCGACATGGAGGTTCGGCGCGAGCTGGCGCGCGCGGGAGCTCGCGAAGATGCGGATGCCGTTCGACGATCTCTTCGCGACCCTGAAGCTCGATCCTCCGGCGCGGGTGAAGGGCACGGCCGTCTTCATGACCCAGGACCCGGAGGGAACGCCGCCGGCGCTGCTCCACCAGCTCAAGCACAATCAGGTCCTGCACGAGCAGGTCGTCATCCTCACCATCGTCACCACCGCCGTGCCCACCGTCCCGCCGGCCGAGCGGGTCGAGATCACGCAGCTCGGGCGTGGGTTCTGGCGCGTCGTCGCACGCTACGGCTTCATGGAGACGCCGCGCGTTCCCGACGTCATGCAGCGCGCGGCGGCGCAGGGGCTCGAAATGTTCCGGGGACGCACGAGCTACTTCCTCGGCCGCGAGACCTTCGTGTCGACGGGCCGCTCGGAGCTGCCGCGCTGGCGGCGGGCCTTGTTCCTGTTCCTCGCACGCAACGCGCGCTCGCCGACGGAGTTCTTCGCGATCCCGCCGAACCAGGTGGTCGAGATCGGGGGGCGGTTGGAGGTGTAAGGCGCACCCGGGGCGCGCCGCCCGCGCTGAGCCCCCTAGCTTCCCAGCCGCGCGAGCACCGCGTCGCGCTCGACGCGCGGGAAGAGGTGCGCCGGCTCGTCGCCGCGCAGCACGCGGGCCAGGACGGGCAGCGCGCGCAGCACCAGCTCCGGGTCGCGCAGCAGCTGCTCGGGCGGGTCGAGCATGTTGAAGACGCGCAGCAGCCCCCGGAACACGACCGGGTCGACGCGCATCGCGGGCACGAGGGCGCGGTCGACGAACCAGCCGAAGGCCTGCTCGGCGACGCCGGCGAGCCAGCCGCGCGGGTTCGTGAGTGCGAACGGCTGGCGCTCGCCGAGCCCGCGGCGGTCGCCGGCGACGGCGGCCTCCCAGAACGAGCGCAGCTCGGCCTCGCTGCGGCGGTCGAGGTGGCGCGCCGCCGCCGCCAGGTCGCGGGGGTGGCGCTCGAGCGCCTCGTCGAGCAGTGCCGCCTGCACCAGGCCCGACGGCGCGCCGCGCCCGTAGATCGGGTTCGAGTGGTAGGCGGCATCGCCGATCGCGAAGAAGCCGGTCGCGAGCGGAAGCCCGCTTCGATCGACGAAGCGCCGGAGACGGTTGCGAAGCTGTCCCATGACGAGGACGGGCGTCTCCTCGCCTGCGATCGGGACCGAGGTGCCGCGCGTGCGCCACGTCGCGACGGCCGGAAAGGCGCGCAGGAAGCGCTCGAAGCGCGCTGGTTCGGCGAGGCCGCGCAGCGCATGGTCGTCGACCGGCGCGCCGACCGTGATCGAGAAGGTGCGGCCGTCGCCGGGGAAGATGGCGAGCTTCACCCACCCGAGGTCGCCCGCGACCAGCCCCGTCGTGCCGCGCGGCCCGCGGCCGCGGCGGAGGCGGTAGAAGCGCGTGTAGTAGAAGATGCCGGTCTCGGCGCTGCGCTCGTAGGGCGCGGGCGCGCCGAGCGCGGCGAGCCACCCCGGCGCGCGCGAGCGCCGGCCGGTCGCGTCCACCACGATCGCCGCGGGGATCGTGCTGCCGTCCGCGAGCCGCACGCCGGTCACGGTGGGGCGCCCGCCGTCGCGCGCCTCGCCGACCAGGCTCTCCACCATGACGCCCTCGCCCAGCTCGATCCCCGGCCGCCCGGCGACGCTCGCGCGCAGCGCCCACTCGAAGGTCGAGCGCCGGCAGGCGAGGAGGACGACGTCCTCGTCGTCGGCGCGCGGGGCGAGCGCGACGCCGGGCGGGGTCACCTCGTCGATGCCGAACTCGCGCACGCCGGCGGCGCGCAGCCGGTCGAGCACGTCGGGGAGGTGGGCGAGGAGCACGACGCGGAGACGCGCCAGGAAGGCGTGCGAGTGGCGGAACTGCGGCACGCCCCGCCGCTCCCAGGAGGCGAACGCGTCCTCGGGCTCGGCCGTCTCCGGCCGCCGGTCGCGCTCGAGGACGACGACCCGCGGGAAGTGGCGCCGCAGCAGTCGCGCCGCCGCGAGGCCCGCGAGCCCGCCCCCCAGGACGACGGCGGGGAGCGGGCTCGCGGCGGGCGTCGTGGACATCCACCCGGGAAGATACGCTATAAGGTCACCCGTGTCCCGGGCGCACCGCCGCTATGTCTTCCTCGAGCAGGGCGTGGGCGCCGCGGGGTTCAACTTCCTGCTCAACGCGGCCATCGCCTGGCTCATGTTCCGCGGCGCCGAGGCGGTGCCGCTCTGGGGCCAGCAGAGCATCGCCGGGGACACGATCGGGACGAGCGTCATCCTGCCCTTCCTCACCTGCCTCATTGCGACGCGGCTCGTGCGCGGGCACGTGCGCTCGGGGAAGGTGGCGCCGCTCGGCTGGAGCCGCGACACGCAGCCGTGGCTCGGCTGGCTGCCGCGCGGCACGCTGGCGCGCGGGCTCGCGCTCGGCTGTGCGGGCCTGCTCGTGTTCGCGCCGCCGGTGCTCCTCGCCCACGTGGCGCTCGGGGTGACGCAGCTCGGCCTCGGGGGCTTCGTGGTCTTCAAGGCGAGCTTCGCGGCCGCCGAGGCGCTGGTCGTGACGCCGCTGGTCGCCCTGTGGGCGATCGCCGAGGGGCCGGGGGCGCCGGCCGCCGCGGTGCGCGCCGCCGGGTAGACGGAGGAGCCTGCGTGCGGAGCGCCTCCATGAAGCCGGCGCCGTAGTCGGCGACGACGGCGCGCAGCGGCCGCTTGCCGGCGTTCGCGACCAACGCGCCCAGGCGGCGGCAGGCGGCGGGATGGTTTGCGAGGAGCAGGCGCTCGTGTGCCGCGTGGAAGGCGGCCAGTCGCGCGCGCGTCATGCCGGCGGCGAGCGCGCCCTTCCAGCGCGCATGGGCGAACACGCGCTCGACGAAGCTCGCGCGCAGGGCGGCGTCGCCGAGACGCCCCTCCTCCTCGACCGGCAGGAGCGGCAGCCGCTCCATGAGCGCGCGCGCGAAGAGACCCGTGCCGCGCCGACGGGGCCGGCCGCCACCATGCACCCGCACGCGCTCCATGCCGCAGCTGGGCGAGTCCTTCTTGAAAACGTAGCCGACGAGATCCAGGCGCGCGAGCTCCGCGGCGCGCGCGCGGGCGAGGCGCGTCATCGCGCGGGTCAGGTCCCTGCGGCTCTTCGCGGCCACCAGCCGCGGGGCCGCGGCATCGCCCTCGAGGCGGATCGGCTCGCGCGGCACGCCGAGGCCGAGCTCCACCTCGGGGCAGACGGGCACCCACTCGACGAAGCGCCCGAGCGTCTCGGCGAGGAAGGGGTCGCGCTTGTGGCCGCCGTCGTAGCGCACGGCCTGGCCGAGGAGGCAGGCGCTGATGCCGAGGCGGAGCGGCGCCATCGCTGGGTGGGAGTCGGCGCGGCGCATGCGCCATGACTATCTCAGCGGGCGGCGGACATGAAGCGGCCTCCCCGTACCACGCCATGGGGCCCGCGTTGCCCCGAAGCGCGCATACGTATACCTTTCCAAATCATACGTATACGGAGGCGACGATGGCGACGCTGGTCCGCAAGAACGTGTTCCTCGACCCGACGACGCTCAAGCGGGCGCAGGCGATCCTCGGCCGACGCAGCGAGTCCGAGGCGATCCGCGAGGCGCTCGAGCTGGTCGCCTTTCGGGCAAAGGTGATGAAGGGCTACGACCGCGCCGCCGGGAGAGGCCGAGGCTTCGGGGACGTGTGGCAGCGACGGTGAGCTCGCGGTTGGTGTTCGACACCAGCGTCTACATCGCGATCCTGCGCGATGGGCGGTTCGCGGCTTCGTTCCGCGAGCGCTATCGCCGCGACGTTCCTCGCACGCACATGTGCTCGGTGGTCGTTCAGGAGCTGCTGGCCGGCGCTCGGACCGCACGGCACCGGAGGCTCGCCGCTGCGCTCTACGAGCCGTTCGAGCGGGCGCGCCGCATCGTCGTTCCGACCCATCGGGTCTGGAAGCACGCGGGCATGGTCCTCTCCATGCTGTGGAACCGCCTGCCAGCCGTCCGCAGCCGCGTGGCGCGCGGACTCGTGAACGACGCCCTCATCGCACTCACCGCCCGCTCGATCGGGGCGGCGGTCGTCACCCGCAACGAGAGGGACTTCCGGCTGATCCGCGGAATACGCCCCTTCGATCTCGAGATCGTCTGACGTCGGCCTGGACGCCGCCATCCCGACGTGTCATCGGGTCGGCCCATGGAAGTGAACGGCATCGCCCACGTCATGCTCACGGTCAGCGACTTCGACTCGTGCCTGCCCTTCTACGAGCAGCTCCTCGGCTTCCTCGGCTTGAGACCCGTCCTCAAGGCGGACGGCATGCTCTACTGCGTGGGCGGGCGGACGGCGGTCGGCATCGTCAGGGCGGAGGACCGCTGGTGCGACGAGCGCTTCGCGCAGCTCCGCGTCGGCCTCCACCACGTATGCTTCCGCGCCCGCGAGCGGGCCGACGTGGACGCCGTGCACGAGTTCCTGCTCGGGATCGGTGCGAAGATCGTCCATCCGCCGGAAGACGGCCCGTGGGCGCCGGGCTACTACTCCGTGCTAATGGAGGAGCCAATTCTGGCCCGCGAGTTTGCTGGGGTTTCCGAGAGCTACCGGATCCGCGGCAAGCCGCGCACCGAATCGCCGGAGCCGCCGCCGGCTCCGGAGCCCGTCGCTGAGAATCCAGACGGATCCTCAGGAAGCTGATGGCGCATTTTCAGCGAGAACGCCCGCGAGTCCGTGGCACATTGACAATGAGAATTTACAAGGAGCAGGCTCGGGAAGCCCGGTTTCAAGAGCGCCGACTCGCCACCTTACGCGACCCGCGTTTCCGGCGCTGGTTGGCCGCGGCTCGCGAGAAGGCGGCAGCCTGGGAATCCGCCTATGGGCTCGACGTCGGCCGGCATCGCAACCCGAGGGACGGCTAAGCTACGGCTTCGGCGAGCGCTGGACGCCAGCCCGCAGCCGAGCCGCCAGGGACGGCCGGCGCTCTCGCGAGCCGCTAAATCGTTTATTGACAGCAGGACTAGCACGGTGGGAGACTTCGCGGGCCAGTTGTAAGCGTGTTCCCGCCGCCGCGTTGCCGGAGCGGACGTGAGCGGGTGGTGAGGTGGCACGCGAGCGGCCTCAACGCAGGAGGTCAGCCCATGGCCGCTCGCAAGGTGCTCGTTGGTTTCGCGGTGCTGGCGCTCGCTGTCGGCATAACGGCTTCGGTAGCTACTGCTTCCTCGCCGTGCGGTCGGAAGGCCTGCAGCGAAGAGGTCGCCGCGAGCGGGCTCAGCGGGCAGGCAAGGGGAGCCTGCCTAAAGCAGGTCATCGCTGACTGCAGGGCAGGTCTTTGCGGCTGCACGGGTGGGTCGCCGCCCTGTAGCTGCGTATGTGGCGACGGGCTGTGTGGGCCCCCCGAGGACTGCACGACGTGCCCGCAGGACTGTGGCCCGTGCCCTACGACGACGACCACTACCACGACCACACTCCCCTGCAGCATTTGCTTCGGCACGGTTACAGATTCGTGCCTCGGCCCGTGTTCGGGGCCGTTCGACTGTGGAGCTGGAATAGTACCCAACGAACTCTGCCTGCCTCTCACGGAGCTGCAGGGCTTCGGCCTCTGTCTGGGAAACTCAGCATTCCCACTATGCCCACCCGAGGCATGTGAGTGCCCGGCGACGACCACGACCACCTTGCCCTGCGACGTTCTCGGAGCGCCCTGTGGCACATGCGGTACGGGGACGTGCAAGGAAAACTGCCTCTTTGTTGGCCCGCCGCTGGTGTGTACGGCTCAGGATACTGGCCTACAATGCAGCAGCTCGCCTTTCGTCTGTGGGGGAACTCCGAGTGCCCCGGTTTGCGCCTCAACCATGGAGAACGGGTGCCACACGAATGCGTTCTGTCAGCCGCTGTGTCCGTAGGAGGCAATAGAGTCGGAGCAGCGAGCACACCCCGTTACGGAGCGACCGGCGGCGTGGTAGACGCTCTCAGGACGGGATCGGGGCGGATACCCCCTTTGAAGGGCTTATCTTCCAGGACGGGTGTCCGCCCGTTCGGGGCAAGTCCAACCACGACGACCACGCTCCCCTGCCTCATTTGCTTCTTCACGATCGCAGATCAGTGTCTGGGCCCGTGTTCGGGCGGTGTCGACCTGTAGCGAGCCCAACGATCTCTGTCTGCCCGTCACGGAGCTGCAGAGCATCGGCGTCTGTCGGGAAAGTACCCCACTATGCCCACTCGCGGCATGTGAGTGCCCGACGACCACCACCACCCTGCCGTGGCCGGTCGACGGCTGCCTATTGCGGCGCGGCGGGCGCGGCGTGCTGCTCGTCCAGCCACCGACCAACGGCCTGGTCGAGCACGATGTGGCGCCAGATCCGGTCGTCGCGCCGTTGCTGGCGGATGGCCTGGCGCCGCTCCCGCCGGGCTGCCTCTTCTGCCTCCGTCCGAATGGTTCGCATCATGTCCTCCCTCGCAGTTCTTTCTAGCACGTTTTCTTCGCTGACTCAACGAATGTCGTCCGGAGATGTGCCCGTAGCGCCCGCCAGGCCGCCACCACCGTCGCCTTGCGGACGCCGAGCCGCAGGGCGGTTTTCCCCAGGCTGTAGCCCTCAATCACACGGAGGCGGAATAGCTCACGCTCGATACCGGGTAGCATGTCGATTACCTCCTGGACTTCGCAGACGGCCGCCGGATCGCTCGTCCCCGTCTGCGCGTCCTGGGTCGCGAGCGCGGCGGAACGCCAGATCCCGCGGACGCGGCGGCGGCCGTTGCGATCGAGCCCGCCCCGGTCGAAAAACTGCTCGTCCCGGCCGCGATGGTGCTTGCGCTCCTTGTCGGCAATCTTCCCTATCCTGTGCGTCGCGGCGGTCCACCGATACGCCCGGGGGAACCGGGCGGTTCCGGCGGTGGCTCGCGCGTCAGCGTTGTAGATATCGAGGAGCACGTCGCCATCGCTCGCCGCCTCCGCCGCCGTCATGCCCACCCGCCGCAACGTTTTCCGCAGGCTATGGGCGGCCGACCGCGCCACCTGCGCCATCGTCCAAGCACCCTGGGCCTTGCGTGGTTTGGGCGGGACGACGTTAAAGGCGGTTCTGCGCCCAGCCCGGTCGAGCGCATCGAGCCGGCGCAGGACGTCCGGCGAGCGGTGCGCCCGGCGCGACGAGCTGATCTTGTCGAAGGCATATGACATGGCGATCGAGCGCATCCGGATCAAGGTCGAAGGGGCCAAGATTGCCGGCGTTACCGTGACGCTGCCCGACACTCTGTGGCTCGTCGAAGGATACATCCGCATGCTGCGCTACGTGATGCGGCACGGGAAGCTGCCGCCGGACGCGGAGCGGGAGCTAGAGCGGTGGAAGACGAGCCCCGGACCGTAAGACCACCCTGAGCCCGGCCGGCCACTTGAGGGGGCGGGTGATAACTCCTCCCGGCTCGCCCTCGGGTCCGTGGTTCGGCACCTCCGCCTGGACGCAGCCGTGGCAACCTGTCATCGGGTCGGCCCATGGAAATCAACGGCGTCGCGCACGTGATGCTAACGGTGTCCAACTTCGACGCCTGCCTGCCGTTCTATGAGAAGCTCCTCCCGTTCCTGGGGATGCGCCCTGTCATCAAGCAGGATGGGTGGTTTTACTGTGTCGGTGGGCGGACGGCGGTCGGCATCATGCGGGCCGAAGAGCGCCACCAAGGCGAGCGCTTCGTCCAGCTCCGGGTTGGGCTGCACCACGTCTGCTTTCGGGTACGGGAGCGGGCGGACGTGGACGCGGTGCATGATTTCCTCGTCGGCATCGGTGCCCGCGTAATCCACCCGCCCGAGGACGGCCCGTGGGCGCCGGGGTACTATTCCGTACTTTTTGAAGACCCCGATGGCATCCGCCTGGAAGTGAACCACGTGCCGGGTAAAGGGCTCCTCGCGTAGCGCCATGCGCATGCCGAGCTACCGGGCTGGCGCTCATGCCGCTATCGTGACGGTGAACCGGACGGGGTCCAGAATCGGCTCCTCAAAGCTGTTCGAGGACCCGGACGGCATCCGTCTGGAGGTGAACCACGTGCCCGGGAAGGGGCTGCTCGGCTAGCGTGACCCGAGACTGCCGTGCACGGGAGCGGGGGCACCGTCTCCGCTTCGATTCGGCGCCGTTGGACACGGGTGCGGGAGCGACCGACCGTGCGGCGCCTCATAGGCGCTCCGACGGCGCCCCCGCCTCCCCGCACCCCTATCTCGGGTCACGCTCCTAGACGAGGCCCCACACCTTCGCGAACGGGTCCCAGTCCGCTTCGGTGTGCCAGTCGTACTCCAT
>Ga0209056_10004746_pt1 | contig 14297 bp, 16 predicted proteins | sample GraSoiAngelo_114_FD_185876 | JGI IMG/M metagenome (GOLD analysis project Ga0209056, IMG submission 185876) | Grasslands soil microbial communities from the Angelo Coastal Reserve, California, USA - 14_0903_13_40cm (SPAdes) (version 2) | ecosystem: Environmental > Terrestrial > Soil > Grasslands... | reverse complement strand
GTCTTCCTCGGCTGGGATTTTGAGACGTTTGGGGAACATCACCGTGTGGATAGTGGTATCTTTGATTTTATGCGAGCTTTGCCAGAGGAACTTGCCAGAAGAGGCGTGGCTTTTCAAACGCCAAGTGGTTTGATCGAACATTACAGCAAAGCGGGTTGCGCATATCATCTCCCACTACCTATTTATCCGACAACATGGGCAGGGGAGGGTAGTATGGAGTTTTTCCTTGGTAATGATGCACAGAGAAATATCTTTCAACTGATGGGTCAAGTTTACGGCATCGCAAAACTGACTGAGAATCCTGATTTGCTTGATCTTGCAATATGGTTAGCGCAGTCAGATAACTTGCACCTGATTCAATGGTTTGGGGGTAGCGGACCCGAAACTGAAGTTTCCTCGTACTTCACTCCTGATGAGTGGTGGCCGTTGGGGTCCAATGGCATCATTCATGAACAGCAACAGGTCTATATGAATGCGCTTTATGCCATAGAGCCGTATCTGCCCGCTCGTTTGATACGCAAGGCCAGACGTACGAACGGAAACAAAGTGCCTCGTCGCAAAAGCGAATGGGCCGAATCAGATTCAAGTTATGTAGCAAGACACATACATTTGACGTAGACAATTCTCAGTCCAGGATATCTCAAAAGTTGTTTCCTAACCTGGCCTGGCTCGCAAGCGAGCCATATTTTTGATCGTGTGTGAGGTGTGCGCACGCACACCTCACACACGATCAAAAGAGCGCGCCGCAGGCGCGTAGAAGGGAATGCCATGAATAACCAAATGAACCATCCCTGTGACGGGCTGTTGCAGCAGTGGCAGGCGAGGCGTGAAGCGGCAAATTTTTACTTTACAGCCTTGCTTCGCCTCAGCCCAGATACATCCGATGCACTTCGACGACGACAGGAATTAAACGACAAGGTGTTTGATGCCCTCCTGTCATGGAAACAAGTCGATGATCAGCTAGAGAGCTGTTATCAAGAATATGGTGAAAGAAATTAATTGATTAGAGAGCCACGTAGAATAGATGTGCACCATCATATATTGCCACCTGACTACTTATCTGCTCTGGCCAATGCGGGCATAACCAGTAGTGGAGGACGGCCAATCCCAGAATGGAATATTCAAAATAGTCTAGCACTGATGGATCGTCATGCAATAGCTACAGCAATCACCTCCATATCAGAGCCGGGAATCTTTTTTGGAGATGTGGCGTTTAAGCGAGATATGGCGCGTCGTTGCAACGAATTTTCTGCCCAGCTTATACACGAATACCCGCAGAGATTTGGCGCCTTTGCGATTCTACCTCTTCCTGATATTGATGCAGCGCTGCGTGAGCTAGAATACGCTCTGGACACTTTAAAACTGGATGGAGTCGTTCTGCTCTCAAGTGTCGATGGCAGGTATCCTGGAGATCCTCTATTTGATGAGTTGTTCACTGAACTTAATCGTCGCAAAGCTGTTGTCTTCTTGCATCCCACAGATCCGACAATCAAGAGCGAACGAAAGCTCGATTTGCCCCCATTTCTGATTGAGTTTGTCTTTGACACGACACGAGCGGTAACCAACCTTGTCTATAGTGGAACGCTCGAACGTTGCCCCGATATACGTTTTATTGTGGCGCACGCTGGTGGCGCAGTTCCATACCTGGCATACAGAATTTCTATGGGGCAGATTATGCTGCCGGGCGTTCCTCAGGGAGTCATGACCTATCTCAAGCAGTTTTATTACGATACCGCGTTATCCGCCAATCCTCATGCCTTACGTTCCCTCCAAGAATTAGTCGATGCTTCACATATCCTCTTTGGTAGCGATTTCCCATTTGCCCCAGAGGTTATGACGAGCTTCAGCGTGCAAGGCATCCAAAACTACAATGGCTTTGACGAGCAAGCCCGTAAAGCCATCGAGCGAGAAAGTGCACTCGCGCTGTTTCCTCGTTTCAAGTAGAAAATAAACAAACGAAGTGAAGGACTGGTTAAGATTTTGGGAATTTCATCCTAAACTTCACCTATTATGCCCAAAAAATTGACGGGATTCAGTCTATTCAGGTAGACTCACCAACAGCATCGATACTGATGCTAAAGGGGCTTCTAACGTGGATGCCCGGTTTTAGTTGGATATCGCGACATAAGGATATCCTATAGTATGAGGTAAGATATGCAGCAATTAAGCCCTTTTCCATCATTTCAACAGTATGATAACGTTGATGTGATGGAAGAAGAGCAGGTAATAGATGATGTATTTGTTCCTCAATCCTTTCAGACGACATCACCAATCCTTATTTCAGGCCAGATTCCTGTCATCACCACTGAGCAACTCACAGCTATTTCAGGCTTTTCTCCCACAGATACAGGCGCACTATCACTCACTGAAGCTTTACAAGCAACAATGAGCATTCCTACAACTGGACGAATGGTCGTTATTCCGGGTTCCAGAAAACAGAAGAAAATACAACGGGATATCACCGATTCTACCCTGCGCATGAGCCCACGGCTGCGTCATTGCATAATTATCGCCGTTATCGTGTTAGTGATAATCGTCACTTTAGCTTCTTTGTCTCCTTTATCGAATGGACAGATAAAATTACCTGTCTTTTCGTCCATAGGTAACTGGGTACAAGCGCAGCAGCTTGGCTGGCAGATTCAGGCACATGAAACTGCTATGTCACAGCAAGGATCTGGCTTGAATAACCCTGTCCTACCTCCAATGACTTTACCCAAAAGCCAATATGTTGCTATTGCCCAACAAGATGCTATAGCCGCAGGAATTCCACCCGACTATTTTGTGCGGCAAATCGAAGAGGAAAGCGGCTTTAATCCTAATTCGGTTTCGCCAGCGGGCGCTGTTGGCATCGCGCAGTTCCTACCGGGTACGGCAGCTGGTCTAGGTATTAATCCATGGGATCCCATACAGGCGCTACGTGGAGCAGCTAGATTGATGGCAAACTATGCTCATCAATACGGGGGAGATTATGCAAAAGCTCTCGCTGCCTATAATGGAGGTTCAGGTACTGTCCAGTATGCTGTCAACAATTGCGGCGCTAATTGGCTGAACTGTTTGCCTGGCGAGACCCGTCATTATATTTACGTTATTATGGGGATATAAGCGCAATAGATGCAAGGACCCGAAGGAAAGCGACTATGATAGTCGTTTTCCTTCGGGTCTTCTTTTTGCTTGACATTCACTCTAGCTCCAACATACAATTTAGTATGTCTATAGAGAGAAGTCGCAGCAGCCCACTTCACGTTGCCTCAAATAAGGAGCACATCAAACAATGACCACGACTGCAATACAGAGCGAAGAAGCTCTGCTAGGCCGAATCCGCAAACAGCAACTAATCGAGTCCATTGACCACATGAGCCCCATCTATTTAGAGGGGATGAAGCGTATTCTGACCGTCTCGGCTGATACTGAGCTGATTAGCGCGCCTGCCTATTATCATGCTGCAGTGCATGCTCCATCCTTGAATGCTTTTGGGTCAGCGGTCTCAATTATCCAGGATGAGTTGGGCCATGCGCATATAGCCTATCGCTTGATGCGTGATCTGGGTGTCGATACAGAGAAACTCATTTTTGAGCGCGAACCACGTGATTTTAAGTACCCCTATGCCTTTGATGTACCCCTGGATAGTTGGGTGGAATTGATTGTAGCTAACGCATTCTATGACCGGATGGGCTATGTGCTGCTCAGTGATGTCTACAATAGCACAACTTTTGGCCCATGGAAGCGTGCCCTTGTGAAAGTAGACAAGGAAGAGACGTTTCACTTGCGCCACGGAGAGCAGGGCATGCGCAAGCTCAACCAGGATAATAGTGGGCATGAAGCTCTGCAGAAGTCGGTTGACTGGATGTTCTTGCTGAGTGTTGAGTGGTGTGGTCTGCCGGACGACTTGAAGAAACATGGTGAACAGCTCGAATATGGCTTTAAAGGGCATAGCAATGACGAATTGCGCCAGATCTGGATGTCGAGCGCTGTCCCATTGTGCGAAGAATTGCATCTCAACGTCCCGGCGCATTACGATGATACGCAGAAGAAATATGTGATCGATTGTCCTTTTCCCTCCCATTTTGACGCTCAAGCTAAGCACTGGCTGCTTGAGGATGGTCCCTGCACCTGGGATGATGTCATGATACGCTGGAAGGCGCGCGGTCCAATGAACGAGGAGTTTGTTGGGATGCTGCAGCGAGGAAAGCGTGAGATGATACGACTTTTGGAGCAGGATGCATGACAACGATGTATCCATCTTTAGAGACCCATGCGGGCAATGATTCAACCTGCCCTGTTTTATGGGATGCTTTGCGTGAGGTGACGGACCCAGAAATACCGATTAGCGTTGTAGATATGGGTTTGATCGTCGCGATGTCAGAGTATGAGGGGATCGTGGATATCAAACTGACATTCACTGCGATGGGGTGTCCGGCGATGGATTTTATCATGGATGATATACGCACACGTTTGTTGCAAGAGCCGGGCGTGCGAGAGGTGCGCATTGAAATCGTGTGGGATCCTGTCTGGACGAAAGCGAGGCTGACTGAGGAAGGTATCGAGATTATGCGTACCTGGGGAGTTTCAGCTTGAACAGTACAACAACCAGTGCGCCCAGGAGGCGTGAAGCTTTGAATGAGACTCGAGTGTGGCAGGTTTATGCACGGCGCAAGTATGAAGAGCCTCTGCACGAGATTGGCAATGTGATGGCAGATGATGTGGAACTGGCAAAGGTGTATGCCCGCAGCATCTATGATGAGTTCAGTTGGATTGAGATGGTAATTATTCCCCGTGACAACATCGTTACGGTGATTGAATCATGATGTATGTTGAGAAGGAATAACGCATGGCTGGTTCACATATAGATAATGCGGCCTTATTTGCAGTTCTTTCGTCATTGGCAGATAACAAGCAGGCTATAGGGCGACGTTACGCTTACTGGTGTAATGGAGCGCCCGCGCTAGAGGCTGCCGTTGCCGCTGCGGCAATGACACAGGATGAACTAGGGCATGCCAGGACACTCTATCCATTGCTCGAAGACTTTACCCAGGCAGAGTCAGACCCCAGCCAGGTCGAACCCATGACTCGCACATTACATTACCATCTTGCCTATCTCGATCATGATTTCCAGGGGTGGTCCGACTTTGTTGCCACCAATTTTTTGTTGGATACCGCTTTAACGACTTTCTTTGCAGCGGCGCAAAATTCTAGCTATGAGCCATTACGCCAGCGCGCTCGTAAAATCGTGCAGGAAGAGCGTATTCATGAAATGCATGCAGATGGCTGGGTGCGTCGTCTTGCCAAAGCTGGAGGAGCCGTGCGTTCAACGCTGGTAGCATCTCTGTTTCGCCTGTGGGATGAGACGCTCTGCTGGTTTGGCCCCAACGATGATCCAAATATGCAAGGACTCTACCGTGAGGGGATCATCGATGCAACACCCGACGATTTGCGACGTCGCTATCTGCAAAAAATTATGCCAACATTGAGCAGTCTGGAAATCGATGTTCCTGTATTCTTTAATGTTGACACGAAATGCTGGGAACTTCGCCAGTCACTTCCCTGGAATGCATGGGATAGTGTCACAAGACGGAAATCTGTTGGTTTATCGTAATGGAATATAATACAAACAAGCAAGAGACAAAAACAAAGGCAAACGTGCAGATTGCCTGCCCCTTTTGCGGCTCGACCGACACTGAACTCTTTTCCTTGTTCGGCCAGCAACTACTGACAGTACAATTTTATTGTAACGCGTGTCATACACCGTTTGAATGCGTCAAAGATGATGACATACTGGATGCTTATGATGTAGCACGAAAGGAAAGCCAACTGTGACTACCACATCAGAACGAACATTAGTAAATTATGCTGTAACCGAAGGCATAGGTGTGATTGAGTTAACGAACTTGCCGGCTAATACTTATAGTTATGAGATGATGCGCCAGCTCGATGAGGCTATTTTGCAGGCGCGTTTCGACGAAAATGTGCATGTAATTCTGCTGCGAGGTGCAGGCGAAAAGTTCTTCTGTGCGGGCGCAGATATCGGTATGCTCAATACAGTTACACCGACTTTCAAATACTATTTTTGTCTCCATGCGAATGAGACCTTAACACGCCTCGAACAGACTCCCAAGCTAGTAATTGCAGCTTTGAATGGTCACACTGTTGGTGGAGGTCTGGAGATTGCGCTTGCCTGTGATATTCGTATCGCCCGTCGAAATTCCGGCAAGGTTGGTCTGCCTGAAATCACGCTGGGCGTTCTTCCTGGTACGGGTGGCACACAGCGTATGGCGCGCGCGCTCCCCAAGAATAAGGCTATTGAAATGATGACCGAAGGCAAGCTTATCAGCTTTGAAGAGGCGCAGGAACTGGGTCTCATCAACTACATCTACGAGCCGGAGAACTACTGGGAAGAGGTGATGAATTACGCTCGCCAGTTCTGTCCTCCCAACAGGGCATCCAAGACGGTTGGGCGTATCAAGCGTGCGGTACAGTCCGGCGCTGAAGTGGCCTTCTCCGAAGCCCTGGCAATCGAACGTGAGCTACAGCAACTCTGCTTCCAGAGCGAAGATGCCAAAGAAGGTATTGCTGCCTACAATGAAAAACGCAAAGGAAGTTTCTCAGGAAGGTAGTTCATCAAAATATCGTATGTATATTGTAGTAGGGGCGCAATTATGTAGATTAACAAATTAATCCGGTCATCCGTAGGTGCCGATGTATCGCGCACACCGCCGATTTATCGGCCCTCGCTGGCTTTTCCACTATCCCAATTCATTTGTTAATCACCATTATTGCGCCCGCCAACTGATTTTTAGTATGAGGTGAAGAAATGCGCTTAAAAGTGCTTCTAGAGCCGAGTGAAGAAGGCGGCTATACGATCTACGCTCCATCTTTGCCCGGTTGTATTAGCGAAGGTGAAACAGTCGAGGATGCTCTGACAAACATTCGAGAAGCTATTGAACTTTATCTCGAGCCTGTTGAAGATGATTGGGTTTTAACTGATGATGTAGCGGTGGAAGAGATTGAATTGTGAGCAAAGTGCCAAGCCTGTCCTACGTACTGATCGTTAAAGCTTTACAACGAGACGGATGGGTTGTTGTACGCCAACGAGGTAGCCATATTCGACTACAAAAGCATCTAAGCCACGAAGTACTAAAAATTACAGTTCCAGCACATCGTCCTGTGAAGAGTTCAACATTGTCTCATATCCTTAAACAGGCACAAATTGATCTTGATAAGTTCCTCGAATTGTTATAATACAATCCTGACCGTAGCATTCATTTGATAGCTAACAAGAGATAAGATATGTCCAACGTACGTATTCGTTTGCATAATGATATCCTCTGGTTGATTCTTGATCGGCCTCCGCTTAACATTCTCTCGATCGAAATGCTGAACCAACTAACAGCCGCTATGCGCGATGCAATCAAGCATCCTCCTCGTTTAATAGTCATTACAGGCGCGGGAGATCGGGCATTCTGCGCAGGTGTCGATGTTCGTGATCATCTCGATGGGCGCGAAAAAGAAATGTTGCGTGCTGTATATGATAACTACGCTGCATTTGAGAATCTACGATCACACAATATTCCTACAATAGCACTGGTGAAAGGCCATGCGCTCGGCGGAGGCTGTGAATTGGCTGCACTCTGTGATACTGTTATTGCCCATGAAGACGCAACCTTCGGCTTGCCGGAAATCTCTTTAGGAGTATTTCCACCGGTTGCCGCGGTCTATTTTCCCGCACTTATAGGATACAGTGCCACCATGCGATTGATGCTGACCGGCGAAACTATTCAAGCTAAAGAAGCATTGCGTTTAGGTCTCGCTCATCAAGTCCTCTCTTCACGCCGCTTTTTATCTGATGCAGAAGAATTGCTTACGATGCTGGCTACAAGTAAATAAGTATGCCTACTTTTCCCCCGTTCCCGTTTATTCCAGTTAGATGATTTTTATGGGAACTTTATTACACAATGAAACGTCTTGACACTAGAAGTTCTTATGTATGCAAAACTTTTGAAGAAGTAGGCATTCGAGCGAAGAGGATAAGGAGAAACGAAAATGCGTACAGTTCAGATTGACAGACGAAAATCACTTTGGTTGATTATTTCACTGGCTACAGCGCTCGCTTTCATACTAACAGCCTGTGGCACGAACTCAAGCTCTGGGTCGGGTTCGACCTCGACTGGGACTACCCCCGCGCCAATTGCCACCAGTCCCGTAAGTCCTCATGGTTGCCCTAGTAATGCAGTGGTCGGTACTACTTCGACGCAGGCCAACGTTGTGCTGAAAATGTCGAATAGCAATTCTGCAGTCAATGCTCATCAGGGCGACGTGATCGAGATACAACTGCCCTTTGGCCAATTATGGAATGGTCCCACCACTTCGCAGGGTGTACTGCAACTGCAAACACCTTATGGCTATGCCTCGCAAACTGCAAATGCCTGCATCTGGCGGTTTACTGCTTCAGGAACTGGTACTTCACAACTGAACTTTTATGGCAGGGCTATGTGCAAAAAGGGTCAATTGTGTCCACAGTATGTGGTTAGTGTGCCGTTCAGTATTCATGTGAAGTAGGGAACGTATTATGCCTTAATCTTCTCGTTCTTCGGATCATACAGCGGCTCCTTCATTACTGTTGCGCCGTAGAGTACCCCGAATAGTTGTAATTCGACCCGTGTGCCTGGAAACGCGTACTCTACCGGCAAATACCCATACACGATGCTTTGTCTCACGGTATAGCCATATCCAGCGCTCGTGACAAAGCCCAGCACTCGCTCGCCATCAAGCAAGGGTTCGCCTCCTAATGCAACGGCGGCTGGATCATCAATTATCAGGCAACTCAGCTTGCGAGTGACACCCTGTGCTTTGATACGCTCTAATGCTTCCCGACCGAGGAAATCACCTTTTTGCAGTTTGACTGCAAAACCCAGGCCAGCTTCGTAGGGATTATATTCCGAATGAATATCTGCACTCCAATAGCGATACCCTTTCTCCAGTCGTAGCGACTCGATAGCTCTATAGCCTGCCGCCAGCATGCCAAGGGGTTGTCCCGCCTCCCACAGGGTATCCCATAGCTTAAGACCGTACTCCATTGGTGCGTAAATCTCCCAGCCGAGCTCACCCACGTAGGTTACACGCAGCCCCAGTACAGGAATATTGCCAATCGTCACATTTTGCGCTGTCAGGTAAGGGAAAGCTTCGTTCGAGAAATCGTCTTCACTCACCAACTGCATCAGATGGCGAGCTCGTGGTCCCCATACACCGATGCAGCAACGACTGGATGTAATGTCGTTTACATAGACCGAGCCATCGCCCGGCATCTGGCTGCGAATCCATGAGAGGTCATGGTTGCCAAAGGCGGTGCCGGTGATGATCTGGAAGCGATCGGCAGCCAGGCGAGTTACGGTCAGGTCGCATTCGATGCCGCCATGCTTATTTGGCATTTGAGTATAAGTGATGGCTCCTAAAGGTTGATCCATCTGATTATCAGTAATGTACTGCAAAAAGGCCAGTGAGCCGGGACCGATTACTTCTATCTTGCTGAAAGAGGTTTCGTCAAACATTGCCACGTGCTCGCGTGTGGCCTGGTGTTCAGCGCCAATTGCGGGTGACCAGTAACGACTGGCCCAACTATATGGCTCGGGCCATCCCTGGCCTTCGGCCAGCCGTTCATTCGAGGCGAACCAGTTGGGGCGCTCCCAGCCAGCTTTCTCGCCAAAAACGGCATCGAGTTCTTCGAGACGATTATACACGGGACTGATGCGCAATTTACGCGCGCTGCTACGTTCACGCATAGGGTAACTAATGTCATAGTATGTGCTGTAGATTTCGTTGACACGAGTAGCAATGTAACGACGGCTTGCAGTGTATGCGCCAAAACGACGGATATCCATTTCCCATAGATCCAGGCTAGGTTCACCATCAATAATCCACTCTGCCATCATTTTACCAACACCACCAGCGCCTGAAATGCCATGCGCGCAGAAGCCACAGGCGGCCCAGAAGCCTTGTACATCCGGCGACTCACCCAGGACAAACTCACCATCAGGAGTGAACGACTCTAGGCCATTCACCTGCTTCACAAGTTCGACATCGAGAAGAGAGGGAACACGCTTGATACATCCCTGCATCAAGCTCTCGAAGCGTGGTGGGTCGAAGCTCTGCACGGTGGGATTAGCGTTATCAGGAATGGCGTCAACATCGAAGGCTGCAGGATCATGTTCGTATCCACCCAGCACCATACTGTAACCATCCTGCCTAAAATACACCAGGTTATCGGGGTCTCGCAGATTAGGAATGTTGATTTCTCCAGAGAGTTCGGGCAGTGGGGCGGTCAGGGCATATTGATGTTGCATGGGAATGAGCGGAATTGAGATGCCAACCATTCGACCAATCTGTGGTGACCAGATGCCAGCGGCAACGACAACAATTTCTGTGCGAATACGACCTTGCGATGTGTTGATCGCCTTCACATGGCCGTTCACAACTTCGATCCCTGTGACGCGGGTATTAGCGTAGAAAGTTGCGCCGCTCTGTTGTGCTATAGTTGCTAAGGCCTCAGCCAGAATAGGAGCTTTAGCTGAACCATCGGTGGGCAGCAATAAGGCACCTTCGACTCCATCCAGACTCATCATGGGAAACAGGCGTTTTGCTTCACTGGCGCTGATGAGTTCAGCTTCTAATCCGGCGCTTCTCGAGAAGCCTACCTGTCTTTTTAGTTCCTCCATGCGTTCTTTCGATGAGGCCAGGCGCAGGCTTCCAACTTCAAAGTAGCCCGGGTTGCCATTTACCTGTAGCTGTTTGTACAGGGCTATGCTATAGACTAGCATCTTTGTCAGGCTGATAGATGAGCGCAGTTGACCAACGAGGCCGGGCGCGTGTGAAGTCGTGCCTCTGAAAAGTGGCCCTTGTTCGAGTACAACAATGTCGCGCCACCCTCGTTCGGTCAGATGGTAAGCGATGCTGGAACCAGCGATACCGCTGCCTATAATGACAACTCTGGCTTGATCGTGCATGTATGGGTCTCCCCTTCCCCGCCTGGGGCGCGATAAATCTGGCCCCTACGTTCTCACTTCCTGGAGCCATTGTTCGAAAGGTGCTGTTTGAACATTTTGTAAAAAGCGATTTAGATGATGATGGGCGTACTCTTTATAATCAAAGTCGAGTTCTGAGATACCCATTTGTAAAAATCCCCAGAACGACTCACGTAAATCGGAGCCGAGTCGCATCAGATGAAGATGCGCCAGGTCAGCAGGCCGTACTTCTCCGAAATAGTTTCGTAAGAGCAGCGCGCACTGTTCTTCGTTTAAGGACTGGTTTACGGCGAAGTTACCGAGATCGAAGAAGAGGTCACCCATCCCGGCGTACTCCCAATCAAGAATGCGGATGGTATGACCGTCATCGATGAAATTGTTGGCGAGCAGGTCATTGTGACAAGGTCTGGCGTATGTTGTGCCACTTATGGCAAGGGCCTGCTCGATTTGTTCCATTAAGGCAAAAACCTGTGGAAGCGTATCGGGAAACGAAACACCATGTTCGAGCGCCAGTGTGTGATAGCTGCGCACCGTCTCGAATGGAGAAAAGGCGCCTGGGAAAGCTGGCCCAGCGTGATAACGTTTCATAGAATCGACGATGCGGCGCAGCATATGGTGTTGGGCGGCAGTTTCTGGTGTAATGCCTGTGCCAACGATAAAGCGTGTGACAAGCACGTCTTCGGCGGGTAGAAAGTGAATAACCTCCGCTCCCACACCAACCTGCGCAGCAATTGTAGTGCAGATGCTTTCGCGGCCACGATCGATGCCAAGCAGGTGCGTACCTTTCCCTCCGATACGTAATACAAAGGTTTCTCCACCAATGTCTACGCGGTAATTCTGATTGGTAATACCACCAACCAGTGGGGCCACAACTGCGTCGGCGACGTTCCAACCCGGTACCTGGTTCAGGATGCGCTCAATATGCTGATCCATCGCTCATATGCTCCTTGCTTTTAAATGAGCATACATCTTGATTCAGGCTGAGTCAAGAAATACTTTGAATATAAAATATGGTTGTATTGAGATACCTCAACCATAAGTGAGAAATCGAAGATAAATCATAACCTGTTCCACATACATTTCGCATCTCTAATCGACTATCCTAATGTGAGATAATTCGTCAACTGTCCCCGGCACCTCTTTTTTTATTGTTGTTTCTCATATTAAGGAGAGATATGAGCATGTTACAAAAGATTTTCCCCAATAAACGAACCTTAGCCCTGTTCATCTCAGGGCTGCTGGTGTTACTCCTTGTTCCTGCCTTGCTTATCGTTCATCCAGGAGCTTCAGCAAAGGCCAGTGGTGGTGGCGGCTGTTTTATAGGACAAAGTCCATCTGTTAACATCTTTCCAACCACATCCAGTCCAGGTACCACGATCAGTGTTAGTGGCAATTGCTTCGCAACGAATGCAACGGTGAAGATCTTCTTTCAAACACCTTCAAATGGAGTCGTCACGGTTGTTACTGATCCCCTATTCGGTTCCTTTTTTGCGCAACTGACCATCCCCTCGACGTATGTAAAGGGAACCAGGTACTTTGTACATGTGAACAGCAACACATTTAGCGTAAAGGTGTTGTTCACATTTACCAAACCGAGCCTTTCAGTGTTTGGTCAGTATGGGGGAACGCCGACCTTCGGTTCCCAGGCGTCTGTTAATGGAAGTGGCTTTGCAGCAAATGAGACGGTTGACCTGGTGTGGAATGATAGTGTGTCAGGGACGATGAAGACGATGAAAGCTGGTATTGCTGGAGCGGACAATAATGGTAATGTGTTTACTACGCTCAATATGCCCAGCTTTCCCTTTGGTTCGTCATTACAACTCGTTGCGACTGGTCGTATCAGTCTAGTGACTGCCAGCGCGCTTGTGCATGAGACTCCCGCCGTCATCGCCAGCCCAACATCGGGCGTCGTCGGGACAACTGTAACCCTGAACGGTGGTGGATTCGGAAGCAATGAGGGTGTGAAAATAGTATTCCAGAATACCCTCGTAGCTAAAACATTCACAAAAGCTAATGGAGCCTTCACGACCAGCTTTATTGTGCCTTCCACTGCGAAAATTGGTTTTGGTTTCAACGATATAGTGGCCAGTGGCAAAACGAGCGGAGTGGCGGCAACTACTAATTTCATGGTCAATCCCAATTTATCAATTTCGCCTAACAGCGGTCCCTCTTTTACGCTTATCACGGTGCGAGGTAGCCACTTTACCCCGTCTGGCTTTGTGGCCATCCTCTGGATCTTCCCAGGAACGGGAGGCTCAGGAGGTTCAGGGGGAGGTCAACTATTCCTCACTAGCTTGCAAGCCTCAGCTAGTGGAACATTCAAAGTAACTGTTACCGCGCCAGGAGGATTGGTTAGCGGACAAACCTCCTTCGTTCAGGCCATTGATGAGCAGACTGGTGCCAGTAATCAGGTGAAGTTCCACGCACAGTAGGGCTCATAACTTAAAAACATCTTTCTGTGGTGTATAATGAACCATTGATAAAAAATTATAGACCATAGAAAGATGGATCAAGGCATGACACGAGCGTACAGCAACCGCATTGGACTGATTGCTGATTCTCCGAATTTCCCTGCTGCCTGGGACCAGGTGGTAGAAAAGGTCAAGATTGCAGACGAATTGGGTTACGATTCGATCTGGCTCGGCGAATCCTGGGGCTACGAACTCTTTACTTCGATGGCCGATCTTGTGCGTGCCACCAAACGTATCAAGATTGGGGCTGGCATCGCCAATAGTTATTCACGCACACCTGCATTGATCGCCAGTACTGTTGCCACGTTGGATGAACGTTCTGGCGGCCGCATCCTCCTCGGTCTTGGCCCATCAGGAGCCAATGTTATCGAACACTGGCATGGTGTACCTTTCCAGAAGCCGGTACAGCGGACCCGCGAATACGTTGAGATTATCAAAATGATCCTACGCGGCGAAAAACTGGTCTACAGCGGCGAAATATTCCATCTAGAGCGGGGTTTCAAACTACGTTTTACCCCTCCACGTACAGAAATACCTATTTATATCGCTGCCATGGGGCCAAAAAATGTAGTGCAATCGGGCGAAATTTCTGATGGTGTACTGCCTGTATACTGGCCTGGTAATAAGTGGGGAGAACTGCGCGATCAGCTTGATGAAGGAGCACGCAAGGCTGGTCGTCCTCCGCATAGCGCGATGATCGCCCCCTATATTACAAGTGTTATTCTCAGCGAACATGCAAGCGAGGAAGAAATAACGGCGGCGCGTTTTGCTGCTGCTGCACCCCTTGCTTATTACATTGGCAAAATGGGTGTCT
>Ga0209056_10004745_pt1 | contig 14299 bp, 9 predicted proteins | sample GraSoiAngelo_114_FD_185876 | JGI IMG/M metagenome (GOLD analysis project Ga0209056, IMG submission 185876) | Grasslands soil microbial communities from the Angelo Coastal Reserve, California, USA - 14_0903_13_40cm (SPAdes) (version 2) | ecosystem: Environmental > Terrestrial > Soil > Grasslands ... | reverse complement strand
TAGGAATATTGTTCGTCCCGTTCACGCCATCGTCATTGCGGCAATCGTGAAAGCCCACTGCCACCGTGCCGGTTGTGGGATCGAGCGCGACGTAGGGCAAAAACTGGCTCCGCGTAGTCGTGTCGTCGTTCACGCGCACCGCCGCGCTCCACGTCGCGCCGTCATTAGTCGAGGTGCGCATCAAAATGTCGGTGTCGTTGTTCTCGTTGACTGTCTCGTCTGTGTACACCAGGTAGATGCGGTTGTTGAACGGCCCACCGGTTGCGTCCCATGCTACCCCGGCCTCAGCGTCGATCGAGCGTTCGCTCTGCGCGGGGATATAGTCGAAGCCGCCCACATTAGTCGCCGAAACGGTGACGCGCGGTCCGAAACCGCCCGCTCCCAAACCGTCCGCATCTACGTTCGCGTAGATCGTCGACGGACCCTGATCACCATACGGGTTCTGATAGGTCACGATGACCTTGCCGCCGTTCGGGCCAGGCCCGACGGCGATACCTCCGAAGCTGCCAGTCGCTGACGGGATCGCCTGTAGTGCGTTGAACGGTCCCCAAGCACCGAGACCCGTCACTGGTGCCCCACGCGCGACCATGCTTCCACTCGAGTTCCAGTCCACCCAAACGCTGCCGTTGCCCACAGCGATCGAGGGTTGGTCAATGCTTCCGGTGCCCGCGGTTACCGGTGCTCTGAATGTGACGCCGCCGTCGGTGCTCAAAATCACATTGATTTGGTTGAGTCCGTTGTTGATGTAAACCAGGAACAAGTTACCGAACCTGTCCCAGGCCGCCTGTCCGTCGCAGCAGGCCACACCCGTGGCGACCGTGCCGCGCGTCCAGCTCGCACCGGCATTTGTTGAGTACGCGCGGAAGATGCTGCCGCCTGAGGCGATGTTCGAGAAGGCCACGAGGTTGTTTGTGTTGGTCGGGTTAACGACCACGAAACTCTCAGCCTGGTTGCCGAGCGTGGCGCTGACGTTTACCACCGGCTCCACACAGGTCAACGGCGTCAACAGATTGTTAGGTACCAGTGGACGGTCTTTGGGCTTTATGCATTTGCGCGGAAGTTCGGGCACATGGATGCCCTCGGTCGCCGCCAGCACCTGCCCGTGCATGGTGGATATGGTAAGCGTGAGGAACGCGAAAACGGCGGCAAGCGCAGTCAGGCGGAGGCGTATGTTCAATGTGTGTTCCTATTGATGCGGCAAGCAAGAGCGGATCGGAAGAGAATTCGCAAGCGACGTGTTGTTTTGATTTTCTGTCATGTTTGAGGGAGCGCTGAAACATCGGCTTACCCAATTCCGTGATTCTTGAACGATTTCCAAACGAGTGTCGAGGTTTATTTTGCCTGCGAAGATGGCGGCGGCGGCAATCTGTTATTCCGATGCCTCCGATTGACAGCAGTTTGAGAAAGCGGATCGTGATTCTGTCCCGTATGAGCCTCTTGCGCAGCATCCTACTCTCCATCCTTGTATCGCTCGGCCTCTTGGTTGTTCCGGCTACGGCGCGGGCGCAAGTGACTAGTGGAGAACAAAACCCCCATTTCGCCGGCACACCTTCAAGAGTTGACGCCGCATCGCTGCAGAAAAAAGCCACTCAAGCCCAGGCCCGAATTCACGCCAATAAGGACGACCGCGACCAGCTGATGAGAGCGGTCAAGCTTAACGAGGTAGCCTCGGCCAAACAAGTCCTCCTCAGAAACGGATTCACCGTTGCAGATTTGGAAAATGCGAAGATTACTCTACGGACGGGTGGAGGAAAGGGAGGCGAAGATGAAATAGAGATATCTGCCACCTGTTGTGATCCTAAGGAAATCACAATTCAACGATCCTTGGAGTACTTCACAAAATAAACGTTACAGAAATAGGAAACATACCCGCCAGGCGCCGATGTCGGCTTGATCGATGGTTAGGCGTTAGATCAACCAGGTTGGCTGCATGCCCTGATTATGGCGCATTTCTTCTGCGCGCAAACGGCAATTCGCAATGAGTTTACCCGCCGCGGCGGGCAATCCGCAATTGAGCGAGAGCCGGAAAGAGCAAGAGCAGGAGGAAGAGTAAGAATAAGACAAAAAAAAGCGGAGGGGGTGAGATTCGAACTCACGAGGCCTTTCGGCCTTCCGGTTTTCAAGACCGGCGCAATCAACCGCTCTGCCACCCCTCCAGCTGTGGCCGGCGGCGTTGACACCGGCCAGTGGTTCAACGTGCCATCGCTCGCGTGTTCAGCAAACGCAGCAGCGATCACGCTTGTTTCCAATCGGAGCAAGCCCAGCCAAGAAGTTTCTCGAGGCGATCGATGTCGCTCCTGTAAAGATCAACGAGACATTGCCTTTCGTGCGAGCTCATTTTGCGCGCATATTGCGTCGAACCGGTTTCGGCACTTCTTAATTTTTTCAGCGGCTCGACGCCAAGGAAGTGACAGACGGCATCAAGTGTTTCGCGCGCGTTGCGGCGAAAATTCTCAAACTTGATGACGTGAACCTGCTCGCGAGGAAAATATCGGAACACGCGTTCCATTTGTTCAGCGTAAAAGCCGCGATCCACGTAAGAGAATTTGCGCAGTTGGAGAGGCTCGGCTTCCTGCGCGCGTTTCTTTTCGGCTTCTACTGCGGCGAGAAAATCGAGATTCTCCAGGCCGCGATCTCGCTGCATGTTCCAGTGCGAGAACGCGCGGTCCGCTGGATTCCGCAGCAGAACCAACAGCTTGATCTTATTGTTGTAATTCCAAATTCGTTCCACCGCGGATCTCCAGTAGATGTAAATTGGCGTGCAGGAGCCGAGCAGAATCGATGCGCCCTTGCGCGTGCAGCCTCTGTGCAGCGGCGCGTAATCAATCTCGGGCTGTGCGAATCGCTCTTCGTCATCGAAAAAATGGCGGGCGGGTTGGATTATGCGGTGCAACTCGTCTTTGTGCGGCATCTTGATTTTCGGATGGCTCTCGAGGAGATCCGACAGCGCAGTGGTGCCGGCCTTTTGCGCGCCAACGATAATAAAATCCAATTTCGCAGCCGGTGGGCGTTTGAGTTTGAGCAACACAGGAAAGCTCGTCTGCTGAAAACGGTTACCACGTTCGAGAGGGGGCCTGGCATGTCAAGGTTGATGGCTGGCGGATATGCCAGCTGGTGAACAGCTCACTCTGAGAAAATCTATCCTGGGCGGTCAATTATGTTCATGTACCGTTCTCATCGCTCGCAACCGATGCGACGCCAGCAGGGAAAGATTTCCTCGACATCGCGATATGTTCATGTGAACTTGTCGCATGCCGGCAAAAAAGAAATTCCGGCCTGCGGTTCAAGAGACGCCGCAGAGCTACTCGCCTCTCCGCGGTCGCGGCGCTTCATGGAGCCCGGCAAACCGATTCGAGAAACTGCATCTGGATCTGACCGACATAAATGTTGTAGATGATGATGTTTGTGCCAAGGAGCAGCAGCGCCGCGCCACGCAGTATTTTCGCGATGGGACGAAATCGATCATCACCCGAAACAGCAGCCCTGATGTCGGTTTCGAGACGAGCTTGAATCCCTATCGCGGATGCGAGCACGGCTGCATCTATTGTTATGCGCGGCCGACACACGAATACCTCGGGTTTTCGGCCGGCCTCGATTTCGAGAGCAAAATCATGGTGAAAACCAATGCGCCCGAGCTACTGCGCGCGGAGCTGGAATCGCCGCGCTGGCAGCCGCAGACGCTCGTGATGAGCGGCGTCACCGATCCGTATCAGCCGATTGAGCGAAGACTACGGATTACGCGTGGCTGTCTCGAAGTGCTCGCCGAATTTCGAAATCCAGTAGCGATTATCACAAAGAACCATCTTGTTACGCGCGACATTGATCTTTTGCGCGATCTTGCGGCGTGCAATGCCGTGGCGGTAAACATCTCCGTAACCTCGCTCGAACCCAATCTGCAACAAGTGCTGGAGCCGCGCACAACGTCGCCCCAAGGCCGGCTCGATGCGATCGGGCGACTTCGCGCGGCGAACATTCCGGTGGGCGTAATGGTTGCGCCCATCATTCCCGGGCTGACTGATCATGAAGTTCCGAACATTCTCGAGGCGTGCGCAAACGCTGGTGCGCAATTTGCCGGGTACACCATCATACGCCTGCCCTGGGCGGTTGCGCCGTTGTTTGAACACTGGCTCGATGAACATTTTCCGGCACGCAAAGAGAAGGTGCTGGGGAGCATTCGAGCTATTCGAGGCAACCGGCTCAATAATTCTCAGTGGCACATGCGCATGACTGGCGAAGGCTTTTTCGCAGAGCAGATTGCGTCGCTATTCAACGTGAGCTGTCATCGTGTCAGAATTGGCCAGCGGCCAAAATTATCTTGCGAATCATTTCGCAGATCGACAACACAGCTGCGCCTCTTTAGCTGATCATGTTGTTGCGGCGCGACGTGGAATGCGTTGTGTTCAACGCGTTGGCAAAAAACAAAATGCGTCTTCGTCGCTAATTCTTATGCCTTCGGCGGTTGAGTTCGACATCGTCTTCGGAGAAGCCGATCAAGCTACAAGGGCGGCTACAACGGGTGGCGATTTTCCCAGCCGGCCGCCTGATCCAGCAGTTCCTCTCCGGCCTCGAGCAATTCCGTGACATCAGCTTGCGCTACAGCATCTTCAGCTGCGGCAAGCGGCTTTTTGCTCGGTCTTGGCCAATGCTGGAAGTAGCCGGCAGTGATGGTAACCGGCGGCTGCGCCTGTGCGGACGCACTGATTTCCCCTCGCGCGCACGTGAGCCGCGTGGTCGCGCCGTCAGTCCAAAGACAAAATAAACAATCCGAATCAGGGTTGACCGTTACCTGGCGCGTCGTGATGGCAAATTGCGACTTGCTCGTGTAACTCCGATTGAACAGAACAACGATTTTCCCCCGGATCAATCGTATCCGGGCAGATCGATCGAGCATGCCGCCCGCGGTCTGATTACCGTCCTTCGTTAACCGGAGCTGTTCGATATTGATTTCAGAATTTCCCGATATTCGTGCAAAAGCACCTGGAACGAATGCCAGATTGATTGATGCGCCATCCAATGATCGCACAGTGTTGCCATCATGAATTTTGCTTTGGAGCGTGACTGGCTGGAAATGGTTTCGTTCCGCGTTTCCGAAAACAACATTGCCTTTGACGAAGAACACAGTCGCTGCTGTTGTCCGGCTGATCCCTTTCGAGCATCCGTTTCCGAAGAGGCAACATACTGCGAGGACGCTGGCAATTGAACAACAACGCATCACTAATCGTCGGGATTGGCAGCGCGTACGGGAGTCGAACCCGTGCACCAGCCTTGAGAGGGATATTGTCTCCCCTCGTGTACAGATTGCCGTTGCAAGATTGTTGCTAGAATTTCGGCTTCGGCCCGGCCTGGCCCGCGCTGAGGATCGCGCCTAGAATGCGAATTGCCGTCTCGCCGACTACGCGGACGCCTGTACAGCATCGGCGATTCTAAGCGCGTTTTACGGGGTGACAACTCAAGCCGACAAATGGCATCATCGCGCTAGAATCATTTTTTGATTGCCGGATGGCTAACGATTCCTGCACGCATTTACATTCCGAATTGACAACAACCGCGCTCTCTGACCATAACGGTTCGCCCCGAATCATTGCAGAGCGATGAAAACGCTCGCGCGTCAAATCAAACACGAATTAAACCTTGGCGTACAGAAGCACTGTGCTGTTTACGAGAGTGAGTTGATGCGCCTCTGGCCGCTAGACCAAGAAGAACGCGAAGCGATAAGAAATCAGAGCGTGACTTGGTGTGCGCTCTGATTTTTTTTCTGTCACCTCCTCAGCGCATACATTACCGAATCAGGATTCTCTTCATTCACTTCAGCCAATTTGAAATTATTTTTCTCAAGGAGCCGAACCGATTTCAGATTCCGCGGACTAAGTTCAGCCTCGATTGTTTGCAGTTTCATTTCTTCAAATCCAAATTGAATCACTCTCGGAATTACTTCCTGCATAATTCCTTTGCCGTGATTTTCAGGAAGCAGCTCAAAGCCGATTTCTGCCGTCGCATCCTCTCTTGAAATTTTCCAGAGACAAATTGATCCAAGAAATCTCGTTCCACCTTTTGGCGTCACTACCCAAAATATCGCTTCGTTCTCCGCAATGCCGTTTACGATTTTGGTTATGAAGCTTTGCGCATCGTCGAGCGTATTTGCTTTCGGGCGATCAAGATATTTGTTGATCTCATCACTGGATCGCAAAGCGAAAATTTCCTGCTCATCTTCTGGCTTGAGATTCCGCAATGCATAATTCTCCGTCGTGAGAAATGGGAAGGGTGTGAAGGAAATGTCAATCATAAGTGCGCAAGTTAAATGCTTCCTACATCATGAGCGCATCCTCGCTTCCACCGGTGCAACCCGCAAATCAATTTTCTTGTCGTGACGAATCACTCAGCTTTTCATCCGCGCTTCCCGTCGTCGCGCGTCAACGACCAGAATCGTCTGTGGAGACTCAGCCTAGAATCGCCGATGATGTGTTGTCAGTGCCTTTTTACACGCTTGTCGCGCGCGTTAAGCCACAGTGCGAGCGGCCAAAGCAGACTCCATAACGAACTGCTTCGTTCGCCGGTGGCTCGTTCCAAATGCCACAGAATACCGGACAAGTACATAAGGGCGAGCAATAACGTGCTGTCCCACGCGTCCATGTTCATGGAATCTCAAAACGTCTCCTGGATTGTGCCTCTTTTGCGCTCCACACCGCAATAACAAAAGCTGGCCGCTATCATTGGAATGATACAGGAATCGCTCACGCCGTTTTGAGTGTTTTCCCTCGTGTTTTACCTATGAGAAACGCCTTTTCAGAGGGTGGCAGCGCGTACGGGAGTCGAACCCGTGCACCAGCCTTGAGAGGGCTGTGTCCTAACCACTAGACGAACGCGCCGCAAACAAGATGCATGTAGGAATACTGCACGGAGGGTTGGCTGGCAAGGCGGCTGCGCGAAACTGCTTTCGATGTTTCTTCTTGTGCTTGTGGGGCGTGGGCCTGGGCGCAGGCGTTCCCGACGGCGTCGGCGTCGGCGTCGGCGTAGAGGTGTCCGGAGTCGGCCGCACTCGCGGTTGATCCAGTGCGCCCTGATGAGAAGTCTTGAGCGCCTCCAACGCCACTTTCAGTTCCGGAGTCGTTGCCAGAGCAGCCATCCGTTGATAATAAATGTCGTAGTAATTCCGAAGTCGGTTGCGTTTTTCCAAATCTGTCCGAGCAGCCTGAGCGTATGCTTTTGCCGCCCGCACCTCCGGGTCGTTCACCGTGCGGTTTTCCAGTTGGCGCCATTCGATATGCTCTCTGAGTGTATCAGCGTCTTTCCCCAGTGACTTCGGCTTAAAACTTTCATCGAGTTGCTTCAACTCCGGCAACTCTGGACCGTTCGGAGGAGGAGAAGGAGTAACTGTGGCCTTCTGCTGCTCTTGTTCTTCATAAAGATCCACAGACGGCGGTGCGGCCTCCTGTCCGTGCATTACCAACGCAGTAGCGACAATTGCTGCCCCCAAAACCAATAGCCGGTATGTTCTCATTCCCCAAATTTTCATCCGAAGGTAATGCATCATTGCGATGGTGCATGTCGGGGCGAGAGGATTTGAACCTCCGACCTGTCGCCGCGGCGACCGCTCTACCATAACCCGTCGAGCTGATCTCTGCCGCGCCCAGTCTTGTAATACCGCTCGCGCTGTGTTGCTTCCGAGCGAGTGGCAAAGCTTTCGCTGTGAACTAGAATCCACGGCACTCCATGTCTCGTCGCTTTCGAATCGCCAGCGTTATGCCGACGAATCCGCTCACTCAAATTCTCGCAAGACCCTACGTAGCGTCGTCCTGTCTTTTCGCTTCGCAAAACGTAACAATAAACATCGATCAATCATTCTTGATTTACATCGGGGCGAGAGGATTTGAACCTCCGACCTCGTGGTCCCAAACCACGCGCTCTACCAAGCTAAGCTACGCCCCGGATCGAGCGAAATTATTACCACGATTCGGCAGGTTGCGCATCCCGCCAGTTTTCGAATGCGCTACTGGGAACCCATCAGATGCTGTAGGCAAGATTCGGCGCCAGACGTTTTTCGACTGTGGAAAGTGATTCGCCCCGTCGTGTCGCGTAGTCGGTCACCTGATCGCGCCCGATCTGGCCTACGCCAAAGTACTTTGCCTCCGGATGCGAAAAATAAAGTCCGCTCACGCTTGCGCCGGGATGCATCGCAAAAGATTCGGTCAGTATGATCCCGGCGTTATTCTCCGCATCGAGCAACTCGAACAACGTTCGCTTTTCCGCATGATCGGGACAGGCGGGATAACCGGCAGCCGGCCGGATGCCGCGATATTTTTCGCGGATCAGATCGGCGTTGGACAATTGTTCGCCGCGCCCAAATCCCCAGGCGATTCGCGTCTGTTTGTGCAGATATTCTGAAAACGCCTCGGCCAATCGGTCTGCCAACGCCTTTGTGATGATCGCGCTGTAATCGTCGTGCTGGCGTTGGAATTCTTCGGCGAGCTCGTCCGCGCCATGAATCGAGACGGCAAATCCGGCCAGATAATCCTGAAGTAGCGCATCCGTCCCGCCCGCCGCGGCGGGCCGAAAGCTCGCGCTACTCTCGGGCGCAATATAATCAGCCAGGCAGTGATTGAATTGTCCGGGGGGCTTTTGCATTTGCTGACGCAGGAAATAAAACGTCGCGACCTTTTCCGAGCGCGCTTCGTTGGCGTAAACATCAACATCGTCGCCAACGGAGTTTGCCGGCCAGAACGCATGAACGCCGCGCGGGATCAGAAGATTTTTCGCGACGATCTGATCCAGAAGTTTCTGTGCATCATCGAAAAGTTCGCGCGCTTGTGCGCCAATCTTTGGATCGTCGAAAATCGCCGGGTAACGACCGCGCAATTCCCACGCATGGAAAAACGGCGACCAATCGATGTATTCGACGAGGTCGCTAAGCGCAATCGCAATTTTCTGGGGAGCACAGGCTGCCAGCCTGTCCATCTCGGCAGCTTGCCGAGATGCTCGCTGAACTTTCGCCGCACACGGTGTTTGCGAACCATCCTCAGCGGTTGCCGGCAAGCTGCCGGCAACTGCAGGCTGGTAGCCTGCGCTCCCCAGAGTAGTCGCGTACACCTGCACTCCGATGAATTCCGGCTTCGGCGGGACGTAGTTGCTCCAATCAATCGGCGGCCGGTTTGCGCGCGCTTCTTCGAGCGTCAATAACTTTTTCCCCTGCGTTTTTGCCGCGTGCTCGTGACGCAGGCGCTCGTAATCTTCGCGCGTTTTTTTATCGAACTCGGATTTGAGTTGCTCGTTCAGCAGCGAATTCACCACGCCCACCGCGCGCGACGCGTCGAGCACATGCACAGTGCTGGCGCGATAATGCGGTGCGATTTTAACTGCGGTGTGTGCCCGGCTCGTCGTCGCGCCGCCGATCAAGAGCGGCACACGAAATCCTTCTCGCTCCATCTCCTGCGCCACATGCACCATCTCATCCAGTGACGGTGTAATCAGTCCGCTCAACCCGATCGCATCCGCCTTTTTCTCGCGCGCCGTCTCGAGGATCTTCGCAGCCGGCACCATCACGCCAAGATCGATCACGTCGTAGTTGTTACATTGCAGCACGACCGCCACGATGTTTTTGCCGATGTCGTGCACGTCGCCTTTCACGGTCGCCATCACGATGCGTCCTTGCGTCTTTGCGGGTGCGGATTTCTCCGTTTCCATGAACGGCATCAGATAAGCCACTGCTTTTTTCATAACGCGCGCGCTCTTTACGACTTGTGGCAGAAACATTTTTCCTGCGCCGAACAAGTCGCCAACCACGCTCATCCCGGCCATAAGCGGACCCTCGATCACATCGAGCGGGCGCTTATATTTGTGGCGCGCCTCTTCGGTGTCGGTGTCGATGTAATCGGTGATGCCTTTCACCAACGCGTGTTTCAGACGCTCTTGAACAGGTTCTTTTCGCCACGCCTCATCGGCGACTGGCGTTTTGTCTTTGGCCTTTACCCGCTCCGCGAACTCAACCAGACGCTCAGTCGCATCATCGCGCCGGTTCAAAAGCACGTCTTCGACACGTTCTCGCAGTTCGGGCTCGATTTCCTCGTAAACGGCGAGCTGGCCCGCGTTCACGATTCCCATGTCCAAACCGGCGCTGATCGCGTGATAAAGAAACGCGGCGTGCATCGCTTCGCGCAAGGTGTTGTTGCCGCGAAATGAAAACGAAATGTTGCTCACCCCGCCGCTGACGCGCGCGCCCGGGAGATTATTTTTTATCCAGCGCGTCGCTTCAATGAAATCGACTGCATAATTGCGATGCTCTTCCAGGCCTGTAGCGATCGTGAGAATGTTTGGATCAAAAATGATGTCCTCTGCCGAAAAGTCCGCCTGTTTGATCAACAGCTCGTAGGCGCGCGCACAGATATCGATTTTTCGCTGGAAATTATCGGCCTGGCCTTTTTCATCGAATGCCATCACGATCGCGGCGGCGCCGTAGCTCCTGATCAACCGCCCTTGCCGCAAAAATTCCTCTTCGCCATTCTTCAGGCTGATGGAATTTACGACCGCTTTCCCTTGGAGACATTTGAGTCCCGCTTCGATGACGCTCCATTTCGAGCTGTCGATCACGATCGGAATGCGCGCGATTTCCGGTTCGCTGCCGATCAGGTTCAGGAAACGGACCATAGCCGCTTCCGAGTCGATCATCGCTTCGTCCATGTTGACATCGAGAAGGTTCGCGCCGCCTTGCACTTGTTGGCGAGCGACAGCCAGCGCAGCCTCGAAGTCGCCTGCCAAAATCAGTTTCGAAAATTTCGGCGAACCGGTGATGTTAGTTCGCTCGCCGATGACAGCGAACCCAAACTCAGGAGTGATCTTGAGTGGTTCGAGACCGGATAGAGAAAGAATTTGGGCTTGCGGCTTGCGGATTGCGGATTCAGGCGCCGACGTTGCACCTTCGACAGCGCCGCGATTGGGGAGCCCAAGCGACTCGCGTGCCGTCTTCGGCGCCGTCGCCGAAGACCCCTCAGGTGTCCAAAGCCACGGATAGTCTTCGTTCGGTTTAGCGAATCCTGCATCCCAAGGATTGCGACAGATGTATCTGAATTTTTCCTGCAGATCTGATTCCGATCGAATCAGCCGATCAAACGATTCTTTTTCCCAAACGGGCCCGCGCCTGCCGGCAGCTTTATTGATCCGGTGAGCAGTCGCCGATTTTATCTCCTGGAGAATTTCAGTGAGGGACCAGAAAACTGTCTTCCTTCCTGAGTCTTGCGCTTTGACGTGCGGCTCGAAAAGCATGTGAACGTGATCCGGCATTACGCACGCAGCGTAGAGTTCGTATTGGTTATGCTCGTGTCCGTAGACAATGCTATCGAGGACGATGTCGCGTTCAGCTGGTGTCAACTCCCGATGCTTCCGTGTGGAGAATGCGACGGCATACTTTCCCCAAGGACGCTCGAAATGAGGAAGGTAGCGCTTGCCGTAGCGGATGCTCGTTGAGGTTTCGGTGGGGGCACCGAAACCAGCACGCGAGGCGCGTGCGCTCCCCAAATCGCGCGAGTGCACGCGTCGTGGCGCGAAACCGCGCACAGCGTCCGCAATCGCACGAATATGTTCGGGAGTTGTGCCGCAGCAGCCGCCCACCAAGTTGAGCCAGCCGTTCTCTGTCCACTTCGCGACCTTGGGTGCAAATGTTTCTGGAGTTTCGGGAAAACCGGTCGGCGAGAGCGCATCTGGCAGACCTGCGTTCGGATACGCGCTCATGTAGTACGGCGAAATACGCGCCAGCTCTTCCACAAACGGTTCCATTTCATCTGGACCCAGTGAGCAATTCAAACCGAGGATCAGCGGGTGCGCGTGGGCGATCGATATGAGCAACGCTTCAACGGTTTGCCCGCTCAGGTTCCGTCCGGATTTGTCGATTACGGTTCCCGAAATCATCAAGGGCACGCTGCGTCCGGTCTTTTCCAATGCATCAGCGATGGCGAACAACGCAGCCTTACCATTGAGCGTGTCGAAAATGGTTTCCACAATGAGAAGATCGACACCGCCTTGAAGCAGCGCTTTCGCTTCATCGAAGTAAGTCTGGCGAAGTTGATCGAACGAGACCGCACGAAACGCCGGATCATTTACATCGGGTGAAATGGAACCAGCAACAGGAAGAGGCCCCATTGATCCGCCAACAAATCGCTGCTGGCCGGTTTCATTGGCGACGCGGTCTGAGGCCCGCCGTGCGATCCTGGCCGCTTCAAAATTAATTTCATGAACAAGCGCGCGAAGATCGACATCGTCCACCACGCGCTGAAAGAATTCCTGATCTTTACGACCACGTGTGGGCTCGCCTTGAAACAGGAAATCGTGCAACCCGAGGGTTGTCCCGCTAAAAGTATTGGTCTCGATGATGTCGGCGCCCGCATCCAGATAAGCCGCGTGAATTTCCTCGACGACTTGCGGCCGTGTTAAATTCAGTAGTTCGAGACTCCCTTTGAGGTCTTTGCCTTTCCAATCGGCGAATCGTTTTCCGCGATAATCTTGCTCGGACAACTTATACTGCTGGATCATCGTGCCCATGGCTCCGTCGAGCACGACGATGCGTTCGCGCATGAGCGTTTCCAGAGGGTGAAGGCCGTTTGTCGCCATGAATGTCCCGGAACTTAAAGGGCGTTTGCTTGGGTAATCAAGAAACAAATTGACGCATCATGATGCGTAGATGTGTTCATCCCTCTTGCTTTTGCTCCTGCTCTTGCTCGTAAATCGTCCTACGAATGTAGCGGGGACGGCAGGATCGGAATGACGAAATCCGAATGACCCGCCTTCGCCCCGCAGTCGCGGGACTACGGCTTGGCAGGCGAATGACGAACTAATGATGAAGCCAAAGGAAATGCGGTCCACTACAGGTCTTGGATTGGGGAGCATACGCGTCCCGCGCGTGGGTCGTTGCGTCTCGCGACGACGAACTTTGATTTATGGGAAGTCCGCAAACGCGGGGACGCCTTCGCCAGCGCCCGGGACGGGTGCGCTGCCTAGAAGATCGCACCTCTTACGGCGCGATGCGATCGGTTAGCGTGTCGGTATGGAAATCGGTGTGATCACGCAAACGAAACCAGGGATTATCTGGCTTCGTGGTCTCCGCTACGGTGGTTTTCTCACCCGTGGCAAAGTCGTCCCAGGAATTGTAACGAGCGATCGTCAGAAATGTCCAGCCGGCGCCTTCCAGATGCTGCATCAACACGTTGCCAGCAGTCGTATCGCCTCGCCCGGTTGGCGCTTCGCCCAGCATTTTTTCGAGTTGCTGACGATGGCCGGGAGCAGGGCGATAGTAGGAAACGGAGTAAACTGAGCCAGTCGTCTTGGATTTTGAGTCGGCGTCAATGCCCATGGCTTTGGTGAATTCCTCCCACGAAGGACCATTCACAAACGTATCGGTGTGCCACTCGCTCAGATCACGTTTGTCTGGCGGAACGGCCGTCCCTGCGGCTTCCACGGTCGCTTTTGGTCCGAGATGCGTAATGACCACGTAATCCCATGCGTCACCGTCTTGATGGCGCAGAACAATAAAATGATCAGGCATCGGGTTGCTGCGATCTGGCGTTTTAAGCCAATCGCCCAACTGCACTGCTTTGCCGAGCGCGGCTTTAGTGAAATGGACATGGTAAACGTCCGTGCGTTTGCCGGCTCCGGCGGGCGCGGCGCCCTTTCCAGTTGCTGCCGGCGTTGACGACTGAGCCTGAACGAATGGAACAGGCGACAGGACGAGTAATGTGATTGCGAGTATAGCTACGACTGATTTCATGATGATTCTTTCTTGTTGGATTTGAGGTTGAACGGCTCATCCGAAATCCGTGGCACCCACTCCGGTCGGCCGACTTGAAGCCTGTCGGCTTCGTTAGTTGCGTGCGTATTGCCCAGAGGTTATGCGGTTCATCTTGCTGGGTGTCAACGCTTATTTCCAAGCGCCAGGGTTGAAACGTTGAAGCGTTTATGCGTCCTGATCGGGGACATACGCTTCCCGCGTGTGGGTCGTTGCGTCCTCGCGACGACAGACTTTGGACAGAATGAACAGCAGCCGTCGCCAAGCTACAGCTCGCCAAGAAATTTTCAGAATCCGCACTCTGTTCGATTATGTGAATTCTGTCTAAAATCATTCGCCCCGCCACGGCGGGATTAGTGTTGATTCGTGGTTGCTGAAACTAGTTGAATCAAGCTGTGGAAGCGATCCGGCTTTTCAAACTGCTCGACCGCAATCAGCGCAACACATTCCTCGCCTGTTTCCTTGGCTGGTCGCTGGACGCGTTCGATTTTTTTCTGCTCACATTCGTGATCGTGCCGATGGCGCATGATTTCG
>Ga0209056_10004743_pt1 | contig 14300 bp, 9 predicted proteins | sample GraSoiAngelo_114_FD_185876 | JGI IMG/M metagenome (GOLD analysis project Ga0209056, IMG submission 185876) | Grasslands soil microbial communities from the Angelo Coastal Reserve, California, USA - 14_0903_13_40cm (SPAdes) (version 2) | ecosystem: Environmental > Terrestrial > Soil > Grasslands ... | reverse complement strand
ATCTGGTGGTGGGCACGGAAGTTTCTGGACGCACCAGTCCGGAAATGCAAAATGCCATCGGCTTGTTCGCGAATACGTTGGTGCTGCGCACCAATGTTTCAGGTGACCCTGGCGTATCGACTCTTCTCCGTCAGGTGCATGCGACAGTCGAAGCTGCCCATGCACGCCAAGATCTTCCTTTCGAACATCTAGTTGACGAACTCAATCCAGAGCGCGACCTGAGCCGTAATCCGCTTTTCCAAACCATGTTCACCGTACGAAATGTTCCGCCGCACTCATGGCGGATGCCCAATTTAACGGTCACGCGCCTCCAGGCGGAGAACGCTAACGAGAAATTTGATTTGACGGCCGATCTACTGCAAAGAAGTGACAGCCTCGAGTGCTCTTTCAACTATAACCCGGATATTTTCGAGGCTGCAACCATCAGTCGGATGATCGAGAGTTATTGCAAGCTGCTGGAAGAAATCTCAGCCGATCCTGAGAGGCGCATCTCTGAATTGCCGCTCCTGGGAGGAGCGGAACAGCGCTCCGGTGTGGAAACGCTCGGCTTCGGTCTGCTGGCCCGTCATATGGGGCCAGATCGAACAGTTTACAAGCTTCAGGGCCATGCCCCGATTGTGGTGGACAGACCGTTCACCAAGGAAGATCTGCGTTTGCTGTCTCAGGAATACATCGCCGCCATGCGCGCCGTGCAGCCGGAAGGTCCATACTGTTTGGGCGGCATGTGTGAAGGAGTTCAGATCGCCGAAAGGTTGGTTTGCGATCTGGAGGCGCAAGGACAGGAGGTCAGCGTGTTCGCCATCTTCGACACCTGGGTGCTCCAGCACAGTTATCGATTATGGCTGTGGCGGATTGAGTACTTTCGCCGGCGTTTGAGGGAGTTGAAGAACATGAATTTGTCCGCAGCAATGGGAGACTTGCAAGCGCGCCGTCGGTACCCGATGGGGAATGTTGACAGGTGAGTCTCGGGGCACAAGTGAATGGTACCGCGCGTATTGGCCTGAGGATTTCGCCCCCAGCCGCTTCCGTCGCCTCTGGTCCTGTTCAAGCGGTCGAAACAGCCTTTTTATTACGTCGATGATCCGGGGATGGGATTGGGCCAGCGCAGGGAAGGTGAGGTGGAGATCCATGAGGGAGAGAAACTCGCATCCCGTAAACGACAGGCAGGCGGGAGGCACCAGTCTGAACTCCAGCCGAGCGAAACCTCCCTAATATCCTCCCACTCACAGCTGAAATGGTTTGAGGTGCCCAATTAATGAAAAGGCTCGACAAAGTTGAGATCTTCAAGAACGTCGGCTCTAGCTGGTTCGCTCTCGGGGTGAACGTTTTCGTTGGAATTTTTCTCTCACCTTACATTCTGCACCACTTGGGAGACGAAGCGTTTGGGCTTTGGTTTCTGATTTTTTCCATCACCGGTTACTATGGGCTGTTTGATTTGGGAATCCGCTCGTCCATTGTTCGCTACGTCGCGAAGTATTCCGCCACAAGGGACTATGACCAACTGAACCGGCTGATCAACAGTGCCATGGCAAGTTATGGCGTGATCGGCATACTAGCTTTAGTGGTTACGTTTAGCGGCGCATTTTATGTCGCTTCGATCTTCCGGATTTCTGGGACATCCCTGAGCACGGCACGGCTGCTTTTTCTGATTGTGGGAACTGCTGTGTCTCTGGGTTTTCCTCTGGGAGTGTTCGCTGGTATTCTTGAAGGGTTACAGCGATTTTATCTCCTGAACTTCACCAGCATATGTTCGACTTTATTGCGCGCTTTGTTGATTTTGCTCGCTCTACAGCGTGGTGTCGGATTGCTGACCGTGGCCTTGATTACGGTATCGCTGCCATTGTTAGCTGCTCTCGTAAATGCGACAGTCGTGCTCCGCCTCCTGCCCCTCCGCTTCCGCCTGAGATATGTTGATCACGGCAGTATACGGCAAATCGCGAATTACAGCGGGGCAACATTCATGATTATTCTTGCTGCGCGCCTCCGCTTCAAGACCGACGCCATGGTCATTGGAACATTTGTCTCCTCTGCTGCGATCACTTACTTTGCTATCGGCTCGCGCCTCGTGGATTATGCGGGAGAGGTCATCAGCAGCCTGGCGCAAATATTTGTTCCAATGTCAAGCCAGTCGGACGCAACCGGCGATATGGATCGTTTGCGAAAGATTTTCGTAGCAGGCAATCGTGCCTGCGCACTTATCATTTTTCCAATCGCTGCTATTCTGATTATTCTCGGCAAGTCAGTGATTGAGGCCTGGGTGGGCCGGCGTTACGTAGCAACCAGCTATCCCGTGCTGTTGGTGCTGCTGATCCCCTCAACGTTCATGCTGGCGCAGGCAGCGTCCGGACGAACACTGTTCGGCATGGCTAAACACAAGACGCTTGCAATCGTGATCTTAATGGAGGGCATCGCAAATCTGATACTCAGCATAATTTTGGTGCGGCGATTCGGAATCCTTGGCGACGCGGTGGGCACCGCGATCCCACTCACTTGCACCACCTTATGGTTCTTGCCTCGGCATCTGTGCCGGGTATTAGGTCTACGAGTGCGCGCTTACGTACGTCAGGCGTTTGTGCTCCCCCTGGCGCTCAGCATGCCGCTCATCGGGGTTCTCCTCTTGATGCAGCATTGGTTCATCGCCCACAACTATCTGCAATTGGCGATTCAGCTCTTGGTTGGCTGTGGGGTCTACGCACTCGGGCTAGTCTGGGCCATTTGGACACGCAAGGCATGGCAGGTCGAAGGCATACATGATGAAGAAACCGCCAGAGAAACTGCAATGGCGCTGGTGGAAACCTACCAACAGGAGGAAGCGTAGACAAGCCCGGCTCCGCAAATTTGATGGCCAGCAATTCGAACTATCGCCCCGTGCTGATTTTGCGTGCATCTCCACGCATCTCAGTCGCTATCGCGCGCTCTCTGGATTGCCGGGGAATTCCCGTAGAAGTTGCCGTCTCTCTGGGTGATGATCATCAAGTTAATTTGCCCGCCATTCACGCTCTCCATCGCTTGTCGTCGAGGGATCAGTATCCAGCCCAATTTCTTCATTCGCTCCTGGGGTTGATTCGCGAGCGGGATTTCGACATGGTCCTTCCGGTTAATGGTCCAGCATTGTGTGCGCTCGGTGAAAATTACGAGACGCTCGCTCCGGTGCTTCATCTTGGCTGTTCTGCAGCCATAGTCGTCGAATGCGTGCTGAATAAAGCGGTGACGCTGGAAGCGGCCCAAAAATGCGGCATTAAAGTTCCGGTCACCGGCACAATCGACAGCTTCGCAGAACTCGCGTCCTCGAGAGAAGTTGCGACTTCCATTACAGTATTAAGAGGAGACATATTTCTGAAAGTAAAGTTATCCGATCAAGCAGTCGTGCCAAGGTTTATCGATGGCGAGTTTCTCGAGGATTTTGGCACCTGGCATGAGCATGTTAGGTTCAACAGATCGACGCGGGGAGCTCTGATGCGAGACTTAGGTTATGAGTTAAGCCACCGTGCAGAAATGGTGGATGGAAAACCAGCGTTTGCGCCATCATAGCCGTTTGCAGAGCGTCGTAACTTTTCGGCAGCTGCGAGGGTACGCGCCGATTGATTTGTGCGTCCGGAATGCATAAACGATAGTTGTGAACAGTACAAACCTAAGAACCTAGGAGGTTCACCGATTTGCCCGCCTCGAGCAGCCATCTGATCCCCCCCCATGGCGGTGAACTAGCCAACCTAATTGCCCAACCCGAAAGAGGCATTGAACTCAAGGCACATTCGAAGGAATGGCCGTCGTGGGACCTGACCGCACGGCAAGCTTGTGATCTGGAGCTGCTGATGAGTGGCGGCTTCTCTCCCCTGCGCGGGTTCATGACCCGTGCCGACTACGAAGGCGTGTGCGACAACATGCGTCTTGCGAGTGGTGTCTTGTGGCCGATTCCGATCACCCTAGACGTAACCGAGCAGTTTGCAAAATCTTTGAAGCCGGGCAGCAGCAAAGTTGCGCTGCGCGATGCGGAAGGGGTGATGCTCGCCGTTTTGCACGTCGAAGATGTCTGGCAGCCGGATAAAAAAGCTGAAGCGGAGTCTGTATTCCAAAGCACGAGCCATGCCCATCCCGGCGTCGATTATCTGCTCAATAAGGCGCATCCGTGGTACGTCGGAGGCCGGATTGAAGGCGTACAGGCGCCTGCTCACTACGACTTCAAATCTTTACGGATGGCTCCATCCGAGTTAAGAGCGGAATTCGCCCGCCTCGGCTGGCGCCGTGTGGTTGCATTTCAGACGCGCAATCCTATGCACCGCGCCCACGTCGAACTGACGTTTCGCGCGGCCAAGCAAGTGGAAGCCAGTCTGTTGATTCATCCTTCGGTGGGCATGACCAAACCTGGCGACGTCGACTACTTCACGCGCGTTCGCTGCTATCAGCTACTCCTTTCGAAATTTCCTCCCGGAACCGTAAAGCTCTCGCTCCTACCTCTGGCCATGCGCATGGGTGGACCCCGCGAGGCCATCTGGCATGCGCTGATCCGTAAGAACCACGGCTGTACGCATTTCATCGTCGGACGTGATCACGCCGGACCGGGCAATGACACTAATGGCAAACCGTTTTACGGACCCTACGAAGCGCAGGAGTTGTTCAAGAAGCACGAAGCGGACATTGGCGTCACAATGGTGCAGTTCAACATGATGGTTTATCTGGAAAATGAGGATAAATATGTCCCCGACAATGAGGTACCAAAGGGCTCCCGCGTGCTGAACATTTCCGGGACAGAACTGCGACAGCGGCTCAACGAAGGCCGTGATATTCCCACCTGGTTTACTTACCCCGAGGTTGTACAGGAATTGCGACGGAGCTATCCGCCGCGCCACAAACAGGGTGTGACTGTTTTCTTCACGGGACTCTCCGGCTCCGGAAAATCGACCATTGCCAATGTGCTGCTCACTAAGTTTTTGGAAACTGGCGGACGTCCAGTCACCCTTCTGGATGGCGATCTGGTGCGTAAACATCTTTCCTCGGAACTCGGATTTTCCAAAGAACATCGCGATATCAACATTCGCCGCATTGGTTACGTCGCCTCGGAAATCACCAAGAATGGCGGTATCGCTATTTGCGCTCCTATCGCCCCGTATGACGCAGTTCGCAAACAGGTACGCAGTATGGTCGAACCGCTCGGAGGATTCATTTTGGTGCACGTCTCGACCCCGCTCGAAACCTGTGAGCAGCGCGATCGCAAGGGCCTTTACGCCAAGGCGCGCGCCGGCATCGTCAAGGAGTTCACCGGTATTTCAGATCCATATGAGGAGCCAAAAGACGCCGAAGTAGTCATCAACACCGCTGATCTGACGCCCGAAGAATCCGCCCAGCAGATCATCTTGCATTTGGAGCGCGAAGGATTCGTTGGCGTTAACGCCGGAGCGGCCTCGACTTAAAAGTTGTATGGAAATTGCAGCCAAGATTCTGATCGGTCTGGTGGTAGGTACCCTGATCGGTATGACGGGGCTTGGAGGCGGAGTGCTTTTGCTGCCTGTGCTGATTTTCGGCCTCAAAGTACCGCCGATCTTGGCAGTTGGATCAGATGCGGTTTTCAATTTCATCACCAAGATTGGCAGCGGCTGGATGCATTTGCGGAAAGGTACGGTACGACGCAAGGTTGTCATGGCACTGGCAACCGGAAGCATTCCTGGCTCTATCGTGGGTGTCGGCTTCCTAGCTCACCTTCGCCATGTGTATGGCACTGGCGTAAATAATTTTATAACTTCTGCCGTGGGATTGTTGTTGGTCTGCATACCAACATTGTTGCTGTTCCAGTCCAGGATTGAAGAGCATGTCGCCGGCCGCCCTCCGACCCTAAAGTCATTCGCAGGAATGTCGGGGATCGGACTATTGGCCGGCTTCCTGGTTGGTATGACGTCGGTGGGCTCGGGCAGCATCATTATGATGCTGCTGCTCTTGTTCTACAGCTATACCCCCAAGGTGATGGTGGGCACCGATATTGTGCATGCCGTGGCGCTTACTGGCGTAACTGGTCTGCTGCACTGGCGGCTTGGCAATGTCGATCCCAAGTTGGTAGCTTCACTATTGATCGGCTCGATTCCGGGTGGTTTGGTGGGATCGCACTTGAGCACACGCGTTCCCGTGCTCTGGTTGAGACGCATCCTATGTGCTGTGCTGCTGGCAACGGGCGCACGGATGCTGTGGGCGTGATCACCGCCCCGCCGAAACTGAGAACTGTGTACTTGAACCGGGAGCTGATTTTTATTTCCTAACGTGGGTTCCAACTCCAATTCCGAAGTCTTAAAGCGAATCCAGTCCGCTCTGGAAGCCGCACGTCAGATCCTTGGGCGCTTCACCGCTGGGGCGATCGAAGCGGAATATAAAGCGGGGCACGATCCAGTTACTGAGGCTGACCGCCGTGTTGATGCCATACTCCGCAAGGAACTGCTCCGCAATGGAGAAGGCTGGTTGTCCGAAGAGAGCGTCGATGATCTGGCACGGCTAGAAGCGAGTCGCGTATGGGTGGTGGACCCTTTGGATGGAACCCGGGAGTTTGTGGCCGGAATTCCGGAGTTCTGCGTCTCAATCGCGATGATACAGGATGGCCGTCCCGTTGCCGGAGGAGTTTGCAATCCAGCGACAAACGAAATATTTCTCGGGAGTATCGACTCCGGTGTGAGCTACCAGGGAAAACCTGCTCAGGCGAGTCGGAGAACAAGCTTGAGCGGCGCATCGGTGCTCGCGAGTCGAAGCGAGATCAAACGAGGGGAGTGGAAGCAATTCGAGAACGCGCCTTTTACGATTCGGCCGATGGGCTCGGTTGCTTACAAGCTTGCTTTAGTGTCCGCGGGCTTGGCAGATGCTACATTCACTCTGACTCCGAAGCACGAATGGGATGTCGGGGCGGGTGCCGCTCTGGTGGAAAGCGCGGGAGGATTCGTGCGTACATTGGAGAACTCTTTGTTACAGTGCAACAATAAATCACCTCTTATTTCCGGTCTTCTTGCATGCGGACCCAACCTGGAGAAAGAACTGCTTGCGCTTCTCGGCGACCACTTGCCGGCTACCGAACGCCGATAATAGCGCCAGGTCGCGCTTAGCTGTGGAGAATACTGTGACCCGGAACATTTGCGCTCGAAGCCGGATGCCTGTATTCGTCGTGGGAAGTCCGCGCTCTGGTACCACTCTTGTGTATGACATGCTGATGTCGGCCGGTGGTTTCGCCATTTATCTCGGCGAATCGAGCATCTTCAATGTTGTTGCCCCACGACTCGGCGATCTCTGTTTACGGAAGAATCGCGGGAAGATGTGGCATGCCTGGCTGGGCAGCAAACTTTTTAGGGCTTCTGGAATCGATCCGCAGCGGGTTGAAACGAAGATTCTAGACAACTGCCGCAACGCTGGAGATTTCCTTCGCACCATCATGGAGGAGATCGCTCGTAATCAAAACGCCCTACGCTGGGCAGGAAATACACCCGAAGAGATTCTTTACCTTCCCCTGATCAAGAGAACTATCCCCGACACTCTGGTCATTCACGTGATCCGCGATGGGCGCGATGTCGCGTTATCCCTTTCCCGCAAGCGCTACATCAAACCATTTCCCTGGAAAAAGCGGGAGAGCGTCATAGGCGCGACAATTTACTGGGAGCGGATAGTTAAAAAAGGCAGGAGTTTCGGCCGGATGCTCGGCGCCGACTACGAAGAAATCTGTTGCGAGCGGTTGGTATCCGATCCTCGGTCAGTTTTGTCCGATCTAAGTTCGTTCCTCGATCAGGAATTGGTTTACGACCGCATTCAGCGCACGGCGCTTGGCTCAGTCAGCAAACCAAACACTTCATTCCAGGCAGAATCTGCGGAAGAATTCAATCCTGTCGAACGATGGAGGCAGCAGTTCTCGCCTGCGGAGATTGCTGAAATCGAGGGGCTCGTTGGAGAGACATTGGCCGAGCTTGGCTATACCCTGGCCACGTCCGGAGCCGCACAATACAACAAGATTGTGCGAGCGCGTAAGAAACTGGCGTATCAGCTTTTTTTTAATGCCAAGCTCTGGGCCAAGAAGAGCGCCGTCCTGCGTGCCCTGCGCCCTGATTTCACCTCTCAACAAATTGACGGGGTCGTCATTGCTGACGAAAAGGGGCCAGAAAAGGTCCGCCATCTGAGCGCACAAACGTAATAACTCAGTTAATCGCGGGGAATGTATTTCCGCGAGCTCGCCGGCGGATTGCAAGCAAGTCACCCACTCCGGTGAGCCAACTCTCAAACTCCAGTCCGCTCCTGCCTGTAGTGTCTATAAATCGCGGCAGTAGCAGCGCATTGCTTCGGGAAGTGGCAAATCCCGTATCGCACGTCGTAGCTGAAATTACCCCTTCAGCCTTGAGCCAGGGCAAGAATTGTTGGCAGTAAAGTCCGCTCGGATAACAGAAGTGTACGGCTTCCTTTTCGGATACACCCCGGAGGCACGCTCGGTTGTCTTCGATCTCTTTCTGAAAGAGGAACTCATCTTTGGGCATGCGATGGCGATGAGTGTGCAATTGAAAATCCACTCCGTCGCGAGATAACTCTGCCATTTCCTGCGCCGCCATGAGCTGGAGAATTCGTTTCTGTAAAAGTCTGGCGTAATCGATGTGGAGAAGACCTGCTAAGCGGCATGCCACTTCATTTTTCTCGAGTCCGCTGAGATTTTGCGTTGTCGACAAGTTTGTCAACGCGGTGACTATTGCTTCTCGGCTGGCTTCTGTTCTCAAATCCATGGTCGAATTCAAGCCTAATTCTCCGCCATTAGAGAAAACCGTGCCTCTCCGTTTCCACAACAGATATGAGCAGATCAGATTGAACACCGGTACCCGGCGGTCGCTGTAATAAGTGGTCTGGTAAACCGTAACGGGGAACCCATACCTCTTCACGATTGGGTAGGCTTGCTTGTAGAAGTCGTAAGTTCCATCATCGAAGGTGATGCTCACGCTTCGGCGCGGCAGTTCCTGTGCATACAGGCGTTGCAGGGCTTCTCCCAGCGGCAGCACGTTGTAACCGCCCGCTCGCAAAATTCCCAGCCGCTGCTCCAAGATCCTCGGCTCCATGTAAAGGCCCGGGCGCCATTGGTGCTCATCCTCAAGGGATATTCCGTGGTAGCAAAGAATCAGCAGCCGCTGCCGGCGCCATTCGCTCTCGCGCAGGAGGCGAAAAATTCCCGTATTCCGCAACAGGTGTAAGGCGGCTCGCCGGATTTGTTTCCGCATGTCTCTGAAAATGAATTGCACTGGGGACGATGTTTCTTGTCGTCAGATTGAAGCTGCTGGCCCGGCTGGAAACGCCGCCAGGTTCTCACGGATTTCCTGGTCTCGCGCTGGCAGTTCACCATCGAGAAAGACGCGCATCCAGGTCTCCAGATTCAGCAGCCGCCAGATTCTATTTCCGTGGTCTCGACGCCGGGCCCGGTGCTGGGCAAAGAGGCGCTGGATCACTTCCCGCCTAAACAGTCCACGCGCTGTGGTTCGCGGCTCCAACAGCATAGTTTCAAGCTCATCTAACTGCGGACCTAAGAGCCAATAGGCCCACGGCGTGGGAAATCCCATCTTTTGCCGGTAGACGATCGACTTCGGGAGCAAGTCTTGAACGGCGGCTTTCAAAATGTGTTTTCCGGCCAAGCCCCTGGTCGAAAACTCCGCAGGAATTGTCGCAGCAAATTCGACCAGGACATGGTCCAGAAAGGGAACACGGCTCTCAATTGACGCCGCCATGCTCATCTGGTCCTGCTTCATCAACAATTCAACCAAGTAAGTTTTTATATCCGTATAGAGCAGTCTGTGCAAGAGATCGCCACGTGAATGCTCCCAGTGCTGCATTGATCCGCGGTAGGCATCGCCGGCGGTCGCGTGGGCTGAAGCTGTGAGCAACTCCGCTGCTTCAGCAGAGGAAAAAGCCGAATAGAAATTGTCGAAGTAGAACGAGGGCCACGAAGCCCCATCGCGCACCAGAAACGTGTGTTCCAGTTTGCGATGGAGGCTGGAACCCAGTGGGCCCGCCGCAATTCCCTGCCGCAGCAGTTCTCGCAACGCGGATGGCACTATCGATCGGTAAACTCGATCCATGCGGGAATTCTGCAGTGTCCACGCGTAACGCGTGTAGCCGGCGAGGGTCTCATCACTGCCCTCGCCGGTCAGTACTACGGTCACGCGCTCACGCGCCAACCGCGCCACAAAATACAAGGAGACGCTGGAGGGCCAGACGATCGGCTCGTCCTCATGCCAAATCAGTTTGGGTAGGGAGTCGAAAAATTCCTGGCGGCTCAGGCGAACTTCATGATGCCGGGAGCCGATATGCTGGGCAACTTCACGAGCATACGGCAATTCGCTGTAGGCTTCCTCGCCATAGCCGACCGAGAAGGTCTCGATTTGCTCGCCGCGAATTTTGCTGGTCAGCGCTGCGACCGCGCTGGAGTCAAGACCGCCGCTAAGAAATACCCCTAGAGGAACATCACTCATGAGATGGCTGGCGACACACTCTTCGAGCAGCTCGCGGTAGGTTTTCACGTAGTAAGTGCGAGGATGGCTACCGCCGCCGGCGGGAACTGAAAGATCCCAGTACGATTCAATTTTGATTTCGCGCGAATCATCTATCTCCAGCGTGTTTCCGGGAAGCAGTTTGCGAATTCCCGTGAACATCGTCTCTTTGCCTGCGATGTAACCGAAGGCAAGGTACTCGGCGAGTGTGGTTTGGTTGAATTCCGGGTTTATACCCGGGTAGGCGAGAATGGCCTTGATCTCAGAGCCGAAGACAAACTTCTTGCCGTCGTAAAAATAATAGAGAGGCTTGATCCCCAACCGGTCACGCGCGATGAAGAGGCGCCGCGACCGGCGATCCCAGATGGCGAAAGCGAACATTCCATGCAAATGCTGAACGCAGTCACGGCCGTACTCTTCATACAAATGGACAATCGTTTCAGTATCGCTTTTCGTGCGATAACGGTGGCCCCGCGCCTCGAGCTTCGAGCGCAGGTCGCGGTGATTGTAGATTTCGCCGTTATAGACGATCCACAGGCTCTCATCCTCGTTGCTGATGGGCTGCTGTCCGGTCCGAATATCTATAATGCTGAGCCGCCGCATTGCCAGCCCAACGTTGCCCTCGACAAAAAAGCCGTCGTCGTCGGGCCCGCGGTGCACGATTTGCGCATTCATTTGCGCCAGCGTGTCGCGTTGAACGCGCCGTTCCTCTCCGCAATACAGAATCCCGCAGATTCCGCACATATCAGCCGGTCACCTTTTCGCTTTTGGAGACGCCATCCGAGACGATTTCGAAATCCTCCCACAGGTTGCGCAGAGAATCATTCACCGTCAACGCTTCGTTATCAGAGCACAAAATATGCATTTTCTCGCTAGTCCTGATTATCTCGCACCGGAGTACCGGGCGGGAGCAGGAAAAAAGTCGTTCACCGGCAAGTTCAAGATATGTTCCGTTGCACATAATGATTGACCACGGCGCACCTCCACGATTCCGGCGCCAGTAGAAGAATTCAGCATCGCCGCTCCAACCGCCCGAAGACCACGGCCTGCCCACCGCGAATATCACCCCATGCTCTTTTTCTGCCGTGGAGTAGGAATAGCGACACACGGATTCCGATGCGGATTGCGGCTCGAATCTGGTTAGTTCGCCTGGTTGCAGATTGCCACGCACCAGCGGAATTACCAGAGTCACACATTCCGCAGGAAGTGTTGCCATTCGGCTAAGGTGCAGAACTGGTGCAGGCTTTTTGATTCCGTAAGTGGGAGACCACCAAGTCCGCGCAAACTCGCGCGACCAGCCGTCGCCCCACGCGATGATGCGCATTCCGGCCAGACCGCCAGCATCTAGAAAAGTGTCAGGGCTGCCAGCATCCGGCGAAAGTTCGGGATTAAAGTGCCAGAATAGGTCAAGCCGGTGCTCCCCTCTGCCTTCTGCCAAGTCACGCACCAGCCAAAATTCCGACTTCAGCGAAAACACCCAGCGGCGGTGAATGACGGGCGATGCTAACCGGCAATAGCCATCGTGGCTGCCGGCAAAAAGATCGAAGCTGCTTCCGCTTATCCATCCATCGGCTTTGACCGTTGGCAGCTTTGTCCAGGCGAATGGCCCTTTGGGCTCAGCCTGGTCAGCGTTGTCGATCACGAGAGTGTTATGCGAGCGAGTGCCACGAAAAATGTTCCGTTCCGAACCGACATATTCGCAAGTACCGGGATCAATCAATAGGGGCCTACCGCCAGAATTCACGGTAATGCTCAGTGCATCGGCATGGCCGTGGCCGGCTGTGGCCGCTCCCTGCGGGCCAGCGTCGATGATTAACTGGTGCTTGCCATCCCCGAAGGCCATCAGGTACAGACCGGCAGCCGGCAAGGCAACTGAGTTTGACTTGGGAGGCTCCGCCGACAGCCGGTCGAACTCGGAAGCCCCTTGTTCGCCCAGCAGCCAAAGAGTTTCCTCCCGGACTGCACCAGCAACGGATTTGAAGTCTCCGCGCCCGAACAGAACTGCTCCTGTCGCTAAGGGATCGACTAAGTCCTCGCCGCGGTTGCGCGCCGGATCGAACACTCTTCCCCCGTCGTCGTCTCCTAGCCGAGGCGGCGCGCCCGCCCGCCCGAGCAGGCACAAGGCATCGAGCATCTTCTCCAGCCTTCGATCAAACTCAGGCGGAATCGGAACATCATTAATAGACGCCAGCACCGCCGCATGCAGAAACAAATCCAGTGCGTAGACGTGATAGTAAGTGGACTGCTCGAAATGCAAGCCATCACTCAGTACTTGACGCGATGCTTGCTCCTGAATGATCTGCCATCCACGCTGCTTCCAGCGATCGGCTGCTCCGATTTCGGGACAGAGCATACCGATAAAAAACAGGGCGATTGCTTCTCCTAGCAGATGGGTATTGGGAGAGAAATAGGTGGAAAGGTAGTTCTCGATGTGCCGGCCACTGATGCTGAGGGCCCGCAACCATTCATCACGAAAGCCGGGCAACATGGCGGGCGATTCTGCGAGAAGAAAATAGGTCCAAATCCAAGAGAGGCTACGGAAGGCCACTTCCAAGCTGCTGGCCCAATTTATGCCGACTGGATAAGGGTTTTCATCGTGCCAGTGTTGCCACTGGTTGAATATTTCCTTGGCAAACCTCTCATCACCCGTAAGCCTGTATGCCTTCGCCAGAATTACGAAATGCTGATGTCGGTTCAACTCCCAGATAATTTTGCTGTCCCCGGCTTCTTGAAAATTAAGATAGCGCATCTTGAACCAGAACTTTCGGGGCGCCCGTTTAATGTGAACCCGGTCGAGATGCCAATCAATCTGTGCGCCGTAATCAAGGCTTTCATAACCAAGCAGATCAAAGCGATGGCGGGAGATTTTCTCCGCCCGCCGAATAATCTCTGCCGCCTGCTCAGGCAACCGCTCCTTAAGCAGTGAACAAAGCGAACTCACGCTTTCAGGCGCGAAGAAGAATCGGGGCCGACTATACCCCACGGCGGATCTTACATCATCGGGAAATTCGAGCCCGATCCGGTAACGGAGAGCATCCACGCGAGCCTTAGTGTGTTGGCGCACACGCTCAGTCAGTTCGGATCGCTCCATCCCAACTAGCTGCTTACACCGAGCTTTCCAGTTCGTGGGAATCACACGCATGCGTTAATTTGCGCGTCTCCCGCGCGCCAACAATTCCGAATAAAGCTAATCCACTTCTTCAAGTTATCTTTCGAAACTTAAGTTTTAGCGAACATATGCATGGACATTGATGATCCGGTCTCCCATGTATGTCATTGATCGCCAAACTAGTAAGAAGTGCAATTGACTTTCCAAAGGAGGCTGCCGACACTCCTGAATACCAGCTTGCAGTTCCTGCTTGTAGATGCGAAAGACTTACGCGAAATGCGCAAGACTTTGCACTCTGTTCTATCATGCCTTACGATTGTTGCGTCGGCTCGTTCGCAATCTTCCAAGTAGCTGAAATTAAATGTTTAATGGGAAGATTATCTCAGGAACCAGCAGGCTTCGGCAGCAGAGTTGCCGCTCGAAACCGTTACACTCACATTGCGCGCTTGACAGGTTAGGAAATAGAAACGGCGCATGAGCAGATCAATCAGCGTATTTGGATTGGGATACGTAGGCACGGTAACAGCCGCTTGCTTTGCGCACAAAGGCAATCAGGTTCTCGGGGTCGATCTCAGCCGCTCCAAGGTCGAGGCGCTGGACGCCGGGCAAAGTCCAATCGTCGAGCCTCGGGTCACTGAGCTGATCGCAGAGTGCAATCGCGCCTGCCGGCTGCATGCTACCAGCGACGCCGAAGTCGCGGTTCTGAAAACCGAAATCTC
>Ga0209056_10004742_pt1 | contig 14301 bp, 15 predicted proteins | sample GraSoiAngelo_114_FD_185876 | JGI IMG/M metagenome (GOLD analysis project Ga0209056, IMG submission 185876) | Grasslands soil microbial communities from the Angelo Coastal Reserve, California, USA - 14_0903_13_40cm (SPAdes) (version 2) | ecosystem: Environmental > Terrestrial > Soil > Grasslands... | reverse complement strand
TGGCGTGACATGTTTCATTTTAGCGTCGTCGGTGTAGCTTGGGTGGCGTTGTTTCTGGTTCAGTCGGCGCTTGTCATCGTCGGTAGAAGGTTAATCTGTCCGGAAATGATGTGATTCAACAACCTAACCCGCCGCAGCCGATAGTCGCGGATCGTTTCGTAGATTCACTTTCTTAATGACGGCTAACTGGCACAACGTTCGACGCCCACGGCCGGTTTTACTGGCTGATTACGCACCGGCGCCCCGTTCACGGAATGTCAATAGAAACCATTAAAGGGAGGAACATTATGAGACAACTTGGCGTGCTCACTGCGATCACGGTGTCGCTCCTGATTCCGGGCGTTGCGTTACGCACGGGCGACGCTGTCGGCCAGCAAAAGTCACTCAAAGAGCAGCTCGTTGGAACCTGGAAGCTCGTCTCGTTGCACAACGTGCGAAACGATGGCGGCAAAATTGACGTGTATGGTCCCAATGCGAACGGCGTCCTTATCTACACGAGCGACGGCCACTTTGCTCTGGTGGACACGCGCTCCGACCTCCCCAAGTTAGCGTCCAACAGCCGCGATCGGGGGACTCCCGAGGAGTACAAGGCCGTGGTGCAAGGATCGATCGCTTACTTCGGCACATACTCGGTCAACGAGGCGGATAAGGTCATCACCGCCAAAATTGAGGGAAGTACGTTCGCGAACATGATCGGAGGGCCGGATCAGAAACGAATTATTACCTCGCTCACGGCGGAAGAACTGAAGTTCACCAATCCTGCGTCGACAACCGGTGCGACACTTGAATTGGTCTGGAAGCGAGCCAAGTAGGTGCAGCTTGGCGACGAGCTGTGCCATCGGCGATCCCTCGGCCACCCGGGGAAACAGTGGGTGATCCGTGTCCCATGGCGGCTTACCTCCGAGAGTGCGGTGGTTGCCAGGTTCGATGAGGCGTCGAACAAGGCGTTTCAGACCGATCGCTTACAAGCGACGACTGAGCTTTGCGTTAAAGCGCTGCTGCCATGACCTTATGAACGAAGTCTTTATTGCACCAGATGCATGGGTTGGAGGGTTTTACGAACTCTGTCTTGAATTACCCGGACGGGACAACTTTAATATTACGCAAGCTCTGGCCACACTCTGGCAAGTCCCCGGTGTAAGAGGATGTTATTTGAGTAACGATGTTGAACCAGATGCCCAGAGTCGGGTCAGCGCATGGCACGTTCCACACGATCGGCACGTCTACGGTATTGCACAACTTCCAAACGGCGAATCGTGCGCTTGTGGAACTTATGTTTCGGACTTTGACACCGATGCACTTTGGGTCGCCTTCTACTTGCCTCTCGGTTCGCTAGGACGAGCGTATTATGTTGGCGGTTATCCCTTCGGAGATTGGAACTCGAAGATTGAATCCTCGTTGCTTGCTGTCAATACTTGGCTGAAGGAGCTAGCTGAGGCGGTATACAAAGATTTTCACTTTGTATTTGGTGTTATCGGTTTTGAGTCGGGATTTGAAGAGCTTAAAAAAGAAGCGCTTGCTGGCATCCCGGAAACACGCTCAGAAGGTCTTTTAATTCCCGATCGGGACACGTTGCGTTGGTATCCTCCGACGTATGACAGACATTTTTGAGACTTTTGACGCTCTAACCCGCGGCTTAAGACTAATGTCGAAAACGCTCGCCTCGGGGCTCACTTTATTCGGCACCGCTTAGCCGCATCGCGTTAGACTGGCAAAAATATGAAACGGTTGTGCACTAAAGAATATCTTTTTTTCTTGCTCCTATTCTGGCTAACGGCATGCTCGGCAGTTGGGATGCGATTTCAGTCAGCAGCACCTCCGAACGCCGAATCGTCGTTGGTATACATCTACCGACCGAGTTCGTGGAAAAACATGTTGATCTCGCCTGGCGTATTGATAGATGGCGAAGAGAAGTTTTTGATGCAAAATAGTGCCTATTCGTTCTTTTATTTGAACCCGGGGTTACATACTTTCACGCTCAAATTGAGTGACAGATATGAGGGACTTGCACAGGTGCAATTAAACACTCAGGCAAACCGAACCTATTTTGTTAAAGTCGAAACTAATTTCGGTCCTGGCATGTTTGGCAGAAGCTTTAAGATCGCCAGTGTGCCAGATGACATCGGCCAAGAAGAAATCCAGGAATGTGGATATTTGGACCCTGCACAATCCAGGAAATTTTCGAAAAGTTACATACAAGAAGAGAATTGAAGTCTAAGCGGCTTAAGACCGACGCCAAAGACGCTCGCCTCAAGGGCTCGCTCATTCGGCACGGCTTAGCCGCATGGCGTTTGGGCCGAAAGGAATGACATTGACACTGCAGTGGGGGTGTCCTACGTTGTATGACATGAAAACAAGCACCCTCACAATCAGACTCGACAAAGATCTGAACGATCTGTTAACCAAGGCGAGCCGTCGGTCAGGAAAGAACCGGAGCGAGGTCGCGCGAGAGGCCCTTCGTCGCCAGCTTCGCATCAGCCAGTTTGAAGCGTTGCGGCGCAAGATTATGCCTTTTGCGGAGGCGCGCGGTTACCTCACAGACGAAGATGTGTTCGCCGACGTGTCGTGAGGGTTTTCCTGGATACAAATGTCCTGGCCAGCGCAGCGGCAACTCGCGGTCTCTGCGCAGACGTTCTGCGCGAGGTTCTCACTTCACATGAGCTTTTGACTTCTGCACAAGTGCTGGGCGAACTGAAGCGTGTTTTGGAGACCAAGTTCGGTGTGGCTCAGGATTTGATTCATGACTTCATCTCCCTGATGAGGCAAGATACGGTGCTTGCGGAGCCCGGCCAACTTCCGACAGTCGAAATTCAAGATCCGGATGACTTACCTATTCTGTCGGCTGCGATATCGGCTGGAGCCGATGTGTTCGTGACAGGTGACAAGGAGATCTTAGATATAGGTCGAATCGAGAAACTAGCAATTCTTTCTCCCAGACAATTCTGGGAGAAACTGAAGGCCCAACCACAGCGTAGAGCCGGACGCGGAAAACCGCGCCGCTCACGTTAAACGTTGGGCCTATTGGGCCTGTGTTGCACCTGACCCAGATCGCTTGGATTGACGAGGAGCGCAACGAATGCCCTCAATAGCATGGACCAAGGAATTCAAGGGTACAGGGCGGCGCGTACTCTTTGGCAGCGATTTCGTTCTGCTCCAACTGGGGCCCGATGACAGGTGGAGACACGAAGGGAACTACTCCTTTCTGGATGGAGAGGAAGGGGAGCCTGAGGTGCGCTGCTTCGCTCTCGACGGGCGGCCTCTTTGGTTCCGTAAGGACGCCCGCCTCCTCGCCATCCTGCCTGGTGACCGCGTTCTCATCACCGAATCTGACGAAGTCCTTATCGTCGTCGACGCCGACGGTCACGTCGTGACCCAGCGAAAGTGTCCGGGTCGCATTACCCACGCAGCCGTCGACGGTGATAGTCTGACTCTCTCTGCCGGTCGTCAGGCCTATCTGGCGGATTGCGATCTGACGATCCGTCACCAACTCTCGTGGCCCGGGAAAGGTGCTTTTCACCCAGATCGGTGGATTGGAGACGCTTTCTACTGGATTGACGGCTATCAATTGATGACTTGCAAAAAGGACGGTCGTGCAGAGCCCTTCTGCCCTTCTTTTCGCGACGCCGTGCTCCATGCAGCGAAATGCTTCGAGCCGCAGGTGCCGAGCGATAGCTACCTTATGGCTTATGTCATGGACAAGGTCGTCACAAGGGGGTTGCCACCCGAGATGTGGAACCTCTCGAACGATCCCGTACGCGGGTTGCTCTTTCTGACCAATCCATGCGGCCCTCATTTCGCTAGCTGCGTGGATCGCGCTGAGAGGCGAGCACGATGGTGTGAGGTGCTCAGCGCAGGCTGTTGCGGCGGCCCGTTTTACCGCCTGCCGGACGGTCGGTACGTCACGAGTTCCGGGTGCGGAGATATCCTGTCTTGGCTTGATGCTGAGGGAAATGTACTCGCCCGGGCCGAGCTCCTTCCTGGCGAGGCTGGATACGGTAGTACTCTCCACCTGCTCGCCAACGGCCGCTGTGTGGTTAACGGAGGGCCCGGTATGATCAGTTATGGTCCAGACTCGAAGCGCATCTGGACGTTAAATGAGCGCTTCTCCATGCTCGCCATTCATCCCGCGAAGACATCGGCGGCCGGGTTTTATTTTCCAGGAGGGTCCATCAAGCAGCCAGTATCGACTGTCTTGAAGGTTTTGACGGATCTATGAACGTCGCGACGCAGCGCGGGTCGGGGGACGACCAGATGGTTTTGTACTCGAACGAAATCGATATCGTCAACGTCCACGCCAGGTTCTGTTTAGCGATGTCGCGGATCTCACGATTCTCAAAGAGGCTCAGAAGGAGCTAAGGATTAAAGGGAAGTAGATCTCTAAAGGATGACCCAATTATGACGCGGCCGTCTGACAACCGGTTGGAGGCCGACGCTCGCTCCGCCGGGCACTAAAAAACAAGAGATGATACGACCGTCAGAGATAAAACAAAAAATCTTGGGTCAGTGGTAAAGTCGCTCGCTTGGGCTTCGCCCATCCGCTTATCGGGGCGGGAAGGGAGACTCCCGCGCCCCGTTGTGCGTTCACCAGGGAGGATGGAATGTGAACCGGCAAGTATTCGACGAACTGTTAGCGCTGAAGCAATGTGATACCGACATGCGGTCACGTCTGCTACAAGAAGGAAAGCTCTACGGCGACTATGCGCCGGAGATGCAGCAGGTGCACCGAGAGAACGCAAAACGGCTGAACGAAATCATTGCCAAACATGGCTGGCCGGGCGTCTCGTTAGTCGGTCTTGAAGGTTGTCGCGCTGCTTGGCTCATCGCCCAACATTCAATATGCACCCCCGACTTACAGCGAAAGTTCCTCGCGCTTTTGGCAAAGGCGGCTGAAGACGGCGATGCGCCGAAAACGCAGGTTGCATTCCTTACCGATCGAATCCGGTACAACGAAAGCAAACCCCAAGTTTACGGTACGGTTTTAGACTGGAACGAAAGAGGTGAACTCTCGTGCGAGGTCGAAGACCCTGCCAATCTTGATGTGAGAAGAAAAGAGGTTGGCTTAGCCCCATACCAGGACGACCTGGAGAGACACAGAAATGAAGTCAAATTGGAGGGAGGCAAACCGCCCGAAGATTTTGCCGAATACAAACGGAAAGGACATGAATGGGCTAGAAGTGTTGGTTGGATATAGCGGCACAACGAGTCCAACGTTAGCCCTTCGCAAAGACGAACTATGCTTCCAAGACTCATGCCGCTGGTGCGCTTTGCTTTTTGTTTTTCGTCGCGCGGCAATCTGGGACGAGCGGGCCGATCACTGATTATGTCGGCGTGGACAAACCCATTGCCCCCTGCTGATTCTGCATAGCTTCAACGCGGCTTTTTGTTTAAAATAAATTTTCCATGTCTTCCTACGTACCGCTCTGGTGTAAAAGTAATTTTTCATTCTTAGAAGGCGCGAGCCATCCGGACGAGCTGGTGGAAGAAGCCAATCGGCTTGGTCTGCCGGTTTTAGCGCTCACCGATCGGGACGGGGTCTATGGCGTTGTGCGCGCGCATGTGAAAGCGCGGGAAGCGGGCCTGCATTTGATCATCGGCTCACAGGTGACGGTGGATGATGGATCGCCGATTATTCTTCTGGCACAAGACCGTAGCGGTTATGCGAACCTCTGCCGGCTTTTGACCGCGGGGCGGCTGCGTGCTGAAAAAGGCGAGAGCGTAGTCACTTGGGATGAAGTTTGCCGGCATGCCACTGGCTTGATTGCGCTCTGGGGCGGCGATCAAAGTTCAGTTGTGAGGGAGGTCGCGCCGGATAAAATCGCCGCTAATCTCCATGACGCTTTTGGCGACCGGCTTTATGGCATGATGGCTCGTCATTGGAGAGAAGACGAAGTCGCGCAGGAGGCGCGGCTGCGCGAGCGAGCGAAGCGATATGGTTTTCCCCTCGTCGCGGCCAATGAAGTCCTTTACCACACTCCGGCTCGGCGCCCGCTGCAGGATGTCTTGACGGCTATCCGGCACGGTGTTCCCGTGTCCTCTTGCGGGCGCAAACTCAAGCCGAATGCCGAGCACGGGCTTAAGCCTCCTTATGCTTTTGCCAGGCTTTTCGCCGACGATCCGCTGGCGGTCACTCGCACCTATGAGATTGCCGAGCGTTGCAACTTTTCTCTTGCTGAAATCCGCTATCGCTATCCATCGGAAAAGATGCCCGACGGAATGAGCTCGGCGCAGTGGTTGCGCCAACTTGTCTTTGCCGGAGCGCGCTGGCGTTACGGCGACAAGATCCCGGCCGACGTTATCGATCAACTGGAAAAAGAGCTCGAGATCATCGAAGCTCTCGATTATCCGGGATACTTTTTGACCATGTGGGAGATCGTCGAGTTTTGCCGCAAGCAGGCAATTCTTTGTCAGGGGCGCGGCTCTGCGGCCAATTCAGCGGTTTGCTACTGCCTCGGTGTTACAGCCATCGATCCGGTGCGCATGGGTTTACTTTTCGAGCGGTTTATCTCTAAGGAACGCGCCGAGCCGCCGGACATCGATCTTGATATCGAGCATGATCGGCGCGAAGAGGTCATCCAGCATGTTTATGAAAAGTACGGCCGCGACCGCGCAGCGATGGTCGCCAATGTCGTCCGCTACCGCTCGCGCTCGGCTTTACGCGATGTCGGCAAGGTGCTGGGATTTTCCGAAACTTCGCTGGACCGAGTGGCAAAAATTATTTCGTCCTATGACGATCTCGATCCCGCGGTGCTGCGGCAGATGGGGCTGGATCCGTCAACGAAACAACATAACCAACTGATCCAACTCACCAACGAAATCCTCGATTTTCCTCGCCATCTGTCCATTCATCCGGGCGGGTTTCTATTGGGCCATGAGCCGGTGCACGACATCGTTCCCATCGAAAATGCCACGATGCCGGAACGCACGGTGATTCAATGGGACAAGAACGATCTGGAAGATCTCGGCTTGTTCAAAGTCGACCTGCTGGGGCTGGGCGGGCTCACGCAGCTCGATCTCTGTTTTCAGCTCTTACGGGAGCATCGCGGCGTCGACCTTTCCATGGCGACCATACCTTCAGGAGATTCCGCAGTCTTCGACATGATCTGTAAAAGCGACACGGTGGGCGTTTTTCAAATCGAGAGTCGCGCGCAGATGGCAATGCTGCCGCGTCTCAAGCCACGGAACTTCTACGATCTGGTGGTGGAAATCAGTATTGTCCGGCCTGGGCCGATCACCGGCGGGATGGTTCATCCCTACCTCCGGCGTCGAAGCGGCAAGGAGACGGTGGAATATCCGCATCCGAGCTTGATTCCTGTCTTGGAAAAAACCCTAGGCGTGCCGCTCTTTCAGGAGCAGGTGATGCGGCTTGCGGTGGTCGCCGCGGACTATACGCCGGGCGAGGCGGATCAGCTGCGGCGCGACATGGCCGCATGGCACCGCTCCGGGCGCATGGAGCGTCATCACGAACGGCTCATCACGCGCATGCAAGCGAAGGGAATCGCGCCGGAATTCGCCGAACGGGTCTTCGAGCAAATTCGCGGTTTCGGCGAGTACGGTTTTCCAGAAAGCCACGCCGCCAGCTTCGCGCTGATCGCTTATGCGACCGCGTGGCTCAAGTGCCACCATCCGGCGGAGTTTGCTTGCTCGCTGCTCAACGCTCAGCCTATGGGATTCTACATGCCGGCGACGATTGTGGGAGATGCCAAGCGCCACAATGTCATCGTGCGGCCCATTGACGCCACGATCAGCGACTGGGACTGTACCATGGAACCTTGTCGCGAGAGCGCGGGCGGTTTCGCCGTGCGCATGGGACTGAGATACGTGAAAGGGCTTAGAGAGTCCGATTGGAAAAAAATTGCGGGTGCGCGGCTTATCGCGCCGTTTAAATCCCTCGACGATTTTGTTCATCGCAGCGGATTGGACGAAGGCGCTCTTGGCAAGCTCGCCGAGGCGGGCGCGTACGAAAGCTTTGGGGTTGACCGGCGGACGGCTCTCTGGGATATCGGTCGACTCGTCCGCGCCCGCAATGAATCGCTCTCGTTGCCGGCGCGCGAAGTCACTCCGGCTTTTGAATCGTTGACCGCTTTTGAAGAAGTGGGATGGGATTATCGCACGACGTCACACAGCACGCGCCGCCATCCGCTTGAGCCGCTGCGTCCTGCTCTGATCGAACAGGGACTCCCAGATGCTCGCGCCGTGGCAAATATGAAAAACGGCGAAAGAATTCGCTATGCCGGATTGGTGATTTGCCGACAGAGACCGGGCACCGCCGGCGGTGTGGTCTTCATGACCTTGGAAGATGAAACCGGTTTTGTGAATGTCGTCGTGTGGGAGAGCGTTTTCAACCGCTATTCCTTATTAGCGAAGACAGTCAACTTTCTGGGAATTACCGGCACGCTTCAAGTCGAAGATGGCGTCGTTCATTTGGTAGCGGAAGAATTGTGGGAACCGCGATTGGAGCTAAAACCGGCGAGTACGCCTAGCCGGGATTTTCATTGAAGAGAATTTGACCACAGAGACGCAGAGTTCACAGAGGACTATCTATCTCTTCTCTGCGCCTTCTGTGCCTCAGCGGTGTGATATGGCGAGTTCTTAACTACGCAACCGCTTTCGTTTCGCCCTTCTCAACTCTCGATTTCAGTCGCGGATAAAACCGCAGCGGATTATCCCAGAAAATCTTCCGCTTGAGCTCATCGCTCACGTCTTTGCGGTTGATCAGGTTGGGAATGTCCTGGCTGAAGTCGCGCTGATCCCGTTCGTGAGGATAATCGGACGCCCAGATCAGCGCATTCTCATTTGCCACTTGGGCGGCGAGAGGTAACGCCGACTCTTCCACTTCCACGGCGAAAAAGATATTACCCTTTTTGATGTACTCACTCGGCTTGAGCTTACAGCGCGGCGAGTAGTGGCCTTTTCGCTCCTGCTCTTCATCCATGCGATCCATCATGTACGGAACCCAGCCCACGCCGCACTCGATACAGCCAAAGCGGAAGTTGGGAAAAAGTTCAAAGATCCCTTCGAACATCATGCTGACAAACTGACGAATCTGCGCGAAGGGATGCTCGAGCGTATGCGCCACAGTGAAGTTCGCTGCAAAGTCGAGACCCAGCGATGGCATGCTCAAACCGCCATGAGTCGAAATCGGCACGTCTAATTTTTGCGCCTCTTCCCAAAGCGGATAGAACTCGGGACCGCTGAAGAGTCTTCCACCAGGAGCGACGGCGGGTAAAACCGCGCCTACCATTCCAAGCTCGTTGACCGCACGCCGAAGTTCTTTCACAGCTTCCGAGATATCTTGCACCGGCAACAGAGCGACACCGACCAAACGCGGGCTGACCGCCATGAATTTGTTGTACAGCCAATCGTTGTAAGCGCGCGCCATGCAGATCGCCCACTCTTTGTCTTGAATTGCGGCGTGAGTCAAACCCTGAGTGGGATAAAGAACCGTAAGCTCAATTTGATTCTTGTCGAGGAAGCTCAACCAGTCGTTTGCATTGGGGCCAGTCCCGCCGCCGGCCCAACCGCCTTTTTGTCGGAGCGACCGGAGATAACCATCCATCGTAAGCCCGGGCCAAAACGAATAACTTTGGTGCCACTCGAGATCCTTGTAAGGCGGGCCGATGAACTCTCGGAGCTCGCTATCCAACTCCATCACGTGACCATCTGCATCCATGATTCTGTAATCAGCCATTCCGCTAACCTCCTGTAGAGCTTTCAATTACTTAAAGAATAGCTTTAGCATTTATTTCGGGCCGGCGGCTCATGTGTCTCTGGTGTTTTCCGTGAAAAGCTCTTCGACCGTTAAGGGCCGAGCGAGCATCGCCTGCTGCTCAGCAAAGGTTATCATATTTTGCACGTCGTGATAGTTTTCCTTGAGTCCTTGATAAAAGGGATGCTTGCCGAAGAATTGTCTTTCTTGCTCTAGGTACGATCGCCCCCAGGCGAAGCTCAATCGATGCGGCTGCTGCATGAAGTCGTCATAAGCTCGTCGCGACGCCATGAATGCTTCGTACAAGCTCGTCGCCACCCAGGGATCGTTCTTGAGGATATCCGTCTTAATAATGATGGGATGCATGATCGGAAAAATTTTGCTCTTTCTGTAATACTCCCGCTCTTCCTGCTCGAATTCCGGAAAGAGCCTTTCCACAGTTCCCTCGCCGCGAATCCATGCTTCCGGTAGATCCGGCTCCGCTTCGGCGTCGATTTTTCCTTGCAGTAAAAGATCTTCCAATCGCCATTTTCCTTCGAGCTGCTCGATCTTGATGGAAGCGGGAAGCCGAGAGCCGACCGGGTCTCTGTTGATGACGACCCAGGTAACATCCGTCACCCGAAGGTTGTAAGTGTTGTGAAACATTCCCTTGGTGATCAAAGCTAAAGTGTTTTCGTAAGTTCGGAGTCCTATTCTAGCGCCCTTCAAATCCGCAGGCTTCTTGATACCGGAGCCGGCGCGGATGAAGCAGAATTTATGCGTGAACATCCGGCGCGGGAAGAAGGGTATCGCGTTAAACCAACCGACATCCTGGCTCTTGGCTACGAGATACGACGACATGGAAAACTCGCAGGCGTCATACTCGCCGTAGTGATACATGCGCTGATGGCGGATGCCGCTTTCAACGGTGATCAGATTGAGATCGATGCCTTCGGCTTGCACTTTCCCCTCGCGCAACGGTTGCAAGTAATCGTATTTATCGCAGGCGACGGTCAGTTTGAGTTTGGCCATGGATTTTCCTTCCGATATCGCGCTGAAAGACCCTGCTGAAAGATCATTACTCACAAAATGGCGACGATTCAACAATTAGGATGCAGTTGATCGGCGCACTTAGGTGCGATGTTAGAGATGCTCAACATGAAAAGCAACGGAGTCGTCATTCCGGCCAAGCTGGCGATAGCTAGCGCGAGCCGGAATCCAGGAATCCAAAAAGTTCTGGATTCCCGCTTTCGCGGGAAAGACGGACGGGTCGAGCTTGGGACGGGTGTGTATTCTGAGAAAAGCCCGGACGAGTCCGGGAAAATTTAACCTCGAGGTTCGGGCTAACTGGAAACCAGAAACTGCAAACCCTTCTTTCTTACGTCGCCGTTTCCCACTTCCCGATGTCCACTTCCCAACCCTTGGTTTGCGATAGATCCAACGCATTGCCCTCGAGATCGCGAAAGCGAAACTCGGCGTAGGGACGGGTCGAAGGACGCGGCGCGATTTTCAAAACGCTGCTCAGCTCAGCCATCACGGCCTGCATATCGTTAACTAAGAAGCCGACGTGGTTGATGCCGAATCGCGCTTCGTGGCCCTCGATACGGTTGTAAAACGGATGGATCGCCAGGTTCGTCTTGCCGTCGCCGCAAAAACGGTTGTCGCGGCCTTGTTTGCGCCTCTCGTAACTCGATGGTACTTCGCGCAGACCCAGGACTTGAGTGTAAAAGCGCAGCATCGTTTCCGGATCCAGCGCGTTGTAGGCGATGTGGCGGATGCGCGGAAACGATTTTTCTTTTCCCTCTGGCACGCCGAAACGTTGGGTCGACAAACTTACCGGATGGCATTCGGGGTCGTGAATGCGGATCTCGCCGTGATGAATGTCTTCAGGTTCCTGCAAAATCATGCCGCGAGGATTGATTGCGAGATACCGCCCTTTAACCTCTTCCAGATTGTCCACCTCCAAGCCGATATGGTGGAGTCCCGGCTCCATCCGCATTTCACCAAGGGCCGCCGCTTTTTGAACAGGGTCAGGTTATAGAAACCGTCGGTGATCGAGATATCGCCTTCAGGCGAGCGGCCAATCTCGTCAGTCCCGAGAAAGCGACGGTAAAACTCCGTGAGGGTTTCCGGATTCTCACTGATGCAAGCGATGTAGCGCAGAGTTGCCATAGGAAGTCTCCTTGTGAGGCTAACTTCGAAGTAATTGGAGTGGTGGAGCGTTGGAGTACTGGTACTCTTCAACCATCACTCCATCACTCCGATACTCCATTACTCCAACTCTCGTTCAGTCTCTTATGTTCTGCGTGAACCATTCCAGAGGCAGGGGATGGCCGAGTCCTCTGGCTTTGGCGAGATTGTAGGCTGTGCCGCCAACGGCGGCGAACTGAAGCCCCTGCGTGCCTTGATTGTTGAGAAACGTGATCTGCTGATCGTTGGCGCGGCCAACCCATCGACCGGACATGATGTCCGGCACGGTGCCGACGTTGGGATTATCGATTTCATGGTGCGGCGCCAAAGGTATTTTGTTTTTCTCTTCAATGCTTCCGGCGATGTAGCCGAACATACCGTCGCTGCCCGTCGTAACTCCCGGGGCATTGCGGTCGGCAGCTAGAGTCGATGTGCCGAGCCGGGCGATCACATCGGCGCGTTTGAGCACGTCCGGACCCGTTTCGTTATTACGAACGTTATTGATGTGCATGCCGGGTTCGAGCCAGTCGGCGTTGATTACCGGCTCCAACGAATCGGTTGTTAGCGATACCACGTCCGCGCTCTTGAGAGCCTTCTCGGGTGAATCCACCGCCACGACTTCGATGTCCAGTTGTTCAGTCATTTCCCGCGCGTATTTCTCGCGGTTTGACTTCGTGGGACTAAAGACGCGCATCAATTCGATGGGCCGTACTTCTTTAATGGCCATGGCATAGGTCCGCGCCATGCCGCCGGAGCCGATCATCGCGAGCACTTTAGAATTCTTCCGCGAGAGATATTTAGTTCCAATACCGGCGCAGGCGCCCACGCGCATATGCTGCAGGTAGCCGTCGTTCATTAACGCCAGCGGCTCGGCGTTGCGCGTGCTGAGGAGGAAGATCAAGCCGCAATAGGTCCCGCGCCGGATGCAATATTTGTCTTCGACCATGAAGCCGTCTTGCTCTTCCCAGGCGAGCATGTCCGACTTCATGCGGATCGCAAAGACTCCCAGTTTGCGTGACGCGCCTTCCATGGTTCCCCAGCGGTAGTAGTGCGGCTCCCGGGGCACGTAGAAATCGATGCGCGGCCGGTATCCGGCACGCTGCTCATTCAGCTCGCGATAGGCTTCCTCCATAGCGTTGAGGCAGGTGGGCATGTCGAGTACTTGTTGGATATGTTCGTTGGTTAGGAAAATCATTAATTTCTCTCCTTGCCACTTGGCGGCAGCAGAACATGGATGGGACCCGCGTTGACAGTCCCTTTTCTGGATTGGTATAGCGGTTCAAGTTGAACCTGTAAACCCTGTACTACGGACTCACATCCGTGGCGTTGGGTAAAGACGGAAATTCTCGTTAAACGAGAAGCCAGGATTCGCCGAACGGAGGAATCGATGCTCCGGATATTCCGGTTCAAGCTGAATAATAGATTCATCCTTGTCGCATCATTTTTTCTCCTACGCCCCATCATGGCAGTCTGCGCGCAACCCGAGACGCTAAATCTCAGTTACTCGGCGCTCGTGCCATCGGGCGCGCCGTTCTGGATCGGTCATGAACTCAAGCTCTTCGAACGCGAAGGAATCAAAACCCAACTCCTCTATATCAACGCGGCGCCAAGGGTGATGGCGGCGCTTTTGGCGGGCGAAGTCCAGATTGCTCTCTCAGGGGTGAATTCTATCGTCTCGGCATACGCCCACGGAAGCGATCCCGTGGCGATCGCCGGAACGGTCAATAAAATCAACGTCTCCATCTTTGCGCGGCCGGAGATCCGTATTCCAGAAGACCTGAAGAGCAAGCGGTTAGGAATTACTCGCTTCGGCGGGCTGACGGATTTTTCAGCCAACTACGCACTCAAAAAATGGGGATTGCACGCCGCGAAGGACGTAGCGCTCATTCAAATCGGCGATACCACCGCGCTGATGGGCGCGATGGCTGGCAACGCGGTCCAGGCGGCCACGCTTCAGCCGCCGTTTACCATCCTGGCGGCCCGGCTTGGCTATCGTGAGCTTCTCGATCTGTCCAAGTCTGGCCTTGAATATCAAAACACCGTAGTGCTAACGACTCGGTCGCTAGTGAAAAAATCACCGGATACTTTCCGCAAGTTCTTGCGCGGTTATTCGTCGGCGCTGGCGGTGTTTCACGGTCAAAAGGAAACCGCGCTTAAGATCATGTCTCGATACCTGAAAGGGCTGGATCCGCTTGTTTTCGAGAAGAGCTACGAGGCCTACAAGGCGTGGGTACCGGAAGTCCCGTATGTTAACCAAGCGGGAATGGAGACAGCGATTGCTTTGACCCCAACGACGGGCAGAGAAAAAGAAGTTAAGTACACCGATATCGTGGACGAAAGTCTTGTTCGGGAACTGGAGCAGCAGGGTCTTTACCGGTCTCTCTACAAAAAATAGCATCAGTGCGCGACGAATAGGCCGTAAAGGG
>Ga0209056_10004739_pt1 | contig 14307 bp, 5 predicted proteins | sample GraSoiAngelo_114_FD_185876 | JGI IMG/M metagenome (GOLD analysis project Ga0209056, IMG submission 185876) | Grasslands soil microbial communities from the Angelo Coastal Reserve, California, USA - 14_0903_13_40cm (SPAdes) (version 2) | ecosystem: Environmental > Terrestrial > Soil > Grasslands ... | reverse complement strand
TTTAGTACATAATATAATAAATAAATAACTAAGTTAATTTAATTATATGATCAGAATACTATACTCAGTAAATAATAAATAAAAAGTTATATGCTTCATTTTATAAATTATTATAAAATAAATAATTAAGATAATTTAATTATATAATCAGAATAAGTTTATTTTATAATAATATATAGAATAATCTATTCTTTTACTTTCTTAACTCATTAAGTATGATAAGCAGACTTGATCAGCAGCTTATTTCATATGTTAACAAAATAATATATCTCTCAAATATGTCAGATATGACTTAAGCTTGACTTATAATATATAGCAGATGTCAGCAGAGCTGTGCTTTTTCAAATTCATCAGATATAGATTAATCAGCAGCATGTCACAGATGTTAGCAGAATAATATATAAGAAGTTATTTTCAAAAAAAAGAATTAAAAAAAAATAAAGAAAAAGAAAGAAAAATTAAAAATTTTAGATAATAATTTAATAAAAAAAATAAATAAAAATGAAAATGAAAATGAAAGTAAAAATAAAAATAAAAATAAAAATATATAAAATAAATAAGTAAAAAAGAATAAAAATATAAAAATATATAAATTAAGTAAAAAAATTTAATAAAAATTATTATAAAAAAATAAATTAATAGAAAAATAAAAATAATTAATTAATTAATTAATTAATTAATAAATAAGTAAAATAAGTAAATAAGTAAAGTAAAAAAACTCTAAAAAATAAAAAATAAATAAATTAAAAATTATAATTTATATATTTTAATTTGAAACAAATTATTTTATAAGAAAAATAAAATAGAATTTTATAATTTATATATTTAAAATCAAATAAGAATTGTAGTTAATAATTTATAATTTATATATTTAAGATAAGTTAAGAGTTGAAGTTTGTATATATATGAGATAAGAATAAATAAATAATAAATAATAAAAAATATAAATAAGTAAAAATAAGTAAATAAATATATAAAATATAATTTATAAATAAGATAAAAATTATAATTTATAGTTTATAATTTATAAATGAGAATTGTAGTTTGTAGTTTATTAATTTATAAATAAGAGTTGCAGTTTATAATTTGTGACTTATAGATAAGAGTTAAGAATTATAGTTTGTAATTTATAATTTATAAATAAAAATTATAGAATATAATTTAAATAAATATATATATAATAAGCTATTATTATTATTATTATTATTCTTCAATTAAAATATATGCAGTCTAAGACTATAATATCTGTCTAACTAAGCTAGAACTTACATATTTAGAATATATAAAAATTAATAATAATTAACTATAAAAATACTTTTTCTTTCTTATTCAAAGCAGTTATTTTTCTCTTTTTCTTCTGAAAATATGATAAGTTAATGAAATAATAATTAAGTTTAACAGATATTATATTTATTCATTTATAAAATAAAAAAAATAAGAAAAAATAAAAAAAATAGCAGATGTTTTTATTTAATTTTATTATAAAAATTATTTTTTAGTAGCTATACTAATTTCTTTCAAGAATTTAAATAGAAAATCTTGTCTCAAATTTATATTAAATAATATTTTTAAAAATAATTAATTCAGTTGTTTTTCTTATTTGATTTTGCTTCTAATTTGATTATATTTTTTATAATGTAGTAAAAGATGTTCTGAATTCTCTTTTATATTATAGAATTAATATATATTTGAATCATAATTAGACAGTCTATTTAAATAGAATTTAAAATAATCATGATCTAACTTTAATTATATATATGTAAATTAAATTTGCTTTTTTAAATTTGCTTTTGTTTTTTATTTAGACTTGCATTTAAATTAATTATAATACTTTTCTTTTATTTTAGAAGCTTATCATATATTATTTTAATTAATTAGAGCTGATTCTTTGATTTTTTTTTTAATAAATATTATAGAAATATAATTTTTCATAGTTGTTTTTTATAATTTTGTTTTTTTTATAGCTTTATTTATTAACTCATTTTCTTTTATATTCATGTGTTCTGAAACTCATTTCAGCTGTATTTAAATATAATTATTTTGAAACTTTTCTGCTCATTTTCTTATTAATTATATATAATATTGATCTGCTTTCAAGCTTGAATTTTTTAGTCTTTTTATAATAATCTGATTATTTGAAAAGATTCATACTTTTTCTGTATTTAATTATTTATTATTTCATGCAATTTCAAAGACTTTTTTAATTATAAATAATTCTGTATTAAATATTTTTATTTCAGATTTCAAATTTCATGAAAAGCTTTGATTTGTAATAAGATTTATAATATATATAATATCTGCTCTCAGCTTGTTCAATTGTTCATTTTTAGATTCATCTGAATAAAGAATAATATTATTATTATCTTCATTATTTATTAATATTTTCTGAATCTTATTATGATATAAAATTGTTATTTTCTCTTTATTTAATTTACTAATTTGAATATTTATTAATGAAGCTAAATTTTGAGTTCATAAAGTATTTCATTTTTACTTAATTCTTTCTGTTTTTAAAGAAGATAATAAATTAGCTATTTTAAAAGTTATTTTAAATAACTGTGAAACTTCTTTCTTTGTTTTTCTTTTAATTTTTCTTCTTTTTCTTTTATATCTTTGTTCAGACTCTGAATTTGAGCTTATTTCAATTATTTCTATCTTTATAGTTTGATTTTTCTCATTTTAATTTAAATACTTTTCTCAATTTAATTCAGCTTCATTATTATATGATGAAAAGCTAGCTGAAATTCTGAGTCTAATTAAATAATTTTTAGAAATTTGCATGATTTTTAATATATAATTCTTGAGCTCATGAGAATAATTACAGAGAATACTGAATATGAAAATTATCTGATATGTTATTATCTGACTTGTACTCAGATCTGAAGCTGAACTTATTATTCAATGAATAAGATATTATCTAATGATATGACAGAGTATTTCTGAGCTTGAATGTGCTCTGAGATCATGCTTTCAAAAATAATTAAGAGCTAATAAGAATAAAAAGAATTAGAAACACAAGTATTTTTTTAAATCTTATTATTAATTAAATATAAATTTTATTAAGATTTTATCATAAAGATTTTATTAAGATGCTGTTAAAAAATCTTATTAAGATTTCATGTAAAGATTTTTTAAATTCTTATTAAGAAATTATTATAAGTTCTTATTAAGACAAAGTCATGATTGCTTAAATAATTATATAATTACTTGAATGAATTTATTACATGTTAACATGAGCATTCTTCAGACAGCAGCATGAGCATTCTTCAAAGTATTAACATAGATAATCTATAAACAGCTAGTAAAATGATCAGAGAAATTCTATTAAAATCTTAGAAATATAAGCTTAATTAATAAAAAGTTCTTTACTACATTATTGACTGAAATATAATTAGAGCTCTCTGCAAGACATGATCAGTCTGTTATTAAAAAACTGAAGTAGATAATATAAAACAATAATGTTTCTGAATGCTACTACAAAATATAATATATAATGACAGTTATTATTATAAATTTAATCTGCTAAGAGACTGTCTATATAGCTTGAGAGAACAGATGTGCATGTTAATATATAGAGAGTCTGAAATTATTTATTTTACTCACACTGAAAATCTGAAATTATTATTATTATTTCAGAATAATAATAATCAGTTTAAAAGATATTATCTAGATAGCTAATCAGATAATATATGTTTAAGAAACAAATTATGAACTATCTGAATATGAGAAATTTGATTATATTTTAATAATGTGAGTCTGAAATAGTGATGAAAATCAGATTGAAATTCAGATAAATAAATATACTGAACTTAATTAATAATTTGTAATTTCTGACAGATGAATATTCTTATTTAGAAGAAACTTATTCTATAAGAAATACTTTATAATATGAAAATATTTTACAGAGACTGTTTAATTATTTGCTGCTATCAATATCAGTACTATAATTATATGATCAAAGTATGTAGATCTGCTTACAGATGCAATTTCTGTGCAGAAATAAATTATGAAGATAATTAATACTTAATTAAAATTGAGAACAGTCTCAGTCACTATCTGAACTGTAATAAGACTCATTTAATGTGAGCAGAATCATATAAAAGTCTGTAAAAAATTAAAGAGCAAATAATTCATGCATATAATAACTGATCAGTGTGCTTTGCTGTGAGTACAGAGTCAAATATAAAGAGCAACTTCAACTTAAGTTAAATCACTATTTTAATTATTAATAAGAGAAAGATTATCTCAGTAAATATTATAAAAGAAAATTCAGATAAATTATAGAAGAAAAACTCTGACTGATTTCTTAAAAGCAAGAACATTCTGATCAAATTCAGAAAAAAAATAGATAATTATAATATTCAAGAAATGTTTCATTCTTAGCAGAAGACTAATATCATGAATCTGATTTAATAATAATATGAATATTATAATATAATATTTGAAAGAGTAAAAAGATCATGACTTTACTTCTTATGAACTCAAGAATTATAAAAATAGACATCATAATAATTCAGAAACTCTATTAATATAAGAATATGATTATCATATACTGTTCATGAAGCTACAACTTCTGATCAGTTTATCTCAAGAAGAAATATATCAAGATATATTTTTTAATTAATAAAAAAATCTCATCTTATAATTAAAATATGAAGTTTATTATAAAAAATTTAATTATGCTCATCATTTAATAAGAAGATTTCAGCAGACTGATTCATGATTTCTCAATTTCTTGATAATATCATTTAAAGTGAAATTGATTCTCATTAATTTTTAGAAGAAATTGATTTCACTTTAGACAATATCATCAAGAAATCAAGAAATCATGAATCAGTCTGAACTTCAGACTTAATATAATAAATATTTATTTTCTATCATTTAAAAATTATAATCATGTGAATGATAACTTCTTGATTCATCATTTTCAGAAAATTTTAGATTAATTAAATAAATATATTTTAGTAAATAATCTTAATTTTTATTATAAAAGCTAAGAAGATAATCAGATTAATAAAAAACACAAGATAATAATAAATCTGTTTAAATATATGAAGCAAAGTAATCTAATATTAATTATTTTTATAAGCATGATAACATGTGATTTTCATGAAAGTAAAATCATCATAAATCTGATCTTCATTTCTTTAATTATTCATGATTAATTGATACACTGTCAAGTAATAACAGAGCTGAATAAAATCTTAGATTATAAGTTAATAAAAACATTCTTTTACTTTAATATTAGAATGAGAGAAACAATCAAACACAGATCATAAAAGAAAACAGATATTAAAGCAGTTAAAAAAATTAATAACATGCTTTAAATTTCAAAATATCTGAGTTCTTTTATTAAAGTGAAGCAGTATGTAATCTATCTTCTATAATTTATAGAGAATCTGATGAAAAAAACTGTCTTATAAATTAAAAATGAAAAAAAAAATAATCTTCTGATAATTATTTAATATAATAAAAATAATAAAAAAGTATAAAAATGCTCTCTGATTAAATTAATCTAAGAAGAAAGTTAAAAAAACAAGAAAAAAATATAATAAAACTGTGCATCTAATTAAAATAAAATACTTTAGAAGCACTTTATACTCTGTAATAATTAATCTTAGTCTGATATGAAAGCTAATAAAATAAGATCATATATTTAATTTAATTCTGTCTATATATCTAATGATTTCTCTTCTGTGAGCTGTGCATCAAAAGTCAGAAGCTCTATTATTCTAAAATAATAATGAGCATGAGAGTTAATTCTATTAAAAGCATGAGATGATGTTATTCTAAGATAATAATAAGTTAGAGAATCAGAAAATATAAGAGACTGATTTCAATCAAAATTAATATTTTATAAAGAACTTTAAAGATAAAGTAAAAATATTATAATAATAATTCTTTTCAGAAAGATCTGAAGCAGATTTATTTAATCTGAGCACAATAATCTATTTGCAGAAAATTAAGAATAATGAACTCATATTAGAAAAAAAAATGTAATAAATTATGATAAAATTATATTCAGACAAAGTTTTTAAAAAAATTAATATCATTAATAATTTTTTTAAGCTAATGAGTAAATTTCTGATTCATATAATTACTTATCTTATTTAAGATTATTAATACTGAGAATACTTTTCTGAGATCTTCAAGATAGCTTGAACTATAATAATATAAAAAATAGATAAGAAAAGTTATTAGAAATTCAACTCTTGAAAATTAATTATATTACTGAAGATTATAGACAAGATAGTAGAAGCAATGATGATAACTTGATTTCATATTATGACTGAGAAGCATGACATGCTATTATTATAATAGATGAGAGCATATTAGAATAAGTTCATAGAAACTGCTCTCATGCTATTATTTAATCAGATTTGTACTATATGAAAAAAAATAATAATATCATAATATTATTATTATTTAACATGTTTAAAATATTTTTAAGAGTTCTGCAAAAATGATTAATATATATTATAAAATATAAAAGAGTTTTAAGATGATTAATCAACTGAATCTTTTTCTTCATACTTAATAGAAAAATTATGCTTATCTTTAATAATCAGAAATTTAGAGTTCTGAATATTTTTATAAAAATTCTTTAAGACTTTTCTCTATTCTTAATTTTGTTTCTTTTCTATAATATTAAACTTCTAGAAATCTGTAATTTAATTAAAGTTGAAGTTAATAATCTAGCATTTATAAATAATATTAATCTTCTTATCTATGAATTAATCATAGAAAGAAATTATAAATAACTAGAAGCTATTTATAATAGATGTCTGCTCTGAATCAAGAAGTATGAAACTTTATTCACTTCTAAAAAATATATTTTAATATATTTCTTAAGAAGAAAAAGATTTAATATAAAAGTTCTTATATAATTAAAAAGTATTAAGAAGAAGTCAGAAAAGTCTGTATAAGTGCTTGAAATCTGATTTAATTTTTAGTTCAGATGAAATAATCATCTAGACAGAATCATACAGAAAATAAAAAGTCAGATTAACATACTGTTTAAAATTATAAAATTCATCTGAGACTTCTTCTTAATTCAGATTTATCAAGTGTACATGATAATGATATAATCAGCTCTCATTTATAAAATTATAGCATGATATCAGTCTCATTAACAGTCTTTTCTAATACTGAAATTAATCAGAATTGAAATCATAGCAAAGCTAGCAAAGTAATAAAACATGTGTTTTTAATTAATTACTAATATTTATAAGATTACTTTGCTAATCATATTGAAAGCTAAGATGTACATTCTCTCTCTGAATCTTTATCTGAACTCAGTTGTTTTTCAGATGCTAAAAAGAATAAAGAAAAATGATATAATATGTTAAATTAAAGCAGCATGCATAGTTATCAGAAGAAAGCTCTGTCAGAAAGAACAGAATCATCAAATTTCTCTTATTATTATAACTTATCTTAAATTTTTATCTGTGAACTGAACTTAGCTCTGAATCTTACTTACAGAAAATATATAAATCAAGTTACAGAATTTTATAAAAAAAGAGCTTCTTTGCAGATAAAAAATATAATAAGTAATTAGAAAACTTTTCTGAGAAAAAATAAAAACATCAGAGCTAACTTACAAGATGCTCAAATTATATAAAGAATTGTCAAAAATTCAAAGCTTCATCATAATTTAATTATAATCAGATAAGATAGAACTAGTAGCATTTTTATATTAAAGAAAGATGTCAGACTTTCTCTCTTCTAACTGCTTCTGTGAGCAAGACAGAAAGATATCAAAATATATTATGATTCACTGTATTAAGTACTTAGAGAAATGCAGAAGACTAGAAATTAATGAGTAAGTGAATCTAAGAAAAATGATATTATTTTATAAAAAATTACAAAGAATAATAATATAATGATTAAAGTAAAATCTGCTTTCTCAATTTTAACTAGCTTGAAAGCTGAAAAAACATGATTTGTAGACAGATAATGATATTAATTCAAGTTTAAATGAAAAGATAGTAGACTGAAATCTCAAGATTTTTATTAATTCTTGATAAAGCAAGATCTCAGCTAACTTTAAAATGATATTATAACAGATGAAAGAGAAGCACACAGTTAAATTAAAGCAACAGAAAATTTGCTCATTCAAGAGATTTTCTCTTTATGTATATTAGTTAGCAGCACTTTATACTATTATAATAAAAGAGTATAAAAATAATAATAATAATAATACATAGTTCTTGTAAATTTTATTAAATCTGATTTTAAAAAATATTATTACAGTCTTTAATTTTATTATTATATAAAATAAAATTTTAAAAGTTTCAAGAATCTTTCTTAATATTATATTTTATAATTTTTAATATTTTTCTAGTAAATACTTTTGATTATTTCATCAAATTAAAACTTCATAGTTTGTAATTAAAATTATACAGATAATATAAAGTTATTTTATTGCTTGAAAAGAAAGATTTTTTTTTATATTAGATAATTTAATAATTTGATAAAATATTCTTATAGCTATTAATATTTTAATTTTTATATGTTTTTTAAAGCTAAGCTTTGAATCTAGTCAGACTTCAAGTTATCTAATTAGATTTTTTGACTGTATCTGATTATTTCTTATAATAACTAAGAAATTATTATTATTAATTAATTTTTTTGTATGAAAATGAATAAGTTCTATCTTTTTCATATCAAATTAAATATTATTTTAATTTTATAATTATAAGAACTTTTTTGTAATATTTTTTAATATTAAATAATTTTCTTCAATAATTTCTAAAGAAGCTACTAATTCAATATCATCAACATAGTTTAAACTTCTAATTTGTATGCTATTTATCTTAGAAAAAATGTCTCTTATATATATAAGAAAAAAAATAAATAAAATTAATAAGTTCTATAAAATTTTAATTTTAATTCTTGTTTTTTCTTGCTTATTTTCATTAAATACTAATTAAATATATTTATTATTTATAAAATATTTAATTTAGTTATATAATAATCTTGATAAATCTAGATTTTTATATATTTTAAATAATTAATTATAAGAAACATGATCATAGACTTCTTTTACATTCATAAATAAGATAGATATAATTTTATTTTCATTTTTAACTAGTTGAATATCATGAATTAAAGATATTATAGCATCTATAATTAAGATTTACTTTCTACTACTTATTTGATTAAAATTAATAATATTAATTATATTAGTTAAATAAGCTAATTTGAAAGTCATGATTTTCTCAGCAGTTTTAATCATTGAATTTAATAATAAAATAATTTTATAAAATTTGAGTAATGAAGCTTTTCTATTTGACTTTTTTAATATTATATTAATTGCTTCTCTTCAGCAGATTGAATGATAATCATATGAAATTAAATTATTATATAAAATAATAAATCTATTTTCAATAATTTTAAAAGCTTTTTATAATATTAAAAATGAAATTTTATCTGATTCAGTTGCTTTTCTTATAGAACTTGAAAAAATAGCTTCTTTAATTTTATCTTTGTTTATTATTAATTATTTTCAATTTTTTTCTATATAATCATTTTAGTTAATTACTTCTGACTATAATGATTTTTTAAAAAAAACTTGCATAAAAACTTTATATTTTTATTTAAATATAATAGTTATTATTTTTTAATTTTTATGCTAATATTAAATAATTGAAAGCTTTTCTACTTTATTAAACTTAATATAATTAAAAGCTTTAAATATGTTTTTTTTAATAATATTTTCTAGAAAATCATTTCAGCATATTATTTTTACTTGCTTTATTTTATAAAAATAATCAGATTTCAAAGCTTGAAAAGCTTGTTAATTTATTTGATTCTGATTTTTTTATATTATTTTTTAGTACTTACTAATTCTTTTCTGAGAAGTTTTAATTTTTTATTTTATCAAGATTTTGATCTTTCATGAATTCTTTTCTTTGAAATAACTTTATTAATTATAATAATAATAATATCTTTTAATTTTTCTGCTTTAGTTTCTAATATTTCTCTAGAAATTTATAAGATATTAATTTAATTTGCAAAATCTTCTTTATTTGATTGTAAAATAAATTTTTTAGCAAAGATTTTTTAATCAGCTTTTTTAAAGTTATATTAATTATTATAAATAAAGTTTTTTATCAGATTACTATTATTTATATTAATTGAAAAAAGAATTAATTCATGATCTGAATCTAAGACTTTATCTTTATTAATTTCTTAATTTAATATCATATTATTTAGTTCTTTAGTAATAAAAATCAGATCTATAATAAAGTTACTAAATCTGCTACATATTAATATATTTGATTTATTTAGAAGTTCAAAATCATATTTTTCTAGTTAATTAACTAATTTAATAACTCTTATTAAATTAATTATTTTTGAATTTTATCAAGAATAATATGCATTCATATCTTCATAAATAATAATATATTTAATTAAAATTATTATATGCAAACATTTTTTTATAATTCTCTCATTATTATTTTTTATTAATGATTTTTCATTATAGATATTTATAAGTTAAATAATTTCTGTAAAGCTTTTTATTTTATCTATAATATCTATAATTAATAGATTATTATCAAAGCATATATCAGATTTTAAACAGAATTAATATCTTGATTATTTTCTGACAAATATTATAACTCTAGATTTTATATTTTGATATTCTGAAACTATATAATAATAAGCAAAATAAGATATAATAATAATATTATCTTTTGCAAATCATGACTTCTGAAATAATATATAATCTATTTGATTTTTTATATTATATTCAAGACATGTATGCATATTATGAGAATTTATATTTATATTATGCTGAAGAAATAAAATTTTATTATTTTTTTACATTATTAATTATTATTTGAAAAAATTAAATTCTAGACTGCTGTTTTTTTTACATATTTTGAGAATATTTAATTGATTTATTCTTTATACTTGTTTTGAATTCACAAGTATTATTGTTTGCTGTGTGACTTTCTTCATAATTACTGCATTTTAAAACAGTATGAGAACAGATTTGATTTTGAATATTACAGATATTATAATTATATTAACTAGTATTATGCTCTTCAGCACATATTTAATAGATAGATTGAGCAAAACATATTTTAATTAAATGATTAAATTTTTAATAATTTAAATATTATTTTTTGAAGAGAAGATTTTAACATTTCTCAGTAATTAATTAGTTTTTAATAATATAAAGTCTGTTTTCTATTATATTTTGAGTCTGTTTTGCATTTTTCACTACAATAAAAATAGTAATATGTCTGTTAATCTGTTTATTTTTTTGTAAAGATAATCAGATTAAGTTTTTTAATAATTTTAAATCTGAATTAAAGATTTTAATCTCATTTTTTAGCAATAAAAGATCTTTATTTATTAAAAAAAATCTAATTAAAATCTCATATATTATTATTTTACTTTATTTTCTATCTTTTTTTATATTTTGAGCTTTGCTAGAGAAAATGTCTTTTCAAATAGTCTTTTTTTAAAGCAGAAAGTCTGCTGAAAAATCAGACATTATAATTAATATAATTAATTAATTAGTAAAGAATTTAGTAATAGTAATTATTATTAATTAATTTATATTTGTTTCTGTAAAGAATTTGTCATTTATCTGATTTCTTAAAATATAATTATTAAAGTCTTTTACTATCTTTTTTTTAATCTAAATAATTAGTTTTTTTTTTTTATATTTTTCTTTTTCTTTTTTTTTGTTATTATTTTATTTGTTAAAGATTATTTTCTTTAATATTAATTACTATCATTTAAATATATGTTTTTATTTGATTTAAAAACTGAATGAAAGTCTGATTTTAAAACTGAATTTAAGATTGATTTTCAGTCTAATTTTAAGACTGATTTTGAAACTGTGTTTGATTTTTAATCTTAATAATTTTAAAAATTAAATTAAATTTATTTTTCATTAATTTTTTCAGATTTTTTATCTGATTTTAAAGCTAAGATATTATCTTATTTTCAATAATTCTGAAATTATTTTATTATTTAGTTTATTTTTGAGTCAGAATCTTCTCAAAGATTTTTCTTTACTATATAAATATTATAATAGAATTCACTCATCTATTACTATCTCTGTTAATATATACTAGAAGAATTTCACAGCAGCATCTATGCTTAGATATTCATGACATCTACACTTAGACATTCTGATGATGATGATGCTCAGATATTTGATGACTCTTATGATGACTTCTTTGCTTACACATTTGATGACTCTTACATTTGTTCTGCTGTCTGACTGAATTCTATATAGATAGCTAGCTTTAGTCTGTTGTTTGAATTCAGCAGATTTCAATACTATCTTGATTGTGATCACATGTTTTGTCTACAACTGTTAGCTCTATTATTCTTGCCCAGCTTGTTTTCAAAGCTTTGTCTACAATTCATATAACTTTATTTATCATGCTGTGAAGTCAAGAACTCTCTTGTTAATCTCTCTATATAACATGTTTAGAGATCTGTTGAATCTGTTACAATTTTGAAATCTCTTTTCTAACATGATCATTCTTGCTCACAAACACAATGAATATAATCAGCAGCAGCAGCAGAACTGTCAAAGACAGCAGAGCATTTTCTACTACTAGACCGCACGCCCATGTGATCTCTATGAATGATAATCCGTGTGATTACTCTTCATTTGATATGCGCCTAGTGCCTAGTTATACAAATAATCAACTCATCTATTATTTTATCATCAGTGCTATTTCTGCTGCAGACCAAGCTGAATTTCAATGACTTATAAAGAATTGCAAGAATTTTTTACAACTACTAGAATGAGACAGTGTTTCTGATGATGAAGCTCTCAGAGAGATTTCTATAATCTTCATCAACAAAGATAGTGATTCTGACTGCCCAGTGTCTTCTGCAAATCATAAGAGCATTAAAATCAATCTGTTGAATATATCAAAACTAGTCTACAACAGCATGATAGCTCAGTTTAACAACTGGCTAGTCAATTTAAAAACTGGCTTTGATGAAGATTCTGCTAGATTTTTTACTAGTCATCAAAAGATCATTTTGATCTCAATTATGCTTGATGAGCAGCTGAAAATCATATTTAACAGTGCTGTAAAAGACACTCTCATTCTATCTTGTTATTGGTGAAAGTTCAAGAACTGACTGCAAGAAGTCATACTTCATGAAGACTCAGATAAGCTAAAACTATCAAAAGAATTTACTGCTGCTCATCAACTTTTAAAGAAAGATCTTAATTAGTTTTATCTTAGACTATTCAATCTAGAAATTCAATTCAGACATGCTATCTTTATAAAAGATTATCATACTAAACTTTTGAAGTCTCTACAAAATCTAATGAATCAGCATGATCATGAATATCTCACTATTCAGAATATTATAGCTCATGCAGACAAATTATGACAGACTTTGAATAGAAACAAGATCTGTCAAGAGCTCAAGAAAGATAGAGAGAAGATTCAGCATCAACATGAGAGTTTTGATCAGTGTCATCATAATCATGATGATTTCAAATCACAAGATTAAAGTGAAGAGTGAAATTCTCATCAGAGTTCTTGATGAGAATCACATGACTCTCACAACTCACATAACTCATGTGATTTCTGGCAATCCAGATGAGACTGAAGTAGATCAAAAGACTGTCTTTTCATCAAAGAACATGATTATTGCAGAGAAAATCATCTTTGTTTTAGATGTGATTATTCAGATCATTCAGCTAAAATCTGCAAATATCTGTTTAATCTGAATTGAACATCTGTAAAAGAAGAAGATAAAATCAAATCACAGTCTTCTAAGATATGATCAAGAAAACATACTAGAGCTCAGATCTTACATGCTAGCAGCTCTAGCAACAGTGATAAAATTGATCATAGCACTACTGACAACTCAGAATTCAATTCTGATAAGTCTAGCAAACACTCAAAAAACTAGTTAGACTCTCAGTAGCAGATCTGAAACAGAAGTCTATGTTTCTACACAAAACTGATGAATTTTGAATCAAAAAAATCATTGACATGTGAGCAGAAGTTTTCTCTTCATTTGTTCTAGATCAAGATTAATATCATCATGTTCTCATTGAACTAGATTCTTATTCTATGATTGATCTAGTCTCTATTTCATTCATTAAATTCTTAGATTTATTTTCCTGCACAAAGAAGAAGCATCAGCACATTGTGTCTAATCTCAAAGATGTGAGTAAAATCAGTTCAGTCATCTATGAAATCTATCATTTATGACTTTGTATAGTGAATCAGTGAAATCACTCTCTAGAATTTATTTGATCTTTTATTACAGTTGATCACAATGTTCAGAATAGTCAGATTT
>Ga0209056_10004738_pt1 | contig 14309 bp, 11 predicted proteins | sample GraSoiAngelo_114_FD_185876 | JGI IMG/M metagenome (GOLD analysis project Ga0209056, IMG submission 185876) | Grasslands soil microbial communities from the Angelo Coastal Reserve, California, USA - 14_0903_13_40cm (SPAdes) (version 2) | ecosystem: Environmental > Terrestrial > Soil > Grasslands... | reverse complement strand
GTGCTCCAGGGGATTGAGTATTTCGGCCGCGTGCCGGTGTTCTATTCCATCGGGAACTTCGCTTTTCCCTCGAGCAATTCCGCAAAGAGAGAATGCATTCTCGTAAGGCTCATCTTCCGGCCCAAACGCTTGGCTCGGGTGGAACTTGTGCCGGTCGAGATTTCGCCGAGCGGCGCACCCTCGGTCGCCCGGGGAGGCGAGGCCAGCCTCATCTGCTCTCATCTCGACCGGGTATGCCAACCTTTTAATACCGCCATCCAAGGAGGGAAGCTCGTCAAGGCTCCTCCGCGCAAGGCACTTGTTTACTGCGAGGCGAAGCGCGCCAGCGGGCATTCCTGAAGCTTTGGATGGGTGGTAGGCGGTCTTGATGTGCTTGATAAAGGTTCCTCGGGACGATTTCCTTGGGGATGAGGTTGCCTTTGACAGGCCGAGCGATTTGACTGTATGGTTCCTCCAAGCGGCAAGAAAAAAATATTTACAAAGGCTTGCAATTAGAATTCCGAACTACTAGAATGGATGGTTTGCGGCGGCTGGCGTAGCTCAGCTGGTAGAGCATCTGATTTGTAATCAGAGGGTCGGGGGTTCGAATCCCTTCGCCAGCTCCAGCTTGAGCAGGCCGGGCAGGACGAAAGACCGGAAAAGGGCGTAGGAAACGTTTCGCGAGCGGTGCTTTTTAAGGTCTCTTTTCCACTCATTGGCCGCGGGCACTAAGGCGGCAAGGTGCCCGACTGCGTTCTCGAGTTGTCCGGACTGTCTGTGCAGGCAGGCTCAAGCCCAAGGAAACTGGAAATGAGGAGCTAACCTCCGCCGGGAAATGGAGTCCCCGGGAACCGACTTGGACAGGTGGCTGAGCGGTCAAAAGCAGCAGACTGTAAATCTGCCGGCCCTTGTGGTCTACGGAGGTTCGAATCCTCCCCTGTCCACCAGAAGGACAGTGGCAAGTGGATAGTGGCCAGTGGCAAGAAGGCAGGCTGCGTGGCAGAGCGTTCCGGCTTGCCACTTGTCACCGTTCGACTGCGCTCACCGTGACCCTGAGGCACTCGAAGGGTCGCTCGCCACTGGTTACTGATTCAGAGATGCGGGAGTAACTCAATGGTAGAGTCACAGCCTTCCAAGCTGTTGGTCGCGGGTTCGATTCCCGTCTCCCGCTCCATTGGAACAGTGATCAGTGGCGAGTGGCGAGTGACAAGCAAGCGGTTTTTTTCGGCTCGTCACTGGTGACTCATCACTGTTCTTGAGGCGCCGATGTAGCTCAGTTGGTAGAGCACGTCCTTGGTAAGGACGGGGTCAGCGGTTCAATTCCGCTCATCGGCTCCAGAAGATTAGCCAGTAGGATGATACGAACTTGCGCAGAATCACCCAGAAAAGGCGGGTCCAAACAAGGTAGAAGGATGGGGTCAAGCAAGTCGAGCAGGAAGTTGACTCGATGTGACACCAACTTCCTGATCTTAAATCTTGAGGCGAAGGGCGCATGGCGAAGGAAAAGTTTGACCGTTCGAAGCCGCACATGAACGTGGGGACGATCGGGCACATTGACCACGGGAAGACGACGTTGACGGCGGCGATCACGAAGGTGCTGGCGAAGGCGAATCCGAAGGTGAAGTTTCGGCCCTTCGACTCGATTGACAACGCGCCGGAGGAGAAGGCGCGGGGGATCACGATCGCCATCGCGCACGTGGAGTACGAGACCAAGAACCGGCACTACGCGCACGTGGACTGTCCGGGGCACGCCGACTACATCAAGAACATGATCACGGGGGCGGCGCAGATGGACGGGGCGATCTTGGTCGTGGCGGCGACCGACGGGCCGATGCCGCAGACGCGCGAGCACGTGCTGTTGGCGCGGCAGGTGAACGTGCCCTACATCGTGGTGTACCTGAACAAGTGCGACGCGGTGGAAGACCCGGAGCTTTTGGAGTTGGTGGAGGTGGAGGTGCGGGACCTGTTGAACAAGTACCAGTTTCCGGGAGACCAGGTGCCGGTGATCCGGGGGTCGGCGCTGAAGGCGCTGGAAGGGGAGGCGCAGGGGGAGAAGTCGATTTACGAGCTGATGGAGGCGGTGGACAGCTACATTCCGCTGCCGGAGCGGCAAATTGACAAGCCGTTTCAGATGCCGGTGGAAGATATTTTTTCGATTTCGGGGCGGGGGACGGTGGTGACGGGGCGAGTGGAGCGGGGGCGGGTGAGGCCGGAGCCGTTCAAGCGGGTGGTGACGGGGGTGGAGATGTTCAAGAAGCTTTTGGACGAAGGGCAGGCGGGGGACAACATCGGAGTGCTGCTGCGGGGGACGGAGAAGGACGACGTGGAGCGGGGGATGGTGCTGGCCAAGCCCGGCTCGATCAAGCCGCACACCAAGTTCAAGGCGGAGACCTACGTGCTGACGAAGGAAGAAGGGGGGCGGCACACGCCGTTCTTCGCGGGCTACCGGCCGCAGTTTTACTTTCGCACCACGGACGTGACGGGGGTGGCGCAGCTCGCGGCGGGCACCGAGATGGTGATGCCGGGGGATAACGTGGCGCTGGAGATCGAGCTGATTACGCCCATCGCCATGGAGAAAGGGTTGAGGTTCGCCATCCGCGAAGGCGGCCACACGGTGGGCGCCGGCTCAGTCACCGAAATCCTGAAATAGTACGGTCGAATACGTGGGCGTTGAAATCTCAGTGCGCGGGGGAGGCCCAATCAGCGCGACTGAATGGGATGCCATCGAGGCTATGCCCAAGGAGGAACTTCCTCCCCTGACTTCCGGGCAGCAGCAAGTCGCCCGAAAAATGGGCATTCAGGAAGCGGATTACGCCCGCACGGTTCTGGCTTCGAAGCGCGGGGCGGAGAAGTCGCTCGAGAAGGCCGAACGCTTCGCAAGATTTCTGAAGGACTGTGTGAGGGAGCGGATGGGTGGAGCAACTCTTTCGCGTGTTGCGTTGGACACGCTGCAGGGCAAGTTTGAAGTTGAGGCCCAGGTTGACTGCCGTGTCTTGCGGTTCCGCGTCGGGGAGAAGCTCGTGGATGAGCTTTTCGAAAACGGATCGGAGCTAGCCGAGGGGCGGCTGAATCGAGTCTTGGATCTTGCCTTTCGGACGCGCGCATGAAACTCGCAGGACGACGGGTTGAGGCCGTCTTGAGCGAGGAAGGGCAAACCGCGTTGCGGCTAGCGGGGTTGGATGTTCCCGAAACCGCGCTGCCGGTGTTTTTCGTGGAGGACACCGACGAGCTGGGAATGTGGGTTCGACTCAAGCGTGAGGATGGCACGCACTGGCTTCTTGTGAGGTGGGAATTCGTGCTGTCTGTTGACTTCTTGCCGCCGGAACGACAGCGGATCGGGGTAGGCAGTCGTGGCGGCGGCAGTTGAAGATGGGCACAGGCGGCCCTCCGGTCGGCGCTGGCTCGGTCACGGTAGTCTTGAATAGGTGCACAGTGATCGTCAAAGCTTGGAGTAACGGCGCACATCATCCTACAGGTGCTGGCTATGGTCTCAAGGTGAGTGCAGCTGACCGTGACAGGTACTTCAGGAGGGAGTGGGGGACGGCGACCATCGAGCTTCCAAATGGGGTTTGCGCGCATGTGAACATCGACAAAGACTCTTTCTGGAACACTTCGTGTCGCGAACTAATCAGTCATGAAATAGGCCAATGGCTACTGCACACTCGGCTGGCGCCGTGGACGGCTGACGAACCGCCCGACCTGCTTCTGGAACCGATCGTTAGAAATCGGTTTCGGTTGGATGCAAACCTGATCGGCTAGGATTGCGCGTATGCGCGAAATCATCACATTACAGTGCGGCGACTGCAAAAACCGCAACTACACGACGACGAAGAACAAAAAGAAAAACCAGGACCGGCTGGAGTTGAAGAAATTTTGCCCGTCCTGTCGCCACCACACCGTGCACAAGGAAGTGAAGTGACGAGTGGCTAGTGGCAAGGGGCAAGTGACGAGGGACAGGAAAAGGGAATTGCCCCGGTTCAAGCTTATCACTCGCCACTAACCACTGGTCACTGGTTCTCAAAGGGGCGTCAGATTAACGGCTAATCTGCCGGTCTCCAAAACCGGTCATGGGGGTTCAAATCCCTCCGCCCCTGCCAGCAACCTGTCAGGGGAATGGCGAGGGCATTCGGGAAGAGGACGGCCGACCGACACATGGCGGATGAGCTAGGAATACAAAAGAACTCCTGGATCCGTCTGCGCGAATATTTTTCGGAAGTCCGCGTGGAAATGAAGCGGGTCACGTGGCCGAGCTGGCAGGAGGTTTACGGCACGACCATCATGGTGCTGGTGGCGACTTTTCTGTTTGGCCTTTATTTCGAGCTCTGCGACGTGGTCTTCCAGCGGTTGGTCCAGCGGGTCCTGAACTTTTTCTTGGGGAAATGACAGGCGCGACATGGCCAAGAACTGGTACATCATCCACACCTATTCCGGGTTCGAGAAGAAAGTTGCCGAGACCCTGCGCAGCCGAATCGAGACGGAAGCATTCCGCGACAAGTTCGGGGAGATCATGATTCCGACCGAGGAAGTCATCGAAATGCGCAAGGGGAAAAAGGTGGTGGCGCCGAAGCTCTTTTACCCCGGCTACGTTCTGGTCGAAATGGAGATGAGCAACGACACCTGGCACCTGGTGCGATCCACGCCTCGGGTCACGGGATTCTTGGGTTCGGGCCCGACCCCGGTTCCCCTCACCCCGGATGACGTGGACCGCATCCTGCACCGCGTCGAGGTGGCGGCCGAGCACCCCAAACCGAAGCTCAGGTTCGACAAAGGCGAGACCGTCAAGATTACTGACGGGCCATTCAAGGATTTCACCGGCTCGGTCGACGAGATTAACGACGACCGCTCGACGCTGCGCGTCATGGTAACCATTTTCGGACGCGCCACCCCGGTGGAGCTGGACTTTTATCAGGTCGAGAAAGTTTGAGCTCGAAGCCGCAAACTTGAAATTCGTGAGCCGGCGGGCGACGCTGAATTTCAAGGATTGAGAGGGATCGGGAATCATGGCTAAAAGAGTGGTAGGTCAAGTAAAGCTACAGATTACGGCGGGCAAAGCGACGCCGGCGCAGCCCGTGGGGCCGGCGCTCGGGCCGCACGGAGTCAACATCATGGAATTCTGCAAGCAGTTTAACGCCAAGACCGCCGCCAAGGACCAAGATGGTCTGATCATTCCGGTGGTGCTCACGATTTACCACGATCGGACGTTCACGTTCATCACCAAGAATCCGCCAGCCTCTGTGCTGCTGAAGAGGGCGGCGGGCATCGCCAAGGGTTCGGGCGAGCCCAACAAGACCAAGGTGGGCAAGGTCACGGCAAAGCAGGTGGAAGAGATCGCCAAGTTGAAGATGCCGGACTTGAACGCCCGCGACCTGGCCGCCGCCGTGCAGACGGTGCGAGGTACGGCGCGCAGCATGGGGATCGAGATCGAATCGTAGGGAGTCTTGAAAGAGCCGCGTCGAGGGCGGGTCATTCGGAGCACTCATCGGGCCGGGGCGAGGAATCTTCTTTGGGAATGTGGCCGGGAATTCGAGATACGGTCCACGGGGGAGCTGGCGTGGGAAAGAAATACGACAACGCGGTGAAATTGGTTGACAAGCCTGCCTACACACTGGCCGACGCGATGCCGCTCGTCAAGAAGGCCGCGTTCGCCAAGTTCGACGAAACGGTCGAGCTCGCCATCCGGCTGGGCGTGGATCCCAAGCACGCCGACCAGATGGTTCGCGGCACGGTGGTGCTGCCGCACGGCCTGGGCAAGACGAAGCGGGTCATCGTCATCGCCTCCGGTGACAAAGTGCGCGAAGGGCGCGAGGCCGGCGCCGATGAAGTGGGCGGAGACGACCTGGTTCAGAGAATCCAGGGCGGCTGGTTGGATTTCGACGCGGCCGTTGCCACGCCGGACATGATGAAATCCGTTGGGCGGCTTGGAAAAGTGCTCGGCCCACGCGGCTTGATGCCCAACCCCAAGACCGGCACGGTCACGCTCGACGTCGCTAAGGCCGTCAGAGAACTGAAGGCCGGCAAGGTGGAGTTTCGCGTGGACAAGACCGCCATCATTCACTGCCCCGTTGGAAAAGTCTCATTTGAAGCTGCGAAGTTGGCGGATAACGCCCTGGCGCTCATTACCAGCGTTATTAGAGCGAAGCCGGCCTCCGCCAAGGGCAAGTACATGAAAAGCATCGTGATCTCTTCCACCATGGGGCCGGGGTTTCGCATTGACCCTGCGTCGGTCGAGGCGGCATAGCGCTGGCGGAGGACCCACATGAAAAAGGACGAAAAGCAGAAGCTGGTGGAGGCGCTGCACGCCGAGCTTTCGAAGGCGCGCAGCATCATCCTATCCGGGTTCGAGGGCATTAAGGTCGCCGACGATGCAGTTCTGCGCCGAAAAGTTGCGGGGACCGGCGCGAAGTACAAAGTGGTGAAAAACAGTCTGGTTGAACGTGCCACGGTGGGAACCGCGGCCGAGCCCATAGCGGGGAAGCTGAAAGGAACCACCGCGCTGGCGTTCACGGAAACCGACCCCGTGGCCCTGGTCAAGGTGCTCACCACGTTCGCGAAGGAAAACCCCGCCCTGGTGTTCAAGGCGGGGGTCGTCGAAGGGCGAGTGGTCTCTCTGGCGGAATTTGCCAGCCTCGCAACCATGCCTTCGCTCGATAGCTTGCGGGCGAAGATCCTTTTCTTAATCCAAGCCCCGGCCCAGCGCCTCGCCATGAGCGTTGCGGGCGCGGCGCGGAACCTGGTGGTGGTCGTGGACCAAGCTGTGAAGGGGAAAAAGTTCGAGGAAGCGCGGAGTTAGCCCTACCTCTCGAAAGGCTTTGGGGAATGAGCGGTGCGGGCGAGAAAACTTGAGGAGGAGAATCGAACATCATGTCCGAACGTGTGGATAAGATCGTCGAAGAAATCAAAGGATTGACGCTACTCGAAGCCGCGGAGCTGGTGAAAAAGTTGGAGGAAACGCTGGGCGTCTCCGCCGCGGCCGCCGCGCCGACGGCGGTTGCTGCCGCGGCTGCTCCTGCGGGTGGCGCTGCCGCGGCCGAGGAGAAGACTGAGTTCACCGTAGTCCTCACCAACGTGGGCTCGAACAAGATCAACGTTATCAAGGCCGTGCGGGAAGTCACCAGCCTGGGCCTGAAAGAGGCGAAAGACCTGGTGGACGGTGCCCCCAAGCCCATCAAAGAGGGCATCAACAAGGAAGAAGCCGAGGCCTTGAAGAAGAAGTTCACCGAAGCCGGGGCGACGGTCGAAGTCCGCTAGACCGCGGCCAGCTATTCTGGGTGAGGGCGGCGCCCGGAACGCGCCTTCCGCCCCGGGCCCGCTCCTCAAATTGAGCTGGAAGGCGGTCGCCGAGAGGGAATGCATCCTCGGGCCCCTCCGGCGCATCTTTAAGGGTAGGGTTCTGTGAGGGTAGTGCCTCGTCAATCTTCATACCTTTCCGCAAGGAGCGTCAGGAATGGCCAAGGGCACAAACGGCGCGATGCGTCCGCGCATTAATTTTTCGAAAATTCCTACGGTCATCGAGATCCCGAACCTCATCGAGGTTCAGCGCAGGTCTTACGAACGCTTCCTGCAGATGGACCTGCTGCCCTCCGAGCGGGAAGACGGGGGCTTGCAGGCGGTCTTTAACTCCGTCTTCCCCATCACGGACTTCCGCGGAATCTCGCAGCTCGATTTCGTGGACTACTCGATCGGGAACTGGGAGTGCAAGTGCGGGCACTTGAGGGGCCTGCACCACCTGCGGAGCACCTGCAAGAACTGCGGCTCGACGGTGAAGACCGACCCGTTCAAGATGGGCGACGTGCTCTGCACGAAGTGCGGGACGTTCAACAAGAACGTCCCCGACTTCTGCGACAAGTGCGGCGACCCGGTGGCCTTGCAGTTGAAATACAACGTCACCGAGTGCCAGGAACGGGGCATGACGTTCGCGGCGCCCCTCAAGGTCACGATCCGGCTAACCATTTACGAAAAGGACAGCGACGCCGGCCAGCGCACCATCCGGGACATTAAGGAGCAGGAAGTCTATTTCGGCGAAATCCCCCTGATGACGGAAAACGGGACGTTCGTCATCAACGGCACCGAGCGCGTCATCGTCAGCCAGCTTCACCGCTCGCCGGGCGTCTTCTTCGAGACCAACGCCGCGAAGACTTATTTCCTCGGCAAGATCATTCCCTACCGCGGCTCCTGGGTGGAGTTCGAGTACGACACCAAGAACCTGCTCTACGTTCGCATCGACCGCAAGCGGAAGTTTCTGGCCTCGATCTTCCTGCGGGCGCTGGGCCTCAAGAACGACGCGGAAATCCTCCAGACGTTTTATCCCCTCGAGCGGATTACGGTCAAGGAGCGGAGGCTTTACTGGCAAGTCTCCCCGGGCCTTCTAGGGCAGAAGATTTCGAAGACCATCGCGCATCCGCGGACCGAGGAAGTGATCCTCGCCGCCAGCCGCCGGATCACGCGCGAAGTCCTGGAAAAGCTCGAAAAAGCCAAGATCGCCGAGATTGAGATTTCGGCGAGCGACCTCGAGGGAGCCTCGAGCGCGGCGGACATCGTGGATACGGCCACGGGGGAGATATTGCTGGAGGCCAACAGCGAGCTCACCCCCGCGGCGCTCAATTCCGTGCTCGAGTTGAATATCGCCGAGATCCGCGTCTTGTTCGCGGAGCGCGACGACCTGGGTTCGGTGCTGAGCCAAACGCTCAGGCGCGATACGATCAAGACTCCGCACGAAGCGCTGATCGAGATGTACCGCAAGATGCGTCCCGGCGACCCGCCCACACTCGATACGGCGACGGCGCTGTTCAACGGCATGTTCTTCGACCCGCGCAAGTACGACTTCTCGCGCGTCGGGCGTCTGAAGTTCAACATGAAGCTCGGCTATTACGCCAGCCTCAAGGAGCGGATTGAAGACAAGGCGACCCAGTTCGAGCTCGACGACGCCCGAAACCTGCCGGTGGAAAATTTCTACGTCGTCGTGGGCCAGGAAAAAATGTTCGTCGGCCGGCGCCAAGGGAGCCTCTGCTTGGAGGTTGTGCGCGGCTGTGATGGCACGCTCGCTTCCGACCACGCGGATGATTCGGTCGTGCAGTTGCCGCTCGAAAAGCGCACGCTCGACCCGAAGGACTTCTACGAATGCATCCGCTACCTCCTGAAGCTGCGCAAGAACCCAGGTGGAGGGTACGGCGTGGACGATATCGACCACCTGGGGAACCGCCGCGTGCGCGCCGTCGGAGAGCTGCTCGAAAACCAGTTCCGCATCGGACTGGTCCGCATGGAGCGCGCCATCAAGGAAAAGATGTCGGTCTACCAGGAAATGTCCACGGCCATGCCGCACGACCTGATCAACGCCAAGCCCGTGATGGCCTCCATCCGGGAGTTCTTCGGGTCGTCGCAACTATCGCAATTCATGGACCAGACGAACCCGCTTTCGGAAATCACCCACAAGCGGCGGCTCTCCGCCTTGGGGCCCGGAGGTCTTTCGCGCGAGCGGGCGGGGTTCGAAGTGCGCGACGTCCACCCCACGCACTACGGGCGCATTTGCCCCATCGAGACCCCCGAGGGGCCGAACATCGGCCTCATTTCGTCGCTTTCCTGCTACGCGCGGATCAACGAGTTCGGGTTCATCGAGAGTCCGTACCGCAAAGTGCGCAACGGGCGCACCACCGACTACGTGACCATCACTCACGGCGGCGACGGTCCGTGGAAAGTCAGCGACCACGTGGAGTTGAGCGACGTCCTCAAGACCAACGAGGACCTGCGCGAAAAGCGCCGCAAGGCCATCGAGCACGAACCCTTCTCGTTCTATCTCACGGCGTGGGAGGAGGACCGCCACATCATCGCGCAGGCGAACGTTCAGGTGGACGAGCGCGGCCACATCGTCCCCGAGCTCGTCAACGCCCGCCAGGCCGGGAACTTCGTTCTGGTGCGGCGTGAAGAGGTGGATTACATCGACGTCAGCCCCAAGCAGCTGGTCAGCGTCGCCGCCTCGCTGATTCCGTTCCTTGAAAACGACGACGCCAACCGCGCCCTGATGGGCTCCAACATGCAGCGGCAGTCCGTGCCGTTGCTGCGGGCCGAATCGCCGTTGGTGGGCACGGGCATGGAAGAGGTCACGGCGCGGGATTCGGGCGCGGTGGTGCTCTGCCGCCGCAACGGCGTGGTGGACAGCGTGGACAGCGAGCGCATCATCGTGCGCGTGGAAGGGGACGGGCACAGCGCCCAGCTTTCGCGCGAGGTCGGGGCGGATATCTATCAGCTCATTAAATTCCGCCGGTCCAACCAGAACACCTGCATCAACCAGAAACCCGTCGCGCGCAAGGGGCAGCGCGTGGCGGCGGGGGCGGTGTTGGCCGACGGCCCCTGCACCGACCACGGCGAGCTCGCCTTGGGCCGCAACGTGCTGGTGGCTTTCATGCCCTGGCGCGGCTACAACTTCGAAGACGCCATTCTGGTCAGTGAAAAACTGGTTAGAGAAGATTCCTACACCTCCATCCACATCGAAGAGTTCGAACTCGAGGCCCGCGACACCAAGCTTGGCCCCGAAGAGATGACGCGCGACATCCCGAACGTTTCCGAGTCCCTGCTGAAGGACCTCGACGAAAGCGGCATCATCCGCATCGGGGCCTACGTCAAGCCGGGCGACCTGCTGGTGGGCAAAGTGACCCCCAAGGGCGAAACGCAGTTGACGCCGGAGGAGAAGCTCCTGCGCGCCATCTTCGGCGAGAAGGCCGGGGATGTGCGCGACGCGTCGCTGACCTGCCCGCCGGGCATCGAGGGCATTGTCGTGGATGTCAAAGTCTTTTCGCGCAAAGGCGCGGGCAAAGACGAGCGGGCGCTCGCCATCGAAGCGGCGCAGGAATCCCGCCTCCGCAAGAACCTGGAGGATGAGATCCGCATTCTGAACGACGAGCGGCTGAAGCGCCTTTCCGCCCTGCTCGAAGGCGAGGTGCTGACCGCCGACCTGCACGACGAGAAAACCAACAAGCGCCTGCTCAACAAAGGGACTGAACTCAACCGCGACGTCCTGGGGCGCATCTCCACGCGCAACCTCAAGCGCATCCGCATTGCCAAGAAAGACCCGACGCTGTTTGAGAAGATTGACGAAATCGAGGAGATGACCTCGCGGCAGATCGACATCCTGCGCAAGATCACCGAGGAAAACATCCAGAAACTCAAGAAAGGTGACGAGCTGCCTCCGGGCGTCATCAAGCTGGCTAAGGTTTACATCGCCATGAAGCGGAAACTCTCGGTGGGCGACAAGATGGCGGGCCGGCACGGCAACAAAGGCGTGATCGCGCGCATCCTCCCCGAAGAAGACATGCCCTATTTGCCGGACGGCACGCCCGTCGAAATCGTCTTGAACCCCCTGGGAGTTCCTTCCCGCATGAACGTCGGGCAGATCCTTGAAACCCATCTGGGCTGGGCGTCGAAAGAGCTGGGCGCGAAGATCCGGGAAGTGCTATCTGCGGAGAATCGCGGCGAGCTTCTCAGCAAGGCGCTGAAGGGTGTCTTCGGATCGAGGGCGGTGGCCGCGGGCCTGGAAGGGATGAGCGAGGAGCAGCTTGTGGAGTTGGCCAAATCGCTCACGGACGGCGTGCGCTTCTCGACCCCGGTCTTCGACGGCGCCACGGAAAAGGAAATCAAGCAGTACCTGGAAAAGGCCGGCCTCCACCCCTCGGGCAAAGTGACGCTCCGCGACGGCATGATCGGCGACCGCTTCGAGCAGGAGGTCACGGTCGGATACATCTACATGCTGAAGCTGTCGCACCTGGTGGATGACAAGATCCACGCCCGCTCGATCGGCCCTTACTCGCTCATCACCCAGCAGCCGCTCGGCGGCAAGGCGCAGTTCGGCGGACAGCGGTTCGGCGAAATGGAAGTCTGGGCCCTGGAGGCCTACGGCGCGGCATACATCTTGCAGGAATTGCTGACCGCGAAATCGGACGACGTTTACGGCCGCGCCAAAATCTATGAGGCCATCGTCAAGGGCGAGGCGGCCATCGAGCCCGGCGTCCCGGAATCGTTCAACGTGCTGGTGCGCGAGTTGCAAAGCCTCTGCCTGGACGTCGAGCTCCTCAAGAAACCCAAGGAGCAGCTCGCGCCAGCCGAGGCGCCCCAAAAATTATGATGCGGGCGGCCCGTCCAGCGGCGGGCTGCCCGGCGCGGGAGTTTCATACCGAAGATTCTCATTCGCTCTTAAAGGAGGCGCCCTTGTTTCGCAGCAGCCCCTACGACCGAGTCAGCCTGATCGCCGAATTCGACAGTATCCGCATTAGCCTGGCGTCGCCGGAAAAAATCCGCTCCTGGTCGCATGGCGAAGTCACGAAGCCGGAGACCATCAATTACCGCACCTTCAAGCCGGAGCGCGACGGCCTGTTTTGCGCCAAGATTTTCGGCCCCGTCACGGACTGGGAGTGCCTTTGCGGCAAGTACAAGCGAATGAAGCACCGCGGCGTCATCTGCGACAAGTGCGGCGTGGAAGTGACGCTGTCAAAGGTCCGCCGCGAGCGGCTGGGCCACATCGAGCTGGCCTCGCCCTGCTCGCACGTATGGTTTTTCAAGGGCCTGCCGAGCCGCATCGGGCACCTGCTCGACCTCACCCTCCGCGACCTGGAGCGCATCCTCTACTTCGAAGCCTTCGTGGTCACCGACCCGGGCGAGGCGCCGCTCAAGGAAATGGAACTCCTGACCGAGGAGCGCTTCCGCGAGATGCAACAGCAGTTCCCCGGGAAATTCCGCGCCGCCATGGGCGCGGAGGCCATCAAAGAGCTCTTGAAAAAGGTGGAAGTGGAGTCCCTTTGCGAAGAGCTGCGCGAAAAGATGAAAACCGACGCCTCGGCGCAGAAGCGCGTGAAGTACGCGAAGCGGCTGAAAGTGGGGGAGGCGTTCCGCAAGTCGGGCAACAAGCCCGAGTGGATGATCCTCGACGTCATCCCCGTCATTCCGCCCGAGCTCCGGCCGCTGGTGCCGCTCGACGGCGGGCGCTTCGCCACCTCGGATTTGAACGACCTCTACCGCCGCGTCATTAACCGCAACAACCGGCTGAAGAAACTGATGGAGCTGCACGCGCCCGACGTCATCGTGCGCAACGAGAAGCGGATGCTGCAAGAGGCCGTGGACGCTCTGTTCGACAACGGGCGCCGCGGGCGCATCCTGCGCGGGGCGAACAACCGCCCTCTCAAATCGCTATCCGATACGCTCAAGGGCAAGCAGGGCCGCTTCCGCCAGAACCTGCTGGGGAAACGCGTGGATTATTCCGGCCGCTCCGTCATCGTGGTGGGCCCGGACCTGAAGCTTCACCAGTGCGGTCTGCCGAAAAAGATGGCGCTCGAACTGTTCAAGCCCTTCATCTATCACCGACTCGAGCAGGAAGGCCACTGCACCACCATCAAGGCCGCCAAGGAAATGGTCGAGCGGCAGGAGCCGGTGGTCTGGGACATCTTGGAAGACGTGATTAAGGACCATCCGGTGCTTCTCAACCGCGCCCCCACGCTCCATCGGCTGGGCATCCAAGCCTTCGAGCCCGTGCTGGTGGAAGGCAAGGCCATCAAAATCCACCCCCTCGTCTGCACGGCTTTCAACGCCGACTTCGACGGCGACCAGATGGCCGTCCACATTCCGCTTTCGCCCGAAGCGCAAGTCGAGGCTTCCGTCCTGATGCTCTCGTCCCGGAACATCCTTTCTCCGGCGAACGGCCAGCCGCTCGCCGTGCCGACACAGGACTTGGTCCTGGGCGTCTATTACCTGACCAAAGAAAGGAAGGGCTCGCGGGGCGAAGGGCGCGCCTTCGCGAACAACGATGAGGTACTGCTGGCGCTCGAGGCCGGCCAGGTCGAAACGCTCACCCCCATCCGCCTGCGCTATACCGGGCGCGTCATTGACCTCACCACGGCCTACGACGACCAGGACGTGCTCCATACCGAGCCCATCACGGTGAAAAACCAGTTCGTCTCCACCACCGTCGGCCGCGTCATTTTCAACGACCACTTGCCGAAAGAGATGCCTTTCGTCAATGGCCTGCTGCGCAAGAAAGGCTTGGGGGCGCTCGTCAACTACTGCTACCTGCGCTTCGGACTGGAGACCACGGTCGAGATGCTCGACGGTGTGAAGAAACTTGGCTTCTATTACGCCACGCGCGCCGGCATCTCCATCGGCATCGACGACCTGATCGTGCCCCTCAGCAAGTCCAAGCTGGTCGAAGATGCCGAACGCGAGGTCATCGAGGTCGAAAAGCAGTACCAGGACGGCGCCATCACTCACGGCGAGCGCTACAACAAGGTCATCGCCATATGGTCAAGCGTCACCGACCAGGTCGCGGACGAAATGTTCAAGGCTATGGAGCGCCA
>Ga0209056_10004735_pt1 | contig 14314 bp, 7 predicted proteins | sample GraSoiAngelo_114_FD_185876 | JGI IMG/M metagenome (GOLD analysis project Ga0209056, IMG submission 185876) | Grasslands soil microbial communities from the Angelo Coastal Reserve, California, USA - 14_0903_13_40cm (SPAdes) (version 2) | ecosystem: Environmental > Terrestrial > Soil > Grasslands ... | reverse complement strand
TGATGGCGCGCAGTTGCGGGTCCATTTCCAGATGAACCCACCTGGCCACCGAAGGCACGCCCCGGTTATCGACGATGAAGAGCATGTACCAGCCGGGCGGCGCGAGATTCGCTTCTCTTGAAAGGGTCGCCTTCAGCTTGCAGAAGCCGTCGACCTTGAATTTCAAATCGACGAGACGCTGCTCGGTATCGCACGAATGCGTGGTGGCCATCGGTCGAATCAACTGCACCCACTTGATCTGGTTCGCTTGTGGGGTGTGAATCTCAATCGTCCTGCCGTAACTCACTTCGGCCGGGACGGTTTCGATGAACGGACGCGCGCCTTTGAAGAGGTAAGGCGGATGGTACAACTCCAGCCTCAATTCGTCGTCCCGGCGGTGCGGGTTCGAGCCGGCTGTGATCACGCGCCCGTCAGGCAGCAACAAAGCTACCGAGTGGTAGAGCCGCGATACGGTGGCCGTCGCCCCTGGGCGCCACGCGTTTGCCACCGGGTCGTAGATCTCTGAACGAAGCTCCGGGACCGGGGGGTCGTCCGAGAGGCCGCCGCCGCTGACGAAGACCGTGCGGTCGGGCAGGATGACAGCGTTCTGCATCAAGCGGGCGTGTGCCATGGACGGACCGGGGACAAAGTGCGGCGCGGCGGCGCTGAGATCGATTAGATTGACATTGGGAACCACCCCGCTCCCGCCGCCGCCGCCGAGCACCATCGCCTTCTGGGCCTGGGCTGGCGGTAACAGAAAGCTCGGCGCCATGCCGTGGCTGTCGGCCGGGGCCAGCCCTGCGACAGGTGTCTCGGTTTGTGTGTTCACGTCGAAGATGAATGGCGCGCGAGCACCGCCATCGAAGTGGGCGCCCGTGAAGAAGACGCGCCCGTCACGAAGGAGGATCAGGTTTGGAAACTGTCCCCAATCGTGGGTGCGCGCAATCGGCGGTGCCCAGCCTGTGAGCGGCGAGTAGATTTCAACCTGGCGTGGAAGATCTCCGGTGCCGCCTGCCGCGAGGACGCGGCCGTCACCGAGTGTGACGGCTACGGGGTACCAGCGGCCCACCGACATGTCCCCCAGCCTGATCCACACCTCACTGGCGGGATCGAAAGCGTACGCCGTTTTCAGTCCCGTAAATGCGTAGGTCTCGGTTCCGCCAACGACAAGCAATCGCCCGTCGGCCAGGAATGTCTGGTGCGCACAGAAGACATCGACCGGTGTCAGGGGCTGATGAAAGTCGCCGTTCTCGTAGTCCCAGACGACGCTGCGCAACCCCGTTGTGTACAGCTCATCGTTGCCTGAGCCGGCGAAGAACAGCACCTTGCCCGTGTGCAGCAGAGCCGCGTGAACTGCCAGCACCTGCGAGTCACAAGGCAACAACTCCCACATGCCCTGAGTAGCGGCTTTGCTAATGTCCATCGGCGCGTCTTTCATTGCACCCATCGAGATGTTGCCCGTTGCACCCACCGGCATGTTCGCTTGATCGACAGTTGGAGGTCTGTAAGTACGTGGAGTACAGCGGCGAGGATCCACGTGCGGACAGTCGTTGGAGCCATCGTCGTACGGGAGCTCTACCTCAAGTTGTTTTGCTACCTTCTCTGTCAACCAGACATATTCCCTCGCTCGTATCAGGCCAGCCAGGCCCTGCATCATGTGCTCTTCTATGTGACAGTGAAACAGGAAGTCTCCTTTCAATCGCACGCGACAGGCGTCGGCCGGCGGATCGCACTGCAACTCTTCGAGAGCGCACGGCAAGCGCAACGCGGGCGGTACGATCGTGTTCGCCACGAACGTCTCCACCGGACTGAGGCTGTGTACATCGGAGGCCCCGCCCGGTGGCGCGGGCAGTTGCCATCGAGAGGAGTGCGGGTGGAAGTTGTGCCAGACTGTACCCAGATCCAGATTGAATAGGTACCAGCGCAAACTCTGGCCCGATTCGGCAACTATCGTCGGTGTGTTCCCCACATAGGCCCGCCCGTTAAGACAATAAGTTGAGCTGCCTCCACCGCTGGCAAATACTACGTGATTATTGGTGGCCCGGTGGGTCCACGTTACCGTTCCCCCAGGTCCGATGTTGACCGATGCGGGACTAAAGAAGTTGTCACCTATATCAACGGCCGCAGTCATCGGTCCGCCGGCAACAACTTGCACCTGACCAGCCATGGTGACGCCATGAATTAAGCAATGGTAGCGGCAGACACCAAGCGTCTGTCCAAAGGTGAAGCTGAAAGTCTGGCCGTTTGAAAGGGTCGGACTTTGAAACTCGCACAGCGACGATGCGCCCGCCATCTGATGGACGAACATCGGAATCTCGTAATCGGCGCAAGGAACTGATGGGTCACGGACAACCAATCCTCCGAACAAACCTCGATTCACGTTGCGCTGCACGTTGCGGACATGATCGTGGAACGCCCATGCGCCAATAGTCTCGGCCGTCGCATCGAAGACATAGGTCCAAATCTGGCCCGGCAGAATCTCGTCGCTACGGCGGCCGTCTCGCGTGTTCACGCCCATTGGCCATGCGCCATCTGAATCAATCCCATACTTCAGACCGTGCAGATGGAAGCTATGGCAGTCCTCCTTGTCGCCGTTTAGCACATGGATGTACAACCGCTCACCGGGTTTGGCGTAGATGATGGCCCCGGGTACGCGACGGTTCCAAGGCGGCTCGTTGACGTCCGAGGAAACGAGCTTGGCTTTGTTCGGTACCGAATAGTTAGGATCGAGATACTCGCGAAACACCAGGGCGTCGAGACTTGCCTCGAAGATCTCGCTGGGTCTCACGCGGCCAGCCTCGTGTCCCGGATTAAGCATACAGTCGCGCCCGTAGTGGCGCGCGCAGATGATTGGCGCGAGAGGACTGTATGCGTTTAGCGCTTCGATCTTGAGATAGATATCCCTACGTTTGAAGTCCATGTGAGCCTCGCTTTCATTGACCAGGGAGACTCGGCGTCCCTCTCAATCTCGACCGGTGATGATCTCGAAATCAAGGATCGCGTTCCGTCTCAACGTACTTCGCGCCCTTCTTAATAATGAAACCCAGCCGCTGCCACTTGTGAACCATGTCCAGAGGACTGGCGATAAGCCCGCGCGTCCATGCGGCTTGTGGGCCACCGGCCTCCGGAAATACCTCGTCAGGTCGTTGCGCGGGCCACCAGGCCAGCTCGCCTTCCTGTGTGCAATCGATGAAGTCTGCCTGCCACGGAAGTGCCATCTGCTTGGTAACATCCCCAGCCCTGAGGTTGGTCGGATCCAATCGAAAGGGTTCCAAGTATTTGTATGTGTCGCGTAGCAGCCATCCCGCTTCGATGCCCGGATAAAATGCTCCGCCAACGCAAGAGTCGAGGGCGGCCCGGTCCAGACCTGCGGGGCTTATCTCCTGCGAGGGCGTCGGTGGACCAGCCCAGTCGTCTATGAAGTTGCCATTCTTCCATTTCTTCATCATGTCGTACTGGATCCTGGTCAAAGGTTGATTCGCGTCAGCCGGATAAAAATCAGAATGTATCATCGGCATGTCAGACCCTTCGGATGCCTGGTCTCCGGGCACTGACGGATCGCGAAGCTTGTCGAATATGGCAGTTCGCGCGGCAGTTGTGCTCGGCGGCGGAATAACCCCAGACAATGTGCTGTGCGCAGGGCCTTCAGTCTCGTCGTGATGATGGTCTGAATGCCCGGGCTCCTGCTCGTCTGCGTGGGCCATGGGATGCCCTGCCATACCGCTGACCCACTTCATCCTGATCGCGCGTTTGAGAATTGGATAGATGTCCTTAGTGAACGATGGTTTCGCCGGGAGTTTCAAGCCCAACTTATCTACCGCCACTTGCAGCAGCGTGTCGTACAACGTGATCACGTTTTCGATGGGAGGAGCGAACTTTGGCACGGCGCAAATCACCCAGGCGCCGACGGCCTTCATGGTTGCACCACCGTTCTTGAACTTGACTGACGCGGTCACCGGACCATCGGACACGTCGTCATACCAGCCATCGTTGTTTGCAAATTCACTTAGAAGCATGTGCGCCGGCGAAGCGGACTTGCCAAAACCGCCAAGAACAAGCAAGCGCCCGTCTTTCTCGGTGCGCATGTCGCCAAGGGGCACGGACACCCCGAGGAACTTGCCGGTGTCAAAGCTCGCAGCTTGATTCGAACCACTCAAAGAACGTGGCGCGGGATTAATAATCAGGCTGTTGCGGTCTGTTACAGTAGGATTTCTTCTCAGGCTCGTATTGGTGATTGATTTCCGACCTTGAAACTTAATCCATTCCGCCTTCTTGTTAGCCAGGCTCACTTTCCAAGTGATATCTGCGTCTTTGGCTGTGACTTCCCCGATGAGCTTGCCCTTCGTGTCGTAACCAAACAACCGAAACCGGGCCGCTTGACGTTTGATCCTTCCTTGCGCATCTCGGTAGCCACCCGGTGGAGGAGTGTGCACTCCAGGTTTTTCCGGTCCAACGAAATACTCTGTCGGACTATTTCCCACGCGGGCGATGCCGATCGCTGGATGGATTTTGATGGTCGCGATTTTCGCCATGGCGAGATTCTCCTTTATCATTATTGTCTCCCTCTTCAACGGCTAAAAGTTTCGCCATCTTTCATATACTGCAACCAGGAACGCGTGAAACGGCCAGAAGATGGGATCAGATGGTGACGTGTCGGGATTCGGCATCTGACCGCCCGCAGCGTTATGGACGGCGCCGTGATAAGGAACCACGCGGTTGTTTAGCGCAGTGTAAGTGCTAATCGTTTTCAACGCCGCGTTCTTGAGATTGGCCGGAAGCGGCATGTTTACATTGTTATTTCCTTTGTTGAGTTGAGCCGGAATTGGCTTGGCGGGATTCCAATAAGGCAGCGGCACAAATTTCTCGCCCCCATTGTTTGCCAACCACGTTTCCAGTTCAGCAATGAAGTGCTGATGCCAGACGAGAAATCCCATGTCGTGAATCATCAGCGACATGTCCATTCCAGCAGCCTTGTGCTCCGCTACCGGGTTATTGTTGGGTTTGTTAATGAATTGATCGAGCAAGGCTCGCAGTTGAGTCAACTGCGGGTTGCTTAGAGTCGAAACATTCTTGCGATGTGCCATTGTGGTTTCTCCTTTTTTGCGATTGCGCAGGTTCTACTAACAAGTTACGGGTGGCGCCCGGCTCGGAGTAGGTCGAATCTATTTCGCCGCAGATGGATCCTCGACCGCTTGTTGAAAATGAACAGCACGTACCGGCCCATCGTATTTGACGTTGCTGTCGGACGGCGCGGCGGAAGCGCTTCTCAAGGACCGTACGAATATCCGGCCGCGCTGATTGAAGCCACCTGAGCAGCGGTGGTGGTCCAGGGATCCATGATCTTGTCGGCTCCGGCGAGCGTCGGACCCACTCCTGGGTGAAGTGCCTGCCAGTCGGCCCAAATCTTGTCGATCATCGCGTGATGCATCCAGAACAGCGGATCGGCGGGAGCCGTTGGGACGTTCGACATCGTGCCGTGACACCAAACATGAACGGCGCCGTGCAATGGGTCCAACTGGTTCACCAAATTCGTAAAGTTACCTATCCCCATGAGCGCGTTTACCTGCGCGGCCGTCGGCAATGATGGCGGCGCTGTGGGGTTTCTGGTAACCGTGATGTCTGGACCAATTACTTTGACTGTAGGCTTGAAGCTAACCATCCAGGGTGGAACCGCTCGATCAGTGGTCCACTTCCAATAAGGAATGAAGAAGTGCGAATCGATCCTCCTTCCCATTCTTTCGAGTTTGAGCAGGTAGACCCTGTGCCAGGGCAAAAACCTTTGGGTGCCGACAGGTCCCATAAAAGGATGCATCATGTGATCCTCGGCGTGATACCCGACGAACTTGCCGTAGCGATTGGGATCGCCCGGTTCATTAATCAACTTAGTGATTACGGTCTTGAACAGAGTTCTCTCTGCCGGGGTCATGGCCGAAGTGCGTTTGCGAACTATCATTTGAGTTTTTCCTTTCTTGGATGCAAAGTTTGAATTCCATTCGGAACATTTCAAGTGAGTGCGCGGACATCCGCTAGTCCTGCTCACCGGTGACGATGCCGAGGCTTACGGCGTAACCTGGATCCATGCCGCCGCTGAAGGGATCCCGTTGTTGTCGACGATGAACAGCATGTAGAAGCCGGGCGGCGCGATTGAAGCGCTCGCCGGTGCCGTCACTGTAAGTTGAGTGGCCGTATGTCCAGTAATTGGCAGCTTGATATAGCGCTGACCGGCGTCGGTATGGTGCGTCATCGCGCAGGGTCTGAGCAGCGCGACCGAAGTCACCCGCGGCGCGTCGGTGCTTTGGATGTTGAATGAAGCTCCCCACGTTACGGTTGCCGGCGTGCCAGTGATGTGCGGCCGCGGCCCACGCAACAGGTAGGGTGGAGTAAACACCTCGATGTAACGCTGATCGCGAGCAGGCGCGCCGCCCAAGGTAGGGTCGACGCCGCCCGCCGATAACACGCGCCCATCGGGCAACAAGACTGCGATCGAGTGATACTGCCGCGGGTGGGCCATCGGCGCCATCAGGGTCCAATGGTTGGTCTGCGGATCATAAATCTCCGGCTGTAGAACAGGCTGCGGATCCGCGGCCCACTTGCCAGCGCGCTGCCCGCCGACAGCGAGCACCGTGCCGTCAGGGAGGAGCACGCCGTTGACGTTTGTGCGACGAAAGTTCATGTCAGCGAGTCGCATCCAACTCGGCGGCGGGGACAGTTGCGTCAAATCAATCGCCTCGACGCTCTGAGCATTGTGCACGCCGCTTACGCCGCCTCCGATGACGATTACGGTCGCCGTTGGCGGCGAATGCGTCGCATCGATCTGGATCACTGCGGTACCTTCCTGACGGTCCGGAAATGCCTGCGCGCCTAAGGTGGTCCATACTCCTGAAGTGGCTCCGGTGAGCCGTAGATACGCAGTAGTGACATCGGGCGCCACCTGCCATCCGGCTCGCGAATAGAAGATTTCGCCCGAGGGAATCTGATGGAGACTTGAATACAACTCAGACAAGTTGCGATCCGCGCCGGTTACGACGGACCACTTCTGAGTTGTTGGATCAAAAACTTCAACGGGACCCGTCCCAGACATTCCCGTGGCTGCGAGAACTCTTCCATCAGGCAACGGCGCCAGCGTCGGATACCACCTGGCCGCGCTCATGTTGCTTGCCGCTGGCAGGTGCGTCCACGTTGCGGTTGCCGGGTCGAAGATGTGCGTCGACTTGATCGTTCCATTAGGCGCTCCACCAGCGACGAGCAGCCGCCCGTCGGCAAGGAAAGTCTGGCCGGCGCAGAAAAGATCCTCGTCATATGTTTGCGTAGCGCGGGCATCGGTTGCCGGATTCCACACCACCGACTGATCCGGATAACCAACTTCAGCCGTGCCCGACCACATAAGGACGAGACCGTTATGCATGAGCGCTGCGTGCACGACGAAGTTCGGGAGATCGGGAAGACTGTCCCACAGTCCTTGTCCTGCGGACATGCAACGATTCGGATCGACCGGCGGGCAATCGTACTTGGCGCAGTCTTTATTCAAAATGTAGTCGAGTTCTTTTTCGTCTTCGACTTCAATCGATTGCACCGCGCGGATCAAGCCCGCCATTCCCTGCATCATGTGCATCTCGACATGGCAGTGAAACAAGAAGTCACCGCAAACCTTGACATGCTTCTCACGTCGTTCTTTCTTGTCTAGCCGGCGACGATCCTCCCGCTCAGTCAAGAGGACGACGTCGGGCACAACGGTCTCGACGCAGAACGATTCGGCGGGGCCCAGGCTGCGCGTATCGACGTTCTGATCGCCCCAACGCCAGCGCGTTCCATGCGTGTGAAAGTTGTGCCAGCCTACGCCCAGATCGAGGTTGAAAACGTACCAGCGTATCCGCTTTCCGCTATCGCTTACGATGGTTGGCGTGTTGCCGACGAACGTCCGCCCGTTCAAGCACATCGACTCCAGACTGCCTGACGACGACTCGGTCACCGTGTGGGGCATGGTGCCAGCATGTGTCCAGGTGACAGTGCCGCCGGGGGCAATGGTGACAGCAACTGGATCGAATCGCGGACTGCCCGGTGTATCACGGATCGTCACGGCCGCGGACGCAGGTCCGCCGGCGGATACGATGACCTGTCCGCTCATCGGGTGCAGGCGACACATGTAATCGACCGGCCCGATAGTGGGAAACGTAAACGAAAACGTGCCGCCGGGATTCAGTGTGCCACTGTCAAATGCTGCCGCGGTGCGCGGACCGCTGAGCCGATGCAGGAAGATTGGTACCTCATAATCGGCTTTGTGCCACTTCGGATCTCGCACCACGATCCCGCCAAACAATCCGCGATTCACGTTGTCGCCGATCATCTTGTAATGATCGTGGAAAGGCCAGCATCCGATGGTCTCGTTCGTTGCTTCGAATTCATAGATCCAAGTATCGCCGGGGCAGATTTCATCAGACCGTCCGCTCATCCGGCCAGCCACGCCAAACGGCCATGATCCGTCACCGGCCACGCCGTACTTCAGTCCGTGAAGATGAAAGGAATGCGGCATGTCATCCGCATTCAAAACATGAATGCGCAATCGTTGACCAGGTTTCGTATAGATGACAGTTCCGGGAATGCGCCGGTCGGCCATGGGTTCGTTTACGTCGTTCGCAATTAGCGGCGCCATGTTCGGCATGGTGTAGCCGGCGTCGAGATATTCACGATAAACCAACGCGTCCACCCGGCGCAGAGCCACTTCGCCGTCCGGAACGCGGCCGTCTTCGTGGCCCGTGTTGCGAGCGCAATCCTGATGGTAGTGACCCATCTCGTCTTGAGGGGCCACTGGACTGTAACCGAGCAGGCGCTCGATCTTCAGATAGATGTTACGGATTGCCATTGCCCACTCCTCTCACAGATCTCGTGTGCAGGCCGGACTGTCGAACTTGATTGCCTTCAGTGCATCGGCCTTTCCCTGCTTGGCAGTGTATGGGGCAGGGAGTAGCCCCATACATACCGACCAGTCTCGGGTCAAATGATCTGAATCATCCCCGCCATCCCAGCCCCGTGAATGCCACACATGTAGTTGATCATATCGCCCGGGTTTCCGGTGACCACCACAGACTTCTGGACGGCCGGAGGAAAGAGAACGGCAACCCCCGCGTTCGCCGGATTGTTTCCACCTGGGCCTCCATTGATCTCGATGGCACTCGCCGCGCCGGTACGACTGGTCGTCGTGACGGTGTGGGGGGACTCCTGGAAGTCAAAGATCACCGACGTACCCGAAGACACAGCCAACATGTTAGGAGTGAATGCGATGTTTTTGACCACCACAGTGTTGGGTTGCGCCACCGCCCCTGCAGGACAAGGCTCACCCATAGGCAGCGCTCCCGCTGTCTCGCCACCACCAATGATGAGCAATGATCCCATCATTCCTTGCATCATATGCGTGAGTACGTGACAGTGCATGTGCCATTCGCCTTTCGCATCATTGGACGAAGGACTGCCGGCGCGCATGAAACTTCCCGCCGCCTCGTCAATCGTGAAAACGAATGAATTTGCCGGGCCGAAGATTCGCGTATCCTCGAATTGTGAGACCGGCGTATCCATAGGGCTATTCTGAATTGCCGGATTTGGGACGTTCCCGTGCGGACCTGGAATGATCCAGCGATGGCCGTGAATGTGGAACGTATGAAAGCTAGCATTGCCCATTCCCACGACGCCAAAGCGCATCTTGGTGCTCACGCCCGCTACGATAGTCGGGGTGTTGCCGAGAAAGACTCGGCCATTGATTGGCATCCCCGGTGCGCCCGTCAGCTCGTGGAAGAGCTGCAGATACAACCCCTTGCTCGGCGGCGTGCGATAGTTCCTCACACAGAAACGCGCAATCATGGCTAACTTTGCGTCTGCTTCAAGCAGCAGGCCTCCGCGTTCCATCAAACGTTCGAGCACGGGCGGCCCAACCGCGGTGGCGGCAGCGGCAGTTCCGCCGCTTAGCTTTTTGCCTCCACCCCCGGTCTCGTCCATCCCCGGCATTCCTGGCATTCCTGCGGAGGGGCCTCGGATGAGTCCCAATCCAGCCAGGTCATGCGGCAGCGTCGCAATCGGGAATGGAGTGGGGAATGGAAAGCAGGTGATGGAAACTGGAGAGCCCGTGAACGACCCGTTCGGCAGATCCCCCGGCCCGATGACAAAATCGTTATTCGTATCAGCCGGATTGTGGATGACGATTATCCCGATCGCCCCCAGGTTCACATTATCCATGTCACAGATCGAGTGGTCATGGTAGAGCCACACGCCGGCTGTGGTCGGCCATCCGTGCGTGTTCCACTCGTAGGTGAAGGTCCCTCCAGGCGGAATGCGGTCTCCCATCTTGTTCGGGCCAGTCACGCCGATGGCTGTCCATAATGCTGTTTCGTCCGGAGGTCCCGCCACAGGCTGCGAGGGATCTGGCGGCGTGAGCGGATACGCTCCGTCTGAGGTTGGTTTGAAAACGAAGCCGTGCGGATGCAGGCTGTGCGTGCGCGCCTTGGGACTCTTGCCGGCGCGTGAATCCTTATTGCGGAAGTGCACCCGAACACCGTCGCCCACGTTACATTCTATAACCGGGCCAGGGATCGTGCCCATCGTGCCGTTGTCAGTCGGATCAGGTTCATTCAAATCCCACGGATTGACTTTGCGATCATCAGGCGCGGCCCAGTTTGCTGTGTAACGACGTAAGATTAGTGCTTCCCCAACATTCGCTCCGTCCAAGAGCGGCTTGTACATCCTGACGTTGTTGCGCGTATGACCCGTCACCGGTGACGTGAGATTCACCAGCACCGAGCCGCTGTTGAAGTCCTGGCCGGTCATCCGGTCGAAACGATGCGGGACCGTGTCCCAGGCGTGGTTTTCGATCTGAATCCAAATATCAATTGTAGCCATGTTGTTTTCGTCCTTTCCTGAGGTTCATTACAATCGATGTCTCGTCTGCGGTCCCTGTTTGCACCGGCACATCCTACGTGAGACGAGACAGGAATCCGATGATCCAGCACGAGGTGGTCGCCTTCGCAAAGACCTCTTGATTAGAAGAAGTGTCGGGTCACTGGACGTATGCGGAAAGCTTCTGTTGGCCGCCATTTCGAGAAAGATCGCCCTTCTCGATGGTCCTTTGGTGAGTCAGTCTCGATCTGAGTCGCCAGGAGCTTGTGGGAGCCTTTCGGCTAGAACAAAACTCTGCCGGACAATGGTCGGACTGGCTGCCGAAACTTGAAAAAACGGCCTATCAATGCAATGCCACTTGCGAGGGGCATGTACGATATTGCAGCAAGCCAGGGAAAGTCAAGAAGATTATTCGGTTTCAGTTCGCGCGGTCACGCGGGTTTAGAGTTCGCCTTATGACCGTGCTTTTCAGGAGTGGGTAATGCTTGAACTCGCAAAGCGCAATCATCGCGTGGATTTGCCGCTGACAGCACGGCGCTTTGCTGGAATGGGACGATTGATGCGATTGATGGGAACGAGCGCGCCGGCTTCGGGCGGCGGCGATTCAGTGAACTGGGAAAACTCTTCGACGTGTGATTGCAGGTAATCGAAGAAACGTTCGAACTCGCGTTGCATGGCATCCATCTTTTCGCGCATGTTCAGAATGATCTCGACGCCGGCGAGGTTCACGCCGAGGTCGCGCGTCAAAGAGAGAATGATTTCCAGGCGCTCCAGATCCGTATCGGTGTAGAGACGCGTGTTGCCCTCTGACCGCGAAGGCTTCAGCAAACCTTCGCGTTCGTAAAGGCGCAGCGTCTGCGGATGCAGTTCGAACTGTTCGGCGACGGCGCTAATCGTGTATGTTTTGGCGCGTCTTTTCATTGCTGACAGTGGTCTTTGATCTTTGGTCTTAGGTCTTTGATCTCGTCATCCAGATTTCGGTTTTCACTTCGGCTCGCTTAAGAAACAGGAATCGGAATCAAAGAAACAAAGGCCAAAGACCAAAGATCAAAGACCGTTCTTATTCAAGTCCCATCGCCACGCGCGGATTCTCCACATTCATCTGCGCGTAGCGACGCAGCAACTCTTTCGTCTCTTCCGAAATCACTTTCGGCAAAGTGACTTGCACTTCTACAAACTGATCGCCGTGCGCATTCGGATCGCGCAGAGACGGAGCGCCGCGACCGCGCAGACGAAACTTTTGCCCTGACTGCGTACCGGGTGAAATTCGTAACTGGGCCTTGCCAGTGACCGTTGGCACTTCGATTTTTGCGCCCAGGGCAGCTTCCGGTACGGTGATTGGAACGGTAACGTAGATGTTGTCGCCCTTGCGCGTGAAATATTTATGCTTGCCAACATTCGTGATGATGTACAAATCGCCGGGAGGCGCGCCGAGGCGGCCGCCTTCGCCTTTACCCGGAATGCGCACGCGTGAGCCGGTATCCACGCCGGCGGGAATTCGCACCTTCACATTCTCAGTCTTTGGCAAAGTTCCTTTCCCTTTGCAGAGTGAACATGGCGGTCGTCGCTTCCCGGTGCCGCCACAGTCAGTACATTCCTGCGTGAAGCGCAGACGGCCGCCGGCTCGCTGCACCTGGCCCGAGCCTTTGCACGTCGGACAAGTCATCACCGATCCGCCAGTGTCGCCCGCGCCATGACAGCGCGAGCACTGATCGGATCGATTCACTGTTAAGTTGGTTGTGAGACCCGTGATCGCTTCTTCGAATGAAAGCGACAGAGGCATTTCGATGTCTGCGCCGCGTTGCGGCTGAGGCCTTGGCGGTTCGCGCTCTGCTTTTCCACCACCGAATAAATCGGCAAAGATGTCGCGAAAGCTGCTGCCGGTCCCGCCTCCGGCAGTCGTCGCGGCACCCCAATCAAAACCGGAGAAGTCGAATGGAGTTCCGCGCGTATAAGTCGCGCCGGCGCCCTTAGCTGCCGCGTCAGCGAGATTATCCGAATACTGGCCAAATCGATCATAGACGGCGCGCTTCTTGGGATCGGAAAGGACATCAAACGCTTCGGTCGTTTGCTTGAAGCGTTCTTCGGCGGATTTGTCGCCCGGATTTACGTCAGGGTGATACTTGCGTGCCAGCCGCCGGTAAGCTTTCTTGATCTCTTCCGGCTTGGCATCGCGCTTGACACCGAGGATCTTGTAGAAGTCTTCTTTCGCCATCTATCCTATTTGGAGTGCGCCGGCAGAGCGAAGCGGCGACGGCGCTTTGGACGGTTCTCCAATTCAAATCAATTAAGAATCCAAAGCGCCGTCGCCGCTTCGCTCTGCCGGCGCACTCCAAAGGCCTACTTCTTATCTTCGTCGACATCGACGTATTCCGCGTCGATGACGTTGTCTTCGCCGCCCGTCTGTCCCGAGGCGCCAGCTGCGGATGACTGTTCCGTCGTTTCACCGCCGGCGGCCGAGGACGTCTGCTGATACAGCGCCTCGGCCATCTTGTGCGAGACGGACTGCAATGAATTGAACGCGTTGTTCATGCGCTCGACCCCGCCTTCTTCGAGCGCCTTCTTCGCGTCGGCAATAGCCGTTTCCACCTCTCCCGCAACCGCGCCCACCTTCTCGCGATTTTCGTTGAGCGTCTTTTCCATCTGATAGACGAGACCGTCGAGCCGATTGCGAGCTTCGATCTCTTCACGCTTCTTAACGTCGTCCGCTGAATGAGATTCAGCATCGCGCATCATCTTGTCGATTTCATCCTTGCTGAGACCGGACGAGGAGGTGATCGTAATCTTCTGCTCGCGGCCGGTGCCCATGTCTTTTGCCGAAACGTTAACAATGCCGTTAGCGTCGATGTCGAAGGCGACTTCGACTTGCGGCATCCCACGCGGCGCCGGCGGAATACCGATGAGATGGAACTTGCCGAGGGTGCGATTGTCCGCAGCCATCGGACGCTCTCCCTGCAACACATGAACTTCGACCGACGTCTGATTGTCTGAAGCCGTCGAGAAGATTTCCGACTTACGCGTCGGGATCGTCGTATTGCGTTCGATTAGTTTCGTGAACACGCCACCCAAAGTTTCTATTCCGAGGCTCAGAGGCGTGACATCCAGCAACAGAATGTCGGTCTTCTCGCCGGACAGCACGCCGGCCTGAACCGCGGCGCCGACGGCGACCACTTCATCCGGATTTACGCTCTTGTTCGGTTCCTTCCCGAAGAAGTTCTTCACTATCTCCTGAACTTTCGGAATGCGCGTCGAGCCGCCGACCAGCACGACTTCGTCAATCTTCTTCGAGTCGATGGCGGCGTCTTTGAGTGCTTGCTCGAGAGGCGGAGTCAGACGCTTGAGAATCGGATCGACGAGCTGTTCAAATCGCGACCGCGTAAGCTTCATCACCAGATGTTTTGGTCCAGACTGGTCAGCGGTGATGAAGGGCAGATTGATCTCGGTCTCCATCGTG
>Ga0209056_10004733_pt1 | contig 14318 bp, 9 predicted proteins | sample GraSoiAngelo_114_FD_185876 | JGI IMG/M metagenome (GOLD analysis project Ga0209056, IMG submission 185876) | Grasslands soil microbial communities from the Angelo Coastal Reserve, California, USA - 14_0903_13_40cm (SPAdes) (version 2) | ecosystem: Environmental > Terrestrial > Soil > Grasslands ... | reverse complement strand
AGGGACCCGTGCTATCGGTTTCAATCTGGCGTAACTGGCAGCGCTTGTTGAACGGTACTGTTCGACGAAGCGAACGATTTACTTGCTCCGTCTGAGGTGAGATTGAACTTGCTTCACAAGACTATCGTACTCTTCCCTCGCCAGTCTCTTTCTGCGTATAGACCCTGTCCATATTGGGCGTCCCCACATCGGGTCTGTCTTGTAGCGAGGAACCAGATGCCAGTGAAGGTGAGGCATTCCATTACCCAGCAGTTCGTAGTTCATCTTATCAGGATTGAAAGTCTTTGCAAGAGCTCTTGCTACTCGGGACATGTCCTCGAGGAAGCTTCTCCGATTCTTGTCTGTAAGCTGGTAAAGCTCTTCCTCATGATACTTCAGAGTGACGAAGGAGTAGCCTCTGAAGTACTGGTCCGGGTTCAGCTTTCCCACAGAAGTGCGGGATTCAAAGAAGATCAGATGCGCGGATTCCCGTAGGGTCTTGCAGATCCAACAGTCCGGTTTCAGCTCGCCCAAGGTCGACAATTACCATTTCTGACGATTCAATAAATGTATGAGCCACAACCGTCTAGATTCAGGCGGTGATTTCCTGACCTTCGCATCAGACTGACAAAGAAAAATGTTGGAGTTGGCGGCGGTTGTCGGACGGATATGCTAATGAACTAGACGGCGTCGACCTGTCACAGCCATGGAGTTCTTCAGACACTGTCCAGGATGTGGACGCAGGTTCCACATTAAACTGGAGAGCAAGAAACTTGTTGACTTAGAAAGGACGTCAAGACGAACGAGTGAAGGTCAACTCTTGCCCGGCGGGACAGGGTACGGCGCGCGAATAGGAATCGATGTTTATGAAGGCAGACCAATAATCATTGACGTTGAACAATTCCAGTACGCGTACAAGTGTACGCATTGCGGACACGAATGGTCCGAGAAGCATATTGAGGGACACCGGGAACGTTGACAACAGGCATCGAGATAATGACCGGGACAAACTCTAGAACATGGACCAAGCCGGCTTAGGCCGATTTGACGAGTCTTCGGCTAGAACAATCGTCCTGAGAACCATTCTACCTAATCTCTACCTCGTCAATACGTTCCTTGGAAATCCCGGTACCGATTGGCTAAACTAACGCTGTTAGACTTCAGTGGTCTATTCTCTGTTGACCAAGAAGCAGAGAAAGACCCGTCTCTGGCAGTTCGACCCATCCGTCTTCCAGCCGGGGCCCAAAGCAGGATTCCTCGAACATCACATTCTTCGCCGAGTCAAGGCTCTTGGAAAATACACGCTCTACTGTCTCGCTTTCGCGTATCCTGTCGCACTCGTTAGTCTAGGAATCATCTTCGGCGGTCTCGTTTTCTGGAGTGCCTTGCCGGCTCAGCCGGCCTCATGTGGCTAATCATAAAGAAAGCAGGCTATGCGAAGAATTTTGCAGGCTGGGGGGTAGGTAACAATAAGTTTCTCGGACTCTTCGGAGCCTTCGGCATCGTCCTAGCCTTCTTCTATGGACTCATCCAGATCCGAGAATGGTTCCTTCCCATCTTTGGCGGAGTCCTAGTCATCGCCTTCATAGTAGGCGTGAGACGGTTTTCAGAGAAATAATCTCGAGACCTTTTTCCTGCATCTATTCATGCGGTCTAACATCTCTTTCACTCGAAACCAGTGGGGGATGTTAGCCCGTCTTGAAGCGATCCGCTAGATACTACTTTTTTCTTCTCTTTGCGTCTATTCCGTATCATGTATGCTGTGATTGCCACGAGAATGGCTAGGGCTGAGGCCAGTCCAAGATAGGGTGCGACCAATGCCAGTCTATCTATGGGCACCTCTGTACCTCCGACCGAGGTTGATGGATTGACAACGAAGCTTCCGACCATGCTTGAATGGATGGTACAGAAATACGTGTAAGTGCCCGAGAGACTGCTCGTGTTGATAACGACGCTCGTGGGGGTACTGGGAGTGAATTGATTGGAACAAGTGTCGCCGGTCGAACAGGAGCCGGTGAATTTGGCTCCATCCTTATCCACGTCTAAAGCAAACTGGTGGAGGGTATCTCCGCTCGACAGGTTGATCGTGACAATATCTCCTTGAATGACTGTTATGGTAGGGTTAGGCGTGCTCGTAAAATTCCACCCGCTGACGAGGCCGACTAGGGTGATTGTGCGGTTGATGGCTGCAACTCTGGGGATTGGGAATAGGTTCGGTAGTCCAAGGATGACTACTGCGAGCAAAAGGGCTGAGAACAGGACTATGGAGAACCTACGGTTCAACATGCAGAAGTCGCGATTACGATAGGATGTTAATAAGGCTATCCTAGAAATGAATATCGGTCACCGTTGCTCAGCAAGCGAAGGTTTTGATTGAGATGGAGTTGGCTTAATCCCGACCTCTAGTTTGGGAGAACTATTTTTGAAGTTGCACGATGCCTGTTGTTACCCATACCCTCCCGGGAATTACAAATAATACCGACTAGGTTGACATCATTTAGCGCTAGTTCAGTGGAAATCTTCGCAAGGACTCCCTTGATCCCTCTTGCTTCGGGCAGAAATAGGAGAGAGATTTTAGCAAGATCCTTGGAATAGCTGATGATCTCTTTTGGCCGAAGAGTCTGACGAAAGCTCCCTAACGCTTTCTGGTCGGCAATTACCCGGATAGACCGGACCCCTACTGTTACCCTGAGGCTTTCTCCCCTGGTTGTCCTGATAGTGCTGGCAAAAGTCTGCTATCCTCCTCATAATGTCTTGACTGTTCTCAACTGCCAAGTCTGCCACTTTGTTTCTCGTTGCAATTTCGCAATCTTTGAACACTTGTTGGTGTCGATTATCATTTTCACTGCCCAAAGGGTAGCGGCAAACAATCCCTAAGATGGCATCTAGGGTCGAGTCTACGCCCTTAGCCTCTAGGATGTACCTGGCGAGTGCCCTAGAGTTGATAATTCTCCGCTGAAGACCCTTCTTCATCACAGGGTTGGTCTCTATGACCCTCTCTACCTGTCGCCTGATATCTGCCACAATCAGCATATTTGGGTCGCAATTGCTTATGTTTGTCCACGTGCGACAACATCGTTAAATGAATTCACTCCATATTGGCATTAAGAGAGCAAATGAACAAAACACGGGTTCTCGTTGTTACGGCAGCTTTCCTCGCGCTTATGGCATCCCTCGCCTCTATAACCCCCCTCCACGCTCAGACTCCTGACTTCAACGTTGCAGCGGCCCCTTACCAAATCTGCGTCAGTCCAGGCGAATCGGCATCCTACCTCGTCACCGTCTCAAGCACAGGCGGCTTCCAAGGCAATGTAGAGCTCTCCGACAGCATTGATCCAAACGCGACTAACGGTCCAACACTCTCTCCCATCCCATCTAGTGTGAGTCTGACGAGCGGTCAGAATGTTACATTTACCCTAACCGCGTCCACCGTACAGGCTACCCCGGAACAGAGCTATACCATTACGATAATTGGATGGACAAACGTTTCAGTGCAGTCTGCGACAGTCTATCTAATAGTCGGGCCCGCATGCGGATCTGTTGGCGGCTCCCTTGTGCCCGTGAACAGTATTGGCCTACTGGTACCCTACGCTATCATTGCTGCAACTGTTGTCGGTGCAGGCGCGGGAACGGCAACACTACTCTACAATAGACGAACCAGAGTCCGATGATTCGAAAGCGAACCTCGAACTCTTCCTCTCTTTTTTCTCAACACGTCAAGCCTTCACCAGCCCCGGAAAGAATCCCTGAGACTCCACTATTGGTGTGATATGCCCATGTGGAAATTTTCTCTCTCTATCTTCCAGTCTTCTTCTAGTCCCGCCGAGGGCCTTGGTTGGTCTGTTCGCAGTAGAAGGAACGTCTTGGCTCGCACCTCTTCCATCATGTAGTCCCTCTCGTCCTCCAACCAGCCGAGCTTTTCCGGGTTGGAGGCTGATACGTATGCGTCCACGAATGCGTTGACGGGAAGGTCTAGGCGTTTTCTCATTTCTTGCAACCGTCGGATCACTTCTCGCACAAAGCCCTCTCTAACTAGCTCGGTTGGAATCGTCAGGTTGACATAGACTCGTCCTTCGTCGAAGTTTCCAAGGGCGTGGTTCTCAGGTGTCTCTTCCTTGAGAGAAACCATTTCACGAGTAATCTTGTAATCCTTCTCGCCCAGCTTGATCATGAAATGTCCTTCTTCCTCGAAAGCGCGCATGAGCTGGCGACCGTCTAGTGAGCGGAGTCTCTCCGCGATCCCGTTCGCTTCTCCGCGAAACGCTGGACCCAGAGCCTTGAAATTCGGTTCAACAATGAGCTTCTTCAATCGTACTTCTTCTGCTAGGCTCACGAGTCGAACTTCCTTGGCGTTGGCCTGTTGGAGGAGAAGTTCGCGGAGGGTCTTGACGGTGCGTTTCACTATCGGCTTGTTGGCGACGATCAGGATTGTGGAGACGGGTTGACGGAGTTTGATCTTCTTTGATTGGCGTGCTGAGGCTGTGGCGTCGGCGATGTGTTGGATGATCCGCATTTCCTCTTCTAGCGTCTTGTTAATCCATTTCTTGTCTGCGCTGGGCCAGTCGGTCATGTGGATGCTTTCAGGATTCAGACGTTCAGTGCTCCTGAATGCTTCTCTGTAGATTGTCTCTGTGAGAAATGGCATTGCTGGTGCTGCGAGTCCCAGCCAACATCTCAGGGCATGGTGGAGGACTGTGTACGCTGCAAGTTTGTCTCGGCTTGTCTTTTCTAGCCAGAATCGTCGACGGACGAGTCGAATGTACCAGCGGCTGAGATCCTCTATAACGAACTCTCTTAGCGTTCGGACTGCCAAGTGGATTTCGAGTTCCGCCATGTGCTTCGTAACATCTCTCACCAGCATCTCAGTCTTTGAGAGCAGCCACTTGTCCTCGTGATGGTAGGATTTCGCTAGTTTTCCAGTCGTCCATTTGCTCGGCGAGAACTTGTCGAGATTCATGTAGAGAGTCGCAAAGGAGAACACGTTCCAGACAATCTGTAAGTCTCTAGCAGCGGTCTCAACTGCGCTCCAGGAGAATCGGAAGTCGTCCCAGACCGTGGTTTGAAGAGTATAGAATCGAAGAGCATCTCTGCCATGTTTTTCGATCACATCTTCTGGGCTGACGAAATTTCCCTTGGACTTGCTCATCTTCTCTCCTTCAGGGTCTAAGGTATGTCCATGCATTAGGACCGACTCGTACGGTGTCTTGTTGAAGACTAGAGTGCTGGAGCCCAGTTGATTGTAGAACCAGCCCCGGGTCTGGTCGTGGGCTTCGACGATCACGTCAGCTGGCCACCAGGCTCGCAGTTGTTTGAGGTTGGGTGGATAGTCGAGTCCCGCCCATGAGGCTACGCCTGAGTCCAGCCATCCGTCGAGGACATCGGGCTCTCTTTTTGCCGTGCCGCCGCATTTGCATCTGGTCTCTATTTGGTCGACGCCGTTTCGGTGGAGTTCGAACTTTCGTGGATGTCCAACGGCTATCTTCTCTAGTTCAGCTCTGGAGCCTACAACCGAATGTTCTCCGCATTCTTGGCATGTCCAGACGGGGAGCGGGGTTCCCCAGTAGCGCTGGCGACTGATGACCCAGTCGCGAGCACCAACAAGCCAGGTGTGGAATCGTTTGGACCCTGCCCATTCTGGGGTCCATCGGACTCTCTTATTCTCCTGGGTCATTTTCTGCTTGAACTTGGTAACTTTGATGAACCACTGGTCTGTGGCTCGCAGGATGAGCGGGGTCTTGCATCGCCAGCAATGCGGATACGAGTGTTCGATCGTCTCTTCTCTGAAGAGCAATCGCTTGGCTTCAAGATCCTTGACAATGACCGGGTTGGCTTCTCTAACTTGGAGTCCGGAATACTTTCCCGCCTCAGACGTAAAGTGCCCCGAGGCATCTACTGGCGAAAGTACCGGTAGGCCGTTTCGCTCGCCTACCTCAAAGTCTTCCTCACCGTGGCCGGGAGCCATGTGGACTAGGCCGGTTCCGTCAGTCATTGTAACGTATTCCGGGCTCAAGAATACTCTGTGAAGTTTCCCACCAGTCTTCTGATGAGTCTCCTCTAGTAATGGCGGGACGTATGAGACCCCTTCTAGATCCCTTCCTTTGAGTTCCTGTAAGATCTTGTACTGTTTTTCACCGAGAACGGGTGATAATCTCTCTTTGGCGATTATCAGCTTCTCGCCGTCGATTTCCACGACCGCATAGTTCATGTCAGGGTGAACCATGACTCCCTCGTTTGCAGGTAGGGTCCAGGGTGTAGTGGTCCAGATTAGGAAGAATTCCCCTGGCTTGTCGAGGATGGGTAGTTTCACGTAGATGGAGTAGTCTTTGATGATCCGATACTCGTCGGTCACCTCGTATCCTGCTAGGGCTGTCTCGTCGTGGGGGCACCAGTGAACGACTCTCAGTCCCTTGTAGAGTAGTCTCTTCTGTTGTGCTTGTTTGACTGTCCACCAGACTGACTCGATGTATCTGTCGTGATATGTGATGTATGGTCGGTCCCAGTCCATCCATATTCCCAGATCCTTGAAGACCTGCGTTTGAGCCTCTATGTTCACGTCAGAATACTTCTTGCATTCGGCGATGAACCGGTCGATGCCGATTACGTTCTCAATGTCTTTCTTTGATTTTAGATTGAGGCTCTTCTCAACCATCAGTTCGACAGGTAATCCATGACAGTCGTAGCCCGGCTGGTCATGGACATTGTGGCCTTTCATTCGCTGGAACCTTATGACCACATCCTTCAGCGTCTTGTTCCAGCCCGTCCCCACATGGGGCGGATTGGTTACAAACGGTGGACCGTCCAGAAAGTAGAACTTGGGCTTTCTCAGAAGTCTTCTTTTTGTCTTCTCGTAGGCTTGGCTAGTCTTCCACCAGTGGAGAACCTCTTCCTCGGATTTTGACGGTTTGTACTCGCGGCTTATCTTGCCTACGGTTTTCGTCGTCAATGGTTGTCAAGCTCCGGTAAGGAGTCTGTGGAATCGAAGATCTCCGGCCTCGCTCCCGGCCGACGATTTACGTTCCCTAAAAAAGTTGGTGGAAGTGGCTCGATCGAATTGGATCAGAATTATGAAACTTATTACAGTCTCAAGAACGCTTTGAGGTTCACAGACTTTGATTTCCCTAACGCTTCTCAAATCTACTGGATACGGTGCACCCGCTCAGACTGTGAGCGTCTTTCCTGACAAGGTTCACGAGGGCGAAATGCTCTGGGTCGACGCTGAGAGTCCAACAGCCCAGGAGCTTGCTGATCTAAAGAGCAGATTTGACCTAGACGAATACGCCATCGAGGATGTTGTTCACCGGAATCAGAGGCCGAAGCTGGAGGAGTATGGGAAAAACGTGTTTGCAGTAATCCACGTGCCTGATGTAAGGAGTCACAAGAGCGGGATTATCGAGTTGTTTGTCTTCTTCCAGAAGAACTGGATCATTACTATACATTCGGATGATTCGGAATTGATCCATTCAATGGATTCTAGGATTAGAGCTAGGGGTCTTGCTCCACTTACAACTGCTCCCTCCCCTGACCTATTCTTCTACGTCTTTCTTGACTTTGCAGTTGACGCCTATTATCCTATACTGGATGAGGTGGAGGAGCGACTTGAGGATCTTGACAAACAGGCAATTACGACTTTCAAGACGCGAGTCAGGAGAATGGAGAACGTGGTGTCTATCGTAACCACGATTGGTGGCGTAAGAAGAAAACTGATGAATCTTCGACGGTCTCTTACCCCGACAAGAGACATGCTCGGAATGGTTATGCGTGGCGCAGTGCCATTTGTAGCTGATTCAAATCTTAGAAGCTTCAGAGATGTCTACGACCATTCTTTCCAGCTTTTGGAGACGATCGACAACGACCGAGATAGGACAAGTGATGTTCGAGACCTCTACATCAGCTTACATTCTGCGTCAACGGACAACACGATCAAGGTGCTCACACTGGTCGCTACGATATTCCTTCCGCTTACTCTTCTTGCTGGAATTTACGGGATGAACTTCAGTCCAGGTTTCTTCCAGCCGGGGAGCGGTGATCCGCGTGGATTCTACGTGATGATTCTATCAATGGTCGTCATATCGTTGGGGCTCGTCTACTGGTCCAAGCGAAGCGGCTGGATCTGAAAATTCCCTTGATCCAAGAAGACCATTGAATGCAGTCCCACGTTGTGTTTTTTATCTGTCTCTAATTCGTCCCATCAACGATTCTCGGGAAATGCGTAGTTTTCATTGGCTTCAATTTTGAGCGGGTGAAGCTACACCGTCTGGTTTAATCACGATGGTCTCTACTAGTCTACCTTCAACCTCCATCTTGAGAATCCTTCCACACTGGAGGCCATGCGTGGCGTCACGGGGATGCCTCGGCTTTGCTCGTGTTTGACTTTGATCTTTGACTCGTTCTGTATTTTCTTTTTGATCCGTCATGAACACTGATTTCGCCTCGTCTCCCTTGTCGAGCTCCTTCGGCTCGTCTCAGGAAGCTAACAAGTGGTGAGTAATGCCGGAAGATTCATCTGACTGGATCACACGTATAGGAGGCTGAGCGGGGGAGTCTCATTGTACATGATATGCTTTAGTCAAACCGTGCTGGATTTCGCCTGAACAGCTGGAGACACCCGAGCACGGGTTTGAGTTTGCAACCTGAAAAGCCAAGGGGCTCCCATAGGAAGAATCTAGCCCTAATCGTAACGACACTTGCAGTAATCCTTCTCGTACTCGTGAGCCTCCAGCTAATCCCCCATAGCATCACTGTCGACAAGACTCCAAGCCTTGGGGTCAAAGTTGGCTCCACCATAGACTGGCAGGGACTTGCCTGGGGCGAGACTCGGAAGCTGGCTTCTGACAGTAAGGGAACGATCTACCTCGCGTATAGAACACAAGTGCCAGGCATGGCAGGAGACAAAGTCTTCGTAGATTTCTCTACAGATAACGGCTTGACTTGGTCGCATCTGGGAGGTGGACCGATCGACACTATGACGCCAGGAACACAGATGCAACGGGTACCGGCAATATCCGTTGGCGGTAATGATGTCGTGCAAGTCGTCTGGAACGAGGTGCCTAACGACCAGTCAGGAGACCGCCAAATATGGTACTCGCGCTGGATCGCAGGCAATTCGCAATCGCTGGCAGGTTATTGGTCAACCCCAAGGAACATACCAGTCTACATAAACGGATATGGACCGGCCATCCCGGACCCCAAACACTGGCAGGAACACCCCGACATTCTGGTTGACGGGCTCAATTCGAGTCGAGTATACGTAGTCTGGGAAGGCACCGACCCCACCAACTTTCCAGGTGGAAACTGCAGCTCGTCTAATTGCAACACTCCAATGTTCACGGAATCTGAAGACGGAGGAGTCCACTGGTCCAACTACACCAAAGTTGTGCCACCGAACGGAGAAGTCCATTCCAGACCCGCAATTATCGAAGATTCCAATGGCGTATTGTACATAGCATGGTATGCAACCAACCAGACGGTTGAACGAAACGCTCAGATAGGATGGGTGTCCTCCACCGACCATGGAAAGACCTGGTCCCAGCCACAGCTAGTTCCCGAAACTTATGGAATAGACCAGCGCGACCCGAGCCTAGCAGCGGACTCCCACGGAAAGGTCTACATGGTATGGAAAGAGAAAGATCCCTCTTCGCCGCAGAACCAGACTATGTACTCGGTGCTGTCAGGAGGGAGCTGGTCTAAACCCGTACGTGTGAACCCAGATGGGCAGAATCAGCTAAACCCAACGGTCCAGGTCGACAACGCGACCAACGTATACGTTGGATGGCACACCGGCGGACCATATCAATGGGGGGGAGACCCGCCAGGCGCGTATAATGGTGCACAAATATGGTTGGCGAAGTTCAACGGGACTTGGACAGCCAAGCAATTGACTTCATCCGCAACAAACAGGTTCATCAATCTTCCAGCAAACCCAATGCAATCGCCTAGCGTTCAAATAGCCTGGGTTGAGGGGGACTCGCCCCATCCATACAACATCGAATTTGCAACTCTCAAGTTCTGAACGGAGGAATATTATGCGCTGCAGAGCTCACAAGTGCCTTCCCGGAACTTATCGGATCCCGGCGTCAGCGGTCGATTCGACGCACTAGGTAAGTGGGCTCAGAATTGAGGAGACGGTCTGGTTCCGACCCAGCCTTGGCTGTTCATTGTGATTAGGGAAAAGATCTTCACGGGAAACATTACGAAAAGCATTAGAAATGTGACGATGACCAAAAGCGACAGGTCGCCGGGTACTTGTCTCAAGTGGCTTAATCCCTTGATTGACCGGCCGCTGATTGATAAGATGACCCAAAGTAGGGGAAAGTTGAAGGCGACGCCGAATATTGTCGTCTGTGTGCCTGGGTGGGTCAGCGCGAGATATAGCGTGGCAAGCGCTCCAAGTGCGAAAGTGTATGGCGTTACTGTTGCGTGGAATATGCTGACTGGCAGAATCCAGGGTTTCCGCCAGATCCAGCCCTGCCAGAACGCGCGTAGATTAGCCCTGTAGCTGTTCCTGCTCCAACGGATTTTTCTTCTGACGAAGTTGCTGAACCCGCCAGAGTAGACAGTTTGCGCCCGAGCCGTGCTCTGATAGACCGTCTTGTAGCCACGCACCAGCATTAGATGAGTGAGCCTCACATCATCCCCTCCGACACAGGTCTTACCAAGAAATGTTTCGCCGGTGAGCTCGTCAAGGACGGGGAGTAAGAGTGATCGTCTGTAGGCTGCCGTCCTGCCGGAGAGACAGTTCACAACCCCGTCAACTGACATTCCCGGGATGAAGTCAATGTATCTTATGTCGAGAAGCCAGTTCTCGATCCTCCATATCATCGACTCGTTCCGGCTCTCCACGTTCTGCCGCGCAGAGACGCCTGCAATCTCCGGGTCGACGAAAGGCTTCAGAATCTCCTCGAGTAGGTTCCGAGCCCAGGAAGTGTCGCTGTCGGAGAGAATGACTATCTCTCCAGTAGCCTCCCTTATTCCGCGAGCCAGGGCGGGTCTCTTTCCCGGGTCCCTCGTCACTATCAGCTTGATGTTCGGAAAACTTGTTCCAGGGAATCTCTTCTGAATATTCTCGATGTTTAGAGTGTCCTTGTAGTCCACGACGAGGATTACTTCACCCACCTTGTTCTCGAGGTATGATTCGATGGCTTGAAGGAGAACCTCGGGGTCCTCCATATAGACCGGGACAACGACGGATGTCGTGGCAGTGAATGCTCCTTGGAAGGGCTTGTAGGTCGTTCCATAGAACCTGCGGACAGCCCAGAGGCTCCAAGTCATCGACCCAATAATCCCGAGTGGTATGAACGGAAGAATCTCAGCCATTGACTATGAGCTCTGGGGCCTCTAGCTCCTTTTGGACCATAATCTGGTTGACTTTCCTGACAGCAGACAGTAGAGGAACGTCCATTCCTCGTCTGAGCATGAATGAAATGAACGCTTCGAGGTCTTTGGGAAGACACATGCCACCGAATGGGCTACCTCCCGAGAGGCCCCACTCTTTCAGATCATCGCGTAGCCCAAGAGCGAGGAGGGGCATAGCCCGGCTTACTGTTTCTGGCTCTGCGCCCAGTACCTTGCATGCATTATGAATTTCGTTAAAGAAGCTAATCTTGGTCGCGTTGAATAGGTTGGCAGTGTACTTGATCATCTCGGAGGTCTCGAGACTGCATCGGATGATGGGGGACTTGAGCGAGGAGTAGACAGACTCCAACATCGTCCCAGCCTTCACGTCTGTCTCTCCAATCACGATAGCTCTAGGCTCTAGGAAATCGTCTAGAGCAAATTTTTCTCTCAAGAACTCGGGGTTGTGACAGACTCCCAGCACATCGGAGTCTGATGGCAGTTCAGCAGACTCTTTGATACGTGGAATCACGAGGCCTCTGGTAGTCCCCGGGGGAACAGTGCTCCTGACGACGGCGAGATGGTAGGACTTTCTGCCGCGAAGGGCGCGTCCAACCTCGGCACATATCAAGAGGAGCGGACGCAGGTCAACGGTGCCTTTCACGGTTGGGGTTGGCGCACATATCATTGAAACATCGCTCTGCTTCACGGCGTCTCGGACGCTGGAAGCAATTTCATGCCCCTCGTGTGCGAGCTGCGCCAGTTTCATGGTGTCAATGTCGTAGAAGACAACGTCGTTTCCCTTCTTCTCCAATCCCACGCCTGTGGCCTTTCCGACAATGCCCGCGGCTATGATAGCGATGCGCAATCTAAGCTAGTCCTCACATGCCACGGATTACTTCGTCTGCCCATGGACAGATTGTCGGAGCATCCGAGGCCGCCATAAGAACCGTTGTTAGAGGCATCGCCCCGGCCATGAAAACTCATAGATAATAACATGACTCTCACATCGGAATATCTTAGAAGGCTCCGGCAGGAACCAGATATCGACCGCGATAATTGTAGTTATCTCCTCATCTTCGTCCTTCTACGGCCCCCGATGAGACTCGCTAGGAAGGTGGTGAACATGAAGAGGAGGAGAAGCATCAGGATCATGCTAACTACTGAGATCAAGAACAGCGAGATAAGGCGGAGGGGAAGGACGAGGACGTTTCCGATTCCAACAAGCTGCTGTAATAGTCGCCCTGTTTGAGTTCCTTGTAGGAACGAGTTGATGTACTGCCTCATGAGAGGGTTGCTCACGTATTCGGAGTATAACCATCCGGCAAGAATGATGATGACAAACAGCTCCAATAGGATTGCAGTGGTCTTGAAAGATGGTCTCATGTGGAGAAACCCCGCTCTCGAGGTTTAGAGATCCTCTCGTCAGCTCCTATTTCTGTGTGGATAGCCATCTGGGCTTTCTTCCCCCGGCTCCTCTTCGAGCTGAAGAGCTCTGACCTCGTCTCGAAGCCCTGACCTTCCTTGCGGCTTCGAAGCCTAAGGATGCGATCACGAGGATCAAGACCCCGAGGATGCCCATTGAGGTGGGGTCGAGCTTGATAAATTGCAGTGCGGAGGCTGGCTGAGAGGCTGAAGAGCCTAGATTGATGTCAACGTTTACCGGACCATGGACTATGAATGTGAAGTAGACAAGGTAGCTCCTTCCAGTCAGGTCCATCGTAGTCTCGACCCCGGCTCGGGGCAGCTGACCCTTGTCTACCATGATCTGTAAATTATCAATACTTGGGAGCGACGTTAGAGGGATCGTAAGATTCGCGTAGCCAGTGATTCCGTGCGGGCCTTCCGCGGTGAAATGAATCGTGTTTGCTCCAGATTTGATGTTGGAGATCGTCACGTTGGTTATGATGTAGCAGAGGTCCCTTGTTCCGCATTCGATCTGGATCGGGCGGACCACTAGCACGGTGAAAATCGTTTCGTGGGTTATTGAACCATTAGTCGCCGTAATAGTGACGTTGAACCCGCCTGCAGGCGTGTCAGCGGCGGCTGAAACGGTTAATGGAAAGGAGGTGCTCGTGTGATCTGGGCCTGCCGTAACCGTCAGTGTCTTGGGAACTGGCCCCATTATCGGTCCAGAAGGCGACAGAGTTGCTGAGAGGCTGACAGTATCTGCAAAACCTTGTAGGCTTGAGAGAGTCACGATAGATGTTCCGGAGAATCCCGGCTGGATCGCTAACAGACTTGGCCGGCTACGCAGGCTGAAATCGGGAGGTCTCGTGGCGTTCCAGAGGTTGGTCTCACTGATTCTAAAGTGAGCCGATGCTGTACGCGAGTATCCTTGTAAGACGGCCGCGTTTTGGTAGAAGTATTCTAGTAAGATCCCCGTGGCTTGGTCATATATCGCAACATTACTGGAGGAGCCCGTCAGATAGTCTGAAAATGTTGACGTGAGGTTTAGGATGTTGACCCGTCGATGTACGCCTAGGTAGACCCTATTCAGAGTTTGATTGATCGTTGGAGCTACGGGAGAATATGCCGGGTCAAAGATTGGGTCCCCGGCTCTAAGGTTGGCAGCTAGGGTGCATGATAGAGGGCAGAAGCTGGACAGGTTACCATTCCCTGTCTGCAAGTTGCCTGAGATCTCATAGTTCTTGGAGCCGGTCGCGTTGGAGAATACTATGGTTGATTCGAGGCTAACGTTGTTGCCGGATGCGCCTAGGATTTTGTTGATCTGCCAGTAAGTATCTTGGTAGGACGCGAGGCTGTTCTGGTCACCAGGAATGTTGGACACCCAGGAGGCTGAGAAGTCTCCGTACTTGGCCCACTCTCCACTCTCTACACCTGGGATAAAGCCCTGCCAGAGATTCGTTGAGACGATCCGAGCGCTGATAGACTCCAGAGTCGAATACGTGTACCCATTGCTGACATACGTCGAATTAGTGTCTGTCCGCGTTGCCAACAAGAATCCTGTTGCTCTGTCCCAGAACCTTACCGTTCTAACCCATCCG
>Ga0209056_10004732_pt1 | contig 14320 bp, 12 predicted proteins | sample GraSoiAngelo_114_FD_185876 | JGI IMG/M metagenome (GOLD analysis project Ga0209056, IMG submission 185876) | Grasslands soil microbial communities from the Angelo Coastal Reserve, California, USA - 14_0903_13_40cm (SPAdes) (version 2) | ecosystem: Environmental > Terrestrial > Soil > Grasslands... | reverse complement strand
AGCGGCCGCGTTGCGCAGCATTGGAATCTCCACCAGTCGCAGCGATATCTGCTTCAGAAACGCGCGCCGATTTTCGATGCCCCACTTATTCAATACTCCGAGTGGCCGGACAATGTACGGCACGCTGCGCCGGCGCGCGGCCGATGCCGCCGCTCTGCTGCTAAAAGAAAAGAGCGCGTGAATATGAACGATGTCGAACCGCTCGAGGTTCGCATTTAACCATCGAGCTAAACCAAGCGATATCTTGTAGGGAAGAATGTTCCTTGGAAAATAATAGAGGGTCGCTGCGTCTTCTCTTACCGGTTCACCGATCGGCACCTTCAGCCGGGCATTGTCGCCGTTGTCATCGGTCGTTGCGATCGTAACATCGACATCCGCGATGGCGAGCGAGCGTGCCATCGCCCGCACGGCATAACTCGGTCCACCGTGCTTTAACGAAAGCGATGGAATGACATGCAGAGCGCGGATACGTTGATCATCCATGTTTTAGCAACGGCCGCAGCCAGTTGAGGAACCGATCGCCATAGTCTTCCCACGAATATTTTCTGACGCGCTCGAAAGCTGCTTTTCCCATCTCAAGTAATTCGGACGGATGCGATAGCGCCCAATCCAATGCTGTTGCGAGCTGTTTCTGATCGCCATAATCCACCGAAAAACCTTCCACGCCGTCTGTGATCGTATCGGGCGCGCCACAGTTTCGGCTGGCGACGAGCGGCGTGCCGCACCGCATCGCTTCAAGAATCACGTGACCGAAGCCGTCGGCAACCGGATTAAAAACGAATGCGGATGCTTCTCGATAATGTCGATCTAATTTGTCGCGCGCCAATCGCGGTAGATGCGTAAACATCCCTTGGAAGTCTTTCAGGAATTTCGCGGAAAGGAACATATCTCCTACTAGCCTGAGTTCGTGTGTTCGATCCGCCTTGAGTTCTTTCCAAGCGAGGAGAAGCCGATGAACGCCTTTGCGCATCGTAATGTTTCCGGCATAGAGAAAGACTGGCTTCGCGGGCTTATGATGGGGCTGCGCAGTTCCATGCTCAATCGCGAAAGGAATTGTTGTATACGTCCCCGGTCGATATCTAACTAACGACTCGCGGACGAAAGTCGACGGACAGAGAACGTGATCGGCACACTCGAGCTCGGCATCTTTCCGCCTAGTTCGCTCCGCTGCGAAATCCTTTGGATCCGAGGCCGCCCGGCAAATGTCCGGGAACTCTTCCAGCTCGCGTTGCATCAATTCGCGGACTAAGCGCCAATAAGCAGTGGGCAACTGATAAATGGTTGTAATGCCAGCTTGCTTTGCGCGACGAAAAGTTTGGAGGCAGCAATCTTCTCGCGCGAGCACCGCGCCGACATCTGGGTTGATTCGCTGGCTCGCCCGCCGATCGAGAAACGCAAATGACCAATCATTAGCACGTGTTCGCGACTGAGTGAATGCGAGCGTGAGATAAAAGACCAAGTCAGCTGTCCATTTCGCTTCCGTTCGCTCCTTCGCCACGGGCGAAACCGATCGTGTGATTGTCGATCTTGGCAGCAATCGCTCGATCCTTCGTGTCGTAACGCCACGCGTGACAAGTGACTCGAGAAGCTCGGCATTCTCGAGAATATTTGCCGTTGCCTGAACATCGGCTGGCAAGACCGGCGCGAGAAAAAGGACTTTCCGAGGCGTCACGGCATGCCACTTGGAATCGCACGCATTGCAACGGCGTATTTGCGAGAAGCTACCGCTGGTAATGCGCCGGCTTGAGACGCGCTTGCAAGCGTAATCGCCACGATTACCCAGGCAAAAAAAGAAGCAAAGTGGTTAAAAACAACATTGGTAAAGAAAAAGCTACCCACCACAAATGCGCCAAGCACAAATACTCTTCGTAAACCTTCGTCAATTACTGTGCGTCTCACCTGAAAAAAGACGTACAACGTACCTACGCAAGTCATTAAGAATCCCAGGAGTCCAATGAGACCCGTTTCTATAACCAATCGGGCAAATTGCGACTCAAAGCGGCGCATGCTCATTACGCCTGTTTCAGCATAAACGCCGGCTACCTGTTCGGTACCGAAGCCCGATCCCAACGGTGCAATTTCAGTCGCTAGACCGGCTTCTAAAAAGGGACCGACTGTTCTCCCCTCGATCGTATCGTCAGAGCTTTCATGTCGTGCAATGACCGTGTCACTTAATTTCACTACGACCGAGTTCAGATTAAACACGTAGCCTAGGGCTAGAACTGCGATGAGAGCCGCAAGGCCTTTCATGAGGTTACCGAGGGCATGTCTCCCTGAAATGGCGAGAGCAACCAGCAACGCAAGCACAGTAAGAACTGTTCCTCGCGATATTGAGACTAGGGCACACAGTAACGAAGCAACATAGGCTCCCCAACCACCGACTATATAGGATAAACGGCCCCTAGCTAGACAAAGCAAAGACAGGCCGGCCCAGGCGCCCACTATCGCCAGGTTCGAGTATCCCGTGATGTATGAAAATGTGCCGGCAGCCCGCACATTTTCCTCGAAGGCAGTTGCCGAGGCCAAGTCCTCGGTTGCGTAGAAGTTAATTGGTGCATCGGCGGGGCTTGAATATTGGGTAATGCCGAGCAATGCATTCAGCACGGTTAGACCGCCGATCAAAAAGGCTACGTTGTGGATCTTCGCGCCGGCGAGGCGCGGAATAATCAAATAAGTAAGCAAAGGAAGGCCAACGAGCGCTCGGAAAGAAAGTAATCCGCCGACGATGTTCAGCTCGTGCACCGCTGCGAGCGCCGCCCCTGTTAAGATTAGGGGAAGGCTTACTATTAGAACTGTTCGTAGACTCTTATTTAACGCACCGCGCGAGCGGCACAGCAGAATTGCTGCAAAAATAAAGTCCTTCGCAAAATAGCACGTGTATTTAATCGGGCCGGCTGATTCCCTGAACACCCACTTCCGCAACGTGCCTTCCAAAACGCAAGCGACAATACTGAGCAGCAAAAGTATCTCCGCTGGACCACTAACCCATCTTTTTGAGCGGTGATTCATCTCAACAGGGCCTGAGAGATAACGGTTAGATAACGCTCCGCCACGCACGCGGGCAAGTGCCGGGCGAGATGATCGGCTGCATTTGATCTTAATTCAGTCGTTAAATCCGATTCGGTGAGCGCGCGCTTGATCGCCCTCGCGAGGGCTTCGGCATCGCCGGTCCGAACAACAAGCCCGCACTTTCCTATCGCTTCCGGGAGGCCACCGCTGTTTGAGCCAATCACTACACAGCCGCTTGCGATTCCTTCAAGCGCGACAACTCCAAAGCCTTCATTCCAGATTGAAGGTACGATTAAGATGTTATGCTCGGCCAGGAGCTTTGAGACATTGTCGGTTGGTATCTTTCCAGCAAATGAAACCTGATCAGCCAAACCGAGGCTTCGAGAAAGGTTTTCCAGCGCTCTCCGCTCAGGGCCGTCTCCGATAATCGTCAGGTGCGGTTTCACTCCGGAATTCTCAAGCAGCGCAAGTGCCTGAATTAGGACATTCACGCCTTTGCTGCTGACTAAGCGCCCAAGAAAAACAAGATCGCGTGTCTTAACACGCTCTTCCGACTTGTGAAAAGCTTCGGGTGAGAACGGATTTACGATGATCTTGCAAGGAATGCCAATCGTCCGGGCGACTGATTCGCTCACGGCAATATTCTCGGTCCCGTGCTTGGCAACAAACAATTTTAGTTTCTCGCGCCAATCGCGGTGACCTGATTCATCAATTACATAAAATCCGTGATGCGCGGCAATGAACGGTCGTCGCACAATCAATAATGGCCAGATCGCTCGTAAGCTGACATTGAAATGGACAAACACATCGTGCTTCCGCAACAAATCGAGAAAGACCGAGAGACGAGGCTGATAATGAACTGGAAAAGGAAAGGAGTTTCGCTCAATTGGCCGCGCAACGTCGGTCACGATGGTGACCACTACGCTCTGTTTGACCCATTCTCGCGCTAAGAGCTCAGCCACGGTTTCGATACCTCCTACGCTCGGCCAGAATCGCGAGTGCAGAAGAAGCTTCATCCGTTAAGACGCGAGTCACTCGCAGCATGCGGACGCGATACCCAACTCAAGTACGTGATGTTCAACTTTGAAATCGCCTCACTCCATCCCAAATGCTGGACAGCCCGCGGCGCTTGCTGACTAAGTTGCTGTCGCAGATCTGTATTGACGATTAATTCACGCACCGCCCTGTAAAGATTTGGCGATTCTGCTCTTTCTAATAGCATCGCGTCTTCCCGATCGTTCAAGCCGGCTGCAAAGCCCACTCTTGTCGCCGCCGCGGCGCAGCCGCAAGCCATCGCTTCAGCAAGTGCAAGACCGAAGCTCTCGCCGATCGAAGGCAAAACAAAGATCGACATTCGCGCGTAAAGGTTTCTCAATTCGGCTTTGTCTTCGACATGAGGAACAACCTCTATTCTCGAACATATTTCCGCCGAAAAGTACCGCTCTTTTTCAAAGGATGAGCCGACACCAACAAGGAGCAATCGATAGTCGGGAAATTCCTTAAGTATGCGACCGATATCTTCGGCCAGCACGCGGACTCCCTTTCTGGGCAGCCAGGTTCCACAGTACCCGATTATTTTCTCTTTGATGTGCGGAATAGGGGTGTCAAAGAATTCGTCGGCAATCGGATTGTCGATCGCCACCACGCGATCCGCGGGTTGATATTCCTCTCTGATTAACCAGTCGCGGTCATACTCGCTGACGGTCACCACCAAATCTGCTTTCGTGAATGCCTTCTTCATGAATGACTCCCGGCGAATCTGATACCAAGTCCGGCAAGTGGATCCAAAATATTCATCAAGCATCCGCTCGTAACGCGGTTCAGGCCCGTTCGTGTGCTGGACGAGGAGAAATCTCCTATTGGGACGCTTGGCTAATCGATTAATCGCTATCCATGCCTCCCCTCCATAGAACTCAACAACATCGTAGTCGTTCGCTCGCAACTTGCGCGAAGCACTTTTCCACATTCCAATCGCCTGTCGATAACTGTTGGCACGCGGACGCAGCAATTGAAGAACTTCGTAATCGTCAGGTCCCATAAAGTCTACGAGGTGCCCTGACTGCCTCAAGCCTTCGGTGTAGGCTCGCGCGATTTGCCCCGAACCTTCACTTGCTCGTGGCTGACAATTGGAAAACGTCAAGATTTTTAGTCGCTTCATTCCCTTTTGCTATGGTCATGTTGCCAGCGCCGGAGCAACAACGGCAAACCCCGTAATGCGAGCAATGGAGAATTTCGGAGAAGACGCTTGAATAACGTTTTTGCAATCGACGGACTGCCGCGCTTGCAATGGTAATGGAGATAAACGAAATCAACCCGGCTCGAGTTCCAGTTTCTTGCAGGAGCAAAAAGCCCGTTCGCATCACTTTCGAGGACTTTTAATATTGTTTGTGCGCGGGCGTCGTAGGTGTGGTCGCGCATGACCAGTGTGCGAGCAGCATCAGTGATTTGTCTTCGCTTGTCTTCATCCGCCAACAAACGATCAACTATTTGGAACAGTTCGCGTTCACTCGAATAGCCCATAAAGTGAACACCTATCTTGAAGCCCATTAATTCCAGTTCCGTTGGCAAGGAAGTTAGTAGCAAGGCCCCGCTCGCCATCGCCTCAAAGCAGCGCAAGTTTGCATCCTGCGGATAGTCGTCTCGTCCTATATTCACGGCTACTTTTGCCTGATGGTATACATTGCAAATCTCATTCTCCGGATAGCTACGCTGCCAGTCATTCATTTTGTAACGCGCAGCCAATAGCGGCAACAATTGGCGTCGCGTCCGGTATAGTTCACGATCAATCCTTCCGACCCAGGCGATATCGTCGGATCGCTCGTTGTCGATATTCGCAGCATAAGCAGCAGCAGACACAGCATGAGGCAATAGAAATACTCTCGAGTGCCCATACTTTGCGAAATAGCGATCAAATTTAGGATGAAAGACGAAAACATAATCAAACAATGCTGACCAAAACGCTTTCCAATCGGGTTTAGAGAAAACATCGATTTGGAAGCAGGCTGTACGTGTTTCACTCTGAGCGAGATCTTCTGGAATCATCGTCGTCGGGGAGTCGGGATACAGCAGTAATTCCTGAGTTGCGCTGGTTCGATCCGAACTTTTCCCGGCGGAGTGCGCTAGCTGGGCGCAACCGAGCCTCGAAAATGCGTCAAAATAACCGCGACGCTCGCGAGTTAACTCCGAAGCGCCACATGCGAAATTGATGCGGAGATTCAAAGCGCTACTCGTTCCGCCGGAAAGGGTTTTTGGATCCGTACACAAAGGCGCGAACAACTTGGCCAAAGCGCAAACGGACCTTGTGACTGTTCCCTATGACGGTTCCTCCATTCAGCAATAGCCGTGCGGCATTTCGCAGCGCGCGGCCCATTGCCACCGGATTTCGGCTGATACGAAAAGCGTGACTCACTTGGACGAAGAGATTGCATTCGAGCTGGTGTCTCAACCATTGAAGATCATCCTGCCTTGGTCGAGAACTCTCTGTATGGTGCCAGACGAAGGTTTCTGTACAATGCCTAATTCGAAAGCCGGCTTTGCGCAGCTGGTGTCCCCAAAGATACCACATCCCACCAAAACGGTAGGCCTCATCATAATATAGGCCGCTTTCAAAGATTTTCCGCGGATAGGCAGTGCTGCCACAAGCTATAGCGGCACTGTATTCGGCGTTCTCGGGCGGACCTATCGTTCCGTTTGATCGTAATTCACCCAGCGCCTCCAAAGGATCGGTTGGCCGATTCGGGGAACGCTCGCTTACCGTCCAAATAGCTTCAATGTCCGATTCAATTGCATCGACGACGGCGCTCACAAATTCTTCAGGGTGCGTGTGGTCATCGTCTGCGCTCATAATGTGCGTACCGTCAGCCGCGCGAAATGCCGTATTACGGTTGGCATATAACCCGCGTTGTGGCCCAGCTATCCAGCGCGCTCCAAAATGCTCTGCGATCTGCCGCATCTTCGTTTGTAAGGCGTCACACGAATCATCCGAAACAATAATTTCAAACGGCTGAACATCCTGCGCTCGCCAACTTTGCAGACACCGCTGTAGCCAGTCCGGACGGTCTCGTGTCACAAGCGCAATACTTAGTCGGATCAATCCCATACTGGCAGTTCATCTACGTTGGCAATCAAACTCGCTAATGACAAAAAAGGTGGATCACTTCCGCGTTCGCAAGCGCATCCCAAGTGTGAATCTCCTTTTGAAAGGGAACTATCGGACCGTCTACTTCTACCTGGATGTAAAGCGAGTAACGCTCCAATAAAATCATATTCAACACCTGGCGCAGCTCTTTCGCTTTATCCTCGTAGGACCCAATGTGTAATTCCAAATCAAGGCGCGGGGCACAAGCAAGTATTCGAGCAGCTCCTTTCAATGCCTCATGTTCGAAGCCTTCCACGTCTAGTTTCAAGAAGTTCGGCGTTTCCCCTTCAAGCACATCGTCCAATCTGACAAGTGACACCTTCTCAAGTGAATGATCGGCCCTGGCATCGAGCACGACCGAAGCGTTAGGGTGCGATGAGATCGACACCGTCCCACTCGCGGCGCCCACGGCAACTTGGTGGCAAATAACATTCGTAATTCCGTTTAGGCGAAGATTCTCTTTAAGGAGGGCCATGTTATGGCTGGACGGCTCAAAGGCGTAAACTCTTCCCGCTGGTCCCACCCATTTCGCGAAAAGAACCGTGGAAAAACCGTGATTAGCTCCGCAATCAATCACTACATCGCCAGGCTTTATACAATGCTCCTTGATCCAATTTAATTCCGGCCACTCTGTGTGCTCCAGACCATATGCTGCTTCTCCAAAGAGATCTCCAAGGAGAAATCGAATCCTTTCACCCGCAATTTCACGGTCGATAATCGTCGGCCTAAAAGTGAGCTTCTTAAATCGGTAAAAGACGCCATCACGAATTCTCCGGATCGCCCATCTGCTTTGAGGAACTGATGTTTTCACCGAGGCCTTTTACAGACGGTGCTAACTGGCAACCGGTGCTAAATATCCCGCTTTCCAGCTTGTCCAAAATCCTCGTGTAGCCATGTAGCTTGTGACCAACAGCCATGGCGTAGCGGAAAAAATGCTGAATTCAAGAACGCCAGCGACCGTGTTTAGCGGGAGCAACCGCACGGCAATAATCTGAACGAGTAACGTTACAAAAGGAATTGTCCACATGTGCCAAACCCAGCCGCGCGACCATGACAGGGTATGAATCACACCAGTTAATCCACCGATGATCGCGCTTGCCACAAGTAGCGGTACCTCGTGCGTTAATGACATATATTTTCCACCCAATATCCAGAGAACTTCGCGTGGAAAAGCAAAGCTGCAAAAAAGCAGCAATGCCGCAGCCGCTAAATAAGAAGCCAAAGCCAAAGCGAAGAGTCGCCCAAGTCGTTCAAGCGATTCACATCGAGCGAATGTCGGAGCGACCAACCCTCCAAGCACGCTCGATACGATCCCGAATACCACGGCGAGACGGGTAAGCGCACCGACGTCAGCGACCTTTTCGGTCGATCCAAAAATCGAAATGATCCAAATCGTGACCTGACCCTGGTACGCGAAAAAGACTGTCGTGAAAGCTTGTTTTTTGATCAAGGCCACGAGCGCGCTGCGATCGGCCTCATCTTGATGTATTTCTTCTCCGAGAATTTTGATAGCTCTCCTGCGGAGAAGCAGACCTTGAACAGTCAACGCGATTGCAGTGACAAGTATCGCGATTACCGCGTTAAGAAAAATGAACGCCAGCGCAGCGATCAACATTAGCCGAAGACAAGCGCCAAGAAGTTCGAATCTCTGGACGGTTGTATAAAGAGATCGCAGCCGTAATGGCGTCGAATATATCGTCGTCAAAAAGGTTCCCCAGATCGTTGCGACAATACACACAGCAAGCGTAACGGTTGTAATCCACGAGACGTGATTTTTTCTGAGAAGATAAACTGCCGATATCACGGTGACGGGTATTGCACCCGATGCGAGATAACCGCGCAGCCGCAGACTTGCCGCAACAAGCCCGTTCAAACGGGCTGCATCCTGCCAAACGCGACCGCCAAGCGCATTCAAACCAGTGCCAACACCGCAATCAGTGAGTGAATTAAGCAGAGTCTGAAAGCTCGCCGCAATTGTGTAAGCGGCGTATTCGGATTTGCTGAGGACGCGGACAATCAAAAAACCCGACACCGCCATGATTGCCTGCACCGCCGTCTGGATGGTCGTGAAGGTGGCCAGCGTTTTGGCTTTGTTCTTCCAGACTTCAGCTGGCACGGGCCGAGACTAAACCGCATGCATTCCGCTGCAACTTCGTAATTCAGTTGCGCGCGCGGAGATTCTCAGGTCGATATCAGAATTGCCCCTTATGCGAATTCGACGCTTCGGGGGATGGGCAGGAAGGGCTTACGTCCCCAACTCCGACAGGTCCACGGCTCAACGGCTCAACTTCGACTAGTGGTCGCCATCAGTTTTCGTTGCGGGCGCTTTTTCCTTTTCCGCCGGCTTTTCGTCCGACCTCACCGATGTTGCTTTCTGGTCTTTGTTCTGACCATCACCGCCGGTATCCGCCGATTTCGAAGGTTTTTCCTTGTCGCTAGCCGCATCGGCTTGTTTTGAAACTCTTGAATCCTTCTCGCTGCCCGCGTTGGCCTCTTTCGCAGGTTTGGAATCCTGATCGGTAGCGCTGCGCGCTTTTTCCTGGTGCAAGTCGGGGTCGTCGGTCGAACCGAGCCCCATATCCAAAAGGCTTCCCTGAAATTTTGCGTCCTTCACACTCCGGCTCGACAATTTTTGCGCATCTACCTGTTCCGTTTTCTCTCCCTTGATGCTGACACGTTTGGGCACGATCAATGAATTCTGAAGGTCCCGGGCGTCATTCTGGCTTTGGCCAAGAGTGGTTTTGTCAAGAATTGCCTGACCCCGCGCAAGTGGAGCAACCAATCCCACCACAGCCGCGAGCACAATCAATTGGGAAATGCGGATGGGGTTCACAAATCGACGTCGGGACGGTTGCATTTGGCGACCAATATTACTCGATCTCGGGCACGGAAAGTAAGAAATTAACCAGCTTTTCGCTCTCGGCAACTTCGTCCCAGCGAAACTCGACGATCAGGCGCGCGCCATCGGCGACGCAAGTTATCGGAATCGCTATATATTGAGTACGCGCGGTAGCGCGGATCAGGCGCTTTTCCTCTCCAGGAAAAAGTTAGCGAGCACAAGGATGTCCATTTCGGTGCGGAGGAAGCAATCGAGCGCTTCTTCTGGATAGCAGACGACCGGTTCGCTTTCGTTGAAAGAAGTATTCAGCACAAGCGGGACGCCCGTCAGATCGCGGAAATGTTCGATCAGCCGATAATACCGCGGATTGGTTTCTTTGTGGACGGTCTGTAAGCGCCCGGTGCCATCGACGTGAATAACAGCCGGGATCATGTCCCGATATTTCGTCCGAATCTGGAACACTTTCATCATGAACGGGACGTCGTCATCGGTCTCAAACCATTCCGCCACCTCTTCGCGCAAAATCGAGGGCGCAAACGGGCGGAATGATTCGCGCCGTTTAATCTTCGCATTCAATACGTCTTTGATCGCAGCATTGCGCGGATCGGCCAAAATGGACCGGTTTCCCAAAGCGCGCGGTCCCCATTCCATTCGACCCTGAAACCAGCCCACAATTTTTCCGTCGGCGAGCGCCTTAGCAGTCTTGCTTACAAGCTCTTCCTCGTCGCCGATGTAGGAAGTGGTGCAGCCGGCGTCTGCGATCTCTTTTTTCTTCCAATCGATCAGCGCATGAATTTCTTCTTCGCTCGCGTCGGGACCCAGATACGCCGTCATTAACGGCGTATCGGTTGAGAGTTGAGAGTTGAGGGTTGAGAGGACAAAAGCGGCTGCGCCGATGGCGCCTCCGGCGTCGCCGGCCGCGGGCGGGCAATACATTTTCTTGAACGGCGTCCGGCGATACACTTTCCCGTTGGCGACCGAGTTCATCGCGCACCCGCCGGCAAGCGCAAGATTGTCGCTCGGATGCTGTTTGTGCAGTGCCTGGAGCAGCGCGAAGAACGCCTTCTCATAAGTGGCCTGGACCGACCGCGCGATGTCCTTGTGCTTTTGCTCGAGCGGCTCGTCCGGTCTTCGCGCCGGACCGAGAAGACCGACCAGCCGGCGGCGGTAAAGGGTGCCGACTTCCGGCGCGCAATCTTTCCAAGTGTAGGAAACGTTTCCGATATGGTGCCGGAAATATTTCAGGTTCAATCGAAAAGTGCCATCGGGCCGAATGCGCACGACTTCGCGAAGTGGTTCGAGATAGTTCGGTTCGCCATACGGCGCGAGTCCCATCACTTTGTACTCGTCACCGTAATGCCGGAACCCGAGGAACTGAGTGAGCGCGGAGTAAAAAATGCCTAACGAGTGCGGAAAATAAACGCGATTGTCGATCTTAACCTCACTCCCCTTTCCTATCCCGAACGCGGTGCTGGCGAAATCGCCGAAGCCGTCGATCGAAATGCAGGCGGCTTCGTTGAACCCGGATACGAGATAGGCCGAAGCGAGATGCGCGAGGTGATGCTCGACATGATGCACTTCAGCTTTGATCTCAATCCGGTAATTCGCCTGGAGCGTTTCCTTGACCGAAGCGGCGCTGCGGATGTTTTTGATTTTCTGCGCGATCAATTTCGGATGCGGCCAATGGGTCAAAACGAATCCGAGCCGGCGCAGATTGTTCACGCCCGGTTTGCGATTGATCGCGATGTGATCGACCTCCTCCAACCGCAGCTTTGCTTCCTCTAAAACGTAATTGATCGCGCTCGTGGGCAGCCCGGCCCAATGTTTGATCCGCCGGAAACGTTCCTCCTCCGCCGCGGCGATGAGTTTGCCATCGACAAACAAACAGGCGGCGGAATCGCCGTGATAAGCGTTGAGGCCGAGGATTCTCATGCCAGAGGTCGGAAGTCGGAGATCAGAGGTCGGTACTCAACAAAAGCAAGTATTGAGCTAAATCTAAAAAGCGAAAACAATGCCTGGTAGATGCAAATCAATTCAGCCAAAGACCTCACCGTATATAAGTCAGCTTACAAGTTATCAATGGACATCTTTCAGGTGACGAAAAGTTTTCCAAACGATGAAGTTTACGCATTAACAAGCCAGATTCGTCGTTCCTCCAGATCTGTCTGTCTGAATCTGCGCGAAGCTTGGGCAAAAAGAAGATACGAAGCGCATTTTCTCAGCAAATTGACGGATTGTGATGGAGAGAACAGTGAAACAGATTCATCTCTCGATTTCGCGAAAGACTGCGGATATCTCTCTGCACAACAACATCAAGAATTGACGTCCACCTGCGCAGAGATCGGTCGAATGCTTGGCGCGATGATGAAGAAATCTGAATCATTTTTGGGTTCTTCCTCTGATCTCTGACCTCGGACCTCTGATCTCCGCTCATTTTTCGCACAGCGGCGGTAAATCCGCCGCGTAGCGAAAAATGAGCCACGGCAGCCTGAACGCGCTCAGATAGCGCGGGGCGAAGACGCGCGGTTGGCGAAGTAATCGCAGCAGCCATCCAAGATAAAAGCGATCGGCCCACATTGGGATCGTCGGTTGATCGCCGGTGAGAAAGGCGAGCGCGGCGCCGATGCAATGAATCGCCGGACGCGCGCGCAAGTTCACTTTCAAAAACAAACCGAGTTTTTCCTGAACCCCGCCACCAATCCCGATCACGACATGCGCCGGCGGGTGGATGTCGATCTTTGCCACCAGCGCGTCGTCGCGAACTTGCGCTGCGTAACGCGGCGCCACGTAAAAATCCGCATTCGCCGTCAAATTGATCGAGCGCAGCCAGTCGACCGTTTTGTGATGCGCGCGTTCACTCGGGACGATCCAGAGCACGCGTTCGCCCGGGTGCGAGGCGAGCCGCGCGACCAGGCGTTTGAGAAATTTCAAACCTGAAATGCGTTCGACCGTTCGCCCGGTAAACAGTTTCCAGAGCAGCACCATCGCGCCGCTGTCAGCGATCGCCATCTCGGCTGAAGTAAGCGCGCGCCGATATTCTGCGTCCTTCTGCAACTTTACCAAAGCCGGCGCCGCCGGGACCACGAGCAGTCCACCGCTGCTCGACAAAGAATCGACCGCTTCGTCAACGGAGCCGTTGAAAAAGCGAACGCCGAGGATGGTTTCCGTGGTCACAAATTACAAAGTAGGAAGTAGAAGGTAGAAAATGTAAGATGTCGACCTTGTGGAGAACCTTGTCGCCGCAGAAAATGTGCCGGAAGCAACGCCGCCCGTCGTTAGGCGATTTTCGTTCGGCACTATCGCGATCGTCGTTTTTTTTGCCCTCCTTTGGCTCGGGCTTTGGCGACAATTGAGCGGCGAATGGTCGGTCAACGATCAATACAGCTACGGCTGGTTCGTTCCGTTTTTCGCGATCATTTTGTTTTGGCTCCGCTTGGAGGGACGGCCTCCGGGCCGTCCACCAACCCCGACGAGACAGAGCTCGTCCCTCCAGTTCGGAATTATTGCAGTTGCGCTGATTTTGCTCCTTCCGATTCGGCTTTTTGAGATCGCGAATCCGGATTGGCGCCCGCTCAGCTGGCTGCATGCAACCTGTGTCGTAACAGTCACGCTCGCGTTTCTCTGGTCCGCCGGCGGCGTGTCGTGGCTGCGACATTTTGCTTTCCCGGTCGCGTTCACGCTTATTGCAGTGCCGTGGGTATCGCCCCTTGAAGGGCCGATCGTTCAGGGATTGATGCGCGTAGTTGCGGCGATTTCGAGCGAGCTCGTCGCATTGTTCGGAATTCCCGCGCAGCTTGAAGGAAATCTCATTCGCATTCCGAATGGTCTGGTCGGAGTGAACGAAGCCTGCAGCGGAGTTCGCTCTTTGCAAACGTCGCTCATGATCGGTCTGCTTTTCGGCGAGCTGAAGCGGTTGTCGATCTTTCGCCGGGTCATGCTCGTTTTCGCGGCCGCAGCCATCGCCTTTTTCGGGAACTGCGCCCGCGCTTTTTTTCTGGTCTGGATCGCCGCCACCCGAAACATAGCGACCGCGAACAGCTGGCACGATTTCGCCGGCTACGGGATCGTCGCGGCCGTGTTTATAGGATCGCTCCTTGCAGCGACACTGCTCGGCCGGCGTCAGAAGTCAGAGGTCGGAAGTCGGAGGCCAGAGGGTAACAATTCGAGATTCGAAATTCGAAATTCGAAATTTGCGGCGGCGGCTCTGGTTTGGCTTGTCCTAGTCGAATTCGCCGCCGCCGGCTGGTATCGAGCGCATGAGAGCTCGCTGGTCGCGAGCACGCGTTGGGACGTGAAATGGCCGCAGACTGCCCCGAATTTTCGCGATGTGCGGA
>Ga0209056_10004727_pt1 | contig 14327 bp, 17 predicted proteins | sample GraSoiAngelo_114_FD_185876 | JGI IMG/M metagenome (GOLD analysis project Ga0209056, IMG submission 185876) | Grasslands soil microbial communities from the Angelo Coastal Reserve, California, USA - 14_0903_13_40cm (SPAdes) (version 2) | ecosystem: Environmental > Terrestrial > Soil > Grasslands... | reverse complement strand
CCCATGAGCTATAGGCTAGAAACGACCCGAAGGTTAGAGAAGAGTATTCGCAGGTCCGAAAAGTCGAGCGTTCTACTCATCGAACATGCGTTCTATACATCGAACGATTGTCATGCAATAAGGACATCTTGGGTGCCGGGATGAAGTCAAGGCTAGCGATGCTGGTAAGTGGGCGAGCGATGGAAGCTGGTGAGCCGCTTGTACTCCTCGAATGTGATCTTGAAGGCATTGAATATTCCGTCTCTGCCTAGAAGGTACGGCACGTCATTTCTGAGTGCCACTGCGACCTTGCCCTCTTGAACTGAGGCTCCGATCCTTATTTCAGTCGATTGCAGCGATACCTTCATCGGCGCTCCTGTTACGCCTGCTAGGGCTGACCTGTTCTTGCTCAGGTCCATCCCGAGAAGCTTGCCGAAGTCGGATGGGATGAGTGTCATGTCTGCTCCCGAATCGATGTACATGGAGGCTGGGAACCAGTGCCCTCGGACAGCTCTGAGCTCTACACTCGCGACCGGTCTGAGAATTTCGCCTAGGACTCGCGAGAATTCTCTGCGGTACGAGAAACTAACCAATGATCAGCACTAGAGTGTCACGCTTGGGAACATATGCTAGAAGGGGTCTGCTCTGCGGGTACAACCTCTTGGCCCGCTTGTAGACTTCTAGAGGGCTCTTCCCTGATGATACGATCCGATCGCCGATTATTGCGACATGTTTGCCCGCGAAACGCCTGTTGATCTCTGGGGCTTTTGAAACGTAGAATCGGAACTCTCTGCTACCAGCCGTCGCGGGTTCCTTCGGCGGTCGTTGCCTTGAAGCCAACGCAATCACCCTGAGTATAGTCGAACTGCTATTTGTAACCATTGAGACAGGACAGAGCGAGGAGGAGGCTGGCAACCTCTTCCATTACGGACCAGTTCGAACTGTAGGTCTCACAAGCTCAGCGAGATTCCGATGATGGCGTAGCTGCTCTTACTCTAGAAGGCTCACGGTGTAGTTCAGAGGCCATGGTTTTCTATCCATTCTCACAGCCTGTTGAGGACATGAAAGCCGAGGGCTCCGAAATGCGCGTCGTAGGAGAAAATGTCAGAAATGAAATGTTTCTTCGCCAAGAATGCAATTGTTGAATCGGTGAAACTGAGGGCCACGTCTGATCTCTGCTTGTAGAGATCCCAGGACCCCATTAGCGCTTCGTCGTCTGTTTTGAGGAGGATTATTGTTTTCGAGGTGAGGATGTCTGTTCCGAGTTGTACTGAGAGCTTGTGGTTTCGGGTTCTCGCTCTCAAGAGTGTGACGGCCTCGTCCAGCACGTAGTCTGACGTGTAGAGGCTTCGGTATGATGTGTCTCGTTTCGCGATCTTCCGGAAGGTCTCGACCGCTGATGGATGGTCTCTATCTCGCTTGTTGTAGAACGCTGAGAGTGGCCCAGTGTCGATGAAGAGCCTCAGATAGGGCTCACTTGTATAGTGTCTCGTCTACTTCTTTCGACGCGTTCTCTGTCCCCTTGCCCCAGTCTTTCGCCTTTCGCCTTCCCAACGCGATGTCGAAAATGGGGTCGTTGGGATCTATTCCAGATTCTTCGTGAACCCACAACCGCGCCGCCTGCCTCAGAGCCTCCTTAATGGTCAACCCTTTCTTTTCAGCCATCTTGGCAAGAGTATGATACTCAGCTGGCTCCAGCTCCGTCTGGGCAACCTTGCGTTCCATGCTCCTCGCATGTAACAGTGCATGTAACGTACATGTAAAGCTTCCGAAAGGCTCGGGACAAGCATCGATATCTCCGAATGTAAACGAACGGGTAGATGGTTAGGAGGAGGCTGACGACCTCTTCCACTACGGACCAGTTCTTCACTGCGGGTCTTGCAGCCTCCATGAGACTCAGATTGTCCTGTAGTTGCTCTTGGTCTGGAGAGCTGGCCGACAATGAAAGAAATGGACCGGCGAAAGCAGTTTCGTTCTCGTGTCTGAGCAATAGCCGAAGCTTGGCTCAACCCTACAGATGTCGGGTCGGCGGAGCGACTGGCGCGAACGCCTAGACGAAAGATCAAGATAACCGGGAAAGGCTTCCACAAAATCAGAACCGCTTCGTAAGGGCCCAGCTGCCCAGCGAAGAAGAAGCCTGCTACTGGCTACAACAATGGCGCGAAGGGGCCAAGCCCAAGCAAGAGACCCACATCCGGAAGATCGTCATCCGGAGAAACCGGAACGAGGTGAGAGAATGACAAAAAACAAGACCCGAGAAGGACAACTACCCCCACCAGACAAAGGAGTCAACGACGCAAGACCCGGACTACCAACCCCAACAGTCCGCAAGAACGTCACATGGGTCCAACCAGAACCAACAGCATCCGACATTACACGACCTCAACAGCTAAGTCCGGACACGACATGGGCCGAGCCTAGTGTCGCTAAGTCCAAACTAGCAAAAGGGTCCCCTGGAGTCTCAACCACTCGGGACCAGACAAAAGAGTAGGCACTTGACCATGGTCCGGTTCAAGTACGTCTACTGGTGCACTAGCCACCAGCAATACGTAGAACCTACCGCCCGTAGGAAGTTGCGGGACCAGTCGAGCTGCAAGATCGTGAGGCTCAACCTCACACTTCTGGGACGAGTTGACTTCCACATGCTCTCAACATGGATGAACTCCGAACACTCTTCCAGGAATCGTGCAAGCCGGAAACAGTTATGATCTCTGGGAGGCCGCACTTCGTGTATCTGGAACCCGGTTGATCCGCATTCTCTGCATACATGGACAGTGGCTTCTGGCCCCCTTACTTTGTCCTTGAGGTCCTTGTATCGAATATTGCTCATCACTCGCCATTTCTGAGGAACAGTCAGAACATCCACACCCTCGAAATGCTGAGGATTGTAATGCTCGAACGCCCGAATCAGTTTAGACATAATGAAGTGGCTCCCTCACTACGAACTCAAAAGATTTTCGCTATCCCCTTGCTGAATCGTTGATAGGTATCAAGTTGCAATTTCCTTCAACAACGAAGGACATCCCTCATTCGCCGTAGGTCGTACCCGGATCTCAAGGTAGCGTCGTAACGGCTGAGGGAAGAAAATCAAGAGGAGGAGTTCATAGAGCGAGACTGGCAAGCAGAAGCTCTATATACAACATCGGCAAGCATAATCCTATGCAAACATCGTCATTCAAAATCCCCCATACGAATCCGACTAATATCATTCAGACGGTGGCTATTCGTCTGAACCAACAGGGTAGAGAGCTCTACTTATTCACAATGAACGCCGAACAGATCCACAGGCTCATTGAATCAGGGAAGCTTGGGATCGATAGGTGGAGCCCGACGAGTCAAGAAGGGTACCAGAGAGTCCCAATCGATAGTCGTTACAAGAAATTTGGTCGATTCGTTGCCATCTCGAAGGGAATTTCCCCGGTCTCAATACTCGTTTCGCTTCGTGACAAAAAAGCACTTGACATTCGGCCACTCGATGGAGTAGAAGGAGCGGTTTCGCTTGCAGTCAAAGCCGGTGCAGGAACTCTATACATACCCGACGGGCAACATAGGGCATACGGACTAGGATGGGCTGTCGACCAGTATCCAGGGAAATGCGAGAGCTATGAAATCCCTGTCGTGCTATTTGTGGCGGATGGGGACGATCCTCGCTACGAGGAAGCTCACCAATTCTATACGATCAATCAAAATGCAAAAAGAGTGAGGACAGATCTGGCGCAGAGGTATCTGCTTCGAACCAGGGAGAGAGAGCTTGGGGAATTGGATTCGGATGTCGCAATCCCTCACAGCGTGAGCATCAAGCAACTCGACCCGTACGCGGTGAAGATAGCGGATCTTGTCAACTCGAACGGTCCCCTTGAAGGAAGAGTAGAACCTCCGAACATGTCGATACCGACAGCGTCAATCAGCCAGAATTCATTTGTGGAGTCGATGAGACCCTTGTTGTCGAGAGCTGCGGAAGCGCGATGGACCATTGGCAAGGCTGAGGCGGTCCTCAACGCGTACTGGAACGCGGTGAGATCCAAGTGCCCCAAGGCTTTTCAGCACTGGCATGGAGACCCGTGCGATAAGAACGATTCTCGTCACTTTGACGCTGTGCTTGTCACTACTGCAGGAATATTCTCGCTGAATGACATCCTTGCGAGGTCCCTGTTGCTACCGGAAGTATCTACGGCTCCGACATCTCCTGAGACCTTCAGAAGAATTCTAGACAAGCCATCACTAGAAGATTTCTTCACCGATGGAGAAGACGGATACTGGAGTAGCAAGGCTCAAGGTGCATCCAGCCATGGAACAGGGCGCAAATCCTTCAAGGAAATCGCAGATGACATATGGGAGAGCGTAGTGGAGGCTCAATGATTGACCGAAACTTTGCCGCTATCTGCTCATTCTTCGTGAGTGATCGTATTGCCAGAGACCCGGGTCCGCATTCGGAAGCTCATTAGAGACCTGCGCGATCAATATCCCTACGGCCCGGTGCCAGCCCTCTTGATTGAGACCGTTGCAAATTCCATTGATGCAAAGGCAACGAAGATTCAGATTGAGATCGACCACTCTAGACACATTTTTCGAATCGTCGATGATGGAACGGGGATGACCCGAGAAGATTTTACAGAATATCACAATATCGCTGCCCAGACCAAGGTGCGAGGAATGGGAATCGGATTCGCGGGCGTCGGCGCCAAGATCTTCCTAGACCTCGCTTATTCAGTCTACACGGAAACCAGATCGGCAGATTTTCAGGGCGCGAGTAATTGGCACTTCGAAGGAGAGGTTCCGATCTGGGACCCTGTCTCTCTTGAAGGTTTGGTGAAAAAGAGCGGTACCGGTGTCGAAGTACGTTACAGGGTTGAAGATGACAAAGAGTTCAATGAGATTGAGTTCCGAAACGCAATCCTTGAGCATTACAATTATGCCATCGCTCCGTTTGGGAATCTGAGAGTCTGGTTGAACGGCGATGAGATACGGCCTCAGAAATTCGAAGGTAAAACCTTGAAGTCAGCTAGCCACGTGGCCTTCCGTTGTTCGAACAATCCCGTGACCGGCGAATTTGCTGTAATGAACTCGGCCCTACCAGAGCATCTGCAGGGGATAGCCATTGTCGTCAAAGGAAAGACCATAATTCGGTGGCACTTCAATCAAGTGGTTTTGCATCCAGAGATGGTAGGAGGATATCTGCGGGCCGACTACTTGATTTCAGCCGTCACTACATCGAAGACTGATTTCAACAGGACGACCCCGCAATGGAGAACGTTCGTCTCCCCCGCTGGCAAGAAATTCTCAGAGTGGCTTGGCAAGGTGGGAGAGAAGCCGCGAGTGAAGCTATCCTCCGAGTTGGACGAGGTTCGAGAATTGCTCGAAGAGGATCTTGATAGGTTGTTTCACTCAGCGGGGAACGAACAAGTCTCTATGGTTCGTAGACGTCTCAGAGGAGGAATCAGACTGGGTTACGCAAACGCTCCCGATGACCTGCATGAGGCTTGGCTTGACTTGTCAATTCCCGCCGTAATGATTAACACAGGACACCCAGCCTTCTCTGCTAGCTACCAAATGACAAGTGAATCATTTCATATCGTAAGATGCGTCTTTGATGTGGTAACGGAGAGCAAGGATGAACAAGCCAGAGCGTCGCTTCGACACAAACTCTTTGACGGTTGGGTCAAGATTCAGGCACAGTGAAGACACAGTCCCTGTCGAACTAAAGTTCAGTTCCGAGTCTGGAAAAGTAAAGGCGGTGGTTGGACTAGCTGATGCGGTTCACAATCCCGACTTGCAGAAGGAGGTTCGAGAACTGGAAACAGAATATTCCAAACGGCTCCTCGATTGGAGACAGAGGATAAGGTCAATGCGTAATTCTCGGGAAAATCTAGCTTTAAGATGGAACCTCGCTGACGACATCAGCAATTTCCAGAAATGGGCGCAAACGATCGGCTTGGAACTTGTAAACTTTCGCGAAGCGCTTGCCCGGGACGTCGCACTTTCCGAGACCTGGATAACCTATCTAATGAGGCTAAGAGAGAGATATGAATCGCTCTCCCTTCTGGACGAGAGGATTCCTTGGACTAGGTATCATGAGCTACTAAGATTCATAGACGTGAACAAAATGAAGCAGTGCGAGGAGCAAGTAAAGATGGGGATAGTTACATCTGATTCCGAAATTCGAAGGATCCGCAAGATTGCGAACGAAGGATAGCCTCATGCTCCTTCAAGATATCATTTTTCATGCTACGGATTCAATAACTCATTCTATCTCCCTTCGTTCCTGACCCAGGAAAGAAACTGCTCATGCCAGACATATGAAAAGCAATAGCAGAGGGCATGCTCCACGATCCGAACAATCCCCGAGTGCTGACAATTAGTTTCGCTGTCGTGTCCAGGCAATAATCGAAAGATAGCTCAACCCTACAGATGTCGACTCAGCGGAGCGACTGGCGCGAACGACTACACGCCAACCCCTCACGAATGGAACAAGAACTGGCCATCAACTAGAACATGATCGAATACACTACCTAACGCAAGTCGAGATCCCCGTAACCATCGCCGACTTCTACTTCCCACTAGAACCTCGACCATTGATCGTGTTCGTTGACGGTCAGGTCCACCTAAAAATAAGCCATGTGATAAAAGACGACGAACTACGAACCCTCCTACGGAAGAGGGCATACAGAATCCTAGAACTTCAGTATGAGAGCCATTGAGACAAGAAAAGGAATCAGCTGTACGAGGAGTTCCTCTCGAGTCTTGGAATCGAATAGCCGCACACCGATGTCTTGCATTGCAGTTGACAGAAATTCCACAAAGGCTCGAAGTGAAGCATTTCAAATCGCGCAAACTTGGACCAGAAGAATTATTGTCGGTACGGACTCAATCCATTCATCCCCTTTGTAGCATGCTTACTATTCAGGGAATTGAATCAGACCGACTTTTATCCAGCTTTCTTTTCACCATGAACAGACAGACGCATCTTCCATAGCTGGTCAAACATAGAGATCCACTGTCTAGCGTTCCCGTTTTCAAGACTCTTGATTACATTCAGGAAATCCGCTATTTCAATCGGGACAATAGGGAAACCTTCTCTTTTGCCGGTGTCGATCAAGTTACGCACGGTTTGTGCGTCAAGCACAGAAGCAATGAAAAGCCCGACGACCCTCTTACTTGGATTTTGTCTATTCACCTCAGCGAGATGATCTGGCACGGATGCCCCCTCTGGTTGTTTCCACTGACTCCTACCTTTCAGCAGAGTGCATTCGATCACAAATAGGCTGTTATCAGTGGAGGCCACTATATCCGGCTCTCCAGGACCTGAATGTTGTGGGAGTCCGTACTGACCCTCTTTTCCGTTCCAGACAACGGTGGCGAACAAGCCGTTGGCGGAAAGAAGTTGCAACATCTTATAGATCAACTGTTCCAGCCTTGAGCCGCGAAGCGGCTTGAGCTCTGGAGACCTTCCAGTCTTCATCCGTAGAATGTCTAGCTTGTCTTGGAGATCATGGTCAAGTCTCTTGGATGTGAGCTCCCGTACCGCTTCTATCAGATGATCGAGGGTCTCGGTCGTGGCAACACTCGTCGGTATCGTGAACCTCAAAGTATTCGCGTATTCGACCCCTGAAACTCTAAGGGAAGCCTTACTGTAATTTTCAGGACTGTGGAGCACGGTCTCATATTTCTGATCGATATACAGTGATGTAGAGAACTCGCCCTTGTTATTTGTGAAACCGGTTCTCCTAAGATCTCCCGAAGTTATCTCAACGAAGACATCCGGCGCGAGTCCGATCTTCGTTTCAGCGATGATTTGAACGTCTTGGGGAGGATCTAGTCGATCAGGGTTTCCCATGTACTCAAACCATTCTTCCAAAGATTGGAAGATGGTCGGCTTGATCCCCTTGTGGTCGAGGAGGAACTTTCGAACAGCGGGTGTTGCTCCAGCCTTAAGGATCAACCTTCCATACGGGTCTAGCCTACACCAACCTGTTGCCTTTAGAAATGCCAACGCGTAGCCCACATAGGGCGCTTTCACGAGGAGTTTCCTGCCCACATCTGTCTTTTCAAATTCACCGACTATGGATCGCTTGCTTTTCTGTGGTAATGTCCGGAACTCTCTGATGTCATCCTCCACCTTGGAAATATCTGATTCATTCTTCATTCGAAACACGAACAGACCCAACTCTTCTCGAGTGAGATGCCCGAGTTTCAGAAGAAGAGTAAGTACTACTCTAAATGGGAAAACGCTAATCCCGCGCGTATAGGTGCTCTCTGCGGGATTTGTGAGCTGGAGTTTGAGAAGCTGCCCGCGCAACACGTCAGCAGGATCCTTAGCCGAAACAAACCTCTTCCCTGCTTCGGTGATTACGAATTTTCCATTTGAAATATAACAGAATCCAAGATACTGGGCTTCGTCTTTTGTGACCCTAACGGATTTTGTACTGAGTAGTATTGGAGACCTATTCTTGTCTCGCATCTTGCGAGCAACGAGTTCCTGCAGGTAATTCTCCCAAGTAGGCCGCTTCCCCTTAGCGACTTCTGTGTATGAAAGGAGCATTCCTTGCATTTCGCGAATCGCGACACGTTTTGGAAATGCCCAGAATTCTCCCCCGAAGGGCAAAATATTTCTCCTAGGCTTCTACTTCTGAAGCGTAACAATCCAATCTGCCTCTATAAGTCCTCCTATACCTTGTCGGGGAATCTTCATGTGACGGCCGCGGATGATGTATCCGAACGTACGTTCCAGAGTGAACCCTTCCTGCTTCGCTATTGAACTTAAGATTTCATGAGTGGGAACATTCTCTCCCCGAACTTTTCCATCGCCGATCACAACAACATACCTTCCACCCCTCCTCAGAACTCTTCGAATCTCAACGAGATTTTGTTTCATATCGTCAAAGAACTTGAAAACGACGAAGGCCCTACGCTTGTCGCCACCAGCGTATATGCGATCCACGGCATCATCAAGTATTCCAATGCCTGAATGATGAACAGTGCCATAATCAGACACTTTGACCCTTTCAGTCCCGATGAAATTCTGTTGTAGTTCAAGGGTTGATGTCCGAATTAGACCCAACCAATACATCTCAAGCTTGTGCGCGCGAACGTAGTCGACCGCGTTGATGTAGGGAGGAGAAGTTACTGCGAGGTCTATTGAATCAGCATCGAGTTCAATTCGCCGCGCGTCACCTTGAGACACCGCGCAAAAGTTCTGCTTACTCGCCTTCGAGCAGAACTCGATCATACCCGGCAGTTGCTTCTCGCACGTTTTCTCGAATTCCCGTTCGACGTTGATAGTTCGACCTTGCTGGTCGAGCTTCCGCATTTGTTTGCTGTAAGCCAATGCATATACGAATTCTGGGTCGGCGTTTGAAACCCTCTTGATTATCGACGAAAGACAGACCAAGAAGAAGTCCCGAACGTCAATATCGCCTATTTCGTCGATCATGCCCTTTATGTTTGCAAGGTCTTTCGTTACTTCCGGTCTGAACCAGTAGTCTCGATTGGGAAAATCTCGTAAAGCAGTCTCGACCTTCTCACCCCTTCTGATTCGGTTTAGAAGCGCGTGATGCTCATGTCTGAGCTGCGAGGGATCGAGAGGAGTAGTCTTCACCTTCGACAGCAGGCAAGCCAAAGGCTCGATGTCGATACCATATGAATTGCGAGAGTTCAATCTCGCCTCAACAAGTGTAGTGCCGCTGCCGCACATAGGGTCAAGAATCGTTTGTCCTTCCCTCGAATATTTTCTAATTGCCCACTTTGGTACTTGCGGGATGTACTTCGCCGGAAACTCGTGAAGTCCATGATTCATGTAAGCGACGTTGGATGTTGCAATGAATAGCATGGAATTCTGAGGAATATCGTCAAGCGGCAGATCTTCTGCAACTCTGACAATAGTGGAAGTGGCTGGATTTCTGCGAAGGAACTCCTCTCGCTCGGTGCCAGATTTGAACACCCAGTCCGCGAGAGTTGTAGAGGTCATTGTGTAAATTCCCTATTCAGTCGTTGGCATGATGGTCATGAATCATTCGGCGATTGAGGAAGTAGGACAATATTAATCATTGTCAAGATGAAAGTAAAGTTCAGAGAAAACCTTGGCCCAAAAAACCGTTTACAACCTGCTCAAAGAACTTGGAGGCAAAGCTACTTTGTACGCAATAAAGGACCTTGCGAAGAGACGCTATCCAGGCGCTACTCAATGGCACTACGCAATTTCGGACTTGAAGAGGTTGGCAAAATGGGGATACGTTGAAGAGATGTCGGATGGGACTTGGGTAATCAAGGAAGAACTGGGCTATTGACGAATTTGGGTTTATCAGCCGATTTCGGCGACCCTAGGCTGTGACCTGCCCGAGGAGCCCGGTCTTTTCGCAGTCATAGCATCTGTAGGTGCGCTCAGTCTTCCAATTCCCGGAAGCATCGAGAACCAACTTGTCTTCTGCATTAAGCTCGCTATAGTCGAATTGACCGCCACACCTATCACAGACAAATTCCGCCAAGAATTACCACAGTCTTGTTTAGCATCGCTACTCATAAACAGTTGACCTGAGGCGAATTGATGCCACGTGTTGTCCGAGAGCCAGGAGGCTCGTCTCTTAGAGGACATTTATTATTGATTGGTTCGAACAATCCGGCCTACTTATTGTACGGGTAATGCCAAGGATATCAAAGCTTATAGCGACGATCGAGTAATTCGATAGTTTATCGTCGTAAGCGGTTTGCATAGGCAGAGGAAATAGGAAAAGTAGGAAAAAGGCGGAGAGGCTTTCCAGGGTGTGTTTGTACCCCTCTGCGGTTGGTCTTGACACTTGGGAATTATTAGTTTTGGAAACATGATAACAATCGGGCTTTAGGCGGTCAAAGATTCTCGAGAGTAGGTGAGGAAACCAATATGGCAAAGCTAAGGACGGTAACCCGAACTATCCAACCACAACTGGAAGAAAATCGGGAAAGGGTCGCGGTAACAACCCGAAGTGATTATCGTATGGGTGAGGCAAAACGTCACTCAATCCCTCTTTTTGGAAGCATGCGCCAAAGACACCTGAACAAGATATTCAACCCACGACTAGATGGTCCGATGACTACTCTTCCCTAATCGCCGGCGCTTCCGTCGTGTCTCTAGATTTTGTTCTTCTTGTCTATTCTCGACCAAGGCTACTTAGAAGTTGGCGAAAGACTTCGTCTCTTTTTCTGTCTGTGTAGCCATTGTATGTTAGTTCGACCACTTGGTATCCGTGTTTTCTAAGGAGAGTCCGCAATTCTTCATCTTTTATCATCTGGGCAGTTGTTAGGTGGGGTCTTCCATCAACGAAAACGAGTGTTGGTCGTGGCTGCGTGTAGAAGTAGAAATCGGCTGTCGTAATAGGAATTTCGACTTGTGTCTGGTACTGGATTCCGGAGGATTCTAGCTTTATCGCCAGTTCGCGTTCCATGCGGCTGGGATTCACAAAGAGCCGTTCGCGCCAGTCGCTCCGCTGAGTCGACATCTGTAGGGTTGAGCTATCTTTCGATTATTGCCTGGACACGAGAACGAAACTGAGGGTTCACTTCTCGAAGTGCCCGGAAGGATGATATGGTTCACCAGCAAGATTCACTCGTTGAGTATCTTGGGAGAGGGGCCAGACAGATCCGAAATCATTGTAGGCGTTTGGGACCACTACGAGTGCTGGAAATGTCATGAGAAGATCCGAGTGATAGATTGGAGCTGGTGGAACGGAGAAGGAGAGATGTGGACCGAGAATGATCAAATCGGACTCAAGCTGCAGCAAACGTTTCCATCCTACAAGAAGGATTATACGAAATCAGCCGAGGCGGACTACTATTGCAACCATTGTACTAAATGCGGGACCATTCAGGGTGACTGGTTCGTGATAAATTGGGTTGCTAGGGAAAGGGCGGAAGGTCATTTGCCGTCCGATGTAGTCAAATTGAAAATGGGCCCAGATCACGCTAACTAGCTCGCCCGTAGTGATCCTCTGTTACCACTGACGGTTACCAGACCCGTTACCATCTAGGAAACTTGAAAAATGGTTGATTCTCGGGACACGAAACTCGCAGTTTAAAGGGAATTAACGAAAGGTAACTCTTTCTAGGCCGACGGTTCGAAGATAGGAATCACGCAGCCTGTCCCCCTGCAAACTTGACAAGCACAGAACAAGGCTGGATTGGAGATCGGGGCAGGCGATTTGAGATCACGCAGTTTGCGCGTTGACCTGCACGCTGAGCTACACCATGTCGAAAACAGAGGACCGGCGAATTCTGAGCCATATTTCGCAAGACTCGCCCGATTCAGCTTCAACTGGCGGGACCCGTCGTCAAAAAATGTCAAAAGCAGTTGATCCTCGCGACGCAAAAATGCTCTTTGGAAAGCTGTGGGTTGAGAGAGGGAGAGAATCGCTTGAAATAAGCCCGGATCAGCAATCTGGGATCTGGGTTTCATATAGTGCCGAGTTTACGCTTGCACAGCTACAGATGGCGCCGTGCTGGAAAATGGCTGACTGGATTGTTCTGCGCGAAAAACTGGGAATCTCGCCCGGAAACGTTTCAGACAGCAAAAGGACCCTTCCGAGAATTTAGAAAAAAAATGTTTCCCGCGACACAAAACATGCTTTGCAAGGGAAACGAGAGAGTCTCAAGTGGCGGAATTATCTGATGCGGAGATACACGCAGCCGGGCGGATAATCATTTGTCTGTGAGGTTCTGGATTCTTTCGGTTATGTTGGGCATGGGCCATAGACGTAGGGTCCAGCCGTGTCTTCTCTCTGGCTGAATATCTGGAGGCTTTGGTGGAATCGACACGGTTTATTAGAGGATCAATACTAGCTAGGGCGGTGATCGCTGCATTATGGCTATAGAGGCGCATGCTGGGATTCTCGGCGGGAAGCCCGTCATACAAGGCACCAGGATCCCAGTGGACCTGCTCCTAGAGCTCGTAGATGCTGGTCTCAGCGTGGACGATATCCTCAGAGAGTACCCGCATCTCAAGCGTGAGGATGTGCTCATGGTCCTCCAGGTCGCCAAGAAGGCTCATGAGACTATTAGATACGAGAGGCTGAGGTCGACGATGGAAGCCTAGGATTGGCAGAACGCTTCCTTCTTGATGAGAACGTCCCATCGTCAATCATCGAACTTCTAAGAAAGAAACGGTTCGAAGTTAGAAGCGTGATTCAAGCCTTTGGACCTGGGTCGAGCAATGGACGGATTGTGGAAGAGGCCGCCCGCTCAGGCGAGATCATCATCACTCTTGACTCTGACTTCTTGAAGCTGCATCCCAACCAGCGGACAAGAATACTCATTCTAGACGTGCACCCGGCAATTCCTAGTACCATAGGTCAAGTTCTCGACTCCCACCTTGACCATTCTCTTCAGCTGCTAAAGAAAGCTCGAACGGTCAAACTGACCAAGGCAGGACCAGTATCAATAGACACGTGATCGGCGAAGGATCTACCGGAGCGAGTTTCCACAATCCGGCACGGGGAATCTTCGTCAGTCTTGTTTGTAAGTTTCCTTGACGATTTCTTGAACCTGAGGAAACGCGCGAGCAAGGACTACTACACTTACGTCCTCGGTGGAGCTGGAAGATGTCGCCGCGTGTAGATTGTTCGAGCAAGCCAGACTAGCGCGTACAGAATCAGGAACACAACTGCTGTCCAGAAGAGCACAAACCAGATTATTGTTGTAAGAACTGGGAACAGTGCTCCGCTCCATAAGCTGAGCATTACTGAGACAAAGAACACTACTAGCAGCACGAGTAGTGCTGGGTGGATCTCGAACGGTTTTGACAAGCTAACGATGTCTTGGGAGGACTTGCCCAAGCAGAAAGAGTTGCTCAATCGTTTCAGACGAGACGGGCAGCGAGACCCGAGATCACTCGACTGTTAGGTTCTTGGATTCTCTCGGTTATGTTGGGTATGGGCTATAGGCGTAGGGTCAGCGGACGCGCTGGCTGGTGGAGGACCCGGGTGGACGGTCTGGCTGTTCGCGGATCAGGGTTTCTTCCACGAACTTAGAGGCTGTCTCGTAGCCTCTGTCGACGAATATGGCTCCGGTTAGGGACTCGTAGAGCTGTGCAAGGACCAATCGCGAGTTTATGACGTTCCCGCTCCCTGACCCGCGCAAGTAGTTCGACAAACCTAGATCCTTGGCTGCGCCAGCAAGGGAGTGATTCGATACGAGCTTCTCGCGCGTTTCGTGAAGCCTCTCCACATTGCCATCTGAATCTCTAAAGATGGATTCCGACACCGCAAGTCGAAGTACAGCGTCCCCCAAGAATTCCAGCCGTCGGTAAGTCTCCGAATCTTTGCTCTGAGTTTTTCCTCTTACGGACCCGTGAGTGAAGGCTTCTGTTAGTAGGTTTCTGGTCGCAA
>Ga0209056_10004725_pt1 | contig 14328 bp, 15 predicted proteins | sample GraSoiAngelo_114_FD_185876 | JGI IMG/M metagenome (GOLD analysis project Ga0209056, IMG submission 185876) | Grasslands soil microbial communities from the Angelo Coastal Reserve, California, USA - 14_0903_13_40cm (SPAdes) (version 2) | ecosystem: Environmental > Terrestrial > Soil > Grasslands... | reverse complement strand
GCGCAGAGGTTGTAGGCGGTCTCGATCTGCTCCTGCTTCATGTGACGCTTGACGATTGTGTTCCGCACGTACTCGTTGCCGGCCTCGATCGACATCGTGAGCGAATGGAGCCCGGCCCGCTTCAACGCCGCCAGGTTCTCTTCGGTGAGCACGTTGGCCCGGGTCAGGCAGAAGAACGGGAGCCCCACCTCGCGCGGGTAGACCTCCGCGAACTCTTCGAGCCAGGGGTCGACCTTGCGGTCGAGGATGAACATGTCGTCGTAGAACTTGACGAACTGGGTCGGCCAGCGCTCGCAGAGCTCCCGGAGCTCGGCGCAGAGGCGTTTGACGCTGTAGCGGTTGTAGATCGGGCCTTTGCCCGCGTACATGATGTTGAATTTGGGCTCGAAGCAGTACGTGCACTGGTAGGGGCAGCCCCGGGAGGACATGAAGGACCGGAGCGGGAAGTGCCGAAGGTGGGTCTTCGAGTAGATCAGCTCCCGGTCGTAGAAGGGCAGGTCGTCCAGCAGGGTCTTCCGCGGCCGCAGGTGCTCGGGAATGATCTCGAGGTCGTATTCCGGCCGCGCCGAGGCCGTGGCGCCCGCGAGCTGCACGAGCTCGGGCGCCTTCTTCCGGGCCCGGAGCACCTTCCCCGCGTTGCGCCGCGTGACAATGTTGGGAATGGCGTCGCACGGCCGACCGGCGTCGAGCGCCTGCAGCAGCTCCCGCCAGGCGTCGTCGCACTCGCCCACCCCGACGGCGTCGAAGTCGTGGGCCTGGATGATCCCGGGGAAGAAGGTCGGGTGCGGCCCGCCCATGATCGTGAAGATCCCGGGCGCGTACCGCTTCACGACCTCGTTGGCGCGGACGTAGGTCGTGTGCTCGCCGGTCTTGGCGCTGAAGGCCACGACGTCCGGCTTGATCCGCCGGAGGTCCCGCTCGAGATCGTCGGCGCTGAGGATCGTGAGGAAAGTCGCGTGGCCGCCCTGGCGCGCGAGCGCGGAGAGCAGCATGACGTTCATCGGGTCGATGTACTCGACGTCGCGTTCGACGAAGAGGACTTTCATCAGAACGTTCGCCCGGGCCGGCTGATCCCAGCGGCCCGCGCCGGTTCAGCACTCGTCCTCCCCACGCGCAAGGTCGCCCTGTCGGTCTCGGCAGGGGCCCCGGCGGCGGTCAGGACGGCGAGGCTAGCGCTACTGTAAGCGTCCATGGATCGGCGAGATTCGGTAAAGCAACCGCTGTGCCAACGAGGCCGCGGGTCAACTCCACGGGAAATCATCGAATGTCACGGACGGAAGGCATCAGGAAGGTCGTAGGTGCCGAAAAACATCACTTCAGGGTGCCGGTGGTTGCCAGGCTGACGGTCGCGCCGCGTGGCTACTCTCCTATCACCTGAAGGTTCACCTCGCGCGCCCGCGGGCCGTCGAACTCGGCGAAGATGATCGACTGGAAGCGCCCGAGCGCGAGGTCGCCGTCGTTGACGCCGACCGCGACGCTCCGTCCGAGGAGAGCCGCCCGCAGGTGGGCGTGGGCGTTGCCGCGCTCGCAGTCAGAGTAGCGCGGATCGTCGTGGCGGTACCCGCCCCGCTCCACGACCACGCGTTCGATCAGGGCCTTGAGGTCCTCAATGAGCGCGCCTTGGAACTCGTTGACGAGGAGGGCGCAGGTCGTATGCAGCGTGTTCACGAGGGCGATCCCGCCCGTGACCGGGAACTGGTGCAGCGCCTCCCGGACGCGCTTGGTGACGTCAGAAAACTCGGTCCGCTCTTCGCTCGTCACGACGAACGAAGCGTTGAAGACCTTCATGCGACCCTGTCCGAGCCGAAGTCGTGGTTGGCCAAGTGACGCTGGATCCCCGCGTTTGCCGGCATCAAAGGACGTGTATACCTGCTTGTAACCGACCGCTACAATAGCCAGAGAATCGGCGCAAAGTCAACGAAACGTAACGTCTAGAGGACCGCGTGCTCTCGAACGGTCCCCTCGACCAGGCGTCCCCGGCCGCTCCAGCTGTCGGGGCCGGCGCCCGCGTGCGGGCGGCGAGGAGCCGCCGTGGTCAGCGCTTTCCACATCCCTCTGCCGGCGTGCGACCCGCCCGGCATCACGGCAGGCTCTCCGCGACCAGCTCGCTGACGTCCTTGACGGCAAGAGTCTCCTCCGCGCCCAGGACCTTCCGCCCGAGGTCCACCATGGCGAGACAGAACGGGCAGGCGGTGGCGACGGCGTCGGGCTTCGCCTCCATCGCTTCCTCGACCCGGATCAGGTTCACGCGTTTTTCCGAGCGCACCTCCATCCACATGTGGCCGCCGCCGCCGCCGCAGCAGAGCCCCCGCGCGCGGCTGCGCGGCAGCTCGACGAGCCGAAGGCCGGGCACCGACCGGGCCACCGCCCGCGGCGCCTCGAAGATCCCGTTGTAGCGGCCGAGGTAGCAGGAGTCGTGGAACGCGACCGTCTGGTCGATCGGCTTGGTCGGCCTGATCCGGCCCTCCCGGAGCAGGCCCTCGATGACCACCGAATGGTGGAGCACCTCCCAGCTCCCGCCGAACTGCGGGAACTCGTTCTTGAGCGTGTTGAAGCAGTGCGGGCAGTGGGTGATGACCTTGCGAAAGCGATAGCGCTTGAGGTTCCCAATGTTCTCTCGCTGCACCGTCTGGTAGAGGTACTCCTCGCCGAGGCGCCGCGCGACCTCGCCGTGGCACCGCTCCTCCTGCATCACGGCGAACGACACGCCGGCGGCCCTCAGGATCTTCACCACCGCGCGGGCGATCGCCTGGTTCCGGCGGTCGTAGGAGGCCGAGCAGCCCACCCAGTAGAGGTACTCGACCTCCCGGCCCTCCGCGAGAACGGGGACGTCGAGCCCATCCGCCCACCGGAGGCGGTCCGCCGCCGGGAGGCCCCACGGGTTGCCCGCGCGCTGGATGTTCTGGAGCGACTGGGGCGCCGTGGACGGAAGGGCGCCTTCGGAGAGGGCGAGGTAGCGACGCAGGTCCACGATCGTGTCGACAATGTCGATGAAGGCGGGGCACTCCTCGACGCACGCCATGCATGTCGTGCAGGACCAGAGCTCGTCCGGGTCGATCAGCCCGCCGTGGATCGGCCCCGGCAGCTCGCCGTGCAGGTGACGCTTGAGCTTCACGATGATCTGCTTCGGCGAGAGTTTCGTCCCCGCCATGTACGCCGGGCACGCCGCCTCGCAGCGACCGCACTCGAGGCACGCGTCGAAATCGAGCCGCCGCTTCCAGGAGAACTCCTCGAGCCTCGAGACCCCGAGAGTCTCGGCCGCCTCGATGTTGGCGATGGCCGCGATCTCGCCGCGTGGCCCGAGCTTGGCGAAGAAGATGTTCAGCGGCGTCGTGACCAGGTGCGCGAAGTACGAATACGGCATCAGCGCGACGAACCCGAGCGCGAGCGCGGCGTGGGCGAGCCAGAGCGAGAGGTGCAGGCCGCGCAGCGCGCCGGGGCCGAGGCCGGCCGCCAGAAGCCCCTGGCCGAGCGCCCAGCCGACCGGCGACCACGGCGCCCACGGAGGCCGCGTCGCCGCGAGCCGGCACGCCTCGACGAGGAAGCCGCTCACGTTGATCGCGAGGAGGAGGGCGAGGGCGCCGGCGAAGCGCGCCGCGGCGTCGAGGCGGTGCGGCCGGACGACGAAGCGACGGTAGACGGCCATGCCGAGCCCAATCACGAAGAAGAGGCCGAAGAGGTCGAGCACGGCCTCGTAGAAAAGGTAGAAGGGGCCCTGGAGGAGCTTCATCCCGAAGAGCGGGAGCGTGATGTCCCAGTCGATCGTCGCCAGCACGGTGCCCATCAGGAGCGCGAGGAAGCCCCAGAACATGATCGCGTGCATGACGCCCGGGTAGGCCTGCGAGAGCGTGCGCGCCTGGCCGAGGGCCTCGGTGGCAACGAGCCGCAGCCGCTCGCCGAGGCGGTCGAAGCGAGCCTCGGGTCCCCCGCCGCGCCAGAGTCGGATCCGCTGCCAGAAGCCCCGGGCGAAGAGGGCGATCGCGACCAGCGCGCCCGCGTACAGGAGCACCTCGACCGGGACCGGAACGTTCCAGAAGGTGTCGCGGTACGGCACGCCGGTCATGCCGGACACATTAGCACGGTCGGCGGCGCGCAGATGGCGCGCGGTGGGTTGTTGCACGGCGGTGAGACACGTGGCGGGGTTGAAGCAGGGCCCGGGAATCGCTATAGTGGCGGCTCGTGCGCGCCGCGGGCACGTGGGCCTGGCGACGTTCCATCCCATCATCGGAGGGGCACATGAAAGGATCCGTGCAGAGGCTGGCCGGCCTGCTGGCCGGAATCACGGCCGTCGCGGCGGGGGCCCTGCCGACGGCTGCGCAGCCAAAGGGAACGCCGGTCAAGATCGGCCAGATCGTCTCGATCACCGGCGAAGGGGCCGAGTCCGGCCAGTACATGCGGTGGGGCGCCGAGCTGGCCGTCGAGCAGGCGAACAGCGCGGGCGGCATCAAGGGGCGCCCGGTCCAGCTCGTCTTCGAGGACGACAAGACGACCAACCCGGGCGCCGTGGCGGCGCTCCAGCGGCTCCTGGAGGACCGGGAGATTGCGGGCGTCCTCGGGCCGATCCGGTCGACCCAGATTCAGGCGCTGCTCCCGACCGTCAACGAGGCGGGGCTGCCCGTCATGATCGGGGGCTCGAACTACGGCCTCACCCACAGCGGGAGCCGGTGGGTCTTCCGCACCCGGCCCCACGACGGGTTCAGCGCCCGGGTCATTGCGAAGTTCGCCGTCGATGACCTGAAGTTCAAGAAGATCGCCGTCATCCACTCGACCGACGCCTTCGGGAGCGGCGGCCGCGACCTGGTCGTGCAGGAGCTCACGAAGCTCGGACGGCCGCCGGTCCTGGTCCAGGGCTACAACAACGGCGAGAAGGACTTCACGGCGGTGCTGACCGCGGTGCGGCAGTCGGGCGCCGACGGCCTCATCACCTACATGACGTTCTCTACCGACGTCGGCATCATGGCCAAGCAGATCAAGCAGCTTGGGATCAAGGCGGCCTGGCTCGGCTCGCCGTCGATCACCGCGATCGACGGGCGGAAGCTCGCCGGCGACGCCCTCTACGGGACCTACGGCGTCACCGACTTCCACGCCGACGCGAGCCCGAAGTCGCGGGAGTTCGCCGCGGCCTACCGGGCCAAGCACGGGAGCACCCCCGACCTCTACGCCGCCTCGTCGTACGACGCGATGCTCGTGCTGGCGGAGGCGATGAGGCGGGCGCCCGACCTCCGGCCCGACAGCATCCGGACGGCGATCCTGGGAATCCAGAACTTCTGGGGAGCGGAGTACGTCTACAACTTCGACGACAACGGCGACGGCCTCGACCACTACCACATCGTCCGGAACGAGAACGACGCGATCAAGCTCTTCAAGACGATTCGGGTGCCCAGAAGCTAGCGCGTGGCGATCCTGGGCCAGCTCGCGTTCACCGGGCTCGCAATCGGGGGCGTCTACGCCCTCATCGCCCTCGGGATCGTTCTGATCTATCGCGCGACGAACGTCGTGAACTTCGCCCAGGGCGAGTTCTGTATGCTGGGCGCGTACGCGCTGGTCTTCATCTCGCAGGGCGCCCGGGTCGACTACTTCCTGGCCGCTGCGGTCGCCCTCGTCCTCATGGCCGTCCTCGGCCTCCTGTTCGCCCTCGGCCTCTACTACCCGCTCCGCAACCGGAGCTTCCTGCCCGTGATCATCGCGACGATCGGGGCGTCGATCATGTTCCAGAACGGCGCCCTCGCCGTGTTCGGGCCGAGCCCGGAAAAGCTCCGCCCGGTCATCGAGGCTGGTCCGACCGGCGGCGTCATGCTGGGCGGTGTCTTCTTCGACTATCAGTACGTGGTCATCCTCGGCGTGACGCTGGTCCTCGTCGTGACCCAGTACGCGTTCTTCGAGTACACCCTGCTCGGCAAGAAGATGCAGGCGACCTCGCAGGACAAGGACATGGCGCGCCTCCTCGGCATCCCGGTCACCCTGATGATCGCGCTCACCTTCGTCTACAGCACGGTGCTGGGCGGCCTCGCCGGGATGCTGGTCGCCCCCATCTACTTCGTCACCCACAAGATGGGCGCGGTCCTCGGGCTCAAGGCGTTCGCGGTCACGATCGCCGGCGGCTTCGGTGACGTGCGGGGGGCTATCGCGGGCGGCCTCGCCCTCGGGGTCATCGAGACCTTCGGCGCCGCCTACGTCTCCGTCGTCTACAAGGACGCCTTCGCCTTCCTGCTGCTGATCCTCTTTCTCCTCTTCCGCCCGCAGGGGATCTTCGGCGAGAAGGTCGCCGAGAAGGCCTGAGGGCGGCCATGGGACGCGGCCGCCCGGGAGCCGCCGCGATCGCCCTCGGGCTCCCGCTCGTGATCGCGCTGCCGCTCGCGGTCACGACCCGTTACGGCACAAACCTCCTGATCCTCGCGGCGGCGTTGAGCATCTCGACCCTCGGCCTCACCGTCCTCCTCGGCTACGCCGGCCAGATCTCGCTCGCCCAAGCCACCTTCTTCGGCATCGGCGCCTACGCGGTCGCGCTCGGCACCTCGCGCGGGGGCATGGACTGGTGGCTCGCGCTCCCGCTGGGGCTCGGCGCCGCGACCGCGGCCGGGGTCGTGCTCGGCATGACGACGCTCAAGCTCGGCGGACACTATCTCGCCATGGTCACGATCTGCTTTCAGATTATCTTCAGCCAGATCGCCACCAACTGGGTCGCGGTGACGGGCGGCCCCGACGGGATCAGCGGGATCCGGCGCCCGCGCTTCTTCATCCCGCTCGACACGGCGCAGCAGTACGCGTGGTTCGCCCTCGGGGCGCTCTTTCTGGTCGGCGTCGGCGTGTGGTTCCTCCGGGACAGCGCCCTCGGCCGCTCGATGCGCGCGGTCCGCGACAACGAGCTGGCGGCCGAGGCCCTCGGCGTCGACAGCCTCCGCGTCAAGGTCACGGCCTTCGCGCTGAGCGCGGCGATCGCGGCGCTCGGCGGCGCGCTCTACGCCTCCGGGTTCCGCTATATCAGCCCGGACTCCTTCGGCCTCGACCAGTCGATCGAGGTCCTGGCGATGGCGCTGGCCGGCGGCGCCGACGCGGTCCCCGGCTCGATCGTCGGCGGGTTCCTCCTCACGTTCCTGCCGGAGTGGCTTCGCGACCTGAAGCGGATCTATCTGGTCGTCTACGGGGCGGTGATCATCCTCGTCATCCTCTTCATGCCCGAGGGCCTCTGGGGCTGGGCCCGCCTCGTCGGGCGGCGCCTGGCGCGGCCGCGACCGCTCCCGCCGGCCCGGCGCCCGCTGGCCGTCGGTGGCCGGGGCGAGGCCGGCGAGACAATCCTCGCGCTCGAGAACCTCGGCAAGCACTTCGGCGGCCTCAAGGCCGTCGACGGCGTCGACTTCGCGGTCCGTCGGGGCGAGGTCCACGCGCTGATCGGGCCGAACGGCTCGGGCAAGACGACCTGCATCAACCTGATCTCCGGCCTCTACCGGCCCTCGTTCGGCCGCATCCGCTTCCTGGGCCGCGAGGTCGCCGGCATGCGACCCAACCGGATCGCCCGCCGCGGTATGGCGCGCACCTTCCAGAACATCCGCCTGTTCCGCGACCTCAGCGTGTGGGAGAACGTCCTCGTCGGCGCCCAGCGGGCCCTCGGCGGCGAGGCGGCGGTGCGAGAGCGGGCGGCGGCGGCGATCGAGTTCGTCGGGCTCGAGGGTCAGGCGGCCGAGCGCGCCCGGAACCTCCCGTACGGCACCCAAAAGCTCGTCGAGATCGCCCGGGCGCTGGCGGGCACCCCCGAGCTGCTCCTTCTCGACGAGCCGGGAGCCGGGCTCAACCAGAGCGAGAAGCAGGAGCTGGTCGACCTGCTCAAGCGGCTCCGCGCCCACGGGCTGACGATGCTCCTGGTGGAGCATGACATGTCGCTCGTGACCCAGCTGAGCGAGGCGATCACCGTGCTCAACTTCGGCAAGAAGATCTCGGAAGGGAAGCCCGACGACGTGCTCGCCGACCCGGTCGTCGTCGAAGCCTACCTCGGCAACCGGGACGCCGCCCTCGGTCTTGCGCGCGAGCATGCTTGAGCTACGGGACGTCCACGCCGCCTACGGCCACGTCACCGCGCTCCGTGGTGTCTCGCTGGAGGTTCGCGCCGGCGAGATCGTGGCGCTCCTCGGCGCCAACGGCGCCGGCAAGTCGACGACCCTGCGGCTCGTCTCCGGACTCGTCCATCCGGCGCAGGGCGCCCTCACCTTCGAGGGCCGTCCGATCCACCGGCTCCCGCCCGAGGCGATCATCCGGCTCGGGATCGGCCACGTCCCCGAGGGGCGGCGGGTGTTCCCTGGCTTGACCGTCCGCGAGAACATGCGGCTCGGCGCCGCGATTCGACGTGACGCGATCGGCATCGCGGCGGACATGGAACGGATGCTGGCCCTCTTCCCCGACCTCAAACGGCTGGAGCGCGCCCTCGGATGGACGCTCTCGGGCGGCCAGCAGCAGATGCTGGCGATCGCGCGCGGGCTCATGGCCCGGCCACGGTTGCTCCTGATGGACGAGCCCTCGCTCGGCCTGGCGCCGATCCTCGTGCAGTCCGTGTTCCGCACGGTCGAGCAGATCAACCGGGAATTCGGCACGACGGTGCTCCTGGTCGAGCAGAACGCGAGCATGGCGCTCGGCATCGCCGCCCGCGGCTACGTGCTCGAGACGGGGCGGGTCGTCCTGGCGGGCGCGGCGGGCGAGCTCCTGCGGAACCCAGAGGTGCGCGAGGCGTACCTCGGGGGGCGGCGGAAGGAGCGCGGCGCGGTTGACAGGAGCCCCGCGCGCTGACGAGACCCGGCGTCACCCGAGGAGACCGCCTACGACCATCCGTCCCATGCGCCGGTCTGCCCCTGCTGCCTCTTCCGGCGGTCGCTGACGGCGGGGCTCGTCAGCGGCGCGGTGGCGGCGACGTGACCGGCCGGCGGGCGGGCGGGGTCACCGGGCGCCGAGGCGGAGGCGTTCGACCGGCTTGCCTCCGAGCAGGTGCTCCTCGATGATCGCGTCGACCTCCTCGGTGGTGTGCACGGTGTACCAGATCCCCGCGGGATAGATCACCACCGACGGCCCGAACTCGCACTGGTCGAGGCAGCCCGCCTGGTTGACGCGCACACGGCCGGGCACGCCCCGCGCCTTCACCGCCTTCTTGAAGTAATCGCGGAGAGCCTCCGAGCCCTTCTCGGCGCAGCACCCGCGGGGGTCGGACGGATCGCGCCGGTTCATGCAGACGAAGACGTGAATGTCGTAGGGCTTCACACTCCCGCCATTCTACCGCGACCCCCCACGGCGCGCTCGAGCCCCCCGCGCTCCTGCGGGCGGCTCCGGGCGGGTGGACCCGGCGACGCCGGCCCGGCCGCGACGCGCGATAGGCGGGCTCCCGTCCTGTTCGGCCGCAGGTCGCGCCATCGCGCTACAATCGGGCCGGCATGCAACGGAGCATCCGCCTCCGGAGCAGGAAGAAGTTCGAGGTCGTCGACCTTACACGCGAGGTGGCGGCGGTGGTGGCGGAGGCGCGCATCGGCGAGGGGATCTGCACGGTGTTCGTCCGGCACGCGACCGCGGCCATCATAATCAACGAGAACGCCGACCCCGGTGTCCGGACGGACGTCGTCGCCGCCCTCGACAAGCTCTTCCCCGAAGGCGTCTGGGAGCACGACAAGGTCGACGACAACGGTGCCGCCCACCTCAAGGCGGCGTTCCTCGGCCCCTCCGAGACCGTCCCCGTCCGCGACGGACAGCTCCTGCTCGGGACATGGCAGGGCATCGCGCTGGTCGAGTGCGACGGCCCCCGCGAGCGCGAGGTCGTCGTCGACGTCCGCTGAGCACGACGGCCGGCCCGGCCCCCCCACCGGGCGCCGCGTCCTCGGCCCGGATGCCGGCCGCCGGACGGCTCGGCGGAGGTCCAGGACCGGCGTGGCCTCCGCCAGGGTCGCGACCCCCGGCCGCCCATCAGTGACCAAACGTCGCGTGGCACTCGCGACAGATGGGCTGAACGCGGGCGCGCGAGATGAAGTCGAGCCTCGCCTCGCTGTCGGTCGTGTGCGAACTGTGGCAGCGGACGCAGGCGATCGAGACACTGTCGTGGTCACGGACCGCGTGATAGGAGTCCGGACCGCCCCCGCCCTCTTCATCGCCCCCCCCACGATCCGCGAGGATCGGGGAGTGGCAGCGGCGGCATTCGGCCGGCCGCAGCGGGAGCCGCATGCGATCCGGCTCGCGGTAGGCGCCGCTCAGGAAACGGAGCGTGTCCACGGCCGCGACCGTCCAGACCCGGACGCGCATGACCCGGTCGGCGCCCCCGTGACAGTCGATGCAGCGCACGCCCTTCCGTGACTGATGGAGCCCCGCGAGGTCGGCGGGCGGCCTCGCCCGGAAGCGGGTGAACTTCGCCTCGTGGAGGTGGCAGGAGATGCAGAAGCGGTCGTCGCGCTCCTTGGCCGCGAGCCCGGCGAGGAAGAGGGCAGAGACGAGAGCGGCCCCTCCGAGCGCTCCGGCCCCGAGCGCGAGCTTCCGGAGCACGGGGCCGCCCGCCCGCCTTCAGCGCACGGTAACGGTGTGGACCGTCGAGAAGATGATGTGGCCGGAGGGCCCGAGCCCGCCGCCGCGCGGCGCGACCGCGCCCGACGGCGTGGTGACACGCCCCGTGGGCGACGCCTTCTCGGTCCCGTAGACGAACGCGACGGCCACCGGGTAGGCGCCCGCCGCCGGCGGGGCCCGCAGCGTCCACACCACCTTCCCCTCGGGGAACTTCTTCGCGGCGAGGTCGCTCTCTTGGTCGAAGATGAGCACGCCGCTCAGGTTCTTTTTCAGGTCGGCGCCGCGGCCGTCCACCCACTTCGTCTGCTCCTTGCCGTCCGCCCCCCAGACTCTCGGCGCCCCCACCACCACCCAGCCGTCGCTCGAGATCGGCCGGCCCTGGAAGCGGAGGTCGCTCTCCATCAGAAAGACGCCGACGACGCCGTGCCCGCCGCGCACGCTGGCGGTGACCTGGATTTCCTGGCTGGGCCGGGCGCTGGGCGGGGCCGTCACGGTGACCGACGCGTTCTGGTCCATCAGCTTGACGTCCGCCAGCAGCTTCTGCCGCTCCTCCGGGCTCATGTCCTTGTAGCCGCCCCGCCCCTCCTCGATCGCCTTGTAGTGCTTGCCCTCGACGAGCTGCGCGGCCGCGAGGGTCTCCTTCTCGACGCGGACCTGCTCCCTCTGCATCGACGAGTGGCAGGACGCGCAGGCGGTGGTGAGATCGGTGACGATGAAGGTCGGGCCCCCGCTGTACGCTCCCGCCGGGCCGCCCGCGAACACCGCGAAGATGGCCGTGACCGCGATCCACGCGCGCCGCATATGATCCTCCGAGCGATCAGGTTGAGGGTGAACGGTCTACGAGCGGCTCGCCCGCGGGGCTGCGGCCAGGTCCGCCTCCATGACCAGCGCGTCCTCGCCGTTGTCGAAGTAGTAGCCCTTGCGACGGCCGATCACGTGAAAGCCGAGGGCCTCGTAGAGGCCGAGGGCTTCGGTGTTGGTCGGGCGCACCTCGAGGAAGACGGTGCGGGTACCGCGCCGGCGGGCGTCCTCCAGGGTCTCGGTCAGCATCCATCGCGCGATCCCCTGGCGGCGGTGGGCCCGCGCGACCGCGACGTTGGTGATGTGGATCTCCCCGCCGATCTCCCACAGGCAAAGATAGCCGACGAGCGCGCCGTCGGCGCGGCACGCCCAGCAGCGGGCCACGCGGTTCTGCTCGATCTCGTAGAGGAAGGCGCCCCGCGACCAGGGCATCGAGAACGATTCGCGCTCGATCTCGACCACGCGGTCGAGATCGGCCCGTCGCATCGGTTCAAGCGAGAGCGAGAGCACGGCGACGTTTGAGCTCGGCCTCCGACGGCCGCAGGTAGAGGGGCACGATCTCCGCCGGCGGCCGGCCGCCACCCCGCGCGAGGAGCTCCTGACCGAGCTGGGCGACGCAGGCTGGCGACGGGAAGCGACGAGCGAGGGGCGCGAGCCGGGCGAACGGCGAGCTGACGGTCGGGGCGCCGTCGCCCAACAGGACCACGGGTTCCGTGAGGCGCGCCGCGAGCTCGGCCGCTGTCAGCGCCAGGTAGTCCCACTCCCGCCGCATGCCCGAGCCGTCCCAACGGTAGAGCGACGCGTAGACCTCGCCCTGGCGGGCGCCGAGAACGGGGCAGACGGGGAGCGCCGACCACGGCAGCGCCGCCGCCAGCGCGTCGAGCGTCGGCACTGGCGCGACCGCGAGGCGGAGGGCCAGGGCAAGGCCCTTGGCCGTGCTGACGCCGATGCGGAGCCCCGTGAACGAGCCTGGCCCGATCGAGACGGCGAGGCCTTCGAGGTCGGACGGGCGCCAGCCCGCGTCGGCGAGCAGCCGGTCGACCGCGACCAGAACCCGCTCCGAGTGTGTGACGCGGATGTTGAGCGTAGACTCGCCGACGAGCCGATCGCCATCGACGAGTGCGGCGCCCCCGGCCAGCGTCGACGTTTCGAGCGCCAGAAGCTTCACGGTACCGGCCAGTGTAACGCCTTTTCGGTCATTGACAAGACTGGCGCGACACGGTACGCATCAGGGGCATGTTGGCGAACGCAGCCCGGCCGAGGACACGGCGCCGTCGCGCGTGCGCCGTCGTGCTCGGGCTCGGCCTCCTCGGCGCCAGCACCGCGAACGCCGCCTCCGTCGTCTCGAGCATCACCGTCGGGGGCGACGAGCGCGCGCTCCTGGTCGAGATCGCGGCGTCGGGACCGCTCGGCTACCTCCTGAGCGAGGGCCACGCACCGTTCACGCTGAGCCTGATCTTCACCGACGCCCGCTTCGCCTTTGCCACCACCCGCCGCGCCTTCGAGGGGGACGGGCTCGTCGAGCTCCAGGCGATCACGCTGACACGCGAGGGCAGCACCGTCGCCAGGCTCGATCTCAGGTTTGCCCGGGAGGCGCCGTATGCGGTCACGCGCGAACGCACGGTCACGCGGGTCCGCGTCGAGGTGCCGGGGCCGCGGCCGCCGATGGTGATTCGCGCGACCGGGCCGGTCGAGGCGCCCACGCCGGTTGGAACCGCACCGACACGACCGCCGGCGGCGCCCGTCTCGCCCGACGGGACGGCGGCCGTGCTACGCGCCGTCCGCCCCGAGTCCTCGGCGCGGGGCGCGCGGCTCGCCCTCGACGTCGACGGCGCCGCGGCGCTCACCACACGAACGCTCGAGCGTCCCGCCCGGATCATCGTCGACCTGCAAGACGCCCGCGTCGAGCCGACGACCCGTACGATCCCCGTCGGCCGAGGACTGCTCCGTCAGGTGCGCATCTCGCAGCATACGGCCACGGCGGTACGGGTCGTCTGCGAGCTCGCCCACCCGACGCGGTTTCGGGTCGAGCCGACCCCGAAGGGTCTGATCCTCCACCTCGGCGAGGGCGTGCGATAATGCCCGGGGGAATCCTCCCCGGAGGAGTCGCATGAGCGCCGTCGGCAGGAAGGATCCCGCAGGCATGGACGCGGAGGTCCGCGAGAAGATCCACCTGGAGATCCTCAAGCGCACCGGCGCCTACCACGCCAACGACCACATCCTCCTTCCCTCCGGCCAGCACACGACCGAGTACATTGAGAAAACGCTGGTGACGACCGAGCCGTCGTTCATCGAAGGGCTGGGGGCCGTCATCGCCAAGCACTTCGCCCAGTGGCCAACCGACGTCGTGCTCTCGACCGGGCCGGGGGCGCTGATTCTCTCGCACTGTGTCGCGCGCGCCCACCCCTCGCGCCCGGTCGTGGTCTACGGCGCGAAGGGGACCTCGGGCGGGCGGCGCCGGGTGACGCTGCCCGTGGAGTTCCGGCGCCTGGTCCGCCCGGGCACGAAGGTGCTGCTGGTCGAGGACCTCGTGAGCTCGGGCACGACGCTCACGCTGCTGCTCAACCTGGTCGAGCGGCTCGGCGGACACGTGGTGGGCGTCGGCTGCCTGTGGCGCCGGACCTCGGTGGAGCTGGCGGGACGCTCGGTCTTCAGCCTCGTGAGCCGCGACTTCCCGACCTACCCCGCCGAGAGCTGCCCGCTCTGCAAGAAGGGCGTCCCGCTCAACCAGGAATTCGTGCGGCGTCGGCAGACGCGGCGCCCGTCCTCCGTCGAGGAGCCGAAGGCCGCCGACTGACCCGACGGGCGCGGCGCGCCAGGCCCTCGCCCGCCCACCGCCTCGTCCACCCGACAAGAGTCCGCCGGTCGCGGGAACGGCTCACGCGAACCGCTCGGAGCGTGCCGGGGCGCCGGGCGGGAGGCCGAAATTGACACGGTCGGGCCGGCTGTCAATAATCGCGGCGGGAAGTGGATCGGGATTCGGGGAGGGCAGCCATGGCCGTCGAC
>Ga0209056_10004724_pt1 | contig 14330 bp, 10 predicted proteins | sample GraSoiAngelo_114_FD_185876 | JGI IMG/M metagenome (GOLD analysis project Ga0209056, IMG submission 185876) | Grasslands soil microbial communities from the Angelo Coastal Reserve, California, USA - 14_0903_13_40cm (SPAdes) (version 2) | ecosystem: Environmental > Terrestrial > Soil > Grasslands... | reverse complement strand
CACGCGGAGGCCGTTTTAGCGGGAGAATTCAAGAAAAACAACAAGAAAAATCGATTCGATATCGCTGACTACGCGTGCCATCTGCAGTATTGCGGCTGAGGACAGCCACCTCTACAGTTTGCCCCTTATGGATTACAAAGATGTTGCTCCGCCTGCGGGTGAAAAGATCACCAGAACCGACAGATTGAATGTGCCGGATCAGCCGGTCATTCCTTTCATTCGCGGCGACGGCACGGGGCCGGATATCTGGGCGGCAAGTGTGCGGGTGTTCGACGCCGCTGTGGAAAAGGCATATGGTGGGAAAAAGAAAATCGCGTGGTTTGAAGTTTTCGCCGGTCAGACGGCAAAGGACAAATTTGATGAATGGCTGCCGGACGACACGGTGGAAGCGTTCCGCGAATATCTGGTCGGTATCAAAGGCCCGCTGACCACGCCCGTCGGCGGCGGCATTCGCTCCCTGAACGTTGCGCTGCGGCAGTTGCTTGATCTGTTCGTGTGCCTGCGACCGGTGCAGTACTTCAAAGGCGTCCCCTCGCCCGTTAAGCACCCGGAGAAAGTGAACATGGTAATTTTCCGGGAAAACACGGAAGACATTTATGCCGGGATCGAGTACGCAGCCGGCACGCCGGAAGCGCAAAAGATTCTCGATTTTTTGCAAAAGGAATTTCCAAAACAGTTCGACAAAATTCGTTTCGGCACAAAAGAGAAAGCGCGGGACTTTTGGAAAATGGTCGGCGCGCCGGAAAGCGACGAGGTTTGCGTGGGAATCGGGATCAAGCCAGTCAGCCGCTCGGGCAGTGTGCGCCTGATTCACAGCGCGATTTCGTATGCGATCCAAAACCAGCGCAAAAGCGTGACTCTGGTGCACAAGGGCAACATCATGAAGTTTACCGAGGGCGCATTCCGCGACTGGGGTTTTGAAGTCGCGAAAAAATATTTCGGCGCGGAAGAGTTCAACGGCGGCCCATGGTGCAGAATTCCCATGGGCAGGCCGGGCGCGGGCATTGTGATCAAGGACGCGATTGCTGATATCACGCTCCAGCAAGTGTTGACGCGGCCGGAAGATTTCGATGTTATCGCCACGCTGAATTTGAATGGCGATTACCTCAGTGACGCGCTCGCAGCGCAGGTGGGCGGAATCGGCATCGCGCCAGGGGGCAACATCAATTACATCACCGGTCACGCCGTTTTCGAAGCGACCCACGGCACTGCGCCGAAGTACGCCAACCTGGACAAGGTAAATCCAGGCTCGGTCATTCTTTCCGGTGAAATGATGTTCCGTTACATGGGCTGGACAGAAGCTGCCGATATGATCCTCAACGGACTGAGCGGCGCGATCGCGAGCAAACGCGTCACGTACGATTTTGCGCGTTTGATGGAAGGCGCGACCGAGATCAAGTGCTCGGAGTTTGGCGACAACGTGATCGAGCATATGGTTTCGCCCCCTTAAAAGGTTGAATCGTTAAATCGTCAATCGTCGATTCCGATGTAACCATGTAACGATTTAACGGATCACGCCGGCTCCATCTTATTCGAGCTTCATCGTTCGGTCGTCATTCGCCATTCGTCATTCGTCATTTAGCTTTAGGCTATGGCTTCTTCGTCGCTCTGGCAGCGTTTCCAACGATATTTTTTGTTCTACCGCGATCTCGATTTTTCTCTCGACATCAGCCGGATGAAATTTCCGGAGGATTTCTTCGAGAAAATGCGGCCGCAGATCGAGAGGGCGTTTGCGGCAATGCGAGAATTGGAAGCGGGAGCAATTGCTAATCCTACGGAGAAACGGATGGTCGGCCATTACTGGCTCAGGAATCCTGCGCTTGCGCCGACTCCAGAAATTCGGGCGGAAATCGAAGACACCATCCAACGCATCAAACGATTCGCGGCAGATATTCACGCAGGAAAAATCGCGGCGGAAAATGGAAAACGCTTCGAGCACGTGCTGCACATTGGAATCGGCGGGTCGGCGCTGGGACCGCAATTCGTGACAGACGCGCTCCGCTCGCCACAGGATCCCATGGGCATTTTTTTCTTCGACAATTCCGACCCGGAAGGTTTCGATCGCGTGTTTGACAGGATAGGCGATCGGCTCTCGCAAACGCTGGTCGTTGTGGTTTCCAAATCCGGCGGGACTAAGGAAACACGAAACGGAATGCTGGAGGCGGAAGCAAAGTTCGCGGCGAAAGATCTTCGATTCGGCAGGCACGCCGTCGCCGTCACTGGCGAAGGAAGCCAATTGGACAAACACGCAGAAAAGAACGGATGGCTCGCTCGTTTCCCGATGCCTGATTGGGTTGGTGGGCGCACTTCGGTGATGAGCGCAGTGGGGCTTCTCCCGATGGCGCTGGAGGGCTTCGATATCGACAGGTTCCTCGCCGGCGCGGCAGCCCTGGACGAGCGCACCCGCGCGCCCGAGGCAACACAAAATGCCGCCATGCTTCTGGCGCTGATGTGGTATTACGCCGGCAACGGCAAAGGCGAAAAAGACATGGTGATCATCCCGTACAAGGACCGATTGGCATTGTTCACGAAATATCTTCAGCAACTCGTGATGGAGTCGTTAGGCAAAGAACAGAACCTCGATGGCGAAATTGTGCATCAGGGCATTGCTGTCTATGGCAACAAAGGTTCGACCGATCAGCATTCTTACGTGCAACAGTTGCGCGACGGCGTCCTGAATTTCTTTCTGACCTTTATCGAGGTGCGCAAAGACCGGCGCAGCAGACGGTTCGAAGTCGAGGACGGCATCACGAGCGGCGATTATCTTCAGGGCTTCTTGCGCGGGACGCGAAGCGCGCTTTACGAGAGCGGGCGTGAATCGATCACGATCAGCATCTCCGAAGTGAATGCGTTTAATCTGGGAATATTGATTGCGCTTTATGAACGCGCGGTGGGCTTTTACGGCTCCCTGGTGAACATCAACGCCTACGATCAGCCCGGCGTTGAGGCTGGAAAAAAGGCGGCGACGAGACTGCTGCAGCTTCAGAAACAAGTGCGTGCAAAACTTGCAGCCGGTCCCGGAAACACCGCCGAAGGAATCGCGCGGTCCATCGATGCGGACCCTGAAGACGTGTTTCACGTGCTGCGACATTTGGCGAGCAACGATCCGCATGTCCGGATCGCTGAGGGCGAGCTGCCCGCAGACGATGAATTTTCGCTGGGGTAACAAGGAGCGACGGCTTCCGAGCCGTCGAGTTGAGTCTCAGAACAAGATTGAACGTGCGCTTTAAGCGCGTGATTTATTCAACAATCGAATTTCTGGAGCGATGCCCCAGGCTCAATATGAGGCCGCGTTTGGCGCTGCCGGACGGCTGAGAAGGGTATCACTCCTTGAGGCTGGGACCTAAACCTTGTAACTATTCCAGAAGAGCAAATCACAATATGGCGGAGCCTTCTTCCGAAGATCGAACTGATTCATTGGGCATTTCGTGGAGCGACACGGTACACTTTGTCCGGCAACTCAGTCACGATTTGCGCAATGATTTAAACGCCATCGAGCTGCAGTCCGCTTACATCACTGAGCTGGCGCAGAACGACGAACTCAAAGGTGAGATCAAACGTTTGCGCGAAATGATCTCCGGGCTGACCTCGACTTTGCAACGGCTTTCCAGAGCAGTCAGCGATGTTACACCCAACCTAATCCCATACCGGGCGACCGATTTTATGGAAGACTTGCGCACGAAGATCGATCACGATTTCCCAAAGCAACGCACCGAGATTGTATGGGACATTCAGCTTCAGGACTCGATGCTGAATGTTGATCCGCAACTTTTACAGGAAGCTTTTACCGAACTTTTTGCCAATGCGTTCCGGCACAATCGTGGCAAAGGGCCGCTTGTGGCGAGAGCGCAAATCGCTAACAACCTGCTCCATTTCACACTACATGAACCGAAAGCTGATTTTGATTTAGATACGCAAAATTGGGGGTGCAAACCGCTTCGAAAAATGAGTCAGCGCCATTATGGTCTTGGTCTGCATCGTGTTCGCGCTATCGTAGAGGCTCACGGCGGCCAACTGCATGCTAAACATGATCCAAAAGGCTCGGCGCTGGTTACAACGCTTGCCCTTCCCCTCTCAGGCAGGACTTCGAAAAATCTTTGAAGCGTCGCGTCATTTCACAGGTTTAAGCGACTGGAGCTGGCTGGCCGTGCGTAGTACCAGCAGCGCAAACCAATGAGAAGAGAAAACCATCGCGTCCTGATCATCGACGACGAGCGGCCTGTGCTAATGACGCTCGAGGCCTTGCTCAAGCGGCACGGTTACGAAGTGGATGCAGTGCCTACCGCCTCGCAGGGACTCAAGGCGCTAAAATCAAAAGCGCCATCGCTGGTGTTGCTCGATCTCCAACTGCCCGACGCGCACGGGTTGGAGATGCTCGATCGGATCAAGGCGGAGTTGCCCGAGGTGCAGGTGATCATCCTGACTGCGCACGACTCGCTGCACAACGCCATCGAGTCGATCAAACGCGGCGCCTACCATTTCATCAGCAAACCGTACGCGCCGGAAGAACTGCTCAGTCTGGTGGAGAAGGCGCTGGAAAAACAGTTCCTCTTGCAAGAAGCGGAAACACTTCGGGCAAAAACAGAGCAACTCGAAAAGCGCCTGGAGATGGCGGAGGCGCGGCCCGGTCCCATTTTCAAGAGCAAACCGATGCAGGAGATCGACGAATTGATCGACGCGATGGCGCCGTCGGATGCCAACGTTCTCATCGTGGGTGAAAGCGGCGTGGGCAAGGAAGTGATCGCCAATGCGATTCATGCCCGGAGCCGGCGCGCGGCACAACCGATGGTGAAGCTCAATTGCGCAGCATTCCCGCAAACGATGATCGAGGGAGAGCTTTTCGGTTACCTAAAAGGAGCGTTCACCGGAGCGGCGCACGATTTTCCCGGAATGATCGCCGCAGCGGACGGCGGCACGCTCTTCCTCGACGAAATATCCGATATGCCGGCAGAACTGCAGACGCGCTTTTTGCGTGTGCTCCAGGAGCGCGAGTACCGGCCACTTGGCAGCACGCAAACAATGAAGGCCGACTTCCGCGCGATCGCTTCGACGAATCGGCCAGTTACGCAGGCGCTCGCGGAGAATCAGCTGCGGTCCGATTTGTACTACCGGCTAAACACTTTCCAGATCGAAGTGCCTCCGCTCCGGAAACGGAAAGAGGACATTCCGCCATTGATCGCGCAATTCGTGAAGCAATTTTCTCAACAACTTGGCAAACCGGAGCCGGACATATCGCCGGAAGCGTTTCAAAAGCTGCTGGATTATTCGTGGCCGGGAAATGTCCGCGAACTGCAAAACGCGATTGAGTACGCGGTGGTGCTGACGCGCCAGGGCATGATCGGCGTGAAAGAGCTCCCGACAGAAATACAGTTGCCCCCGGCGCTCCAACAAGCGGAGATTGGCGCCGCGACGCGCAGCGGCGTGCAAACCCTCGACGACATCGAGCGAAATGCCATTCTCCAAGCACTCGCAGAATGCCACGGCAACAAGAAAAAAGCCGCCGAACTTCTCGGCATCCAGCGTCCCACCCTCTATAACAAGATGAAGCGCTATGCCATCGAGCTGTAGCAAGGAACGACGGCTTGGGCAGCCTTCGATGTAACATGACGGCTGGAAAGCCGTCATTCCTTGTCACCCCCGGCGATAAACGCAGCGTGCGGTGGGCGTCTCGTGCACCACGATCTCGCAGAGGCCGGGGCATTGGGATTCCAATTTTTTCCAGAACCATTCCGCCATGTTTTCGATCGTCGGGTTTTCCAAGCCTTCGATGTCGTTGAGATAGGCGTGATCGAGTTTTTTTAAAAGTGGCATCATCGCGTCGCTGATACTAGCGTGATCGTAAACCCAGCCGGCTTTCGGATCGACGTCGCCTTCGACGGAAACTTCCACCTTAAAACTGTGTCCATGCACGCCGCGGCATTTGTGTCCCTCCGGCGCGTTCGGCAAAGTCTGCGCCGCTTCAAAAGTGAAATCTTTCGTCAGGCGTGCGCGCATGATGCCAAAATACCACCGTCTGACTTGTATTGTCATCCCGAACCGATGGAACCTGATTCGATTCTGAGATCCCTTAGCTCCGCCACCAAAACCATGCCGCTGTCTTGAGATTGGACGTTGTTTGTTGGGCGTTGAGCGTTGGGTGTTTTCTGCCTTAACGGCGCGCCCGGCGGTCGCGCCCTACCAATTGAATTGCGTTCAGACCCCGCGCTGCGTTGGCTCCAGATGAATTTATGCATCTGAAGTTGGAAACGGACGTTCAGTTTGTCCGCCAAAATCCAGTTCACGATCTGGCGCGGATCGATCCGGCCAAAAATTGGTGAGAACAGCACGGCGTGACAACGGGAAGCGAGATTGTAGCGCTCCACCTTGTCGCGCGACCATTCGTAATCTTCGCGCGAGCCCATCACGAATTTCACTTCGTCGCGCAATGTGAGATGGTCGATGTTCGACCATAAATTTTTGTCCAGCTCGCCGCTGCCGGGTGTCTTTAAATCCATGATCCGACGGACACGCGGATCGACTTGCGAGATGTCGTGCGCCCCGCTGGTTTCGAGCAGAACCGTGTACGCCGCGTCGCACAACATCGACATCAACGGCAGCACATTTTTCTGGAGCAACGGCTCGCCACCGGTGATCTCCACCAGAGGACAGCGGAATGCCGCCACCGCATCCACGATCTGCTTGAGAGTTTGCTTTTTCCCTTCGTAAAACGCGTATTCGGTATCGCAGTAGTTGCAACGCAGATCGCAGAATGTGAGCCGCACAAAGACGCACGGCCATCCCGCCCATGTGCTCTCGCCCTGGATGGAGTGATAGATTTCGTTAATCGTCAGCGTCGGTTCGCGCTCTGCCATACCGTTAATTGTTGGACTCCTTAAATCCGTTGAAACGTCTTACGCGAACAATCGCAACGCAAGTCTCCTCGCTGAACCCCTCATCTCTTCCAAAGTGGAGAAACAGTATGCGGAATGGCCAAACGCGGCACCAAAAGTTGAGTGATTTTTCCTAATATTTTTTTAAATTGACGGCCTTGTGGCGGCATCCTAGTCTCGCGGCCATGCGCCCCGGTGATGCCTTGATAATTCACCGGTTCGCAGCCTTTTCACCCCGCGCAGCAATAGACATTGCCTGCGCGATTACCCGGCCGGCCCCTGCACTTGTTGCAGGAGTTTTCTTTGCAGTTGTTGTTGCTGCGCAAGCGCAGGACTCTGTTCAAGAAGCGCCGTTGCCTGCATGGTCGGAGCCGTCGTCTTTATCGGCGGAACCGTTGCCCGCGACTCAGGCGGAACCGCAGCCTCCAGCACCAGAACCGTTGCCCTCCACACCAGCGGAGCCGTTGCCTTCTTCAGCGGAGGTGTTTCCGGCTTCATCCAATGCTTGGTCTTCTTCAACGAGCTATATCGCGGCGCAAACAGACGTTGTTCCGCCCCCGGCAGCGGCAGGTCCTTACGGGGCCGGCAACACCAAAAACGTACTGGGGGGTGAGGCGGTTTCCTCAGGCGAACCGCGTCGCTTCCACTTCAATCTGGCGCTGACGGTACGAGGTGTGTGGGACGACAACATCTTTATCAGTCACACACATCGAGTCTCGGATTACTACTTCGCGATTGAGCCGCAGATCACCATTGGAATCGGCGACATCGCTGGGCGCAGCAGAACCTATCTTCGGTTGGATTACATGCCCAGCGCAATTCTGTTCGTCGATCACTCCGATCAAGACGCATTTAACCAGCTGATTCACCTGGAGGGAGGGTATAGCACTGGCCGGTTGAGGGTGAGCCTCTTCGAAGATATAGCGCTGCTCGAATCGGCAAACTTAAATAGCTTCGTCGATACAACCGGGCTATGGGCAAACCTCGATGCCAGCGCGCCCACGCGAATCAATATTTTTAATACGCGCTTGATAGCAGACTATGATTTGACTGGGAAAATATTCCTGCAGGGCGAATTTGGCTCCAACATCTATTTCTACCCCAATCACATCAGTTCCTACACCGTTTCGGGCGGCCTCTATGTTTACTACAATTGGCTGCCCAAGGTCTCGGTCGGCGTTGGCGGCAGCTTCGGGTACGACTGGGTGGACGATCCAACGCCCGATCAGCCTTTCGAGCAGGTCAACGTGCGCCTCAATTATGCGGCGACGGCCAAATTGAATGTGTATGCGTCGGCAGGGGCTGAATTCCGCCAGTTTAATGACGACCGGGGAGATTACACCACACCAGTGTTTGAAGTCGGCCTCGTTCACAGTCCGTTCGACGGAACCACGATCACCCTGGCGGCTGGCCGGCGAATTTACAATTCCGGCTTCCTTTCTGGTCAAGATTTTGCCAACACGTACGTTGTGGGCCGGTTTCAACAGCGTTTATTCCGTCGGGTTTACCTCGGCTTGGGTGGCGGCTATGAAAACTCCGATTATTTCGCCGCAGTCGCGGGCCTCAGCACGCCGCGAAACGATGATTATTGGTTTATCGAACCGTCAGTTGACGTGCTGATCGCCAGGTGGCTGAGTGCCGGCGTGTATTATCTCCACCGCCAGGACACCAGTTCGATCGATGTCTTCAGTTTCTATGATAATCAGGTGGGCGTTCGGGCGACGCTCAGGTTGTAACAAGGGTTTGAATCGTTTGCGAGTTGGGCCGCAGGGACGGTGGTTGGCCATGGCGCTCACGTTGGCGTTGCTGCCAGATTTTCTCCTAGGCCAGATCATGCCGGGAACTGCCAGATCGCAGTCCGGTGCATCGCTCTCCACGTCGCCGGCGTCCGGTTCTACACCTGTAATAGGCGGCGGAGTCAGTGCGCCGCCCGGTTATGTTTTAAGCCCGAACGATTATGTGTCCGTGGAAGTATTCGGCGAAGAAGATCTGCGCGCCAACGGACGATTGAACCCGGAGGGTAACTTAAGCGTGCCATTGCTGGGGTCTGTGCATCTGGCGGGGTTAACCCTGACTCAGGCAGCCGCAAAAATCACAGAGTTGTACGGACGTGATTATCTGGTCAACCCAAAGGTAAACGTCACGCTCCTCAACTACGCGAAGCGGCGCTTTTCGATTCTGGGTCAGGTGAATCGGCCCGGGAGTTACGAAATGCCCGAGAGCAGTCCGGGCGGCATTGATCTGCTAGAAGCAGTCGCCATGGCTGGCGGATACACGCGCATCGCTGCGCCGGAAAGAATTACGGTGCGGCGACATGACGCGAGCGGCGATCATGTTTTCAAGGTGAATGCGAAGCGATTTACCAAAGGAAGCGGCGGCGGTTTTCTTGTCGAGCCCGGCGATACCATCACCGTCGGCGAAAGCATTTTTTAACGAAAAGTTTTTGCGCCTTCGTCTTTTCGAGCGCGCTTCTTGGTGTATGCTTCCAGCTAATAATTCGGTCGTGATTGATCCTGTGCATTCTATTGCGGGGACCACCGTTTCCCCAAACTCGGAGAAAACAGCCGTGCCGCATTTGCCACAGCATGCCGAAGGACTACAAAGGTTCGATTTTCGCCGCTTCTTTCATTCTTTGATCGAACGTATTTGGATCGTCGCCATTTGCGTTCTGGCCGGCTTTTTCCTGGCGCTGGGTTACCTGGCGCGGACGCCGAAGCTTTACATGGGACACTCAGTGCTGGAAGTGGAGTTTCAGGAGCCAACCGTTATTGCTACAGACGATCCCACGTCGCGGATGCGCTCCATGTTTCTGGCCAGCCAGGAAGCTCTGCGGACTATCGAACAAAATCTGACCAACCAAACGCTGCTTTCGCGAGTCGTGCGCGCCGAAGGCCTGGCAGAAAACGAAGGACGGGCGCTTCTGGGCCAGAGTGTCGTGAGCGATAAGACCTCTGGCAAAACACCGGCCCGCGCCGACGCATCGCCGGCTGGGACAACGAGCCACAGCGGGAGTGGGGTCGCGACATTTACGCCGATGGAAGAAGCGTTGGGCCTAGCAATGGCCGGCATGGTCAAGCCGGTGATCCGGCGTGGGACGCGCCTGATCGATTTGTACGTGACACACCGCGATCCAGCCATGGCACAGCGCCTCTCCGAAGCAGTCGGCAGAGAGTACATCCGCAACTCGATCGAGCGACGCGCTTCGCTCAGCGAAGAGGCATTGCGGTATTTGCTAGAAGAAGAAGAACGACTCAAGACGAACCTGCAAAAAAGTGAGGCGTCCGTCGCCGAATATAAGGCGAACCACCCGGATGCGTTGCAACTTGGCGGCGGCACGGCCGCGACGGGCTCCCAGCAAGGGTCCGGCGCCGGCGCCGGCGGACCTCGAGGCGGCCTGGTCGAGGACAAGTTGCAAGAGCTGAACAATAAATTAACTGCTGCGAAGGCCGACCAGCTTCGCCTCGAAGGCGAGCTCCAGCAGGTCGAACAGGCCGGCGACAACATCGATGTGCTGCTTACGATTCCGAGCATTTCGTCTGCGGCGATGGTGACTGAAGCGCGGCGCAATGTGACACAGATAGAAGCGGGGATCACCACTTACGCGTTACGTTACAAGGACAAACATCCCAGAATGATGGCGGCCAAGGCTGCATTGGCCGAGGCGAAAGACAAGCTGCGCGAAGCGGTGCTGGCGCAGCGTCCGATCCTGCGTAACGCCATCGAACAAGTCAAGGCCACGGAGACCAGCTTGCAAGAAGCGTTGAAAGACCAGCAGGGCGTTGCGGTCGCGCTCAACCGCACAGCGATCGGTTACCAAGAGTTGGCTCGGCAAGCCGAAACCGATCGGGCACTCTACGAAAGCGTCCTTCGCCAGATAAAGGAGACAAGTTTAACCAAAGACGTGAAGACGAACGCGGTGAGTGTGATTGAGCATTCACCGCTGCCGCAGTCGCCTGTTAGTCCCCGTCCCACAAGAGTGCTGGCGCTGGGTCTGCTTGGGGGCTTGGCTGTCGGCCTAGCGTTCGTTTTTGGCGCCGATGCGCTGGATCGCTCCATCAAAACCGTGGACCAGGCGGAAAGCACGCTTGGATTACCGGTTTTTGCAGCTGTCCCCGAAACTACTGACGAAAGCCGTGTCAGCCGGCTGAAGCGGAGAACCAAGAGAACTTTCCGAAGTTCGAACTATCGCGTGGTAGTGGAAACTCCTGAAAGCCCCGCGGCCGAAGCGTTCCGCAATTTGCGCGCCGCGCTTTCGCTTTTGGGCCCGGAAGCCGAACGCAAGGTCTCCCTTTTTACCAGCGCTCTGCCCAGCGAAGGAAAAAGTTTCACCAGCGCCAATTATTCTCTCGCGTTGGCGCAGCAGGGCTATCGCGTTCTTCTTATTGATGGCGACCTGCGCAGGCCAAACATGCACAAGATTTTTCGCTTTAAGGATGCTGGCAATAATTCCGAGGAAGATATGGCACCGGGAGTAACCGATTGCCTGGTGGGCGAAGCGAGCATAGCCTCGGCAGCGCGCCAGATTCCCGCTGGAGAAATCCAGATTGTCGATGAAAACATCGCGGTGACGGGCAACATCCTCACTGCGACAGGAGGCGAACTCTCCGTCTTGGCGGGCGGACGGCGCGCGCCAAATCCGGCCGAGATTCTTGCCGGCCGATTCTTCGGCCAGTTAGTTGCCGAGGCTGCAAGACTGTATGATCGCGTGGTAATCGACAGCGCGCCGATCCTTGCAGTCAGCGACACTCTTCTCATGATGCCACACGTCCAGACCGTGTGCATCGTTGTCCGGGCCGCGAAAACACCCCGCCCAGCGGTGCGCCGGGCAATTACCCTGCTGGCAAAGTCAGGAATTCGCCCCGCCGGTCTGGTCCTGAATCGATTGCGACGCAGCCGCGGGGTTGGCTATTATTACCATTACGCTTCGCACGGTTACGGCAAGGAAGAGGGAGCGTACTCTCGAAGCTACTTTCGCGGTTCCGATCGCCACTCAGAGCCTGATCACGAAGGAAACGGAGCGTAGGAGAATCGTCAGTGTGAAGCTCTGACCTCCGACCTCTGATCTCCGACTTCTGACCTCCACTGCCAAAGGCCGCTGCCCCAGCAAAGGCCCAGATAAGTTGCCACATACAGCTGTATGGATTCGATCTGAAGCGGGAAATCGACCACCGCATGCAGGGCCACTCCAAGCAACGCTATGATCGCCAACGGCTGCAATACGCGTCTTCGCGGCGTCCACTCCGCCCTGGCATACCTCTGATAGCTGCGAATCGCCACTATTACCCCGCCGAAAAAAAGTAACGCCCAGAGGATGCTCCCGAGCCAGCCCCACTCGAGCAGGGTCTGCAAGTAATCCTCGTGCAGGAATCTCCAGGTTCCGGGAACCGGGTTGGCGGATCCGACGTTGTAGGCTGGAAATACGGTGCGAAAAGTCCCTGGTCCGGACCCGAAAAATCCGCTCTCAGGCAGCGCGCGTATCGCCACGCGGGAAGCCAGCCAGCGAGCGTCATTGGGAATTCGTCCACTCGCCGACTGCCAGCGGTTGAGCGGCTGCTCGAAATGCGCCGCCTGCCCCAGCGCGATCAGGGATAAAAGAATCGCAAGCGCGCCGACCAAAGCGACGCTTTTCTCTGCGCCTGACAGTCGTCGCAGGAGCATCGGCCCGAATTGGACACACATCGCAACCATCAACACGACTGCCACGAACTGGGCCATGCGTGACGTGTTCGCCAGCACACCGGCAATCGTCAGGAAAAAAAGACTCACCCAGACCGCGCGCACGCCGGGATGAGATCGATTGGTAAAGGCCCGAATGACAAGACCGGCGCTCAATGGCCAGACCAAATTCAAAAAGGCGCCGGCATTCCCATGGTAATAATAGGTCGCAAAAAAGGTGGTGACTCGAACGTCTTCTCGCGGCGGCGGCTGCCAGAAGATCATCTCCGCGCCGGTGGCCTTCTGAAGCAAACCAAGAAACGCAATCGAGCCGGCGACGAGTCCGATCAGGTACCACAACCGAAGCAACCATCGACTGCTTTGAGAAAGGTCTGCGACGAACAAAATCGCGCCGAGCAGCAATGCGCCCCGAATCATCCATGCGGCGCTGATCGCGTAATCAACGGAGCCGGCTAGGCGTGGCGCGACGTTCCGCAGCGGTACGAAAACAGAAAAATCCGGATCGTAGATTGACCGCGCGTTGAGAACCATCCAACCGGCGAGGCAAAACAAAGCCGCTGTCAAAAGAAGCAGCAGACACGAGCATCGTGGCCTTCGCCCGCTAATGAGGAACTCAATCGCCCAAAGAACGAGTGCAGCCCCCAATATCCAGTTGGTGATCTGAATGCTTCCCGGTGTCGTCGCGCCGTACGCCCACGGGGCGTAGATCAGAGCGGCAAAAAAGATCCAGCGTGATGCAGCACGAAAGATCGCAGAGGTCACAAGTCAGGGATCGGAAGTATCAAAACCCATCCTCACACTCCAGTAGCAACTGGTAACCGAGAACCGGTAACGAATAACTGACAACCGATAACCCGCCCTGCTCCCCCTCATCGTCCTTTCCCAAACAGCATCGTGTACAAGGTTTTCAACACAATCATCGCATCGAGCTTCAGAGAATAATGCCGGATGTAATAGAGATCGTATTTTAGTTTCTCCACCGCGTCCTCATCGCTCTCGCCATAGGGATAATTCACCTGCGCCCAGCCGGTGATCCCGGGTTTGACCAGATGCCGGAAATGATAAAACGGGATCGTTTGCTCATAGCGTGCGGCGCACTTGCTCCATTCAGGACGCGGACCGATGAGACTGATGTCGCCCTTGAGTGCATTCCAAAGCTGCGGCAACTCGTCGAGGCGAAGTTCCCGCACCCAACGCCCGACAGAGGTAACGCGCCGATCGCCTTCGCGAGTGTAAATGTCCTCCTCTTCCGCCTGATCTGCCCGCCGGCGCATCGTTCGGAACTTGAAAAGAATAAAACGTCTCCCGTCACGGCCAACTCGTTCCTGTCTGAAAAAGAGTGGGCTGCCGTCCTCCATCCATATCAGCAGAGGGACAAGCACGAACAGCGGAGCGCAAACGATTAGCGCTGTCGTCGACGCAACGACGTCGAAGAGCCTCTTGAAATAATGGTAGGGCGAGGTGCGCGCCAGTTGAAAGCCAGTCTGGAGCGGCCAGAACGGATCGACAATACCCAGCGGGAGATAGCGCCAGTGAGTTTCGTAAAATGATTCCAGCGTGTACACGCGCGTTTCCTGAAATTGCGCGTGCACCAGGCGCTCCAGCAGTCGCGTGTTAAGCGAGCTCGCACTCTCAGCGAGGATGATGCCGCTATAACGATTGCCGAGATTATTTAACTTGGCCGCAAGGTTTCCCTGCACAATTGGCGACCCTTCCCCGGCGATTGGCTGGCCCGTGCGGTCATCGTTCACATCCACAAATTCAAGCCGTTGTTGGGCATTCGGT
>Ga0209056_10004723_pt1 | contig 14333 bp, 12 predicted proteins | sample GraSoiAngelo_114_FD_185876 | JGI IMG/M metagenome (GOLD analysis project Ga0209056, IMG submission 185876) | Grasslands soil microbial communities from the Angelo Coastal Reserve, California, USA - 14_0903_13_40cm (SPAdes) (version 2) | ecosystem: Environmental > Terrestrial > Soil > Grasslands... | reverse complement strand
ACCCGATCGCTTCGACCTCCTCAACGGAATAGACGGTTCCAACTTCAGTGGCTTGCGTGAGGCTGACCGCGCGCGGCTTGGGGTAATGGATGTCGGAACGTTTTTTCACCATCCGCTCGATGCCGGCGGGATCGATCTTGCCGTTCGCGCCGGGGACTTGCAGGACTTTCATGCCGTTCGAGAAAAACTCGGGCGCGCCGCATTCGTCGGTTTCCACGTGCGCGATCTCATGGCAAAGGATGCTGTGATACGACTGGCCGGTTGACGCCAGCGAAAGGGAGTTTGCGGCGGTGCCGTTGAAGACGAAGAACACTTCGCACGGGGTCTCAAACACTTCACGAATCAGATCGGCGGCGCGGGCTGTCCAGGAATCGTCGCCATAGCTGACCGCGTGGCCCTGGTTGGCCTCAGCAAGCGCGGCCCAGGCCTCGGGGCAAATGCCGGCGTAATTGTCGCTGGCGAAATGGCGGCGGATTTCAACGGCGTTTTTCATGAGCAATCCCATTGAATACGGACGATGTACCCGAAAAAAGGAGGAGGAGGCGAGCACTTAAAGGTCCTGGCGTCGGAGACGGGCGCATCCGGCCACCAATGCCGATCCAAACGGAACATTGCCTCCGCTGCAAACCCCACCACAGGACCGCAACCTCCAACGGCTCCAGGCAACCGGCCCGCTCTAATAGAAAGCCGACGCGCGATGATTAACGCCCAAACAACCGGTCAAACCCGCGCCATTTGTTCGGGTTGAGCCACGGATCCCAGAATGGCCGCTTGCCGCGCCGGTCGGCCTCCAAATCATACTGGATCAGTATGCCGACGCTGTGCGCGCCTCGACCGCTGTCGCGAATGGCGTCGATGCCGTAGGCGTAGCCGAGGACGATGTGCCACGCCTCGGATTTCGACCGGAACACGACGCCGGCTCCCACGCCCGAATTCCATCGGCTCGGCTGCTCGAGGCCGGGCAGATAATCCACCAGCGCCGTCGCCGCGGAAAACATCAAGCCCCAGCGCTTCCCGCGGTCCAGCGGCAGCGCGTATTGTCCACCAAGCAAAGTAAACCGCCGGGCGCTCAGCTCCTGAAAATAGTAGCCGGGCAACGTCAGTGGGAATTCCGACACGAGCGGCAGGGCGCCGCCGATGCGGTATCCGCTGAATCGGTCGGCGTTCATGCTGGTGCCGGCGGTCAGGCTGACGGAAAAATTGTGTTTCAACTCCGGCAGTGTGTAGGCGATGAGCGCCCGTCCCCAGAACAGGTGCGAATGGTCCCGCAACTCGCGATCGCCGTTGAACCCGTACGGCTCGGCGTCGGTGCGGAACTGGCCGTCGTACCACGCGGATAATTCCATCGCCAGCGATGGCAGCATGAGCGGCTCGCGTCCGCCCCACCGCAGGCCGGACCGCACGTGCAACGTCGCGTGGTCCGGCGGCAGTCTGAAGCCTGGCGCGGTGACGTCGTCCCGTGCGTAGAAAGTGTAGTGCCCCGTCACGCGCAGGATGGCGGTGAGCGGAACGAGCTGGTCCGGATTGAAGCGATGGTAAACACTCGCGCCCGCTTCGGCTCCGTTCCCGGTGAAGGACTCTTCACGCCAGTACTTTCCACCCCGGATTTCGGTGTAGGTGTCCGCGAAACCGCCGCCCGCCAGACCGACGGCGAGGTCCGTGTGCGGACTGAGCGCCTCGCGAATGCCGAGTTCGGAATCGACGTAAACGGGCGCGATGGCCAGCCGCAGCGTCAGGTTCGTTTGGATAAAGCCCGGCTGGTTGAAATAGTAAAAAGCGTAGCCGGAGAGCGGCCCACGGCCCTGCAACGGCTGATTGTAACCGAGTTGAAAGAGCCGGCGCTTCTCCGGATCGATCTGCGCGCGGGTGGTCGCCGACGCGCCCAGATAGACCAGAAGCAGGAACCAGCTCCATTGCGGTCGCCAATCCACAGGCGATGTCGTAGCGCAATCCATTCCCGCGCGGCAAGCCGATTTGTCCGCGCCGACGCGGTGGCGAGAGGGCTGGCTTCCACGTCCGCCCCGGCTGAAATGAGCGCGACTGGAACCGCGCCCTGCGATGGAAACGGTTTCTCATCTGCGAATTACGCAAATTTTCACCAAGGAATACTCGCGTTCATTCGCGCAATTCGCGGACAAAAATTGGCTCGCCGAGGTTGAAGCCGCGGCCTGGCCTCGCTATGCTTCGCCCGCCATGAAAGCGAGAAAACTGCTGCACACCCGCTATCGCGTGAACGATCTGGAGAAGACCGTGAAATTCTACAAGGACGTGCTTGGCTTGGAGGAAATGCGCCGCCACAAATCGCCGCGCGGCTCGGAACTGGTCTTCCTCAAAGCGCCTGAGAGCGAGGAACAGATTGAACTCTGCAGCTTCCCGTCGAGCGGCCCGGTGCAGGTGCAGCCGGACCTGACGCACCTGGCCTTCGAGGTGGACAGTTTGGAACAATTCGGCAAACACCTCGCGAAGCTCGGTTTGAAATACTCCGACGGCCCGACCACGACCTCCACCGGCACCGCCTTCGCCTTCATCGACGCGCCCGAAGGTTACGAAATTGAATTGATTCAAAGGGGGAAGCTGGCGGGCCAAGGCAGTGGTTACTGAACGAATGCTTTGTAATCCGCGAATCTGGTTGTCAATTCAAACACAGCCGGCTCGCCGGCCATGGGCACATCACCACCACCAAGCCACCGGTCGATTCCCTCTCCCCACGACGAAGGAGTGTGGAGAGGGTAAGGGAGAGGGGATTCCAATTAGCCGCGCCAATTCGATGGAACGTCCCCCTCTCCCCAGCCCTCTCCCCGCTCGTGCCTCGCAGGGAGAGGGAGCGGGCTTCCACAATGGTGGTGGTAACCAGATGCGCCCGCCCCGCCATTGACAGCCCGCGCTCTTACGCAAGATACTGGCGAGCGTGACGCGGATTTATGATCTGGTGATGACGCACAAGCTGGACGCGGATGATTTGTTCATCCATCGCGTGCAGCAGCATTGCGCCGAGCTGGGTCTCAACTTCTTCCTCGTCGAACCGCTCTGGGTCGAGCCGTTCTGCGACCAGTTCGCCAAAGGCAAAATCTGGGCGCGGGCATTGCTCAACATGCACAGCGAGCATCATCTGCCGGATGACATTTACCACCGGTTGATCTGGCTGGCTCACGAACGAAAAACGCAAATCATCGACCCGCCGGACCTGGCCATCGGGACATTCGACAAAGCCCGCTTGCACGCGCGACTCGTGGCCGCCGCATTCAATGTTCCGTTTACGGTGATTGTCCCGCGCGAGCAGGTCAACAGCTTTGTCCTGTCGGAAGCGGACCGCGCCGCCTTGGGCACGCCTTTCGTCGTCAAGCCGGGCATGGGTTACGGCCGGCGCGGCGTCATCCTGGACGCCACCAGCGAACGGGATCTGACCCGTTCAGTGGCCGCCTGGCCGGACCGGCATTATCTGCTCCAGAGGCGGATTGTTCCCCGCGCGGCGAACGGCGAGCCGATTTACTTCCGCGTGTTTTACGTATTCGGCTCGGTCTGGTGCTGTTGGTGGAATTGTTTCACGGACCGTTACCGGCTGCCGACGAAGGCCGAAGAGGAGCAACTGGCTCTCACGCCGTTGCGGGACATTGTTGGCCGTGTCGCCGAGCTGACCGGCATGAAGTTTTTCTCGAGCGAAGTCGCGCTGACCGAGTCCGGCGAATTTGTGCTGATTGATTACGTCAACGACCAGTGCCACATGCTCAGCCAAAGCGCCAATCCGCAGATGGGCGTGCCCAACGAACTGGTGAGCGCAATCGCGCGCCGGCTGGTTGAAGGCGTGAGCCAGATGATCAAGCGTTGAATCGGGGCCGCAAAAAGACGCAAATTGGTTTTCTTCATGTCTTCAGCGGAGTAATTGGCAGCGCGTAGTTGAATTATGTTTTGTGACTTTTGCTCTTTTTCGCGGCCATCATGATTTTTCGCGCCGGCCAGTTTGAGTTCACGTTCCCGCGTCCGAGCATGATTATGGGTGTGGTGAACGTGACGCCCGATTCGTTTTCGGACGGCGGCCGGTTTCTTGATCCGGCGGCCGCGGTAGCGCGTGGCCTGGAAATGATCGGGCAGGGAGCGGAAATCATTGACATCGGCGGCGAATCGACGCGGCCCGGCGCTGAGCCGGTGAGCGAAGCCGAAGAACTGCGCCGCGTGCTGCCGGTGATCGAGAAACTGGTGTCCCAGGTGAAGGCGCCCGTTTCCATCGACACGCAAAAACCGTCTGTGGCCCGCGCCGCGTTGCGAGCCGGCGCCAGCATCGTGAACGACATTGCGGCGAACCGCGCCGATGATGAAATGTGGGGCGTGGTGGCCGAGGCGCAAGCCGGCTATATCTGCCTGCACATGCAGGGAACGCCGCAGACGATGCAACTGAATCCGGTTTACGAGGACGTCGTCGAGGAAGTGGGCGATTTTTTCGTGGACCGACTGAAACGGCTGCAACGCGCGGGCGTGGACGCTGTCCGAGTAGTGTTGGACCCGGGCCTCGGCTTCGGCAAGACGGTGGAGCACAATTTGCAGTTGCTCGCCGGGGTGGAGCGATTTACAAAATTGCGACGCCCGGTGCTCCTCGGAGTTTCGCGCAAGTCGTTCATCGGAAAATTGCTGGGAGCGGAGGTGAGCGCGCGTTTGCCCGCGGCGCTGGCCTGCGCGTGCCTGGCAGTCAAGGCGGGCGTACGGCTGATCCGCACGCACGATGTCGCCGAAACGCTCCAAGCGGTGAGAATGGCCGAGGCCGTTCTTGCCCGAAGCAGATGACAGTCCTGGAAAACCTGCAAAAAATCTGGCAGCCCGCGCCCGCGCTGGAAATCACCATCCTCGCGGTGGGGATTTACTACGCTCTGATGTTTGTGCGGGGCACGCGCGGCTGGCCGGTGGTCCTGGGTTTTCTGTCTTTGCTGCTGGTGCTTGGGGTCGTCACCACGGCGCTGGAGTTGCGGGTGCTGCTCTGGTTGCTGGCAAAATTTTTGACCGGACTTGCCATTGCCGTTCTGGTGATTTTCCAGCCGGAACTGCGCCGGATGCTGGCGGAAGTGGGGAACCTGCCGCTGTTCGCTTCGGCCCGCGATGCGCGGGAGAACATCGAAGTCATCATCCAAACGGCGGAACGATTGTCCGAAGTGAAGATCGGCGCGCTCATCGCCCTCGAGCAAACGATTCAACTCGACGATGCCGTCGAGTCAGGCGTGGTCGTCGATTGCGAGGCGACGCCGGAGATGTTGGAAACGATTTTCTTCCCGAACAACGCGATTCACGATGGCGGCGTCAACATCCGTGGTGACCGCATCGCGAAGGCGGCCTGTATCTTTCCACTGACGCGTCGTCAGGACCTCAATCCGTCGCTGGGCACGCGGCATCGGGCGGCGATAGGATTGACCGAAGAGACCGACGCGGTTGTGGTGGCCGTGTCGGAGGAGACCGGGGCGATTTCCTACGCTTACAAGGGCCAGTTGACGCGCGGGGTAAGTCTGGAGGAATTGCGCGCCTTTCTAACCTCGGTGTTGGTGCGCGCGCCCAAGGCGCACCGGCTGTCCGATTGGTTTCGTTTGCCGAGTTTCGCGCGGCCGAACCGAACGCCCAAATCCGCTGTCCAGACCGCGCCCGGGCCGGAGGCGAAGTGACCATGGCAGCGCGCGATTACGTCCTGAACAATTTCGGCTGGAAGTTGGCCTCGGTGGTCGCCGCCATATTGATCTGGATGACCATCAACTCCAACCTTGAAAACCCGGAGACTCATTCCTCCAGCACCCTGAGCCGCCACTTGCCGGTCATGGTCAAAAAGGCGCCCTGGGATGTTCGTGGCTTCGTCCTCACGCCGGCGGAAGCGGAGGTGACGATTCGGGCCGAGGAACGCGTCCTCGATAATTTAAAGATGTCCGACGTGGACGTATCTGTTAATCTCACCGATGTGACGGATGCCAAAAGTTTTCGCAAAAAAGTCATCGTGCGCACGCCCCCGAATGTGGCGGTGACGAAAGTGGAGCCCGAAGAAGTCGCCGTGGAACGGGTTTCGCCAGGCGAGTCAACCAACGATCACAGGAATCCGAATTGAACCATGAGCCAACCGAAGAAAATTTTCGGCACCGACGGAGTGCGCGGCACCGCCAACATCGAGCCGGTGACCGCTGAGACCGCGCTCAAGCTGGGCCGCGCGGCCGGCCACGTCTTCAAGAACATTGCGCCGCAATCGCGCGACCGCGAGCGGCACAAGATCGTTCTCGGCAAAGACACGCGTTTGTCCGGTTACATGCTCGAAAATGCCATCTCGTCCGGCATCCTTTCGATGGGAGTGGACGTTCTGTTCATTGGCCCGCTGCCCACGCCCGGCGTCGCCTACGTCACGCGCAGCCTGCGCGCCGACGCCGGCATTGTGATCACCGCCTCCCACAATCCGTATGACGACAACGGCATCAAATTTTTCCGGCCTGACGGTTACAAGCTCGACGACAACATCGAGGACCAGATCGAACATCTGGTTTTCAGTGGCGACATCGAATCCATCCGTCCCACGGCTGACGCAATCGGCAAGGCCGTCCGCATTGAAGACGCGCTCGGCCGTTACATCGAATATGCCAAGAGCTCCTTCCCGCGCGGCATGACGCTGGAAGGGATGCGCATCGTCGTGGATTGCGCGCATGGCGCCGCGTACAAATCGACACCCTGCGTGCTTCGCGAACTCGGCGCGGAGATTTTCGTTTACGACAACCAGCCCGACGGCATGAACATCAACAAAGACTGCGGCTCCATGCACCCCCAGCAGATGTGCCAGAAGGTTTGGGAACATCGCGCCCACCTCGGCATCTCTCACGACGGCGACGCGGACCGCGTGTTATTCTGCGACGAGACCGGCAAGCTGATTGACGGCGACGATGTCATGGCGATTTGCGGTCTGGAGATGCTCGCCGAAGGTACGCTGCGAGAGAAAACGCTCGTCGCCACCGTCATGAGCAATGCCGGTTTGGACGCGGTGATCAAACAGGCGGGCGGGCAGGTCGCGCGCGCGGGCGTGGGCGACAAGAACGTGATCGATGAAATGCTCCGCTCCGGTTTCAACTTCGGCGGCGAGCAGAGCGGTCACTTGATTTTCCGCGACTACAGCACCACCGGCGACGGACTGGTCTGCGCGTTGCAGATTCTGCGCATCATGAGGGTGAAAGACAAGCCCCTCTCGCAACTGGCTAAATGCTGGACGCGTTTCCCCCAGCTCGTTACCAACATTCGCGTCCGCGAAAAGGTGCCGTTCGACCAGCTTGATGGCGTGACGAGCTGCCTGTCCGAAGCGGAGGCGGAACTTAAACCCACCGGCGGCCGCGTGTTGCTTCGCTATTCCGGCACGGAATCCAAGGCGCGATTGCTCATCGAGGGCCGTGACCCCACTGTTTTGGGAAAATGGTCGCAGAAAATCGCCGAGGCCATCAGGAAGCAGGTGGGGACTTGATTTTGAGGTTGGAGAAAGGGGGTTGGACTGAAATCGCCAGACTCAGTTTTTAGCACAAAGCGATTTCAAGAATTTACTCACCTGAGTCATGATTTTTATTATCTTTTTGATCCCATGCCATGTGAAGCGCCAACCTGTATTATCCGCATTTACGGCACAACCAAAATTTCCGGCCGCAATCTGCCAACGAACTGGTCCGGCAACCGCTGGTCGAGTGAACCTCCGAGCGGTTTTTCCGTCCCGACGTGGCCGTCGCAGAAAGCCGCTCGCGCCATTTGACCGTGGCGAAAGTGAGCGGTCGCTTCGTCCGCGTTTGTGCTCACGTAATAAAATTCTTCCAGCATCGGCTGGTCCGGCGAAGCCGGCGGTTGAAACGTGTTCACTTGCGCGGCGTCGGCGAGGACCGCGGTCTCGGTCGGGCGGATGATTTTGTTCAGGTTGATGGCCGGCTGGCTCATCGGCGCGGAGAGGCAGAGGTTGTAACCGTAGCCGTAGGCCGCGCCGGAGGCTTTGAGTTTGAATTGCTGCAACGAGTAGTCGAGCGCCGGGCAGACTTCCACGCCGCGTCCGCCAAGATAAGGGAACAACGCGCCGCACGACGGGTCAAAGGCGCGTTTCCCTTCGCTGCCGCGCGCCAGCCAGCCGAACCAGTAAATGTCCCCGCCGTTCGTGGCCACACCGCGATAGCGAAACGCGTTGCCGTTGTTCTCGTCCCAATACATTTGTGCCGCCAGCTCCAGTTGGCGCAGGTTGCTGAGGCATTTGATCTGCCGGGCCGATGTCTTGCCCTTGATCAGCATCGGTAAAAGCAAGGCTGCCAAAATCGCAATGCTGGCGACAACCGCCAGCAGCTCAACCATCGTGAAGGCGGCAGCCTTCAGGATCTGCAGAATGGCGTGTCGGCGGTTCTTATTCATCTTCGTTTTGCACACCACGCGATGAACCAAGTCATGGCCTGTCCGCGCGCACGCGGTAGAGGGCCTTCAGGCCCGGCATGTTTGTGTCTGAAAGACTCCAGTTGCCATCCACAATCGGCGCCACGGACGAAACACTTGCCCACGACTGAAAATCTACGGTTCGTTCAAGCGTGTAAAGCCAGGCGCTGCGACCTGTGAACTGGACACGCCACACGCCATCTGCCAGCACGCCGGTCAAGTTCGCCACCGGCGGATCGGGCACCGCAACGACGAAATTGTCCACCACGCCGCGCGCCAGGATCGAGCCGTCCGCGCCCGCGTCGCTGTAGCTGTTGACCGCAATCGCATCGAGGCGGAAATCGGTGAAACCGGCGCCGAGTTTCACGTCTTTGATTGGCCGGAATGGCTGGCCATTGCGCGTGATTGAGGTCGCGAACGTCTGGTTGCTGGCGGTATAGGTCATCGCGATGTGAAACAAATCACCGCCGGTCAGCTCCAACGGAAAATCAAAGCCCGCTGCGAACTGATTGTTGCTCGAAATCATCGTGGGCGAAATCGTCGCGCCAAGGCCGGAGTCCGGAAAATAATCGAATTCCGCCAGATTTCGCGGGCCGTAACTCGAATTGACGCCGATACCACGCTCGAAGTTCGTGCTGGCGGCGTCAGTGAAATTCAGGAAGCCGACAGCGAGTTCGAAGGTCGAACGCTTGTTCGGATTGACGCCAACCGCGACGTCGCTCAGCCGCAAATCAAACGCGAGACCGAAATCGTCACTCCTGGTCAGCACCGTGCCGAGCGGGCGATGGAAATAGCTGTTGGTCTGCGACGAATCCCAGGTCACTTCCAGATTTTCGTTCGATGGGTTCCAGCGAAACAGACTGGTGTTGCCAAACACCAGCCAGCCGTGCGCCGCGGGGCCGCTCGCAAAGTCCTCCTGCAAGGTCGCCGCTTCGCCAACCGAGGCGGCGGTCCAGCACGACAAGAGGAAGAGACAAATGCGCATGCCGAATCACTGATCGCGGGGAGGGTGAGTGTCCTCACGAACCGGGGAATGAGAGTTCGGTTCGTCAGACAGCCCGCGCCGCTATGACTGAATTATTTTCTACGGCGTGTCATCCAGAACAATCCGGTCCCGACCGCAACCAACACCGACGCCGCCGGCTCCGGCACGACGACTGAGAGTGCGTCGATCTCCGACACGCCTTGCAACACATCGATTCTCACAAAGCTGGCGCCGGGCAGGTTTACATGATTGCCACTGCCATCAATGGCGTCGTCCAGGTCGAATGGCGTCCCGCCGGCCGAGCCGTTGTAATTCAGGCGAATGCCGCCGAGGTCCCGTCCAGCGAAATCGCCGCGCACCAAAGCCGGATTGACCGGAACCTGCGGGTTGCCGTTGGCGTCCGGAGGATACAATCCATCCACGACCGGTGCGCGCGAGGGATCGAGCCGGAAAAAATTCACACCGTCAACGCTGACCGAAACAAGCGTGCCGCCAACGTTCGGATTGTTGCCGAACAGCGCTCCGTCCGTGATGCCGCCGCCTGAAAAGTCTCCGTTGGTGATGACAAAGCCGGCATTGCCGAAGATGATGAAATCGGCGCCGAAGGGATGGGACGGATCATTGGCAACGGGCGTGTCCAGACGGAGAGTGAGCGAACCACCCGCTCCGAGCGACACAATCTGGTTCGTTCCATAAGGCGGATCGAACGGGTCCACTGTTTCGCCGAAAGGATTGATGCGCGAGGGCGCGCCGAGCGCGGCGCTGGGGTTGATGAAGTTGGCATTGGCACCGCTGCCGGCCGTGTAGGAAATCACGGCGTCGGCATATTGTGCGCGGAGGGCATGGGAGACGAATAAAGAGCCGGCCAAAGCCAGCGAAGCGAAACGGATTTTTCTCATAACTGATCTTTCAAATTGCCCGCCTCGCGGCGGGCGGGTTCACGATTGAGAGACCAGCGCGGGATAGAAAGTGATTCGTTGAAGAAGCGTTAAATCGTGAAAACTGCGCGTCAGTATCCGTTTTCAGCGGTTAGATGCACGAACGATTCAACGGCCAAAACAAAAACCTTCAGACCCCGCCAAAAACGGAGAATGAAGGCATTCAGCGAATCTCCCTGAAAACGGTCCAGGAAACTGGCCTCATCCTTCTCTTGGACGGAGAAGTCGGCCGCTCAAAACGAACGGCCGCGACGAGCACAGCCAAACCGGTATCCTGACTTCAGGTCTCCAACCTCACTCCCGCCTTCCCGGCTCGTGACCAGTGGCTGTGGGAGTTTGTAACCCGTTACAGTGGCGCAACCGTCCCCGATTCTCGCGGGGTTCCCAGGCATTTGACTGCGGTGACGGATGGACGAAGCGTCCATCGTTTTTCAAAGAGCAGGCTCTTGTTAAGGTGGTGGCGGCGATTTGCCAAGAAAAATTTATGCCCGTGCGAGCGAAGGAGCGCATCTTCCACTACCACCGACATGCCGCTGGTCAATTCCCTCTCCCCACGACGGAGGAGTGGGGAGAGGGTAAGGGAGAGGGGATTCCGATTAGCCGCCAATTCGATGGAACGTGCCCTCTCCCCAGCCCTCTCCCCGCTCGTGCCTCGCAGGGAGAGGGAACGGGGGAGCGGCGATGATGGTGGTATCCAGACGCGCCCGGAGCGAAGGCCCGGTCCGCGCTTAAAGCGCCAGCTTGTATCCGACGCCGTGCACGGTCAGCAGATGTTTCGGTTCGCTGCCGTTGTCGCCAAGTTTTTTTCGCAACTGCACGATGACTTGATCGAGCGTGCGGGTGGTGCCGTAGTAGTTGTAGCCCCAGACCTCGTTCAACAGGCGGTCGCGCGAAAGCACTTCGCCGGGATGGCCGTAGAAAAATTGCAGCAGTTTCATTTCTTTCGCCGTCAATTCTTCCACGACTTTGCCCCGTTTGAGCTGATACGTTTTCGGATCAATCGACGCACAGCCGATTCGGAACACCGTGCCGGCGGCGTCGCCTTCCGCAGGTTTCGCAACACGGCGGAGCAAGGCGTGAATGCGCGCCAACAGTTCGCGCACACCGAACGGCTTGGTGACGTAATCGTCCGCGCCAAGGTCAAGGCCGACTACTTTGTCGAGTTCCTGTCCTTTCGCCGTGAGCATGAGGATCGGGGTCGCCACTTTTTTACCCCGCAGTTCCTTGCAGACGCCGTAACCGCTTTTGCCGGGCAGCATCACGTCCAGCACGATGAGCGCGGGACGCTGTTTACTGATGGCCTCCATGGCCTGGTCGCCTCGATTGCAAACGGCCACCTCGAAGCCGTCGCTCTTCAACACTTCCTCGAGGCCCAGCAGGATGTGCGGGTCGTCTTCAACAATCAGGATTTTCGTTTTCATGCGATAAACCGCGAATGAACACTAATTGACACGAATGCCAGGTCGGTTTCGCAACACCAGGGCTTTTGGTTCGTGCTCATTCGCGTTCATTCGTGGTTGAATTCGGCCTCGCAGGCAGACGCAACACAAAACAACTCCCGCCCCCCTCGCGTGGCTCGTAAGTGACGTCGCCGCCATGCGCGCGGGCAATCTGTCGCGCCAGAGTCAAGCCGAGCCCCGACCCTTGAATGCCGCTGCTCAGCGAATCGTGGGCGCGATAAAACTGTTCAAAGATTTTTTCTTCGCAACCCTTTGGCACGCCCAGGCCGCGGTCGAGCACGCGCACTTCAATGTGGGCCAATGGCTGCGACTGCTGGCGCACTTCCACGCGCGCTTCCTTCCGTTCGCCTGAATATTTCTCCGCGTTGGAAAGCAGGTTCACAACGATCTGCGCGAGCGCGTCACGGTCACCGTTCACGAACAACGGCGACGCCGGCAAGTCGCATTCGAGTTTGAAGCCGCCGGCTTCGAGGTGCGGGCGGTAGGTCCCGACCGTTTCCCGCACGGCGTCGAGGAGGTCGCATTTGGCGATATTATATTTCTTCTCGCTGCGTTCCAGGCGCGAAAAATCGAGCACGTTGTTGATCAGGCGCGTCAGGCGCGCCGTTTCTGCGGTGATGATGTTGAAGTAGGAACGCTGCTTTTCTTTGTCGCTCACGCGACCATCGGCGAGCAATTCCGAGAACATGCGGATGGAGGTGAGCGGCGTTTTCAGTTCGTGCGAGACGTTGCTGACGAAGTCGGTTTTTTGTCGAGCCAGCGTGAGCTGCCGTTTCAAGTCCAGGACAATCAGCCAGCCGCCGACACCGATAGCCAGCACGAGCAACGCAATCAGCAGACCGAGCGTGAGTTTCAATGCCGCGGCGGACCGGCTGAGCTTCGCCGGGTTGAGCAGATAAACGGCGGATTCCCAGTGCGGCAACGCTTCGCCGATTTCCGTCGCGACGAAAGGGCGCTTCCAATTCCCTTGATTCTTCCAGGGGAAGGCCGCCACGGGCCGGGCATTATCGTCGAGCAGCGCAACGCCAATTTCGCCGTGCAGCGATTCCGCATCGCCTTTCACGAGGTTTTGCAAGCTTTCGGTCAGGCGCGGCAGGTTGATGAGCGCGCCGAAGACCAGTTGCGGATCGCGCGGCGAGCGATACCAGAACATCAGGTTGAGTTTGTTCTGGAGAAAGCGGGCGACTGTGCCTTCCGTTGAGTCGCCCACGAGCTGGCGGAACTCGGCCTCGGACGGAGCGACTTTGGAATAGGCCTGCTTGTCCACCGTCAGCTGCGTTTGCTGAGGCTCAACGTTGCGCGCCACTTTCTGCTCCTTGGAATATTTGCCAGTGGCGCCGGAAAAAGCGGGGCTGTTTGCCGTGGGAGACTGGGCCGAGCTGCCCCCGTCGTTTTCCGATTTTTTATCGTCGGCCAGCGAAAGGTTGATGGGACCTTTAGGGCTGTTCCAATAAACCTGGACGCTCTCCCGGCTGCAGAGAAATCGGTCATTCTCCAGGCGAAACTGGCGTGCTTCCGGCCGGCCGCGTTCAAACAGCAATGGGGAGTAAACCTGGCCTTGCAGCGAAACGACAAAACCGACATCCGCCAACAACCAATGCCCGCGGATTCGATCATCGAAAGAATTGGCGACGTCGATAGGCTTGTCGTTGGCGAGCAGCGCTTCGACCTGCCGCGCGAACTCACGCTGGTGTTCGGCGATCAGGTTCGCGGCTTCCCTGGCGACCGAATCCGCGACGCCCTGGTAGAGCAGCGACTGCTGGCGTTCGAGCACAAACTGCTGGTCGCGCAGCGAGCGGACCGCGAGCCAGGCCAGCACGAGGCTCGGCACGAACACCGCCAGCACAAATACAAACGCGACTTTTTTCATTGGGCCGGCTGTGTGTTAAGGCTCTCGAAGAATCGGGCCAGGCACCCGGCCGCTGGCGTGTTCCATTCCGCGCACCGTGCGGCGGGCGGTAAATTTCCAACTCTAAAGAATCGGTTCACAATTTGGGGTTCTTTATAAGCCAATCATAAGACGGGTCCGAAGAAAGGCCAAGCATGGGTTCGGAAGCCCGCCAGGGTCCCATTTCGTGAACTCCCACACTTCGCCATCCGACAGGAGTGACGCCTGCCCTACTTTGCGGCCAACGTTCGCCCATCGCCGTCGTTTTTCGTCGCCGCCTGCAACAGTTCCCACGCGGCCTGGTTGAACTCGCGGTGGGGATGACTTCCGAGTACGAGTTGCACGGCAGGTTGAAAGAAACGACCGAGGTTCATCTGGCGGACCCGGTTTACCGCCTGACGGCGCTCCTCCGCGTCGCCGTCCGAGTAGCGAACGATCTGCTTAAGCAGTTGCCATTCGGTCGTGGGAGCGATGATTTCGGCGCGGCCGACCATGACGCGAACGACTTCGCGCGGCCGTGGCTGTACGGTCAGCGGGAGGGCTTCATCGGTCCAGGCGCGCGGCAGCACGTAGAGCACACGCAACCCGTCCTCTTCAAACCACGATTCGCGCCAGGTCTTCACCATCGCGTCGGCTTCGCGCCGATACAAACCTTCCTGTTGCAGGGCCGC
>Ga0209056_10004721_pt1 | contig 14333 bp, 12 predicted proteins | sample GraSoiAngelo_114_FD_185876 | JGI IMG/M metagenome (GOLD analysis project Ga0209056, IMG submission 185876) | Grasslands soil microbial communities from the Angelo Coastal Reserve, California, USA - 14_0903_13_40cm (SPAdes) (version 2) | ecosystem: Environmental > Terrestrial > Soil > Grasslands... | reverse complement strand
GAAAGATGCCTGGTAGTTTCTCGCCGATCCTGAACTCCTTTCCTTCCAGCTTACGTATCCCTCGTAGCTGTGCCTCCCATACCTGGTCGGATAGGCGAGAGAAGCGCTTATCGTTCGGATCATAGTAGACGCTCATCTTTCCCTGCTCCACCGCGACGACGTGTCCGCCTGGCTTCGTGATCCTCGCCATCTCTCTGACCGCCTTCAACGGGTCGTCGAGATGCATGAGCAGGGTACGACAACACGTTAGATCAGCATAGTCGTCGTCTACCGGAAGGTTGTAGGCGTCACCGAGCTTGTAGGATACAACATGGGACAGATGCGCCCTGTTGGTATCTGCGATTCCAGCCTTTATCGACTTCGGGTTAGAGTCTACCCCTAGAATCTTCGATTTTCCATCTGACAGTCGGGCGAGGTAGCGGGTAAAATCTCCCGGACCACAACCGACATCAACGATCTTTTGGCGGGGCCTAATGTCTAGGAATGATTTGTAGAGCTGGTTCAGCCACGGTCTGGAGTTGAGATATCGGTTCCATAGCTTCCGGCTGCGCCGCAGGTATTTGACTCGAAAAGCCGACTTGGAAATACTCTCTCTGCGCTTTCGCCTTTTCGTCTGAACTTGCACTGTCCTTGTTGCCGACAAATGCAAAGGTCTGCAACAGACGGGACACGGCTTAAGCTTTGCAGGGTCAGGATATTGTGAGGCCGTAGACTGGATGGATCTCGGCCCAGTTAGAGTGGTCTGTATCCAAGACGTATGGTCCGGTTACTGTGATCTGGTCGTTGACGCTGGGGATTGTTATGTTGTTGGCGTAGTTCTGGCAGGCTGAGACTGCGTCGGACTGGGTGATGGGTAGTGCGCAGATTATTTCGACGACTAGGTCGCCGTACTGGTACTGCTCATTCGCGCTGTTGGTGAGATTGCTGTACTGGGAGTCGAGGGCCAATCGCACGTGGTAATTTCCGTCGGCCTCTTCGAAGACGTTCTCGACAACTCCTGAAGCTGTTATGCAGGACTTGATGACATTCAGACGGTATGGATTGTAAACGTGGCTCGAAATAGAATCCGGATCACTGCAACTAGAACTGCCCCGAATGGGGAGATCCAATATGGGTAAAGTAGTAGCCAGTGACACCCACCGCCACCAGAATTACCATAGCGGCGAGGGCGACCGCCAACAGATTCTTCCTCGACAAATGCCTCCTCGGGATAGATTGTCTAGCGCTGCATTAGTCGAATAACTTTTCGACCTGCTAGGATAATATCATCGGCCGCGAACGACTTTTCGCATCACCATCACCCGGTTGCTTGTGCCGAAGGAACCGAGTGGACGGAATCCCTGGTTTAGGTACATTGATTCGGTTCCGCCCCAGATGAATGAGTTCGAGTATTTTTTCCCCTTGGGAAGGGCGATTGGATATCCGTCGACCGTCCCGCCTCCTTTGGCCGCGATGAACCGGAGTGCGCCTTCCAGCGCGGCCTTCGCAACTCCTTCGCGTCTGTGGTCGCGGTCGACGAAGAAGCAAGTAGTCCTCCAGTCCGGCGGAGAGACGTCCATATCGCCATAACCACGCATCCGACCAGGGAGTTCGAGAAGGGGCCCGAACTGACACCACCCAACGACGTCCGGCCCGTCGTAGACTAGGGCTGCGTGGGACCGGTTCGCTCGAACAAGCTTCTTCTTGTACTCCCGGTGCTTCCCAGACCACTGCTTATGCTCGCTAGGGGCGAGGTGGAAGAAGGTGCACCAGCAGCCACCCCAGACTCCGTTGTGTTTTTCGACCATTCGCTCAAAGTCTGGCCATGTCGAGGACCCGAGCTCCCTGACTGAGTATCGCGCCGCGGACTGTCTTGGGTGCTTCGTGCGAGACTCCGAGTCGCCTTCCGAGTCTACACTCAAGGTGGTGGTCAATTTCTTCAAAACTCGGACATCCACGCCCTCTCAAATTTGTGAGTATGACTCAGCTAAGAAACCTCTTCCAAGATCTCCCCCTTGCAATCTTAAAGACCTCTCGGCTTGAAGTGTTGATGAACATGAAAATTATACTCGACGACCAGGTTACGGAACGGTCGGTGCGCGCGGACCTGGCGTGGGAATTGTTCTTCAGGTCGAAGACGGAGATGCCGAAGGGACACGGTGAACCTCTGCTCCCTTTCGCCAACTGGTTCTGGGACGAGATGGGCCAGAGGGCAGGACGGCTGATGAAGCTCTCGAAGGGGGAGGCAACGGTCACAATCCCTCCCCTAGCTCCTGAAGCCTTGGACTTTGTGGTGCGCCTGGCATCGTTCTGGGCTGACGAGGTCTATCTGAGGAAGGGAGGGTCTCTGTCGGGGAACATGTGGAGGAGGCCGGTGGTGAACGTTCTCGACGATGACACTCTCGAAGGAGCCGAGCGCGCGCTGACTTCGAGGAAGGAGACGGGCTCGATCGACAGATTCCTGATGCCGCTCCTCGGGCCTGGGCATGCCTTCTTCAGGGTCAGAGTGGTCGAGAAGGACGAGAGTGCTGCTCGATTCCACAGTCATTCGCACGTGGACGAATACTACTTGATCCTCACTGGGAAGGGGACGCTGAGATACGATGGCTCGGAGACAGAGGTGAAACCAGGGGATCTAATCGGCAAACCGGCTGGGCCCGAGATCGCTACGCAACTCATTGCGGACCGAGGGGAGCGGCTCCGAATACTCGACATGGAGATTTGGCATGACCGGGCTCAAGTCTCCAAGGATATCATAGTGAACCCAGACTTCAAGGAACTCCTACTGAGCGGGTCCGGATGGGGGGCCACCGTTCCAGAAGAGTCCCTGATTACGCCCGAGGAGTTCTTTCGCCACTACGACCAGGGATACAAGAGGACGAGAGATGGAGGGTGGGTCCCGGCGAAGAACCGAGGCCACAAGCGGACACGCGAGAAGTGATCATACTTGGCTCCCACGACATCATCTGATGGGTTGAAGAAACGAGACGAGTTCGAGTTCGGATCGAGTTGAATGCGTGCCCGACGGGGCTCGCTACCATATGGGTTCGATTCCTGCACTGGCACGAAATTCCCAGGCGGAGAATATGGTTGCAGATCGCGCAGCTCCGAAAATTCGGGCAGATATGCACCGGACTCAAGCAAGCGCTCTTGCCGATTAGCTGGCCAGTTTTCTCTGCAACCGATTCGTTCTCGATGCTCCCTAGTAGGTGCACAAGTGTCTCATAACGAACGGACGGCTCGTTATCCTCGAGCAGCCGGTTCAGAACACTTTGCGAAACTTGAACCCGGGGATCTTGAAGCTGTTCCGTATCAGGGTCTATCGACGAGAGAAGAGATTTCGATCATCTAAGAATTCGAACGGATAGTCGAATTGTCCCGGGCCACCGCCGCATAACTCTTCGGACTTGGGCCGAGGTCGGCTTTATGTGGCCCAAGAGCGGGTCCTTCGATGCAATGATCGATCATCTGAACGCGGTAGTGCTACCGGTGCGGGACCTTGAGAAGTGCTCGTCGTTCTACAGCTCGAAGCTGGGATTCAAGTTGAAGAATAAGGATGAAAACTCTGCATTCTTCGGCATCGGCGACAAGGAACGGGTCATACTCGGCCTGATCTCGATCGATAACGTTGCCGAATTGATCTCCGAAGAGCAGGTTCGCCCACGAGAAGAAACCATCCACAGAACCTACTACGCGGTCTTCGTCGACGACGTCGACCGAGAATATCAAGACCTCAAACGCAAGGGCGTCCATTTCGTAAAGCCCCCAACAACGCAGCCGTGGGGCCAGCGAATAGCTTACTTCGAAGATCCCGAGGGCAACCTCTGGGAGATCTCCCACTTCCCAAAAAAGTAGGGAAACTAGAACTAGCCTTTACTCTAACATTTGTAGCCCGGCGATTATGACCTCAACAAGTTCGGATTTCTCGCGTCACGTTAGGGTTAGCCTTCGTAAGCAAAAGATCATGAGGCTCTTCCAGGCCCGGATATCTAGGCTTGAGAGGGGACTGGTGGAGATTTCAGCGGATAATCGTCCTGATCTAGAGCAGCAGGGTGGTCATATTCATGCTGGAGCTCTCGTAGCATTGGCGGATAGTGCGGGAGGATATGCAACACTCTCATTGCTGCCTTCTGGTTCGAGAGTGCTTAGTGTTGAGGCGAAATTGAACTTTCTGAGACCGTCAGTTGGAAGCATGATCGTTGGAAGGGGCAGGGTCCGGAAGATTGGACGTACGATCACCGCGTGCGAGCTTTAGGCGATGATGAAACAGGAAAGGAAATGGGTCACGTGCGCATGGGGAAGCCAAACAGTCTACTGCATATGGCCAGACATGACAAGCTCACGTCTCCAACAATGAGCGGATGAATTAGAGTAATGTCGCCTACCTCGCTAGCCCGCGGGTCCTAGTCAGATTTCTCATCAGTGAGAACCCGAGAACTATCTCCCAGAGGAACAACGGGTAAACTATGATTCTCTCATCTCCTCCATGCCCGATGACACTGCCCTCGAGCGTGGCGAACGATACGCTGAGCATAATGGCCAATCCAGCCAGGGAGATTACGCCGAACAGCATCGATAAGTATCGGAAATATGAGGGGGCTTCTAGTCTTACTCGGTAAAAGGTAATCGCAGCTATTGCTCCTGCGACGAACGAGACTAACGCACCAAGACCGTGTGTAGTAAGGTCAACATTCTCCGGGACCACGCCTGCGATCAGAGCCCCGAGACCGAAGAGACCGACAAGCGTCGAGAACAGCCGGTTGCCTAGACCGTGATAGATCATGTAAGCGAAAGCCATGGTCAGTATCCCGAAGAGAGATAGTACTGTGTTCCAGATTATTGAGGAGGGCTGGAAAATCACACACGAGCCAGGCGTTGGCATGATAGCATTGTGACAGGTAGCTCCCAGATCGCTAAGATCATTCTGAGTAATACTGTAGTTAGGGTAGTAGGCTTGGGCGATGAATACTCCAATGATCCACTGCGTCGCCGCAACAATAGCTAGAATCCCGCCGATGCGAAGGTATCTGCTTGCAACGGTTCCACCGGATTGCATGGACTAAACTCCCTGAACCTGTGCGTCGGGAAGGTTTGCTTGGACTTTTACCGTACCGAACATTCCTGGCTCAAGCGGATCAACATGTTGGAAAGACCCCGGAGCTGTGAATGTCAGCACGAAGGTTGACTGGGCAAGACCTCCCGAGTTGAAGAAGGTTGATCCATCATAGGTGGTTGCATTGCCTGTCGGACTGGCAAAGGCGAAATCTGGAAAAGGTGGAACTGTCTGTCCGGCAGGGAATATTATGAAGGGGACCGAGATGACAGGTGCTCTCCAGACTACTGTATCCCCCACGTGAACGCGGACCGTTCCCGGAACAAATCTCACCACCTCTGCGTTATGGAAGACCACATTTCCGCAAGCTACTTGGTTAGCGCCTAATTCGCCGACCGCCCGGGCCACACTAACAAACCAGCCTGAGCTCTGAATTCGAATATTCTGAATCCCGTTAGCGCTGATCGGGGTTGTGATTTCCGTAGAGCTCTGTCCGCTTCCATCCGGCTCAGCCGTGATGCCGTTCAGGGCGAACGGGGCGAGCAGGAACGGACTAGTCTGCGCTATTGCGCCGCAAACTCCATAGTCGATACCAGCGGAGTAAGCTTGGCCAGGAGTCAAACCTGACAAGTTCACCATCACGGCCATTGTCGAAGATAAGCTAGAAACTGAAACATCGAGCGAGGCCATTCCGGTTACGCTGGATCCTTCCGCAGCTGTCAATGCCACAGTCGCGGTCTCAGGTGCCTCTATGCCAGCTGTAACGAAGTGAGTTACAGTATTGTCCGGACCCGTCGTAGTCTGGGGCTCCCGGATCGAGGCGAGGGCCTGCCGTGCAGAGGTGAGGTCAGCCTGCAATTGCTGTCGGGCCTGGACGGAATATTCCTGTTGTGTGAATGGATAGGGCGCGGCAGCAGGGTGGACTATTACCAGTCCCTGCATTCCAGCTTGGACCACGGACAGGTAGACGAAGGCTCCCGGGTTGCCGAAGGTGAGCGAGAACGTATCATTACCGTGAGGGAGTGGGAAGTTATTGTCCCAGTTGAATCCTGGAGGAAGCATCAGTCCCGAGCCAGCGAAACTTGTCCCATCGTAGGGTGAGGGTGGAGGGACTGGACAAGGTGCAAAGTCGGAGGCAGCAGCGCAATCTTCAGGAAGAGGACCCACGCCGAAGAAGGTGACCGTGTGAGGCTCACCAGAACTGAGGGTCCACACCACGGTATCTCCAACATCTACTGTTATCACGTGAGGATAGTACGCTTCACCCTGAACGGCCCCATCCGGGGACTGACCACCAACCGACACATGCCAAGTCTGAGGCCCACCCAATGCAGAGCGCTGTGCGTAAGCTGACGGGAAAGCGTACACACCAATCATCAGCATTAGTGGCAAGATAATGCCGACCACGGATTCAGAACGTATCAACGGCTACGTGGGAGGAAAAACATCTTTTCGTATTTAATATGATATGCACATGCAATCGAGAAATGTGCGAACGACTAGTCGGTGAACTTACGATAGTGTTAGAGTGTAGACTGGGTGGATCTCGGCCCAGTCGTAGTGGTCCGTGTCCAAGACGTAGGGTCCGGTGACTGTGATGTGGTCGTTGACGTTGGGTATTGTTATGGTGTTGGTGTAGTTCTGGCAGGCTGAGACTGCATCGGACTGGGTTATGGGTTGTGCGCAGATTATCTCAACGACCAGGTCGCCGTACTGATACTGGTCGTTCGCGCTATTGGTCAGATTACTGTACTGAGTATCGAGAGCCAATCGCACGTGGTAATCTCCGTCGGCTTCCGGGATGACATTCTCTACGACTCCGGAAGCGGTTATGCAGGACGTGATGACATTCAGACGGTACGAATTGTAGACGTGGCTCGATATAGAATCCGGGTCAATGCAACCAGACTGATCCGACCCGGGAGAGCCGCTATGAATAGCGTAGTAACCAGTCACACCTGCCCCAACCGCGATCACCACAGCCGCAAGTGCGGCAAACACAGACCTCCTCAAGAATGCCTCCACCAGCTGATCCCGCGATCTCCCAGTGGCTCTTATTAGGATCGCAACGAAAATTGCATACTGTCTATCTCCATGAGCGAAGATGATTCGCATGACATTCCAGAACCGATGACTGAAGAGCAGATTCGGAGAATAACGGTCGGCCCACCCCCGAAGCAGATGAGCGGGAAGATTGCCCTTGTCGACTATCATCCAGCATGGCCACTATTATTTGCCCGGGAGCACGAGCGAATAAAGTCGGCCTTAGGCTCGAAGGCTCTTGCCATAGAGCACGTGGGCTCAACGTCAGTACCAGGGCTTCCTGCGAAGCCAATCATCGACATACTCCTCGTTGTAGAGAGTTCTGCAGACGACAAATCGTATCTCCCGACGCTCGAAGGGGCGGGTTACGTGCTGAGAATCCGAGAACCTGATTGGCATGAGCATCGAATGTTCAAGGGTCCGGACACGAACATCAACCTTCACGTGTTAAGTAAAGGCGATCAGGAGATAAAGAGGACGCTGACTTTCAGAGACTGGCTCCGCGAGAATCCGGATGACCGAGACTTCTACCTGAGAACCAAGAGAGAACTGGCCCAGAAAGATTGGGATTACGTCCAGAACTACGCTGACGCAAAGTCCAAGGTGGTCGAGTCTATAATTGCGCGAGCACGCTCGTCAAGTCACATTGCTCAGGAGTAGTCCTTCACGCTAGTCTCGGCGTTCGATTACCTTCACTCCTCACTGCGAGAGATAGCCAATATTGCAGGTGAAGATTCGATTGAGCTTAGATGATTGGGGCTGATGATCTTTCTGGCCAACACCCGCGAAGACAACAGCAAACAAGGCGGCAGGGAATGCTGAGAAGTAATGACAGCCACCGTGAAATCTAGAGACGGTACAAAGATCGCATACGACAAAGTAGGCACTGGGCCAATTGTAATACTGGTGCTCGGAGCTCTGAATTCAAGGAAGTCTGGCGCCAGTCTTGCTAAGCTGCTTGCGGCTCGCTTCACAGTCATCAGCTATGACCGGCGCGGACGCGGCGGTAGCACAGATACCGCGCCATATACACCTCAACGTGAGATTGAAGATGTAGCCGCGTTAATCGGTGAGGTTGGTGGACCAGTATGCCTCTACGGTCACTCTTCAGGTGCGGCCATCGTTCTCGAAGCTGCAATCAAACTTCGCCAACACATCAGGAAATTAGCCATATACGAAGCGCCCTACGCTTTAGACCCTGATGCCCGCAAGGCCGCTAAAGAGTACAACGCACTGCTCAAGAAATTGCTCAAATCTGGACGCAATGCTGATGCGGTGGCCCTGTTCATCAAACTTGTAGGCGTGTCTGACAAGCAGATTCAGGCTATGCGACGCTTGCCGATGTGGCGAGGACTGGTAGCCATGGCCCCAACCTTAGCCCATGACAGCGACGTTCTAGGTGAGGACTATTCTTTGCCTACCGCTCTCTTATCTCGCGTTACTATTCCCACTCTTGTCATGTACGGCGGTGCGGGAACTCCATCTATGCGCGATGCGGCTCAAGCAATCAGCAAAGCCGTTCCAAATGCGCAACTCCGTACGCTGGCCGGCCAAACGCATGGTGTAAGGCCCAAGGTTCTTGCGCCTGTATTGGCAGATTTCTTCGGGTGATAAAGCAGTGAAGGTTGGGCTGATGGTCTTTCTCGCGAACGAGCGCGAAAACAATCTCAAGCGTCCTTACGATTCGATCCGCGCTGTAGCGCAACAGGCGGAGGCTGATGGTTTTGATAGTATCTGGCTTCCTGATCATTTCTTCTATCGTAATCCTGGTGAACCGACCCGGGGAATCTGGGAGTGTTGGACAATGCTGTCGGCTCTGGCCGAGGCGACACGGCGCGTGGACCTAGGCACGCTGGTGACGTGCAACTCCTTCCGCAACCCTGCCATCCTGGCAAAGATGGCGACAACAGTCGATGAGATCAGCCACGGCCGGTTTATCCTCGGCGTTGGCGCGGGATGGAACGAGCCAGAGTACCGGGCGTTCGGCTTGCCGTATGATCATCGCGTAAGTCGGTTTGAAGAAGCCCTGCAGATCATCAAGCCGCTATTGCGTGACGGTCACGTCGATTTCAAGGGACGATACTATCAGGCATCAAACTGTGAGATCGTGCCACGAGGACCTAGGTCAGATGGGCCAGCGTTGATGGTGGGAAGCGAAGGGGGTCCGCGCATGCTCAAGCTGACCGCACAGTACGCCGACCTCTGGAACACCGGCTACATGGGCAAACCTGAGACCATAGCCGAGCGGCTGGCCAAGGTCAAAGCCGCGTGCCTCGAGATCGGCCGCGACCCGGCGACCCTGGGCATCACAGCATTCATCGGCCTCTGGTTCCCCGATCTCCAAGCAAAGAAACCGAGCTTCTTCGACAATCCCCTGACAGGTACAGTGCAGGAGATCGCAGAGGCAATGCGCGGCTATGCGGAACTCGGCGTCCAGCATATCATGTTCCAATGCGAACCTTACAGCCCCGAAGCGCGCCAAAGGCTGACCCAGGCGCTCCAACTCTATCGCAGCATGGAGCAGAAATGACCGCCTAACAGAAACCAACTTTTGCAGGAACTGGAAACAAATCGGGGCAACATCGACGGACAATCTGCAATTTTGTTAATCACTGTATTATTCGGCTTCATATCTGCAGCTCTCGTAAATCTTCTACTGATAGTGGCAACTGCCTTGTCCGCGGTCATAGCGTATTCTTACGGTGAACTTTACAATAATGACATGAACTCTGACAAGAGCTTCTCTCTCTGGGTCCCGTACGACTGGACTAATGTTGAAAATGCCTGTTGCAGCAGCGGCTTCGACGGAGCTACACCCCACTTCTGGTGGAGTATCGGCACATATACCTACGTAATCCAAACGAGGCACTAGCTTTGTTAGATCAATCATCAATACAAGCGTTCATTGGCATCGGCTTTGCCTTTGGCTTGATTGTAGGCGCAGTCATGACGCGCTGGATAACGGAGAAGGAAGCTGAACGCAGCCGCCAACAAAGACAAGGCTTCTGGACCCCAAAACGCATCGTCGGTGCAATTGGCATAGCTGTCTTGACTATCTATTTCATCATCTCACTCCTTGTCTGACATGGCACCTGGGAACGCAACAATTACCACTTTTTTTCTCGACACCAGCTTTCTCAACTAGACAGACACTGCCGCCCCGCGGACCATCCTCTTCTATCCGACATGGGGATGAATAGGGATCAAGCACGATCCCACATACGTCGGATACTTTGTCCCAATTCTCTTAGCGCAAATCTTGCCAGGATGCGGCACTGCGACCATAATCTACACAGCAGTTGCGCAGACTGTCGCCGCTGCTATCATTGCTTTCTTGGCCATCAAGACGACCCGAAAGACGAAAACACTTCAACAGAAATCGCATGGAGTGAAACTAGTTGCTCAGTCTGGTTCTTGGGTTTATTGGGTGGCACGGATTGAAAGATGGTTTATTGATCAGGGAAGCTCGAGGCCTATTTGATTCGGAGATTCAGGCCGGGAGGATTTGTTCGTCGTCCTTTTTCTTGAGGTAGCCCTTCTTCCAGGCGAGGCCGACCATTCCCACCACTCCCACTGAGCCAACTAGAGTGGCGCCAGTTGTTATTGCTTTGCTGTTCTGGGCGAACCAGGTCGGTTTGACTTCGAAGCTTCCGAGGGCTGTGGAGTCTCCTAGGCTTGACGAGTGGGCGTTTGCGATCATAGCGTAGGTTCCGAGCGGGTTGGCTGATGCTGCGGGTATTGTGAAGACGGCGCGATAGATGCCTGTGGAGATCTTGGTTGCGGTTAGGAGCAGCATGGAGCCGTCCGGTCTGATGAGCTGGACTGTTACCTGGAGGTCTGCTGGCGAGGCTGGTTGGCCGTTCTGGTTGACGAGTATGAAAGCTGTTGCGCCGTCTCCAGGGAAGTAGATTGTTCCAATGTCTAGGCTGACCGTCAAGCCTGTGGGGCTCTGTAATACTTGGAAGGGCGCGGTTGCAATTATCGAGCCGGAGCCACTGAAGAAGAAAGGCTCGAAGGCCTTGACCGTGTGAGCCCCGGCCTGAGCTACGGGGACGTTGAATGTGAAATTGAAACTGGTTGTAGGGATGAATATGAATCCAACGAGTTGATCGTCGAAGCTGACGATGATCTCGGATGAACCGAACTCGACCGGGAATCCTGAGCCTTGAACCAGAACCTTTGCTCCGACCGTGCCACTCGTCGGCGTAACCTTGAGCGTTGGCGGGGGTAGAACTTGCACGTAAACTATTATGGAATGCGTGGAGCCACTGCTACTGCCCGTGACGGAGATAGTGTAGTTGCCGACGGGTGTAGTAGCGAGAGTGCCTATTGTCAGTGTGGAGTAGACACTGAACGAAGATAGGGTCACGATGGTCGGGTTGAGAGTTGCTGTCAGGCCGTTTGGTGGCGAAACTGCAGCGGACAGTGCGACGCTGAAGCTGCTGCCGGAGAATCCATTGGGGTAGAGCTGGATCTGGGAGCTAACGGTGGTCCCCGCGGGTATTCTGAAGAAGGACGGGAAGGCGGTGAGGCTAAAGTCTGTTGAAGCTGCTTGGACTTGGAACGCAACGGTGGTCTGATGTACTAGACCGCCGCTCGTCCCACTGATGCTGATAGTTCCACTGTCGGCCATGTTTGCCGCCATTATTACGAGGAAGGCGTTGGCGCTTCCGCCTGCGGCAAGACTAACCTGGGTCGGAGTCACGAACCATGTCGTGCACTGTGGCTGGGGGCAGAGCGGAGATGTTGTGGACAGCTGAACCATTCCACTGAACCCGTTGATGCTGGTTAACGTGATCGTCGAACTAGCATTGATGCCGGCCGGGATGATGAGCGAAACGGGGTTGGCGGATATTAGGAAATCGGGAGGTGGCCCGGATGACATTATCGTGAAGACGACGGTAACAGTGTGCGACGTGCTCCCGAAGGTTCCGGTGACGTTGACGATCCATCTACCTATCGGAGTCGATGAGATTGTGGAGAAGATGAGAGTGGACGAGTTTGTTCCTCCAGCGTGAAGTTGGATCATGGTGCCGTTGATGCCCCAAGTTGGGCATGCCGGGCAGGCGGGCGGGGGAGTTGTTGAGAGTGTAACTATGCCGTTGAGTCCGTTGACACTCGTCAGGGTGATGTTGGAGATCGCGGAGGAGCCGGCGTTGACCGACAGGCTGTTCGGAACCGCGGTGATCGTAAAGTCTGCCGACGTGGTCTGGATGACTGTCGCGGCTTGGATATTCTCAGGGATAGTAGTTCCAACATTGTCAGCTACGAGAACACACATGTTCGGTGGTGAAGACACGCTGCTGGCAGCACATCCGGGAGCCGCGGGGTACGATAGAGGAGTGCTCGCGGCCGATGCCACTACTGTGTAGTTAATGAAGAATGCCATACCGGAACAGGGTGAGATGCCACCACACTCGTTGCCGCCCGAACTTTCTATCGTAGTAACCTCGACGACACCGTTTCCGTTTGCAGTGTTGACCGTACACGAGCCAGTCTGGGCTATGCCGTTAAGGCAGATACTCGTCAATGATGGATTGACGATCAGAGGACCGAGACTAGCGCTAGTGGGAGTCAGGACCGCGGGGTCGGACTTTACGTAGATGTCGAAGCCTGCCATAGCGTTAGAATTCTGGATGAAGAGACCGATGCTAAAGTTTGTGCCGATGGTAAAAGGACCGAAAGCGGGCGGACTAGCGGGACAGGCGTTGGCTGCTGCTGTGGTCAAGCAGACGAGACCCGTGACCGCGTGAGCCCTAGGGATTGAGGGAACAAACAGGAAAACGGTGAGGGCGAGAGATATCAGGAGGACTAGACGTTTATTCAAATGAACAAATCAGCTCTCCGACAAAGCGTTTCGGCGGCTTCTCATATTTAGCTTTAGTAGCAGGCATAGGGAGCGACTATAGCTACGGGTAGCTCTGCTAGACTGTTCATAGCCCGCGATGGCTATCGGTTGCCATGCGTGGAAAACATCTCACTTTGTTAAACATCCTCAGTGTCAACCGGAGCGCGAACACGCCGATTCCAGAATAACAGGAACACGGCTCCCGAATCTGGGTCAGGAGGACCAAGCGCGAGGTTAGGATATTGTTAGAGTGTAAACTGGGTGTATCAGGAATACCTAAACACAATTATTCCCGACAATACGTGATCAGCCTCTTGCGGTCGGAGCTCCAACGTGTGTGCGCACTTTACCCAAGGATAGAAACCGAAGTCTCTTCGCCAGAGAGAATCGTCTGACCCTTACGACGACCGTTACCATTATCTCCTGGGACCAGTAGCAATCGGGAATCACCGGTCCATCCCTTTCTAGTTCATAGCGATCTTTTGCGGGCTTGGCGGCATGAAAGCGTTGATCACTGGATTCCTGCAAGGAGTTACGGGGGCTATCTCGGGACTCGTCCGTATGAAGCGTAATGGAAAGAAGACAGCTTCGCGTAATACAGTAAGTGCAGGAAGGCATCTAGCGGGAAGGCCTAGAGCCAACAGGAAGCAGCAGCAGAAGAAGACTCGAAGAGTCAGGTCTGGAACGGGTCGCAAAGGACACCTGAGAACAGCGCCGAAACCATCCGCGGCGACCATGGACAATTCGAATGTAACCTCAGCCTCTCAAACAGTCATCTACACCTGCCCGGCATGTGGGCTACAAGCTCCCCAAGCTTTGATGATCGAACATTTGCGGGGAAGCCCCATTCATCAGCGTGGCCGTGCGCAACCAGGGCAAACAACTGATCACAGAGTCGAGGAAGAACCAGCCCTAGTTGCGCGAGGAGAGGATTCGAGAGACTCGTTAAGAAACCTCTTACAGATTCTTCTCCCACCACGTGCATTCGGGCGTAGACACGAACAGAAGACACCAAACGCTATCTCCTAACTGAACCAGATGCCTCGACTCCGAGAATGGATCTTCCGTTCTCCGGTGATGAGGCCCCGCTAACCTGACCCTCCAACGAAGCGTGAACGGAACTTCGTTCCACGTCGTATGTTTCGCCCGATTCTGCGGTATCAGGATAGTTCGTATGCGCAGTCATATCTTAGTTCATCACCGCCGACTCACCGTGCATAGAGGGGAACTTGACCCTCACTGACTGTTCCTCTGACAGGGATTCTCTCGCTGCCTCAAGGCAAGTGACTACGTGTGCGCCCAGCAGTCCATCGTTTTCGTTGGAGAAGGTCTGCGAAAGTCTATTGCGACCGACACAGTTCGCAAAATGTTCGATTTCTTCTCTCAGAATATTACTTGGAATTATTGGAA
>Ga0209056_10004715_pt1 | contig 14341 bp, 18 predicted proteins | sample GraSoiAngelo_114_FD_185876 | JGI IMG/M metagenome (GOLD analysis project Ga0209056, IMG submission 185876) | Grasslands soil microbial communities from the Angelo Coastal Reserve, California, USA - 14_0903_13_40cm (SPAdes) (version 2) | ecosystem: Environmental > Terrestrial > Soil > Grasslands... | reverse complement strand
TGAAGTAGCCTCGTCCTGCCGGATCACTCCAACTACCCTTCGGATTCCAATGCCATGCCTGAACAAATAACTCCGTGTTCTGACGATAGCTAACAGTACCCCAACCTGCTTCGAGAAGCCGCTGCACCACCCTCGGCTGGTACAAGGCATCAGTCACCTCGGCGGGTACCTGGAAAAGCGGATTCGAGGCGTCGCCTGCAATGCGGTCAACTCCAGCTCCAAAGGCATGTGGCGGACTAAACGAGTTCACGACGTGGCTAGGGGAGACGTCCACGGTGATTGTTTGCCCGAGCGCCTGTATCGCCATAAGGTGAACGACACAGTACATCAATCTTCCTACCGTGATGGCCAAGACTCTTGGTGGTCGTACCCGTGTGTGCATGGTATTTTGCGGGAAGTCTAGCATAGAGAATTGGCAAGCCCGTCATGGGCCCGCAGAGTGCCTAAGCGTTGGCGGTCTACACAAATAGCAGGAGGGATTCTTGATAGTTGGCGTTAAATCCCGATTGGACTCATTGACCCTCCAAAGGGGTTTTGAGTGTAATTGATTCCATAACAATGTCGGCCCACGGCGTGTTGGACAATCTTGTCCTCCAAGGCCGCAACCCCTAATGGGCGTTGCCGCCCATCTCCTTTCGCTATGTACACTCTTCTCGAGGGCGTCGCTCGGAACGCTCCGCGATGTACCCGGCTATGAAGATCGACTAAGCGATCTTCCAGTCCGGGTTCATACTCCTGCCACGTTACGCCGTCTACCCCGGGTGCGGCTTTTCTCTTGAGTGAGTAAAAGCTTTCCCGTAGCAGATCGACGGTCAGATGGTGGAGCAAGGCGGTGAACTTCATCTCCTTGTTTTCCCACGCTGCTTTCCGCACGCCAGCCAGCCCCTAGGACACACGTCCCCCGCTCTGTGTCGGGTGCGTGTTAGGTTGACCAGCGTTCTCCTTGATCAGCGGCCTTTCCTCCTCATTCTCCGCGGACGGTTTTCTGTCTTTGTTCGATTGATTCATAGGTACTATGCCGCTGTGTGACTCCTCGGGGACGTACATGCGAGCCGTGTGGCCTGAGCCTTCGCCCGCCGTCCTGCGACCAAATTTCCGTCGCAGGCATCCCCGAGGTCTCCCGGTTCTCGTGCTTGAAGTTTCTAGACGTGTCTGGGGTCTTCGACTACGCCGGACTGAGTAGGGGCTCGCGCTATCGCCCCCATTCATGTTGCCTTCCGCGCATGTTAACCGCGTCGGCGTCCGGGTTGTATGTTTTCGCAGCTCAATAGCCCACCCCGCCTATACCCCTGTCTACGCTTCACTGGGTCCCTCGCGGTAGCAGCGCAAGACTCGGGGCCGAGTAGATCGCTAGTCCTTTCTCGTAAGAATTTTCCATTCTCTGCTTCAAGCCGGTTTATCCCGGCGCACTAACATCCCCATTGCACTCAAAATCCCGGCAAGACGGTCAATGAGTTCGCCTGATTACGCCAGCTAATATGATCAGCCATTCCGCAGTGAGACTGCGGGTACTCAATGAACCTCGAAATCAACGGGCTCAGTATGCACAACGGCATGTTCGGAGATTCCGGGTCACCACTCCTCTGGCTATCGGGCTGGCCCTTGACACAGCCTTCATACTTATCGAGGCCATTACACAAGTAACTGGCACAAATCGACTCGGCTATGAGGAGCCGCGTTCCCCCGCAAACTCACGCCGACGCCGTTCCGTCACCAAACGATTGTCCAGAAACGAACGGGCGCTCCTACGCATGGACAGTTCTTTGTAGCTGTCAGGCAGCATCTCTCAATAGAATCAGTCGTTTAGCAGAATCGTCGTTGGTAGCAGGCTTGCACGTGGTTAGGCGAGAACGAAGCAAAATCTCCGATTGGGACTCGTATCCGTGAACACCATAGGCCAGGACGTGCGCTACGCACTCCGCACACTGCTCAAGTCACCGGGATTCGCTATTGCCGCCATTATCGTCCTTGCCCTGGGCATTGGCGCCAACACAGCCGTCTTCAGCCTGGTGAACGCGGTCTTGCTACGGCCGCTTCCGTTCCCCGAACCGCAGCGCCTGATGGCCGTCCGGCTCACGGATCCGAAACAAGATATGTTTGGTCTGTTCGGCGACGCGGACTTCATTGCTTTCCGTGACCAGCAGAAGAGCTTTTCTCATGTGGCTGCTTATGGTTCAGGGCTGAGCGAATTCAACTTCAGCAACGGCAGCGAGCCCGGGCGCGTACGCGGCGTAGCGGTAACAGCGGACTTCTTTGAGACTCTCGGCCTTACTCCCGAACGCGGCCGTACCTTCCAGCCGCAGGACGACCGCGCCGAAGCGCCGCACGTCGTCGTAGTCAGTCACGAGTTCTGGCAGAGACAATTGGACAGCGACCCAAAGATTGTTGGAAGCGCGATCAAGCTCAATGGTCGCTCGTACGTTGTCACCGGCGTCATGCGACCCGGCATCCGGTTCCCGCAGAATGAATCGGTAGATGTCTGGCCGCTCATGCGCATACAGACACCGCAAGGGCGTCCGCCGTACTATCTCGCCGTGTTCGGCCGGCTGAAACCCGGCGTGAACCCGCGCCAGGCCGCTGACGAACTCAGCACAATCGCGCATGGAGTCGAGCAGACGTATCCGAGTTCGACGGCGTGGGTCGGCCGCGTGGAACCTTTAAAGGCACGCATGACCCAGAACGTTCGCACGGTGCTGTGGGTCATGCTCGCTGCGGTCGCTTTCGTGCTACTGATCGCGCTTGTGAATGTTGCCAACCTGTTGCTGGCGCGAGCCACGGCCCGCCAGAAGGAGATCGCCATCCGCGTCGCGCTGGGTGCCTCTCGAGCGCGCATTATCCGCCAACTCGTTACTGAGAGTCTCATGCTTGCAGGTGCCGGTGGCTTTTTCGGAGTTCTCCTCGCCGCGTGGGCGCAAACGGCGTTCGTCTCGCTGGGCAGCATGATGCGCATTCCGATGGCGTACCAGGCGACCCTCGACGCGCGAGTACTTCTTTTCACGCTTGGCATCAGTGTGGTCTCAGGCGTTCTGTTCGGGCTGGCGCCCGCGCTTCATGTTGAAGGTGGATCGTTGAACGATTCCCTCCGCGACTCTACGCGCACAAGCTCGAGTGCAGCCGGCCTGAGTGCGCGGCGTGTATTGGTTGCGACCGAGTTCTCGCTCGCCTTGGTACTGCTGGTGGGTTCCGTGTTGCTGGTCCGCAGCTTTGTCCGCCTCCAGGAGGTAAATCCAGGGTTCAACAGCGACCACATCCTCACCGCGGAGATCACGTTGCCTTCCGCGCTCTACCGGGATGACAAAGCCATCATCGCTTTCTGGGATGAATTTTTGCGACGCACGAACGGCCTGCCCGGGGTTAAGTCGGTGTCGCTGACGATCAGCCTGCCGCCAGACCAACTTGCACTCACTAATCCCTTCGCCGCCGAAGGACAGACCTATGACAAATCGCGTTCGTTGCAACTCGCGGAGGAAATGGCGATCGCTCCAGGGTATTTCTCGACACTCGGCGTCCCCATTCTCGCCGGCCGCGATTTCAATGACGCGGACCGCAGCACCGCGCTCGATCCCATCATCATCAACCGGACGCTGGCGGAAAAGTATTTCCCCGGCCAGGACCCTGTCGGTCGGCATCTACAGACAGGCGATCCACGTCCTGAGGCGCCGACGGAGACGATCATTGGGGTTGTCGGTGACGTGAAGTACTCCGGGCTCGACGCTCCACCGACGCCGCAAGCCTACAAGATCTACGCCTCGGGATGGGCCGATTTCTGTCGCCGGATGTTCGTCGTGGTTCGCACTGAGGCTGAGCCGGGTGCCGTGACCGGCGAATTGCGCACAGAGTTGGCGTCGCTTGACCACAGCCTTCCGCTGGCGAATGTGATGACGATGCGTGAACGTATGGGCGAATCCGTCGGCGAGCAGCGCTTCCGCACTCTATTGCTCGGTTCGTTTGCAGGGTTCGCACTCGTGCTGGCTTGTATCGGGCTGTATGCGGTTATGTCGTATTCCGTCAGCCAACGCACGCGTGAGATCGGCATCCGCATCGCGCTGGGTGGTCGGCCTCGCGAAATCCTGGCTCTCGTGATCCGCCAGGCGCTGGTGTTGTCTTGTATTGGTATGGTCGTCGGGTTGATCGCCGCGTTGGTTCTCACCCGGGCGATGCGCGCCCTGCTGTTCGAGGTCACTCCGGAGGACCCGATCAGCTTCGCCATCTCGCTCGGGCTATTGGCTGGTGTTGCGGTGTTGGCCAGCTATATCCCCGCTCGCCGCGCAACCAAGATCGATCCGCTCACCGCGTTGCGCTACGAATGAGCGCGCTGATGGTAGTACCGGACTAGCAGGTTTGATCCTCCGCGCTCGGCCTCTCAAGACATTGTCAGGGATGCGGGATTGTCCGAGGCTGCAGGTATACTTCATCACACCGCAGTCATGAAGCGTCACGTCCTTATCTTCGGTCTGGCCGGCAGCCGGCCGCAGATCACGCGGCAAGAGTAACTGGCGATAAAGTGCGCCGTGAAAAGGCGCTGGACTTCAGCGGGTGTAACTCCCGCCTGGGAACTGGTTCGCTCCACCCGGTAGCAATCGAAGCGGCAGCAGAGGCAACGAAGCTGTCGGAGCCTTCGGTGTAGAGGGTCGCTTGGCGACTCGGTGAGCGTGCATGTCGTAACGCGAGTGAACGCTGAGCAGGCCTCGGAAAAATAATTGCAGGAGCCGACCTGGCTTTATCACAGGGAAGGCCGCAGTCGATGGAGACAGACGAGCGAACAAGCTTCATCGAACCTGCCGGGGTAATGGCGACGGCATGCAGGCATAGGAGACCAGACGCAACACGGGAAGCCCCAGCTGTGATCGCGGTAAGGATCAACCGGCAACTCGCGAGAGACAGGCCGGGCCGTGTGGGGTGGCGGAGAGGCCCGTAGTACCGAGGAAGCCGGGTAACTCCGGCGGAGGGAAGGGGCTTCAGTTAAAGACGGACGCAAGAAGCAACGAAGGACATGGGGATTGACGACGAGTGTAGACACCCCGAGTTGTGTTCAGAAGTTGCAGACGGCGTCACACGTAACACCGTGAGTCTTTTCCGAGAGCCGGATGCGGTAACTCCGTCTGTCCGGTTCGATGAGCGGGAACAGGAAACAGAGCCAAGCCAAACCGGATTGAGGCGGCCAAGCGAAAGCCCAGCCCACAAGCCACCGGGAGGCTAAAGCCACTGCGCCTGTTCTCGACTCTACTCAATTACACGCATTGAGGTTAAATAAGCTTCTGCAATGGCCAATGCTTCGGTGACATGTCTAATGAGGATATCTTTCGGCACTCCCATATCTCCGCATTCGGATTGGTACTGCAGAGTAAGCTTGATTCCTGAAGTCTAAGGTTGGAGATCAGGAGGCGAGCTGTCGTGCCACGTGAAGCCAAGCTTTTTTCGTCTAGTTCTGGTTCGGCTGTACGGGGATTCTCCAAATTTCGGGCAAACATTCCACCTCGTTGGATCAAGAATGCTCGGAACTCGCGGAAGCGGATCGAGCCGGAGATCGTTGAAGCGCTGCATTCCGCGAGGAGCATTCGGCGAAACCGGCCGCGAGCGCATGTCGCGCTAAAGAATGCCAACAAGGAGGTCAAGTCCGTACTGAGCCGTTGGGAAACAGCCTATCAAAAGGAGAACTTCTATCGGGGGATACGTATCCTGCTGGAACTTCAACGAAATGGCTCTTCGAGTTTGTGATTGGCAGGAAATGACCGCTTTGTGGCAGCGGAAGGGGAGGCTGTCGTCGGGAAGTAACGCTCACTGAGCAGGAACGGCACTACCATGGCTGACGATACAGTCAAAATCTCACCCGGCCCTCGATTTCTAGCCGCCATGGTGCTGGCCGTCACGGCGGACGCCCTTCAGATTCTCGTGATGCCCTTCTTTGCTGAAGGCGCTCTTTCACCTGCTGATGACGTACTCGACATCGCGGTCGCGGTGATATTAGTGCGATTGCTCGGCTGGCATTGGGAATTCCTGCCAGCTTTGATTGGCGAACTCATGCCAGGTGTCGATCTGGTTCCGTTTTGGACGTTTGCAGTCATGAACGTGTATCGAAAACGGAAGCAGATGGCGGGCACGGAAGAAGAAGCGCGTGAAGAGTTTCCGGCCATAGAAGGTGAGTACCGCTAATGCTCGGGGCGGCAACGGACGCCGGAGTGCTGCCACAGCCGGGACCACGATCTAATCCGGCATTTAGATCATCCCACCATATACATGGAGGGGATGCGCCTAAAGTGTCCACCTCCTGTTTTGGAGAAGATTTTTTACGGTCTTGCCCAAAAACCTCCCGCAACAGCACGCCCGCAAATGCTTGAACCTGCACAGGCCTAAAGCAGCCTACTCTGCTGCCCAGAAACAGATGTTTGTGGGCACGAACGATCACAGAGTACGGCATCGGTAAATCACGGTATCCGCCTAATATCGATTTATGTCGATTAGGATCGACTTACGTCCGACCAGTCGGCTTCCTCGTACAGAGATCCCATAATGACTCTTTGGCAAATCACATGTATGCCGGAAGTGCCGGATTCCAAGACAGCATGGAGCTCGCCAGGAACTCTCGGCGAAGCACCCAAGGGAGCGGATTCAAGCCATTCGAGCTCACACGCGGTGCTCACATCCCACCCGGCAAACGTCTTAGCGCCTGCGGCTCATAAGTAAGTCTATACAGCACATCACGGTCAGCTATACGGCGATAGACCGTGATGTCAGAGAAAAATCTTCGTTTCAGACCGGGCGCTAATCGGATCCCGCGAGTTTCGTCAAAGAGAAGGTATTCCCGGAGTATGCGCGGTAACCCGAAAGATAGACTGTAGGCTTCAGGTTTCTCGGCGGCACGAATCGTTGCCTGAACCCCTGCGTTTCTGTCACCAATGTTGGGGTTTACATTCGCATCGAATGTAATGTGGACATTGTGCGCGGGGCGCTGATCCGCATACTCAATGAACCGTTGCGGGTCAGATGCTCGCAAGACCAGAAGAAATGGGCCGTTCGCCATCCCGACGAAAAGCTCCCCGATCGCACGCACTCGATCTAGAAGCCCCGATCGCACGCACTCGATCTAGAAGATTATGAATCCAGAGAAAGCCGAGGCTCTGAGCCCGGAATTGCATTTCCCTCCTCATACGTTTAGTGAGGAGCGACTAGAGCAGAAGTTCGCAAGCGAACCGAGGATTCGGTACATGAAGAAGGTGCTGACGAAGGATCTCGGCGCGAAAAGCGACTGCGAGACTGGTCAGGGTTTCGCGGTCTGATCATGCCGCAGGGTGGCGAATCCGGAGACTGGGCAGCAGGAATAGCCTGCTAAACTTTCGGAGCTTAAATGCGAAACAGCTCGAAAAGACACAAAGAGGCTGCGACTCTACCGCCTAGCATTGGAGGGCATACCATGAGCAAGATAAACCAGCTTGCCCTGAATATCATTCTGCTGCTTTCATTTTCGTCAGGAAATCTCTGGTCACAGGGAGACCGTGTCATGTCGTTCGCTCTTAAGACCACGGCATTTTCGGAACCTCGACTCAGCGATGATTTCCCTCGATGTCTGGATCTGCTGATTTGCATGCTAGCCTTTTTGATCATCCCCTCGGGTGGCTTGCCCCAATATTCTCTCCAGCTTTTGTTTCAAGACGACCTCTGCGGGAGAACGTCCTTGCCGTCCGAGCCATGAGACGAAGTCCTTCATGTTGACTTCGTGTTTCACAGGCGGTTGCTGGACAACAACGGTCACGGTTGTGAATCCCTGCCCGATCTCTCCTACCCAGTTGTCCCGCTGCAAAGCTGCAAGAGCGGTGGCGATCGCTTCATAGAGTGTCTCCGCAGTGACCTCTATGGAGTGTTCAACGTCTCGGACATCTTTTATCGCGACTGTGCACCTTCGGAGGACCACAAGCAAAAGCGTAGCATATTCGCCTTTTGTTCGCCACAAGATTAGAGCGTGTGAGCTGACGCGTGCGGGGACATTCGACCTCGATTTCGTCTGCTCGAACGCGATGGACGAGAAAGTCGTGCCTCGACGATCCGGCCTCGAGTATGCCGAGCATAAGCAGAGTAGCGTAAGCATCAGGATCTGTTTTTTTCACTTGTTTTCGTTCAGAAGGGCTCTCGGTTTTCTCTCGGTTTTCTCTCGGTTTTCTTGTTGACGACTGTGTTTTTGGGGCGCAGACTCTATGGGTTGTTGCAGTGAGAGGTTTTCCAGCGATTCGATTGTTACTTGGTGTGACCTGCCAGAATCAATAAGAACCTGGTAAGTGCGAGTATTTTAACAATAGGATCCTCTGTTCTGTGGCCACATTCTTCAAATTCTTGGTTGGCCTGTTCAAAAGAATTCCCAAACTCTTTCTTGGAATCGTTTTCACGTGGATATTTGTACTGATACGGCTCATTCGCCAACTGTGCGCCCGATACCGTTATCTCGCCGATCTGCGGGAGAGACACTTCCACACCGTACGTTGCCAAGTAATCCCACCTCAGATCTACAAGAGGCCTGATCCACTAATCTATTCTCAGTATTACTTAATGGCACTTGGGCTCGCAGTCACCTGGGACAATCCCGATATCGAGCTTCGGCGCAACGGAGTGCCCGTTTCCTCGTCTGAGATCGAACCTGATAGCGATTACGAAATCGTTGCGCGGATCTGGAACGGTTCAACCGAAGCACCAGCCGTAGGAATGCCGGTCGATTTTTCTTACCTGGATTTTGGCATCGGAACCGCTCGAATACCTATCGGCCGGAAGACAGTTGACTTGCCCGTGCGAGGAGCGCCTGGCCATCCCGCATTCGCAAGTATCATTTGGCACACCCCGGCGGCGTCGGGGCACTATTGTCTCTTGGTCCAATTGATTTGGACGGATGATGCCAATCCCAACAATAACTTGGGGCAGGAGAACATACTTGTGCGACCCCTGAATTCCGCTCGTGCGCAATTTCGCTTTCCGGTACGAAACGCGACCGATCGTCCTCGCGACTTAGTCCTGGAAGCTGACACATATGGGATTCCACCTCGTCGTCCTTGTGAATCCGAGTCGACAGCCAAAACGCCGGAGATGACAGGACTGGAGAAACAAGCTTCGTTGACTGGGGCGCTAGCCCACAATGCGCGTCGAAATTTTGCTATTCCTTCAACATGGCGGGTTGAAATCTCACCTCAGAAATTGACGCTGTCTCCCAGACAAGAACACGTGGTAACCATAAATATCGCTGCGCCAGAAGAATTTCGAGGACAGCAGGTGTTCAATCTTAATGCGTTTGATGGCAATACGCTGTACGGGGGTGTCACTCTTTACGTTGAAAGGTAGGCCAGATGCCTTATCAGCAGTATACCCACTGCACTGATAGTTACGACGGCATGTGCGGACTCTTGCCCGACCTGTGGTATGCATTGGGGCATGCATTGGTGGGCGCACTGATCGGTTCGGGACTAGGCGCATTGCTATCTGGCATTTTTGGACCAGGGGCCGTTGTATTTGGCGCAGCCTTCGGATTCACCTACGGATTTTTCGATGGATTGTGCGATCGTTTTCATAACCATCGACTGTTGTGCATCGAGCATGACCAGTGCGCAGTGGGCAAAATTGTTTTTCAAGAACCGGCATCCGCCAAGAGCGGTTTTGATGCAATCGATAACGACTACTCCTTAAACCTTTTGCTGACGCCCCACGTCTCAACAGACACCAGGGACAGCGTCCGAAATGACGGTCTTCAAGGCTATCATCTTCTCCGCCAGCGATTCGTGGATCTCTCATACCAGGGCTATGTGGACGTTCCATCCGACTACCTGTCAAGATTTACCGGCGACATTGGAACCGCAATAAAGGAGGGGGCAGGAGGAAAATGGTCGCTTCACTGCGAATTTGAAGGCTCAAGACTGCACTACATATGTTCGTATGGGGAAGGGTTCGCCCCATTAGCCGCTGCCGCCGCTGTTGGAGCGTACTTTGCGTGCGGGGATGGGCTTTGGGGACTTCTGTGTGCACTTCTGGCTTTATTGTTAATCATGCTCATTTCTTTCGGTTTAGGATGGGCGGCCGGGGGTGACGGGTCCCCCGCCGATTCGGCAGTCGATCCGAATTCCGGTAGCGTGGAGGACGGTGATTGTATCGTTGTTTCTGGCGACCTAGTCTATGATGCGGGACATTGCGAAGGCTGGCACGAAATTCATCCTGTCAAGTATCTGCAGAAGATTGAGGGAGCAGTCGGCGATCCTGATCGTCCTTCGGCGGCGCAAGCGTGTGTGCAGGGCAATCTGGACGATCCGGCATTTCGGAGCATCGCCACCGATTTCATTAATCGCTGGTGTGAACAACTGAAACAAGCTGCCGGAGCGCGAACCAAGGCGGCGCAGCAGCTTCCGGAAAACCGCTGGTATTTGCATCCCGCAATCGACGGATGCGAACCTCCTTCGCCACCGCCAGCGCCGGCGTAACATCCGACCTGTTGCGGCACCGAGAAAACAAACCTATGACAAAAGCTCCGGTTCGATACGGCCGATTCTAGCCGGGATGAGTTCAGTTACAAAAGCGCACCGCGCAAGAAATGGGCCAAATTTCTGCCAAGATCATCCGCCCGTACCTGATCCATACTTTTGCTCTTGTCCTCAAATACTCCATCAAGCGGGCCTGATAACTTCAACTCGGCACCACTCACGTGATTTCGAAGAATAATGGTGAATTGTCTTGTTGTTTCGTCAACGAGTGCAGTTGTGAAATCCTCGCCGTAGTGATGCATAGAACTTCCTCCTACTCTTGTTCTTAGGTAGTGAAACTCAAAAAGCGGCTGTGGTTCTCTATTTTGGATCAAGAGCACTCCTACCAAAAAACCTGCAAGCAGAGCAATCTCAATAAAAAGCATAAATAAGGACAAACGAAGGGAGTCTGCCCCTAAAGCATTTACTTTGTTCCACTCTGCTTGCTCTTGTTCCGATAGCTCACTCCAACTCTTTCGAGCATATCGAGTGGCAATGTGTCTACGATAAGAATGGAGATCACAGTGAATGGCGAAAAGGGCGCTACCCGCCGACAGAAGCCCGCTCAGCGCGCCTAACAACCCTGCAAAAATCAGAAACCATGATTCTGTAATAGCTTTAACCTTGTCTGCGGAAAAGCTCAGGCTAAACGCTAAGGGAGCTATGCTTGCGGTGACAATGAAATAAACCAGCTTTTGTTTGGTCTCAAGAAACTTCTCAGTCTGAGTGTCAATCGCGAGTTCGTATTCTGAGGGAGTGTGCTCTTGGATTGGTGTATTTGGTTGGCGATTTGCTAACCGTTCTAATCTCCGTAGAAATTCGAGAAGTTCACTTGAGAGTGCCATTTTTCGTTTAGGTCAACCGGAAGAATCTCCGACGCTCTTCCGGTGCACTATCGCATTCTCTGCGGGTCTTGAGTATGAGTCAATTCTGATATGTCTATGGGCCAGTGGCAATTGAGGGGTAGGCGTTCGGTGGCAGTGGTCCGGCTCTTGTGGGCAATGAGCAATGTCTTCGATCCGACCGGCAGTGAAACGTCTACCCAGGTCGGAACGTGCAGGGTGTTCTCTTCACATTGCCTTGAGGACACTAAGCGCCATCTCCATTTGTGTATCAATCTCGTCCCGCAATGTATTCGCGCGAAAGGCTTGTAGAAATGGCTGGGACGATTCCATCGTTTCCAGCATCCTTCCTTGCCACGTCACGTAAGCCGCAACAGGTAAACCGAGAATATATCCGTGTCCAACCTTAAAGGCGCTGCCACTCAGCAAGCACGGTGAGGTTCAGCACGCGTGGCAGGACCGAGCAGGAATTCATTGAAGCCGCTGAAGAATGGTCACCATTGGGACACATTTTTGCTCCCGGAGAGCTGATCCGCCGCAACTTCAGATCAAATGAGACCGAATTCTACGCGGTCGTAATATGCAACTTTTCCCGTTGAGGGAAAATACGCGAAACCGTGGACCACGATAGTGCCATAGCCAAGTCGCAACAAATGTTGAAAACATAAATGAATTCACCGATGAATCAATCCAGCCTTTGTCCAAGAATATCGCCTGTCATAGTCGATCGAGAGTTCGACCCGGTAAGAGCTTGGCAGCGTGTCGCACTGCAAGCTGCTAAGGAGGGCAATCCTGACAAGCTCGTCGAATTCTCAAGAGAATTGCAGCGCAAGCTCAATGGCGAAAACGGAGCACCTCGCCGCCCGTCCGCCAAACGGAAATCCACTAATCTGCTGGTGAATTGAAGATTGTCGGCATTCCCTGATCTGGAATTCGAATCAACAATCGGAAAAAAGATCTCCTGTAAAGGGCGCCTCAATGTGAAGCTCAGCATCGCATTGCTGATCTGCAAATAGGCAATTACATGATGTCTGTCTCAGCATTCATCGCGCCAGCACGTCCACAGTTTATTATCTACGTCTTCGACGGGTGCTGCTTCACCCAGCGCCTACGCTGTAGCAAGAAAGAAGGAGTCATGAACCGCATCACTCTCGCCCTGATCGTTCTATTCACCCAGGCGTTCTGTAGCTCCTGAAAATTCGCCTGGCCCATCTCATCGAGAGCCACAATTTCGCCATCGAGAATGAGCCTTTGACTCCGCGTCCCACTCGGTGGCCGGTCCATTTCAGATCAGGCTCATGCACCTGTGCAAGGTCGGTGTCGACCGATACAGAATCTTGGCTATTCACGCACAGGTCCGGAAACCCGCGCACCCTTCCACGGCCATCCGGTTATGGTGTATACATCCCCTAAAGCGGATCGGTGAGACCATGTTTTGTCAATGCGTAAGATTGCTGATTCGGTTGGTAGTGCATTCGACCGGTGTCATCGTGATTATTGCTATTTGCTCAGCTCCAATCGCTTCCTCTGGTCAATTCATGGCCAGTAATGACGATAAAGAGATTACGGTTTGGGCGATTTCGTCGAGCAAAACCTATCACTGCCCGGGATCACGCTGGTACGGAAAGACGGAGGAAGGGAAGTACATGAGCGAATGTGAAGCCATTAGAACCGGCTTTCGGCCAGCTTTCGGGCGAGAGTGCGGCTCCCAATGCAAGCATTAAAGCGAAGAAACATGAGTGTTACTGCGGATCGCAGTACCGATGGCAGGATGGAGGGTTCATGAGCATACAGCGTTATTTCGACCTTAGACAGCCAGCCACATTTCGCGATCCGAAACCCAAAGCTTCGTCTTCCGAGACCCGTTCTCGGTCTCTGGACACCAACCAAAAGCTCTCTGTGAAATGGCAGATTGTCACCTACGGCGTGCTCGTGCTTTCGATCATGGCGAGTCGTTTCCTGGATCTATTTAGAGCTGGTGTTGCGTCCAGTTTTCGCATCGATCTGCCATATCTGATTTTCATCGCCATCGCGTCGCTACTTGTTTTTCCAGTGGTGTACGACAAGGCGTGCTTCAACAGAGACAAGCCACTACTATTGCAAATTGGAGTAATTTTTAGTGCCGGCATGGGCTGGGAGAAGATTGTTTCCACAGCAGTAGGGAAGTGAGTAAGTCCGTAAGCAGCTAGAGGTTATAGAAGCGTGCAGCAGTTACATGGAGGGGACTATGACAAATCTAAATGGTGTTCTTTACCAGCTTCGTGAAGAACGCGGGCAGGCGCAATTGCAAGTTCGAAAGCTGGAAGATGCGATCTCTACACTGCAAGGTTTGCTTGGCACCGCACAGAATGCATGCGCCGGACCCGAACCATATCAGCTGCGGCACGAAGACGAGTCGCCAAGGCACAGCAAGCACGTTGGGAGAAGTGGCGAGCGAAAACTAATTCGCCAGCAAAGAGGACTATCTCAATCGCAGCTAAGGCGCGGCAAAAGAGAGTTGCATAGGAATTTTCTGGTAAACACCGGCAGGTGCCCCTGCGTGCCAATCACTGTGCCGCTGCTGTTGCTGTAAAGCCGCGCTGAAAGATGATCGGGATGGCGGTAAGTCGGATTGCCACTCGCATCGAGCGTCGCCAGCAACTGCGAACCAAGATAGACGTATTCCTTAGTGGGAGCGGTGGTCTGGGCCGAGGGCGTGTATTCGGCAATCACCTTCGATCCGGCGAACACGTACACTACCGTACTGACGGGAGATCACTAAGCGGTGGTCTCCGAATATTCCCTCTTCATCTATAATTCTCAATTCTCGTGACACCGATCTTCCCGGCAAGGATACCCATGAACAGACTAAGCAGATCGAGAGCACATCTTCTGGCGCTGGCCGCATTGTTTGCGGCGTCATGTCTCGCGCAGACGGCACCGCAGTATCCCAACCTACCCAGCGAAACTCCCGATCACTTTCTGGCCAAGACTGATAGCTGGGAGTATGTTCGGCGCGAAGCCATGATCCCCATG
>Ga0209056_10004713_pt1 | contig 14346 bp, 9 predicted proteins | sample GraSoiAngelo_114_FD_185876 | JGI IMG/M metagenome (GOLD analysis project Ga0209056, IMG submission 185876) | Grasslands soil microbial communities from the Angelo Coastal Reserve, California, USA - 14_0903_13_40cm (SPAdes) (version 2) | ecosystem: Environmental > Terrestrial > Soil > Grasslands ... | reverse complement strand
CGCCGCGGCTTCCTCAGACGTTGCAAGGAGTCGATGGCGATGGCGGCGCTGCGCGAGCGGCCGCTCGCCGTCGCCGTCATCCAGCTCGACGGTATCAGCGACATCGCGCAGATCATCGCCACCAAGGTCTCCGAGCAGATCATGAGCACGGCGATCCTGCGTCTGCCGGCCAAATCGGACGAGCGGGACGGTAAGCCCTGGTGGTACCTCGGGCAGCTGAGCGAGAGCCTGCTCGCGCTGGTGCTCGAGAGTGCGGATCGCGAAGCGATCGGCGAGTGCGTGGCGGGGTTGTCCGCGAGCCTGCGCGAGCCGATTGCGATCGGCGGCGCGGAGTTCCATCTGACGCCGTACGCCGGCGTCGCCATCCTCGGCCAGGACGCCTCCACGCCGAAGCTGCTCCTCGATCATGCGCGCGCGGCGGCGACCGAAGCGCGCCGCCGCGGCTCATCCGAAGTGTGCTTCTTCACGGATACGATGCGGCTCGAGTCGCTGGCGCGCCTCGACATCGCCCGCGAGATGCGCGAGGCGATCGCCAATCGCGACATCCGCCTGCGCTACGTCGGCCGGCACGATCTCGAGACCGGGCGCCTCACCGCCTGGGTCGGGTACCTGCGCTGGCTGCACCCGCTGCGCGGTGAGATCCGGCCGGCCGAGTTTCTGCGGGTCGCCGAGACGACGGGCCTTGCGGCGCAGCTGTCCCGGGCCGTCCTCGGTTGCCTCAAGGAGGATTTCGCATCGCTCGCCGCCGCTGCCGACCCGGACGTGCGGGTGTCCTTCGGAGCGCTGCGCCATCACGTGCTGCACGAGGATTTTGCGGCCGACATCGGCCGCTTCCTGGCGGAAGGCGCGCTGCCGCCCGAGCGGCTCGAGCTGCGCATCGCCGAGCGCGCGCTCGTCACCCGCGACCCGCTCGATCTTCACGACCTCGCGCGGCTCGGCGCCCGAGTGGTCGTCGATGAGGTCGCCCGCGGCATGGGCTCACTCGAGCTGCTGGCACGCGCGCCGCTCTGGGGCCTGCAGCTCGATCGCGCCTGGGTCACGGGGCTGCGCCGCGAGACCCAGTCACGCAAGGTGTGCCAGGCCGGCATCGCGGTCGCCCAGGCGTTCGGGCTGACTCCGATCGCCAGCGGCGTCGACGATTCCGGGCAGCGCGAAGCGCTCCTGGCGCTCGGCTGCCGCTACGGCAGCGGCGACCTGTTCCGCGATGCCGCACCTGACATAACAGCGCCCGCGCGCGCGGCCGTCGGAGCCTGACCGGCCCTCCCGGGCCTCACCGACCCTCTCCCGGGCCTCACCGGCCGCGCCGCGCTGGAGGCGCGCGTGAGTCTGTCTGTGTCGCAGACTCGCCGGCGATTCGACAGGCCTCTTATGCGAAGCACGTCACACGCCGCTGCCGGCGATGCGAGTCCGGTTCCGCTGTGACCGGCGTCACTTCCCGATGACAATGCCGCCCCAAGAAACCAACTAAGAGACTCCGGGATATGCGAACTCTGCGCGCCAGCGCCTCGATACTGATCGCGCTGCTGTCGATGACGGCGCTCGCCGCTGCGGCACCCAACCAGTAAGCCGACTGTGACGCAGCTCTCGTAAAGCGGACCGGCAGCAGCAAGCCTGACTTCGGTCAACACATCCGGAACCGCCCCCATGCATTCTTGGCGCGTGAGCACCACCTCGCATAGGGGCATCCGGACGGCGACGCGGCTCGCTGCCGCGGCGTGCCTGCTCGCGGCGGCCTTGAGCGCGCGCGCCTCCGATGCGCCGCTCATTCTCGAGCACCTGACCACTTCCGACGGCCTGCCGCAGGGCACGGTGTTCGCGACGCTGCAGGATTCGCAGGGGTTCGTGTGGCTCGCGACCGAGGACGGCCTGGTGCGCTACGACGGCCACGAGCTGTTCCGCTACGCCTACTCGCGCACCGCCCACGGCGGGCTGCCGGGCAACTACATCGAGGCCATCGTCGAGGATCGTCACCACGATCTGTGGATCGCCATCAAGGACGGGGGCCTCGCGCGCTGGCAGCGCGCCACCGACAACTTCATCGTCTACCGCCACGATCCCAAAGACACCGGCTCTCTCGCCAGCAACGCCGTCCACACGCTGCTCGTGGATGCCGACGATCGCGTGTGGGTCGGAACCTTCGACGCGGGTGTCGACGTTCTCGAGCCCGCATCGGGCCGCATCGAGCACCTGCGCCACGATCCCGGCGACCCCAGCTCCCTCGTCGATGACCGGATCAACGCCCTGCTGCTCGATCGCACGGGGACGCTCTGGGTCGGCACCGAGGCGGGACTCGAGCGCTGGCAGCCCGAGCATCATGGCTTCGTGCACCTGCGCTCGCTCGGCGCGAGTCACATCTCGCGCGTGCTGCAGGATTCCTCCGGGACGCTCTGGGTCGGCACATCCGATGCGGGGCTGCGCCGCCTGGATCACGCCGGCGAGTTGCTGCAAACGTTGCATCACGAAACGGCGAACCCTCCCTCCCTCGCCAGCGACGACGTCCGCGCCATCCTCGAGGATCAGGCGAAACATCTGTGGATCGGGACCGCGGCCGGTCTCGACATGCTGAACCGCGCCACCGGCCAGTTCAGCCACTACCGTCATGACCCGAGCGATGCGGATTCGCTGCGCGACTCGTTCGTCATGTCGCTGTACCAGGATGCCACCGGCCTGGTGTGGATTGGAACGCGCGCGGGCGGCGTCAGCCGCTGGAATCCGCGCAGCTGGGAGCTCGGCGGCCACCGGCCGGGCTGGCTCGGGGACAAGCTGGTGACCGCGTTCGCCGATGGGCCCGACAACCGGGTGTGGATCGGCACCCTCGGAGGCGGGCTCACGCTCTATGACGACGACAGCGGCCAGACCACCGACATCGACGCGATCACCGGCCGCCGCAACGCCATCGGCGATCAGCGCGTGATGTCGCTCCATCAGGATCGGCACGGCACGCTCTGGATCGGGACCTTTGCGAGCGGCTTGCGCAGGCTCTCGCGCGACGGACGCCTGCAGTCGTTCGGTGTGAAGCCGGGCGACGAACATTCGCTGAGCGCCGCAGGCATCATGAGCCTCTTCGAGGCGCGCGACGGCGCGATCTGGGTCGGCACGCACGGCGGCGGCGCGAACGTCGTCGACCCCGCGAGCGGACGCGTGCGCCAGCTCCCCTACGGCTCCGCGGCGCCGGGCGCGGTGAGCTCGCCCCACGTCACCGCGATCGCCGAGGATGCACACGGGGACCTCTGGCTCGGCACCGAAGGCGGCGGGCTCGACCTCGCACGCGCCGACGGCACCGTCGTCAAGGTGTTCCGGCACGACCCGCGCGATCCCGCGAGCCTGCCGGCGAACACCGTCTATGCGCTCGCCGTCGATGCGAACGACCGCGTCTGGGTCGCGACCGACGGCGGCGGACTCGCGCTGGTGCAGGGATCCGTCGCGGCGCCCGATGCCATCCGCTTCAAGGTGCTCTCCCGCGAGGAGGGCCTCTCGAGCGACACCGTGTACGGGGTGGTGGCGGACGCCGCCGGCCGGATCTGGCTCAGCGGGGATGCGGGGCTCACGCGCTACGACCCCGAGAGCGACGGCATCAAGACCTACCATCGCGAGCACGGCCTGCAGGGCGAGGAATTCAACTCCGGCGCCTACCATCGGCTGCGCGACGGGCGCCTCGCCTTCGGCGGGCCCGGCGGATTCAACATCTTCGACCCCGCGCGCCTCACCGAGAACCGCCTGCCGCCGCACGTGGCGCTCACGCGCGTCGAGGTGCTGGGCGCGCCAGCGCCGGGACCGAAGCCTTATTGGCTCCTCGAGCGCATCGACCTCGGCTACCGCGCCAACATCCTGTCGCTCGACTTCGGCGCGCTCGACTTCGCCTCCCCGAAGCGCAATCGCCTCGCCTACCGCATGACGGGCCTGACCGACCGGTGGCTCGATCTCGGCACGCAACGCCGCATCACCCTCACCAATATCGAGTCGGGCGATCATCTGCTCGAGGTGCGGGCCGCAAATTCCGACTCGGTCTGGAGCGGCACGCCGCTCAAGCTCACCATCCACCGTGATCCGCCTCCGTGGAAATCGTGGTGGGCCTGCATCGGCTACGCGCTCGCCGTGCTCGGCGTGATCGCCTACCGCGTGCGGCTGCAGCGGCTCAAGTTCCAGCAGGTCCTCGACGCCCGCCAGCGCCTCGAATCCGAGGTCAAGCTGCGCACCCGCGAGCTCACCGAGAGCAACCGCCAGCTCGCGGAAGCCGTGCGGGCGAAGAGCGACTTCCTCGATCGCATGAGCCACGAGCTGCGCACGCCCATGAACGGCGTGGTCGGCATGACGGAGCTCCTCGCCCGCACGCCGCTCTCCTCGACCCAGTCGCGCCTCACCGAGACCATCCGTTCCTCGGCGCGCGTGCTGCTGCAGATCGTCAACGACCTGCTGGACCTGTCGAAGATCAACGCCGGCAAGATCGCGCTCGAGGATCTGCCCTTCGATCTCGGCCAGGTTCTCGAGGAATGCTCGAGCCTCTTCGCGGGCGCCGCCCAGGCGAAGGGCATCGAGCTCATCGTCTCGCCGCCGCCGCCCGAGCACTGCTCGCTGCGCGGGGATGCGCTGCGCGTACGGCAGATCCTGATGAATCTGATCGGCAACGCCGTCAAGTTCACCGCGCGGGGCGAAGTGCTCGTCCGGGCGGAAGTGCGTGCCGCCACCACCGCCGACCGCGCGAGCGTCGAGATCTCGGTGGGCGACACCGGCATCGGGATCGATGCCGCCACCATCGGCAGGATCTTCGAGCCGTTCACCCAGGCCGACGAGTCGACCAGCCGCCGCTTCGGCGGCAGCGGGCTCGGGCTTGCCATCTGCCGCGAGCTCACGCAGCTCATGGGCGGCAGCCTCAGCGTCGAGAGCCGGCCGCAGGTCGGCTCGACGTTCCATCTGCGGCTCGAGCTCCCGGCGGGACCGGCACCGGCGGCCTCGCAGCCGCCCCTGCCGATGCGCCGCGTTCGGATTCTCAGCCGCCGCCCCGCGCTCGCCGAATCCCTCGCGCGCCACGTGCGCGCGCTCGGTCTCACCGTGCAGGGCGAGGCCGACTCGCCCGCCGACGGGCCCGAAGACCTGGTGCTCGTCGATGCGAGCAGTCAGCGCGATTACCTCGAGGGCCGCCTCGGCGCGGGCAGCGCCTCCCACGCGCCGCTGATCGTCGTCGCCAGCACGGCCGAGCTCGACTCCCCGGATCTCGCGGGCCTCGAGGCGCGCTCCGTGGTGCTCAAGCCCGTCGAGCGCAGCGCGCTGCGCGAGGCCCTCGCCGCAGTGCTCGCCGAGTCGGCGGGCGCGGCTGGAGCCGCGCCCGCTACCGCCGCCGTGCCTGCCGCGGAGCCCCTCGGCGCACACGTGCTGCTGGTCGAGGACGAGGCGGTGAATGCGGCGGTCGCCCAGGGATATCTCACGGCCCTCGGGTGCACGTCGGTCTGGGTCAAGGACGGCGCCGAGGCCGTGGCCCGCAATGCCGCCGAGCGCTTCGACCTCATCCTCATGGACCTGAGCATGCCCGTCATGGACGGCTTCGCGACCACTGCTCTCATCCGCCAACGGGGCGGCGCGGCGGGACGCGTGCCGATCGTCGCCCTCACCGCGCACGATGCTGCCAACTTCCGCCAGGCGTGCCTGCGTGCGGGCATGGACGAGATGCTGAGCAAGCCCTACACCCTCGAGGAGTGCGCGCGTGCGGTGCGCCGCTTCAGCGCGCGCAGCGCCTCGCCGACGGGCAGCGCCCCGCCGACGGGCAGCGCCCCGCCGACGAGCAGCGCCCCGCGCGCCGAGCCGCTCGCGAGCGTCGATCCGTCCGCGATCGCGGGGCTCCGCCGCCTGCGCGGCGACGGACACGGGGACCTCTATTCGAAGCTCGTCGAGCTCTTCGAGGCGAGCTGCGCGGAATCCCTGGCGCAGCTTGCCCGCGCGCTCGAATGCTCCGACCTCGCCGCGGCCGCCGCCGTCTGCCACAAGCTCGCCTCGAGCGCCGCCAACGTCGGCGCCGGCGCCTTCGCGCGGGACGTCCGCCAGCTCGAGCGGCTGTGCAAGGCGGGCGATACCCCCGCCGCGCGCGAGCTCAGTCAGCGGCTCGCCGCGGCCCATCCCGCGCTCATCGCCGAGCTCTCGGCGATGCGCCTGCGAGCGAGCGCATGAGCGGCACGGTCGCAACGACAGGAGTCGCGATCATCGCCGACGACGAGGATCTCGGCCGCCTGCTGCTCGCCGAGGCGGTCAGCGCGAGCGGACTCACGCCGCTGGCCTTCGACAGCGGCGGGGCCGCACTCGAGGCCGCCCGCTCGCAGGATGTCGCGATCGTGCTCCTCGACGTCGACATGCCGGGCCTCGACGGCTACTCGGTGTGCCGCCGTCTGCGCTCGGAGCCGCGCTTCGCCACCGTGCCGATCGTGATGGTGACCGGGCACGAGGACGCCGAGGCCATCGGCCGCGCCTTTGACGCCGGAGCCACGGACTTCATCAGCAAGCCGGTCAACTGGGCGCTGCTGCCGCGACGCCTCGATTACATCCTGCGCAATGCCGCCGCCGCCGAGCGTATCGAGCGTCTCGCGTACTTCGACCCGCTCACCGGGCTGCCGAACCGCCAGTGCTGCATCGAGACCGCCGAGCGGCTCGTGCCCGAGGCGGCGCACCTTCAGGAAGCCGTGGCGATCGTGTACCTCGACCTCAACAGCTTCAAGCGGGTGAACGACACCTTCGGCCACTCGGTGGGAGATGCGGTCCTGCGTAACGTCGCCGGGAAGCTCAGCGGCGCGCTCGAGGGCTTCAAGGCCGAGAACCAGCACCTGTCGCTCTCGCGCTTCGGCGGCGACGAGTTCGTGATCCTGCTGCGGCATCCCGCGGCGCGCGCGCGCGCCATCTCGATCGCGGAAGCCTGCGCGGCGGCGTTCAAGGAGCCGATTCTCTACGAGGGGCTGGAGTTCTACCCGGCGCCCAGCGTCGGGCTCGCCGTCTATCCGGACGACGGCGGCGACGTCGTCACCGTGCTCAAGCACGCCGACACCGCCATGTACCAGGCCAAGAGCGGCGCCGCCGAGTCGGTTGCCGTCTACACGCCTGCGATGAGCAGCCGGTTGAGCAACTGGCTCGACCTCGAGGCGCGGCTGCGCCGCGCTGTGGCCGAGGATCGCCTGCGCCTGGTGTATCAGCCCAAATTCCGTCTGCGGGACAATCAACTGGTGGGCGTCGAGGCGCTGCTGCGCTGGTGCGACTCGGAGTACGGCGATATCCCGCCGACGCGCTTCATCGAGATCGCCGAGGACAGCGGCCTGATCCTCGACATCGGCAGCTGGGTGGTGCGCGCGGTGTGCAGGCAGCTGCGCGCGTGGCTAGACCGCGGCTTCACCGTGCCGGTGGCCATCAACGTCTCGGGCAAGGACCTGCTGCATGGCGACCCGGCGCGCGTCATCGCCGAGGAGACGGCGGCGGCCATGATTCCTGCGTCTCTGATCGAGGTGGAGATCACCGAATCGGTGCTGATCAAGGACTCCGCCGCCGGGCGCACCGCGCTCAAGCGGCTGCGCGAGCTCGGCTGCCGGGTCGCGCTCGATGACTTCGGCACCGGCTATTCCTCGCTCGCCTACATCACCCGCTTTCCGCCCGACCGCATCAAGATCGACAAGGCGTTCGTGCACGACGTGGACACTGCCGCGGGCAACGCCGCCATCGCCAACGCCATCCTGTCGCTGGCCGAGAGCCTCGGGGTCACCGTGACGGCCGAGGGGATCGAGCGTCCCGGGCAGCTCGAGTGGCTGCGCTCGCGAGGCTGTCAGGAGGCGCAGGGGTTTCTCCTCGCGCGTCCGCTTTCGCCCGCGGATCTCGAGCGGCAGTTCCTCGCGCCCGCGAAGCCCACCGCGGAGGCGGAAACGCTTGCGCGGCGCTCGGGCCGGTTCTAGCATCGGGATGAGGTAACTCCGATGCTCAAGACCCTCCTCACCGGCGCCTTCCTGCTCCTCACGCTCATGGCATGCGCCACGGTCGCCCCGACCCCGGCGCGCGATGTGGCGAGAGCCGCTTCGCTCGCCGCGGCCCCTCGGCGGGACTGCGTTTCCGACACGGCGACCCGCATTCCGGTGAAGGCCGACGAGTGCGTTGGATTCGGCCAGACGTACACCCAGAACGACCTCCAGCGCACCGGCCAGCGCGAGCTGGGACCGGCGCTGCGGATGCTCGATCCCTCGGTGACCGTGCACGGCCGCTGAGGCTCAAATCCCGGGGTTGAGAAGCCGGCGCGGTCGCACCGCGCGCCCGTCCGCCTCTCCGAGACCGAGGAACACGCCGCTGTCGTCGTACAGGCGCACCCGCGCGGGCGCTGCGGGAACCTGCGCCGGCACGCTCTGCCCCTGCAGGAGCCGGCGCGCCTCGTCCGCTTCGAGGCGCACCGCGGCGAGATGCGCGAGCGGCCAGTCGGGCGGCAGCAGCGCGGGCCAGGCTCCCCGGGCCCGCACCTCTGCCAGCGACTCGAGCGTCTGCATCGGCTCGGCTGCGAAAGGCTCGACGTAGAGTCTTCTCAGCGCGCTCACGTGGCCGCAGGTACCGAGAGCCTGCGCCAGGTCCTCGGCCAGCGCGCGAACGTAGGTGCCCTTCGAGCACAGTATCTCGAGCTCGAGGCCCGCGGTCTCGAGCCTGAGCAGCTCGAGCTCGAACAGCTCCACCTCGCGCGCGGCACGCTCGACGGTCACCCCTGAGCGTGCGAGCCGGTAGAGAGGCTGTCCGGCGCGCTTCAGCGCCGAGTACATCGGTGGAGTCTGCTTCTGGCGGCCGCGGAACTGCGCCAGCGCCGCCTCGACCGCGCCGCGCTCGAGCGGCGGCACGGGCGCGCTCGCGGTGACCGCGCCTTCCGCGTCGCCGGTCGCGGTGCGCTCGCCGAGGCTCAGCGTGAAGCGATAGCGCTTACGGGCGGCGAGGATCTCGCCGGCGATCTTGGTGGCCTCGCCGAGGCAAAGCGGCAGCATGCCGGTGGCGAGCGGGTCGAGGCTTCCGACGTGGCCCGCCTTCGGACGCGAGAGGAGCGCCCGAACGCGCTGCAGTGCTGCATTCGACGTGAGGCCCCGCGGCTTGTCGAGCAGCAGGATGCCGCTGGGCATGCGGGTCAGGGGTTGGAGCACCCCGGGGGGCCGGCGCCGGTCTCAGGCGGCCCGGGGTCCGCGCCGGGGGCGGGTTGCGACGTCGGGGCGTCGGCGCCGGCTGGCGCGCCGGCGACCGCGCGGTTGATGAGGCTCGTGAGGCGCGCCGCGTCCTCGACGCTCTCGTCGAACACGAACTCGAGCCGCGGCGCATAGCGCAGCGCCAGCCGCCGCCCGAGCTCGCCCCGCAGGAAGCCCGCGGCGTGAGTGAGTCCGCTGCGCACCTCGTGCGGGGTGTGCTGCGAGGCAAAGGGCGTGAAGAACACGCGCGCCGTGGCCATGTCGGCCGCGATGCTCACCGCCGTGATGGTCACGTTGCCGACGCGCGGATCCTTCAGCTCGCGTGCGATCAGCGTCGCGAGCGCCCGCTGGATCTCGGACTCCAGCCGTTGGGTGCGGGCCTGCGTCATTACTGCAGGGTTCTCGCGACCTCGATGCGCGCGAAGCACTCGATCTGATCGCCGGCGCGCACGTCCTGGTAGTTCTTGACGCCGATACCGCACTCGGTGCCGGCGCGCACCTCGTTCACGTCGTCCTTGAAGCGGCGCAGCGACTCGAGCGCGCCCTCGAAGATAACTACGTTATCGCGCAGCACGCGGATCGGATGGTTGCGCCGCACGTAGCCCTCGGTCACGAGGCAGCCCGCCACCACGCCGAACTTGCTCGAGCGGAACACCTCGCGCACCTGCGCCACGCCCACGATCTGCTCCTTGACCTCGGGCCGCAGCATCCCGGTCATCATCTGCTTCACGTCGTCGATGGCCTCGTAGATGATGCTGTAGTAACGCACCTCGACTCCGGTCTCCTTGACCGCCTCGCGCGCACCGGCATCGGCGCGCACGTTGAAGCCGATGACGAGCGCCTTGGAGGCCGCGGCGAGCTGCACGTCGGAGACGGTGATGCCGCCCAGGCCGCTGGCGACGATCTTCACCTGAACCTCCTCGGTGGAGAGCTTGGTGAGCGCCTCGCGCAGCGCCTCGGCGCTGCCCTGCACGTCGGCCTTGATGAGCACCGACACCAGCCCCGCCTTGTCCTCGCCGATCTGCGAGAACGCGTCCTCGCCGCGCGGTGTCTGGCGCGCGAGCTTGACGTCGCGGAACTTGCCCTGCCGGTAGAGCGCCACCTCGCGAGCTTTGCGCTCGCTCTCCACCACCAGCAGGTCATCCCCGGCGTTGGGAGCGCTCGAGAGGCCGAGTACCACCACCGGCATCGAGGGCGGCGCCTCGGTGACCGCCTTGCCGTTCTCGTCGAACATCGCGCGCACCCGCCCGTACTCGGAGCCTGCGATGATCGGATCGCCGAGGCGCAACGTACCCTTCTTCACGAGCACCGTCGCCACCGCGCCGCGCCCCTTCTCCACGCTCGATTCGATCACCACACCGGAGGCGAGCCCGGTGCGCGGCGCGCCGAGCTCGAGAACTTCCGCCTGCAGCAGGATCGCATCGAGCAGCTGATCGATCCCCTGTCCGGTGCGCGCCGAGACCGGCACGAACATGTTCTGCCCGCCCCAATCCTCGGAAATCACCTCGTGCTTCGAGAGCTCGGTGCGCACGCGGTCCGGGTCGGCGTCGCTCTTGTCGATCTTGTTGACGGCCACCACGATCGGCACGCCGGCGGCGCGCGCGTGCTGGACGGCCTCGATGGTCTGCGGCATCACGCCGTCGTCGGCCGCGACCACCAGCACCACGATGTCGGTGGCCTTGGCGCCGCGCGCCCGCATGGCCGTGAATGCCGCGTGGCCCGGGGTATCGAGGAAGGTGATCACGCCCTTCGGGGTCTCGACGTGATAGGCGCCGATGTGCTGGGTGATGCCGCCCGCCTCGCCTGCCGCGACCTTGGTGCGGCGGATGTAGTCGAGGAGCGAGGTCTTGCCGTGGTCGACGTGACCCATGACGGTCACGACCGGCGGACGCGGCGCAACTTCCGCCTCGGCCTGCGCTCCCTGCAGGCCCTCCTCGATCTGGTTCTCCTTGAGGACCTTCGGCGTGTGGCCCATCTCCTCGACCACGAGCACCGCGGTGTCCTGGTCGATCGGCTGGTTGATGGTGGCCATGACGCCCATGTTCATGAGCGCCTTGATGACCTCGGTCGCCTTCACGGCCATCTTCTGCGCCAGCTCCGCCACCGTGACGGTCTCGCCGACGCCGACCTCGCGCACCACCGGTGCGGTCGGCATCTCGAATCCGTGCCGGCCCTCGGCGGCCGCCGGAACGGGGCGCGCCTTGGCGCGGCGTTTCTTCTTATAGCGCGAGCTGACGTCGCCGGTGACGTGCAGCTCCTGGCGGCCGTAGCGGGTTTGCTTGTCGTCGGCCGCGGCCGCCGGAGCGGCGGCGGCGGGGGGGGCGACGCGCTCGCGCGCGACCGGTGGGGGCGGGGGACTCGCCGGCGGGCGCTCCCGGTCGCCCTCGCGCCGCTCGTGCTCCTCGCGCTCGCGCGTGCGTCGCGCCTCGTCCTCGCGGGTGCGCTGCTCGGCGGCGCGGCGGGAATCTTCGGCGGCGCGGCGGCGCGCCTCCTCCTCCTGCTCGACCCGGCGGCGGTTCTCGGCCTCGAGCCGCTCGCGCTCGCGCCGCTCGGCCTCGGCGCGCTCGCTCTCCGCGCGCGCGGCCTCCTCGACCTCGCGTCGGCGGTGATCGATCTCGTCCTGCTGCGCGCGCGCCCGCTCCTCCAGCACGTCGCGCTTGATGTAGGTACGCTTGCGGCGCACTTCCACGTTCACGGTGCGGGCGCGCCCCTGGGCGCTCGCCAGCTTCAGCTCGCTCTGGGTCTTGCGCTTGAGCGTGATGCGGCGCGGCGCGCCGTCGCCGTCCGCCTCGCTCCCGTGGCTGCGGCGCAGGTGCGTCAGCAGCTCGAGCTTGGCGTCGTCGCTGATGCGCGCGTCGGGGCCCGACACCTTGATGCCGGCCTGGTCGAGCTGCACCAGCAACCGGTCGACCGGCACCTTGAGAACCTCGGCAAACTGGGAAACGGTCACTTCCGCCATACGCTTAACCTGCCTCGAACCACGGGGCGCGCGCGGTCATGATGAGCTTCGCCGCCTGGTCGGCGGCCAGCCCCTCGATGTCCGCGAGCTCGTCGACCGACTGCTCGGCGAGATCCTCGCGCGTGCGCACGCCGCGCCGCGCGAGGGTGAGCGCCAGGTCCGGGCTCATGCCCTCGAGCAGCAGCAGGTCATCGGCCGGCATCGACTGATCGAGCGTTTCTTCGCTCGCGATCGCCTGCGTGAGCAGTACGTCGCGCGCGCGATTGCGCAGCTCCTTCACGATGCCCTCGTCGAACTCCTCGATCGCGGCGATCTCGGCCTGCGGCACGTAGGCGATCTCCTCGATGGTCGAGAAGCCCTCCTGCGCGAGGATCGTGGCGACGTCCTCGTCGACGTCGAGCTGCTTCATGAAGTTCTGCACGAGTTCCTTCGCCTCCGTCTCGCTCTTGGTCTCGGCGTCGGATTCGGTCATGACGTTGAGATCCCAGCCGCTGAGCTGGCTCGCGAGGCGGATGTTCTGGCCGCCGCGCCCGATCGCCTGCGACAGCTTGTCCTCCGCCACCGCGATGTCCATGCTGTGCGCGTCCTCGTCCACGACGATCGACATGACCTCCGCCGGCGACATGGCGTTGATCACGAACTGGGCAGGATTATCGACGTAGGGAATGATGTCGACGCGCTCGCCGGCGATCTCGTTGGACACCGCCTGCACGCGCGAGCCGCGCATGCCGACGCAGGCCCCCACCGGATCGATGCGCGGGTCGTTGCTGCGCACCGCGATCTTGGCGCGCACTCCGGGGTCGCGCGCCGCGCCGAGGATCTGGATGAGGCCCTGCCCGACCTCGGGGACTTCGAGCTTGAAGAGCTCGATCAGAAACTCGGGCGCCGTGCGCGTCAGGAACAGCTGCGGACCGCGCGGCTCCGAGCGCACCTCCTTCAGGTACGCCTTGATGCGATCCTGGGGCTTCGCCTGCTCGCGCGGGATCATGTCGATACGCGGCACGAAGCCTTCCGCGTTGCCGCCGAGGTCGATGTAGATGCCGTTGCGGTCGACGCGCTTGACCACCCCGCCCACCAGCGTGCCGACGCGGTCGCGGTAGGCGTCGACGACCTGGGCGCGCTCGGCCTCGCGCACTTTCTGAACGATCACCTGCTTGGCCTGCTGGGCGGCGATCCGCCCGAAGGCCACCGACTCCATAGGCTCCTCGACGTAGCCGCCCGCTTCAGCCTTGGGATCGAGGTCGAGCGCGTCCTCGAGCCGCAGCTCGTGCTCGGGCACCTCGAGCTCCTTGGAGTCGTCGGCGAACACCTTCCAGCGCCGGAAGGTCTCGTAGTCGCCGCTCTTGCGGTCGATGGCGACGCGCACGTCCCACTCCTCGCCGTGTTTCTTGCGGGTCGCGGACGCGAGCGCGGCTTCGAGCGCCTCGAAGATCACTTCCTTGTCGACGCCCTTCTCGTTGGAGACGGCGTCCACCACCATCAGGATTTCCTTGTTCACTGTGCCGCGTACCTCTCTAACACGCGAGCGCCCGTCAGGACGCAAGCCTCGCCTCGCCAATCTCCGCAAACCCCATCGCCACGCGCTCGCGGTCGACCTCGAGCGCGATGCCGCCCTCATCCACCGTGAGCAGCGTCCCGGTGTAGCGCCGCCGCCCGGCGCGCGGCTCCTTGAGCTCGACGAACACCCGGGAGCCGACGAAGCGCCCGAAGTGCGCCCGGGTGCGCAGCAGCCGGTCGAATCCCGGCGAGGACACCTCCAGCGTGTAGGCGGACGGGATCGGGTCCTCGACGTCGAGGAGCGAGGACACCTCGCGGCTGACGCGCTCGCAGTCATCGAGCCCGACGCCCGCTTGCGCGTCGATGTAGAGCCGGAGCAGCGAGCGGCCGTGGCCCGGGGCGTAATCGAGCTCGACGAGCTCGTACCCGAGCCGCGTGAGCAGCGGCTCGAGCAGCGCCCACAAGCGCTCGCGCAGACCTGCCGTGACCGTCTTCATCGCCTTCGTTCCCGTCCGTCCCAGTGCCGCAAACAAAAAAAGGGCCCCAAGGCCCACCGAAAAACAAAAAGCCCCGCGGGGGGCTTTCGGTCATATCTTAATTCTCGGGGGCGCCGCGCTCTTTAGTCCGCTCCGCCGCGCGACACCAGCCACCCGTCCCCGCACGGCCGCAGCCCGCGCGGGGCGCGCATTTTACCGGAACCGGGGCGCGCAGGGAACAGCGCGG
>Ga0209056_10004712_pt1 | contig 14346 bp, 11 predicted proteins | sample GraSoiAngelo_114_FD_185876 | JGI IMG/M metagenome (GOLD analysis project Ga0209056, IMG submission 185876) | Grasslands soil microbial communities from the Angelo Coastal Reserve, California, USA - 14_0903_13_40cm (SPAdes) (version 2) | ecosystem: Environmental > Terrestrial > Soil > Grasslands... | reverse complement strand
CAGGTACTTCTTCGTTTTTTACCGCCGACGGGTTCGTACGCGAGGTATGTAGAAATGTGCCGCCGGTGCGTCCCGCGCGATTCACGATCTCTTCCGTCAGGATTTGAAAGCTATCGCTGTTGTCGGCGTGTTCATCACGCACGATACTGATCGTGCCGAGCCAGCCACGGCGGATTCCGATAACCTGATACCCCTCGCGTAGGGCGCGAATAGTGACCGCGCGGATCGCGGGATTCAGCCCAGGCACGTCCCCGCCACCAGTAAGAATACCGATCACGCCCTTTTTCGTGCTCACGCGACTGCCTTGTTGATCTCCGCTTGCCTGATTTGTTTAGGCGACACGCCCGAAACCCACACCGGACACGGGCGCGCTACGCAGACATTACATCTTGGCGTAGATTTCTGCACCCTTCTCTAGAAATTCTTTCCTTTTTTCATGCATTCCTGGTTCGATTGCTTCTGCATCCGTTAGGCCGCGCCCGGCTGCATATTTTCTGACGTCTTCCGTTCAGCCACGGCGACGGCTCGTCGGCGAAGACCGTGCGCCCGGGTCCTTCCTCTGAGAGCAACTCGCTTGGCTCACCGAAACACCAGGCGAGAGTGTCGCGGCCCTGATGATTATGGTCACGAATCGCAAGACGAGGAGATGGATGTCCCTCTCCAGTCAATCCCGGCGGACACGCAGATACGAAGGAAACCGAGGCAGGCCCTTCGCAGTTAGTCCGCGGAACTGATACGTGATGATCGTTCCAACAGGCGGCGGCGATTCCCGCTCCGCGTCGGTGAAACCGCTGCCAATGGAGAATTCCCGGCCATCATCCGTCCGCACGCGGAGCGCACCGAGTTTGCCCGCGAACTTCCCCTTTCCCGGTTCGTGTGCGATGACGGTTGCTTCCGCATCATCGTGAGGCTTGACCTTGAGTAGCGTAGGCGACCGCCCCGCTTCGTATTGCGACTCCGGCTGGCGCAGCATCAATCCTTCGCCACCAAGTCGCACGACGCGATCACGCTCGGCCAGGAGTTGTGCTACTCCCTGGCAGCGCTCCTGCGCCACGGCTCTGACAAAGCGGTTTCCTTCGGGCAAGGTGGCGTGCAAAAATGCCATGCGCTGTTCAAAGGTGCCTTTAGCCTGTGGGGCATCGAACACCATAAAGCGAATATTTTTCCAGCGATCATCAGGCGTCTCGGCACGCACACTGCTGACGGTTTCTTCAAACTTTCCGTGGCCAATCCATAATTCTCCATCCAAAGCAATGTCGCGGGGCAACTCCGCAAGAAAATAATCTGGCGCATGGATAAGGTTGCCCTGTCGCGTCCATAACTCGCGGCCATCCCAGTAGCCTCGCAGGCCATCGTATTTCTCACTCATCCACCAGCCGGTTGGATCAATGGACGGGTTCCAAACGTTTGCGAGCAGCAGGTGCGGGCTTTGCTTTTCGACCGGCGAGCTGGCGCCAGCGGGCTCTTCCCCTTGTGCCGTTGGGCTGAAGGTTAGGCTGACGACTAAGACAATCGATGCGGCAAATCCGAGCACTCTCACTCTCCATCGGGAGAGATTTTTCATGCGGACCAGATTGGGCAATGCGAGCGCCTGCTGTCAAGCGCCGAGCGATGACGAGGCCACCCATTGGGGCCGAGCCGGACTGGCAGAGGGGGCAGCTACAGGTTTGCGTAAATTTCCGAACCGGCTTCAGTAAATTCGCGGGCCTTTTGTTCCATTCCTGCGCGTAACGCTTCATCCTCCGAGAGCTGATGTTCCGCTGCGTACTTGCGTACATCCTCAGTGATTCGCATGGAACAAAAATGAGGCCCGCACATGGAACAGAAATGGGCGGTCTTCGCGCCTTCGGCGGGAAGGGTTTCATCGTGGAATTCACGCGCGGTTTCTGGGTCGAGCGAGAGATTGAATTGGTCTTCCCACCTGAACTCAAACCTTGCCTTCGAAATTGCGTTGTCGCGGTATTGGGCGCCGGGATGGCCTTTCGCAAGGTCGGCAGCGTGCGCGGCGATTTTGTAAGCGATGACGCCATCCTTGACGTCTTTCTTGTTAGGCAAGCCGAGATGTTCTTTCGGCGTGACGTAGCACAGCATCGCGGTGCCATACCAGCCGATCATCGCCGCGCCGATCGCGCTGGTGATGTGATCGTAGCCGGGCGCGATGTCGGTGGTGAGCGGCCCGAGCGTGTAGAACGGCGCTTCGTCGCACCACTCGAGTTGTTTCTCCATGTTCTCCTTGATCATGTGCATGGGGATGTGGCCCGGGCCTTCGTTCATCACTTGCACGTGATGTGCCCATGCGCGCCGGGTCAGCTCGCCTTGCGTGTAAAGTTCGGCAAACTGCGCTTCATCGTTCGCGTCCGCAATTGATCCCGGCCGGAGACCGTCGCCGATGGAGAAGCTGACATCGTACGCGGCCATGATCTCGCAGATGTCGTCCCAGTGCGTGTAGAGAAAACTTTCCTGATGATGCGCCAGACACCACTTGGCCATGATCGAGCCGCCGCGTGAGACGATACCGGTGGCGCGGCGCGCGGTTAGCGGAATATAGCGCAAAAGAACGCCCGCGTGGACAGTAAAATAATCCACACCTTGCTCAGCCTGTTCAACTAACGTGTCGCGATAGATTTCCCAAGTCAGTTCCTCCGCGCGGCCGCCGACTTTTTCGAGCGCCTGATAAATCGGCACGGTGCCGATGGGCACAGGCGAATTGCGAATGATCCATTCGCGGGTGACGTGAATGTTCTTGCCGGTTGAAAGATCCATCACCGTGTCGGCGCCCCACTTTGTCGCCCAACGCATTTTCTCTACTTCTTCCTCGATCGAAGACGCCACGGCACTGTTGCCGATGTTCGCGTTGATTTTCACCAGGAAATTGCGGCCGATGATCATCGGCTCGGATTCGGGATGATTGATGTTCGCAGGGATAATGGCGCGGCCACGTGCGACCTCTTGCCTAACGAATTCCGGAGTGATCTCGCGTGGGATGTTTGCGCTGAAGGGTTCGCCGCGATGCGCGAAAGATAAATCATTGCGGTTGTAGCCGGCGGCGTTGACGCCGGATTCCCGGGAGCCGTTCGAGGAGCCGGGGTCACCGCCCCCGGCTACAGTGCGCCCGTTCTCTCGGATGGCGATAAATTCCATTTCCGGCGTGATGATTCCCTGGCGCGCGTACCAGAGCTGCGTGACGACTTTGCCGGGCTTCGCCCGCAAAGATCGTCGCGCAGCAAATGACGAAGCACGAATGACAAATAACGAATCGTCATCGCTCCCATTGAACGTTGGGCGTTGGGCGTTGGACGTTGGACGTTTTCTGTTCGCATGCGCAGCATGCGCTTCAGAAAGCCAGCCATCATCAATGGGCCTAACGACTCGCCCGTCGTAATCTTCCACGTCGCCACGATCGCGGATCCATTTCACGCGCAAAGGCGGAAGTCCTTGTGAAACGTCGCCGTGGAAATCCGGATCGCCCCAGGGGCCGCTCGTGTCATAAACACGCACTGGCTCATTCACTTCGATTTCGCCGTTCAGTGATTTCGTCGGCGCAAGCGTGATCTCGCGGAACGGCACGCGAATGTCGGGATGAATTTTGCCGGAGATATAAACCTTGCGCGAATTAGGGAGAGGCTTGTGCGTTGTCTTGGTCGCTTCTGAACCGTTGGGTGTCTTCATATGTTCACAGAGACATCAAGAGATCCCCCGACTGCGCTCGGGATGACAGCCAAGGCATCATTCGTGTCGATTCGTGTGCATTCGTGGTTAACAAACAAAAAAGCCATGCGCGGGAAATCGCATGGCTGACATCGCCAGTCCGGCATCGGACCCTCGCTCCCTTCGGCGGCATTACCCGCATCAGGTTCAAGGGGTCTCCAGCCTTTCGCCAGACTCTCAGCCATCGCGGCTCCCCCGCACTTTCTTTGATTTCAGAATAAGACCCCGGCGAACGAAGTCAATGGTAGCGACATCGCGCTGCGATGTCCGGACGCCGCGGCGCGGCGTCCCTACCAGAAGATGTCGATCAAACGACAGGCTCGGTCATTGACCGGCCGACGGCTTCTCTTCTTTGACGTTTGTGTGAAAGATCGCCTGCCATTGTCCGTTCTGCTTCTTCCAGACGGAGGCAGCGTTGTAAGTGCCGGATTGGTCTTTCCCGTCGTATGTGCCTTGGACGGCCACCTTGTAGGTCGTGACAACCAGGTTCGGTCCATCAGAGGTGACTTTGTAGTCGCTGATCGCGAACGATTTCATGTCCCACTTTTGCATGTCCGCCAACTCCTTTTGCATATCGGACATGCCTTCGACGTAAACAGCCACCAAGTTTGCGGAAACGACCTTCTTGAAGTCGTCCGGCTTCTTGTCCTTAAACGACTGCCAGGCCGCTTTCTCTTTTTCCATTATCGCGTCTTCATTTGTCGTGGCACTCGAAATGGCCGCCGCCGCGAAAAAAGCAGCCATTACCCATGTGACATATTTTTTCATAGGTTCCTTTCGGTTGTTTTTCGGCTTGAGACTAGGGGGACTTCCCGAATGGTCAATGCATAAAAACAACATTCGCCGTCGTATACCTGAGACTAATTGAGGCTATTGGCCTGCGCGGAGGATTGCACGCGACCCGCCTGCTGCTACAGGAACCTCACGGAACAATGGGCGCGGATTCCAGGGACGATTTTTGTTTAGGCGGTGACGTCTGCTGCGGCAAAAGAAATGCCGACTCGCCAACCAGGCTCATGAGACTTGAATCGGCTTCCTTTAAACTTCCTTCCTGGCTAACGGGTTCGATCGGCGCCAACTTGGTTTGCCGCCGATAATCGGCGACTAACATTGGCGGCTGCTTGTTGATGGACAGCGCCCGGTAATTTTCAATTCCGACACTGATCGCGCCGGCCAGCTTTGCGCGCCAATCTTTGTTCGCGATCAATTTGCTTTCGCCCCGCTCGGTCAAGAAACCGCCTTCGATTAGCACCGCGGGCACTTTCGTCAGACGCAGGACAGCAAACCGCGCGCGCTTGATGCCCCGGTCGTAATCAGCAATGTGACCGAGCAGCGAATGGTAGATACAGGCCGAGAGCGCCAGACTCTGTGAATCCACTTCGCTGCCGGGTTGCATATTGAGGGAACTCACAGCCACGGCACTGTCAGACGTGGACGGCGCGCCGCGCGGGGTAAACGAAAAAATTTCGAACCCCGTGGCATTCGGATCATCATTGCTCGCATTAAAATGGATGCTGACAAAAATGGCGTTGCGCGCGGCGTTGGCGATCTTTGCGCGCACTTCCAACGGAACAAAATAATCGCCCTCGCGAGTCATGATCACGCGCACTCCTTTTGCTTGTAAAAGCGGGCGGACCTTGCGCGCCACGTCGAGCGCGAAATCTTTTTCGCATCCGTAACGGCTTACCTGGCCTTTATCGTAGCCGCCATGTCCCGGGTCCAGGACGACCGTCTGCACCTTGCCGATGTTTGGAACGCGGTGTGGCCGCACCAGCGGCTCGATAGTTTTGGCCACGTCCGTGCGCGAGACCAGAAATCTTCCGTCCTGTTCGATGACGGGAAAACACAACCAACTGCGCGCGCCGTTGATCATGGCCTCGCGACTGCCGCCGACAAATTCCAGCGGATTCTTCACCGTCTCGAACTGCGCTTTGTCACCGGCAGCAACGATGCCTGCAGGCAAACCGTAAAATCGAGAAATATTATCGACGCTCAAGTAATCGTGCCCGCTTACCTTGATTATTTCCCAGTCGCTGGCAGCCAAGGCCAATATTGGTGCAAGAGTGAAAGAAGCGCAGACAAACACGAAAGGTAACCAACGCTTCACCAGGAGGAGCATGCTTGCGCAATAGTATCGAAAATCGCGTTCGTCTCAAGGAGTGACGGCTTCCCAGCCGTCATGTTCAATTTTCGACGGCTGCCCAAGCCGTCGTTCCCTGTTCATGAAACTCGCAATTTGACTTGCAGTTTTTTTTTGCTAAAGACCGGAAATGTTTTTGCCCCTTCGAAGAACTAACCTCGCCTGGCTCGCGTTACTCATCCTGGGTTTGACACCCTTATCTGCAATCGCAGTTCCCCATGCTCAAAAGCTCCCAAAAAGCTGTGTGTGGCGCGTGACCAATGCTAAAGCGCCATTTTATCTGGTGGGCTCAATTCATGCGCTCAGCAAAAATGATTATCCCCTTCCCGCGGCATACGAAATTGCGTTGCGAGACAGCAAACGCATCGTCTTGGAATTCGATCCGAGCCGGCACGCCGAATTTGAAAAAAAATTTGAGGCAGCCGCCAAATATCCGCCGGGACAGGAGATCCGTTCGAAGATTGACCCGGCGCTCTTCGCCTGGCTGCGTCAAAATATTTTGACTGTCAAAGCAGACTCGCGGCACGGAAAGCGCGCACGAGTTGCAGGGTTCGACAACGAGCTTCGTTATAAACCGTGGTGGATCGCACAGCACCTGGCCGCGCCGGCCAGCTACAGCAAGAGTTCCGCTTCGCATGGCTTGGACAATTATTTCGTGGATCGCGCCAGAATGACGGGAAAAGAGATCGGCGGTCTCGAGTCCGTTGATGAGCATGTCGCAGTCATGGGTGGTTTGTCAGATCGCGACGGCGAATTCATGCTGCGGGATGCCCTCACTCAGCCGAAGGACGGTGAAAAGGAATTCGACAGGATGCACAAGGCATGGCGCAGGGGCGATACGGATGCGCTTTGGGCGGGTGACGCGCGGCTGCGCACGCAAGCCCCCAGCATTGCGGCTCGTTTTGTCGATAATCGAAATGTGAAATGGGTTTCGCGAATCGAGACCGAACTGAAAAGCGGCAAACCGACTGCGATTGTCGCAGGCGCGCTTCATTTCTCCGGGCCGCGCAGTGTCATTGCGTTGTTGCAAAAACGCGGATACCAAATCGAGCAGTTGTAGCCTGTAGCGGCGGTCTGCGACCGCCGATAGAACGAACTGCCTCTGGCGACGGCGCTCACAGAGCGCCGCTACAGCAGATGCCAACGCTAGCGACGAGCATGCACTTCAACGGAACTGTCTTTGCGCGGTCTAATCCGGATTAAACAATCCGGAACATTTCGTTTATCTTCCAAACCCATGAAGTCATTTGTCGCAATCATCATTTCGCTTCTGTGTGCCGCCGGTTTGCGCGCTGAGCTGCAACCGCCGGTCGAAAAAAATTCGCCGCCACTGGATCCGAGCAACAGGGACCTGTCCGTAAAACCACAGGACGATTTCTTCATGTTCGCCAACGGCGGTTGGATCAAACGGACGCAGATGCCACCGGAATATTCGCGCTGGGGCAGCTTTAACGAACTGATCGAAAACAATAACGACGCGCTGCATGACATTGCCGAGAAAGCCGAGAACACGCAGATCGATCCACGACTGGCCCCGGAAACGCAGAAGGTGGGCGATTACTACGCCAGCGGCATGGACGAGAAGACGATCGAGTCGGCGCGACTCCACCCCCTGGATGAGGAATTCAAAAAAATCGATTCAATCAAAGATCGTAACGACGTGCTCAAAGAGATCGCACATCTTCACAGCATCGGCGTAGGCGCCCTCTTCGAGTTTGGGTCCGGCCAGGACGCGAAGGACAGCACGCACGATATCGCCCAGGCGGCTCAGGGCGGGCTGGGTCTGCCGGATCGCGACTATTACACGAAGACCGATGACGCTTCGAAAAAGTTGCGCGACCAATACGTCGAGCACGTCACCAAAATGCTGACCCTCACCGGCGAACAGCAGCAATCGGCTGCCGATCATGCCAGGAAAATTCTAGCGCTCGAGACGAAGCTTGCCCAAGCCTCGCGCACACGCGTGCAGCTGCGCGATCCGCAGAAGAACTACAACAAGATGCCGGTGCGCCAGCTTCAGCAACTGACGCCCGATTGGAATTGGAGCAGTTATTTCAAGGACGTCGATGTCCTCGAGCCCGCCGGTGTGAACGTGCAGCAGCCCGAATTTTTCAAAACCGCCGACCAGGTGTTCAAGGACACGTCGTTGGATGATTGGAAAGCGTATTTGCGCTGGCATCTCACCGATGACGCTGCGTCAGAGCTTTCCAATGATTTCGTCAACGAAGACTTCAACTTTAACCAGCGAATTCTTCACGGGACTGAAAAGATAAAACCGCGCTGGAAACGCGTAATCGCTTCCACCGATGGAGCAATTGGCGAGGCCCTCGGGAAATTGTACGTGGCATTTTATTTCCCGCCCGAGGCGAAGGCACGCGCGCTTGAGTTGGTCAACAATTTGAAAGAGGCGCTCACGGATCGCATCAAAACGCTCGATTGGATGGACGAGCCAACCAAGCGCGAAGCGCTCAAGAAACTGGCTGCCATGCAAGTGAAAATCGGTTACCCCGACAAATGGCTCGATTACTCACTGCTGCCCATCGATCGCGGGCCTTTTGTTTTGAATGCGATGCGCGCGGCAAAGTTCGAATCGACGCGCGACCTTAACAAGATCGGCAAGCCGGTCGATCGCACGGATTGGGGTATGACGCCGCCGACCGTCAACGCCTATTACGAGTCCCACATGAACGAGATCGTGTTTCCTGCGGGAATACTTCAGCCGCCCTTCTTTTACGTGCATGCAGATGATGCCGTTAATTACGGTGGAATTGGAGCGGTCATTGGGCATGAAATGACGCACGGCTTCGACGATCAAGGCCGCCAATTCGATGCCGCCGGTAACTTGCGCGACTGGTGGACGAAAAAATCAGCTGACGAATACAACAAGCGGCGCAAAGCGGTCGTCGATCAATTCAACGCATACGAGCCGTTGCCCGGCATGCATGTCAACGGCGAGTTGACGCAGGGCGAAAACATCGCGGACCTCGGCGGCGTTAAACTCGCCTATGCGGCACTGCAAAAGGCGCTCGATAAAAATCCGCAGGAGCGCGAGAAAAAAATCGACGGCCTGACTCCGGAGCAACGGTTCTTCCTCTCGTACGCGACGATCTGGAAATCCAAGCAGCGCGATGAAGATTTGAAATTGCGATTGACCACCGATCCGCATTCACCCGCGCAATATCGCGTGGACGGCCCGCTCTCAAACCTCACGGAATTTCAAAAGGCATTCAACATTCCCGACGGTTCAGCGATGGTCCGCCCCGCGGATAAACGCGTCAATATTTGGTAGGGCGCGACCACCGGGCGCGCCGATGACGGACGGCTCGGCGATCCGTCCCTACCAGACCTTGCCGGCCACCTTTCTTGTCATTCCGAGCGGAGCGAGGAATCTCTGAAATAACAAAACGCCCTATTCCTTCGCGACCTTCCCGCCCCAACTCAAAATCTTCGCCTTCGCCCCGGCCGCTTCGGCTTCCTTGATGTTGCCGGCGCGATTGTAAAACAGCGACAAACTCGTCCAGCCGATCTGGTCGTTAGGCCGAAGTTCCACCGCTTTTTTGCCGGCCTCGATCGCTTCTTCAAACCGGCGGAGTTTCATCAGCGCCATGCCGAGCGCGTGCCACCCATCGAAAAACTCCGGATCGAGCTCCACACACCGCCGGTATTTTTCCACCGCGCTCTCCAAGTCGCCGATGGCGAGATCGCCGCTAGCGTCATCAAAGATTTCGTTAATCTCCTTCATCTAATACTGAAACAGAAAGTCTTGAATGAACACAGATCGGGAAGCGCGAGCATTCCGTTCGCACCGTACTACTAGTTTTCGCAGCTGGCGCAAATTTTCTGCGCAGCCGTGTGGCAGTAACACAGGCATCCTGCCTGGTCGATAACGTGCAGGCTAGGAAGCCTGCACGACCTATCAGGTTCGCCACGGCGAATCCGTCCCGCGGCGGACTGGAAGCCTGAGTTACTTTGGCTGCGACTTCGCCGTTCTGGATCTATTCGTGGTTAGCCTTTTCTAAATTCCAGGCCGGCCGCTTGCTGCCGGTCGCGCAGCCATTCGTAAAAGACGATGCGCTCCTTGTTATCGAGAATTCTTTTCTTAAAGGCTGCCATCTTCTCGGTGGCAGGTCCGCCCGCGAGCGGCTCGCGTTTTTCCAAAACCGCAATGAATCCCTCATTACCCGACGCGACAAAATCGCTGACTTCGCCGGGATTCAAAAATGCCACGGCGTCTTTAATGGCGGGAAGGTCAGGTGCTTCGTCCTTCTTGGGTTCCTTGTCTTCAGTCTTTTTAGCTTCCTCGTCGATCAGCGAAAATGGCGGGAGCGTCTCAGGCTTCAGCCCGGCTTTTTGAATTGTCGCTTCGAGTGGCTGACCTGATTTCGCTGTTTCACGGAGTTGCTGCGCCATCTCCGAGCCTTTGGTCGATATTAACTCGCGCGTTCGCGATTTCTTCACCGAGTCCACGATTTTCGGTTTCGCTTCTTCAAGCGTGAGCGGCCGCGGCTCGGTGACTCCAGCAAGATGCAAAATATAAAACCCGTCCGCGACCTGGACCGGATCGCTGTTCGGCTCCTGCTTTGAGAGCTTGAAAGCTGCGGCCCCAACCTGCGGATTGTCTTTCAACTGCGGATCGGGCGCGGCTGCCGTAAATTCGCCGGTCTCATGCACCGGCAACTGAAATTTGCCGGCAGCCTCTTTGAAATCGGCGCCTTTCTCCAGTAGCGCCTGCGTAAAATCGGTTGCGCGATCGGAGAGCTTTTGCAAAGCCTCGATCCGTTCTTTGCCTTGTAATTTCTTTTGCTCATCGGTCAGGCGCAGCTCGACAAACTCGACCTTGCGTTTTTCGTCCGTTTTAAGCTCGCTCTTGTGCGCGTCGTAATATTTCTGCACATCTTCGTCGCTGACCTTGATCTCCTTATCGAAATCAGCGGATCGAAATCGAATCACGTCCACAAATAACTTGTCGTAACCGCGCTGAAAATTCTCATCCAGTTCGTTCTTGGGAACGGAAACGCCTGCCGCCAAAAGCTGTTTGATTTTGTTTAGGCAAATCTCATCGCGAACCAGTTGTTCGATGTGTTCTTCGGAAAGGCCCAAAGGCGGCAAACCGTTCCGCACAAAATCGCTGAATTTGTTCATGTCGAAGCCCCCCGACTCCGCCTGGAAAGCCGGCAACTTGCGCACCACATCGGCGATTTCAGCAGTGCCGGGGCGAAGACCGAGCCGATCCGCTTCATGCCGCAGGACCAGCAAATTGACGATGAACTCTACGGCGACCTGATTCTGGTTCGTACCGGCGCCTGCCGTCAGAGTTCCTACAAAATCAGACATGCCGAGCGCCTGTGCCAGACTGAGGAGCCGCGCGGTTTGCTGCGCTTCCAGCATCGAGACGTTTCGATTATAAATGCGAGCAAATTGATCGGAGCGCATCGCGCCGTAATCCGGGCGCTGCACGAAATAGAAAATGAACGGGATCGCCAGGATGGCAATGACGATCATCAGCCAATCCTTATGCCTGCGCAGTAACTTCATCATAACGGTAGAATTGTAGTGGGGCGAAGCTCAGTGGCAAATTGCAGGGAGAAATCCCGACTCGCTCCAAGCTGTTTGAGCTGGCCACGTAGCCGTAACACAGGCATCCTGCCTGTCTCGTCGAACGGGCATCCTGCCTGGTCGCGAACCAGCAGGCTGGGAAGTCTGCTCGACCTGTCAGGTTCGCCACGGCGAATCCGTCCCGCGGCGGACTGGAAGCCTAAGTTACCTTGGTGCGGTGAAGCCCCGCTGGATTTATTCGCGGTTAATCTCTTTTGCGCCGAAGTAGGCATGCAATTTTTCCGGAATCCGCACGGAACCATCAGGCTGCTGATAATTCTCGATCAACGCAGCAAACAACCTGGGCAACGCCACGCCCGAGCCATTCAGCGTGTGGCAAAACCGGTTTTTTCCATCACGATCTTTAAACCGAAGCTGCATCCGGCGCGCCTGGAAATCTGTGAAATTCGAGCAACTCGACACTTCGAGATAGGCGTCCTGGCCCGGTGACCACACTTCGATGTCGTAAGTCTTGGCCGAACCGAAACCGAGATCGCCAGTGCAAAGTTCGACTACGCGATAATGCAAGCCGAGCAGTTGCAGGACCCGTTCGGCGTCCGCAGCAAGCGATTCAAGTTCCTCGTACGATTTCTCGGGCGTCGTAATTTTCACCAATTCCACTTTGTCGAATTGATGCACCCGGATGATCCCGCGTGTCTCCCGCCCTGCCGAGCCCGCCTCGCGCCGGAAACACGGCGTATAGGCCACGAACTTTTTCGGAAGATCGGCAGCGCTCAGGATCTCCTCGCGCTGAAGATTGGTCAGTTGAACTTCCGCCGTAGGCGCAAGAAAAAGCTGGTTCTCTTCCAGCCCGTACATGTCGGCCTCGAATTTCGGAAGTTGCGAAGTTCCAATCATGCATTCGCGCCGGACTAAAAACGGCGGGCTGATCTCGACATACCCATGCTCGCGCGTGTGCAGGTCGATCATGAAATTGATGAGCGACCGTTCCAGCTTCGCGCCCACACCGGTAAAGCAAATAAATCCACTGCCGCTCAGTTTTGTCGCCCAGTCGAGGTTGAAAAGATTCAGGTTTGCGCCGAGCGCAACGTGGCCGGCCGGCTTTATGAGTTTCGGTTTTTCGCCCCAACTGCGCATCACACGATTTGCGCTCGGGTCCTTTCCGATCGGAACGCTCTGGTGTGGCAGGTTTGGAATTTCCAGAAGCAAATCGCGCTGCGCTCCTTCGAGCCCGCTCACGCGTTGCGACAACTCGGCAATTTGCTCGCCAATCTTTCGCACTCGCCCTTCAAGTTCTTCGCTCGGTTCGTTACGCGAACGTTTCGCGCCGATCTCCTTGCTCAGGCGATTGCGCTCAGACTGCAATTGTTGCAGTTCGGCCTCGGTTTTGCGTCGTTCCACATCGACCCGTAACACCTCCTCAACCTTCGCCTCATCGCCGCCGCCGCGCGTGGCCAGGCGCTCCCGGACAAGATCCGGTTTCTCGCGAATCAAACGAATGTCGAGCATGGCGCAGTATGAATGACGAATGTCGAATGTCGAAGCAAATGACGAATGACTAATGACGAAGCTCCAAAGAATGACTAATGACGAATTGCGAAGAAAAGGAACACCGCATTGACTTCCCTTTCGTCATTAGGATTTCGTCATTGTTTCGTCATTCGTCATTCGAGCTTCGTCATTTGAGCCGAACTCAAGCTCAAGCGTGACATCCATGAGTTCGCACGGATATTTGCCAGGTGGAAAAACTGGACCTGCTGGCTGTCGCTCTCGGGCTCGCTGCGTTCGCCGGCATCAATCTCTACCTCACAGTTTTCGCCACCGGACTCGCAATCCACTTTCACTGGATCACTCTGGCCCCGCAGTATCAATCGCTGGAAGTCCTCGGTAATCCGTGGATCATCACGATCGCCGGTGTTCTCTATTTCCTCGAATTTTTCGCCGATAAAATTCCATGGGTGGATTCCATCTGGGACGCAGTCCACACCTTGATTCGCCCGATCGGCGGCGCCCTGCTCGCGATCCAAGTGCTCGGTCATCCGAGTCCTGCGTTTACGGTAATCGTTGCATTGCTGGCGGGAGGCACCAGCCTCATTGCGCACACTGCAAAAGCAGCGACGCGTCTCGCCAGCAACACATCGCCCGAACCGTTTTCGAATATCGGGCTAAGTCTTGGCGAAGACGCTGCGGTGCTGGGCGGGCTGGTTCTCATGCTTTTCAATCCCCTGCTGACCTTGCTTCTTCTGGCACTCGGGTTCGCTGCGTTCTTTTATTTTGCGCCAAAGATTTTGCGCGCCATGAAAACGAAAATCTGGCTGACTTGGAAAAAATTGAACGGACCGGCAGATCGCCAGATGTGGGTGAAATTGCCGACGACATTGCCGGCGCGGCTCGCGTCTGTTTTCAGTCGTGAAAATCTTTTAGGCGAAAGAATTGCCTGGGCCGCGCGCTGCATCAGCGGACGCGGCAAAGGCATTGCGGCAAATCTCTTTGGCGCGCTCGTCGCCACGAGAGAGGAGCCGCGCAAAGTTATTTTTGTAACGTGGAAGTCTGCACGGAGAATTGATCTCGAAGGTTCGAAAGTCCGTCGTGAGCCGGGCTTTCTTTCCGAGAACCTTGTCATTTCGCCTAGAACGGAAAAAGGGCCACGCTATTCGTTCGTTTTCCCGCGCTCTGACCTGGCGGTGGTCGAGCAAATCGTTCACGATTTGCAAGAGCGGCTGAGCGAACCAGCATTGCAGCAACAGGGAGCGGCGGTCTCCTGACTGCGGCCAAGACTCATACTGGTAATGACGAATGACGAAATAATAGCGCACCACGATTAACAAGCGCGATTCCTCGTTTCGTCATTGGGTATTCGTCATTCCTTCGTCATTAGACATTCGTCATTCGTCATTTCCACCACGTGAGGCGTAACATTTGTGCGCGCTCTTCTCATAATT